>Ga0208161_1000627_pt1 | contig 19930 bp, 25 predicted proteins | sample CB_VirMetaG_3_FD_184538 | JGI IMG/M metagenome (GOLD analysis project Ga0208161, IMG submission 184538) | Freshwater to marine saline gradient viral communities from Chesapeake Bay - CB_1508_1S Viral MetaG (SPAdes) (version 4) | ecosystem: Environmental > Aquatic > Marine > Coastal | place: USA...
ATAATCGTTGTATTTTACTTTTTGGATGGGAGACATGTAATTTGCTACTGATTCACCACAAACAATTCTAATACGATTATATAAATAAGGCATATCAAAATATGCACTATTCCAACCTGTAATGATTGTTGGGTCTAATTTAATCCACAAATCAATAAATCCATTAAGTAATTCTTTTTCAGTTGTGTAAGGTATTACCTCTTTACCTTCTGATTTAGCTTTAGACATTTTGTTTTTCTCATCTAAAACTAAACAATAGTATTTTTTACTATTATTATCATAAAGGGCAACTGATGTTATTTTACCTTTAGGATTCTTAATGTTTTCAGGAGTTAAAGCACCTGCTATTTCACACTCAATATCCAAATAAATTGTGTTGTGAAATTTAGGTGTTTCATCTGATTCGTAATAATGGTCTACTAGAAAGCGAGTAATTTTATCTACATCCTTTTCAAAATATCTAGGATCTTTCCAGTCATGCATCTTTTTAGTAGGTGATACTTTAGTACCTTCTAATGTTTCAAAATCACCATCTGGATCTGGTTGGTAGTAAGTAGGCCAATATTGGATTGTTTTGAATTGGTTACTTCTATCATCTCTAAGATAGTATTGTTTTTCGTCTCTATCGTAATATAAAGCTTGATACATGCAATGTAAATATAACAAAAAGAGCTCGGTTTCCCAAGCTCAATTTGCGAAGTAAAAGGTTAATTACTGTTTGTAAGCAGTGTTCAATCCTTGGAATTGACCGTTGTATTGCTCACCTACTTCTTCAACACGCCAGAAAGCGATTTGGGCAATACGAGCATTTTTCTCAATAATAATTGAACTATTTACAATCATTGTTGAGTTCATAATTTCACAATGGAAACCAGGATCCCACCAAGGAGATTCAATAATTGTACCTCCACGATACAAAGATGAGCGGTGAGTAATTTTAGCGGCACAATCAACGGGAACATTAATTCCTTCATTAAAGGTAACTGAGTAAACACCTCTAGACAAGCGCCAGCATTCTTTACCATCAATCATAACCAAAGGTTGTTCATGATAAAAGAAAGGATCTACGATAGTTTTATCAGTATAAACAGTAGTTCCAGCAGAAACCCATTCAATTTTTTGAACTGAAAGGTCAATACCAATTTGAGCCCGTTTTGAAAATTCGGACTCAATGATGTGATTTGATATTTGATTTGAATTTAATAACATATTATTTTAATTTATTTAAGATTTTGTCCCAAAACAAGTCTAACTTGTCTTTTCTTGCCTTACAGCCACAATCATCATAACCCATTTTTTTAGCTATGAATAGAGCAATTCGATGACCTTGACCTAAGGTAATAATTTTAATTACCTTTTCAACAAAACCACCTAGCTTCATTAGATTGAAATGTGACCGTTGTTAATTTTTAATGAATCAAAGAATTCCTTACGAACCAAATTATCATTTTCCATAAACACACCTGATGCTTTAGTTGTAACCATAGCAGCTCCTTGGTGATTAATGCCTCTACAGCTTACACAGTTGTGAGTAGCAACTACAGTAATAATAACACCTTTGTTACCTTCACATACTTTATCTACTGCTTGATGAATGGCTGTTGTAAGTTGTTCTTGAATAGCACCACGACGGCCAAAATGTTCTACAATTCGGTTTAATTTAGACAAACCAATTACTTGACCATCCGTTCCAGCTACATAACCAATATGAACTACACCACGAATTGTTTGATGGTGATGAGAACACATTGAAGTAAGTTGAATATTACGCTCAATAATAATTCCATCATAACCATCACTAGGGAATGAGGTAATGTCAGTAAAATTATTGTAACGACCTTTCCACAAATCATTTACGTATGCTTTAGCTACGCGACGTGGTGTTTCCATTGAGTTAGGATCATTTCTCCAATCACATTTTAAAGCATCAAGAAACTTACCAAACGCTTCTTCAGCTTCATTAATCATTGATTCTTTTTCTTGATCTGTAAATGGGAAACCAGCTGCTACTCCGTTAGCATAACCTACAGGGACACATTCAATGTTTTCATGTTTTTTACGACGTTTATTTTCAATACTCATATAATATTAATGTAATAATATTTTTTAAAAAAACCAAATTAAAGTAAACAAAATTATAATCCGAATCGGGTTTTGGTTGCGTTGTAGTTTTGTAGGACTTCTTGGGCTGTGAGGGCTCGGTTGTAGATTTTAGACATTGCAATTTTGCCGTTTAAAGCATACGACGGTGATGAAATTAAAAAAGGATGATTATTAGCTTTAGGATCAATAGTTCTAGTAGTTGCTGTTCCTCTTTCTATCCCATTTAAATATAATCTAATTGCTGTAGTATCTAAAACAGCTACAACATGACCCCATGTATTTACTGGAAGGGTTGTAGAACCGATGGAAGGACTATTTTGTGTAGTTACACCATTACTAATTCTAAAATAAAACGAAGTGCTTGTTCCAATAAAAAAATAATTGTAAGCTGTGCTTTGGCCCCCTCCATCTCCTTTGGCGTTAACAAAAGAAATATCTTTATACTGGTTAAAATTAATCCACACTTCACTTGTTAAATTTACACTACCGGTAAAATCTAAGACAGTATTATCCGGAACACCAACATAATCATCCACGCCATCAAACACAATCGATCCTGTAGCAAATGTAGGACCATTTGTTAACGTCCCATTATTACCATTCCCAGACTTATCATACCAGGTAGTACCCGATCCAGGATAAGACTTTACATTACCGGCATCCAAGGATAACACTAGTCCGTCTGTGATTATATTTGGTCCTCCGAATGCGCTCATATTCCGTATCTGCCTCTGAGGGCGTTAAAGTTTTGGGTGATTTCTGTTGAGGAAAGTGCTCTGTTGTAAACTTGAGCAACAGGAATAGAAGCAGCAACATAAGCTCCAAAAGTTCCAAATCTGCCTATATTAAACTCTCCTTGATTTGTTTGACGCAATGTTCCAGTACGTGATGTTGAAGTTCTAGATACTCCGTCGTAGTACAATGTAACATTAGCACCATCGTAAGTTATAGCTCCCATATGCCAGTTGTTATCATTGTAAGTTGTTGTGTATGTTAATTCATTATACCCGTTAGTAGTTACTATAATACCTCTAAAAACTGTTGATCCTCCAAATCCTAAATCAAAGCCATTAGAACCATTAGAAGACCAAGGTAAACATAGTAGGTAGTTGTTACCGTAAGTACTTGAGGTTTTAAACCAGACTATTAAAGTTCCCTGTGTTGTTAGTATAGTTCCGCTTCCGGAAACATAATCATCCACCCCATCAAACACAATAGCTGCATCCTTAGATACCCCAGTATAAGTAGGTCCGTTGGTTAAGGTTCCGTTGTTTCCATTACCTGATAAGTCATACCAGGTGATGCCTGATCCTGGGTAAGAATCTCTTTTGGCGGCATCAAGGTTTAAAACTAATCCGTCGGTTACTAATTTGCCTGTATAGTTGTATCTGGTTGCCATTATAATCCGAATCTTGATTTGAGTGCGTTAAAGTTTTGGGTGATTTCTGCTTGAGTTAAGGCTCGGTTATAAATTTGGGTAGATGATATTTTTCCATTATAAGCAATAGCTTCTCCAATTGGGTTAAAACCTAAATACACATTATTACTCCCTGTAGGAATAGTTCCTATTAAACTCTTTTGACTATCAAAAACTCCATTTACGTATATCTTCATAGCACTACCATCATAAGTTCCAATTATGTTATACCATGTATTTATTGAAAAAGTTGCTATACTATCTAAAACATTTGCACTAATATTACTTCCAATTCGTATTCTCACTTGATTGGTAACTGAATTACCGTATAGCATATAAGATATATTTACTCCTTTAATTATAAAAGGAGGGTAATTTTGAGAAGAAAATAAAGCTGGTGTGTTTATCCAAGTAGATAGAGTTATAGATCCTGTTATTTGTAAAGAAGCTGGGTTACCACATGTAACATAATCATCCACGCCATCAAACACAATCGACCCACTAGCAAAAGTAGGTCCATTAGTCAAAGTACCGTTATTTCCATTCCCCGACTTATCATACCAAGTAGTACCAGATCCAGGATAGGATTTGACATTACCTGCATCTAAAGCCAGTACAAGACCGTCTGTAACTATTTTAGGAGAATGGACTAAACCCATAATTACATTCCTTCCATTGGGTTAGGATCAGTCCATTCTGGACCTGCTAAAATAACCAAGATTTCCTCATAAGTGTAAGGACCTTCTTTGGTAGTCAAATTAGCAACACAGTCAGGCATTGTTCCATCCCATTTTACAAATGTTTTTGTTCCGTCAACAGATTTTCTTACTGTGTCGGCTGATGTTTCATGAACGGTATCAAAATCGATCTGATCGATCTCAGATACTCCAAAGATCATAAATTCTCTGGTTTCGTAATCAGTTACTTGTGCCATATGATTATAAATATTAAAATAAGATAGTCTAGTACTACCATGCAACTTCTGTTAGTTCAACTTTGGCTACCACTCGGATATCCACTGTTCCTCCTCCGGTGAAAGTCGGGCCGGTGAACGTTAGAGCTAGATCCTGAGATCCTCCAACCGAATAACCCATAGAACAGCCGACCATGGAAGCATCACTGTGGGTAGAGAGAGTGGCTGCTGATCCGACGATGGAGGATGTACCTCCTACCCTCTTAAAGAATAGCTGTTCGGTAGATGCCATTCCGTCTCCAAGTAAGACTGTAGCAACACTGCCGTTGAGGGCTGTGACAATGGCCACCCATTTTACCGTTACGTTCCAGGCTCTGTTGTCTCCGTCTGGAATGATTAGGTTGGTTGTACCTGTTCCGTCTAAGGATAGGGCAGTAGTTGCTCCGCTGGATAAGGTATCTAGTTTTCTTGAAATAGCATCTGTTATTTGAGCGTTTTTACCGTATGGTTGTGCATTAAATGAATTGCCTTTTGTCATTGCACCATACAGGTATGCAGTTCCTTGAAATGCAACACTTGAATATGTAGTAGCAACACCGCTAATTGCAAAAGAATAATCCCCTGTTGCCGATGCATATCTACCTAACGCTATTGCATAATTTGCATTAGTAGTGTTGCTAAAGCCTCCTGTAATGCCATGAATACCGCTGGATACGTTGGTGCTGTTTAACGTACCTCCTAAATTTATATTGCCTTCTGAGTTAAATCTGCCAACAGTGTTACTGGTACCGCCTAAACAAGCGTTATAACGCCCACTTACAACATTGCTTTCTCCACCTATTGCAGTAGAAGAAAAATCTCCTAGAGTATGATTTTTACCTATTGCAACTCCATTAAGAGCACCATTAGTATTATTATAGCCTAAAGAAACAGCACCTTGGCCGCTTGCTGTATTATTATACCCACCAGCAACAGAATACTGCCCGCTAGCCGTGTTTTGATATCCACCTACAACAGTGGCGTGGGTATTGGTGGAAGCAGTGTTTGATTGTCCGCCTGAGATGGTGGAGTAAGCGGATGAGGCTGTGTTGGATTTACCGCCTGAGATAGTGGATAAACCGGCGGACACAGTGTTTAAATCACCCCCTACTATTACCGAGTTTCCTCCACTACAATTATTTCCTCCACCTCCACCAATAAAATTCTCAACACCACTTGTAGAAACATTACTTTGTCCACCTACTACTATGTTGTAATTTCCTGAAACTGAGTTATTACTTCCACATAATATACCTGGGTAGCTTCCTCCGCTTATTGTATTTCCAAACCCGCCTACTATAGAACTGTAGGATGACTGTGCTTTGTTTTGATAACCGCCTAAAACAGCAGAATATTCTCCAGATGCTTGATTTCGTTTACCGCCTGTGATAACTGCATAGTTACCACTTGAGACTCTGTCGGCAATGTCTGGGACCATCTGCAAATCCACAGCATACTGACCTCTTGCATTTCCACCAGTAGTCGTTCCGTCTGGAACTCTTGCTGTGATAGCCCCAGACCCTGAAGGTATTAAGGCCAATGATCCAGTACCTGCCTGGATGACAGAAGTAGCCTGGGTTGCATTTCCGATTGTACGGACGGTCAAAGAACCGGATACTGTAAGGTCTCCTGTACTAACAGAAGAACCGGTTACTATCAAACCAGGATTTCCATAAGTACCCATCTCAACTCTATCATCAGAGAATACTTCCAGGATTGGTAATCCTGAAATATCATTTACTGACATTAGTGAGCCGGACAATTCATCTACTACTGAGAATAATTGACCTTGGGAACCTTGTACGTCTAGGACTGTGGAGCCTGATTTGTATAAGGTAGTTGAGCCTGTTACTTCTACATTATCTCCAAAATGTACTTTACCTTGATTAGTATAAAGAGAATAATTTAATGAAGTTCCTGTGGTTATATTTCCAACATAGATTCCATACTGGTTTGTAATTATACCTGTTGATGCTGGGGTGTTTTCAATATAAATTGCTCGACCGGTAGTCAAACGTGCATCCGAACGTGATAATTTAGTAGGTAAAATTCTTAAGTGGTTAACTTCTGAAATAGTGCCAAATATTGACTGATCGTCAAGGTATGAATAAATACCATTCTGTGTTCCGGTAGCAAAACTGCCGGATGAGTTCTGTATGTAAATTTTGCTTCTTAACCCGTAAGAATCCCCGCTGTATGTATAGGTACTATGTCTAATATCTATTTCACCTTGTGCACCTATAATAGTGTCTGAAAAATCTGAGGATACGTTTTTCGAACTGAAGAAAGCAGCACCTATTGGATCAGTCCCTCCAGATCTTTCAGCCCTAAGTCCTGTGTTTCCAAACCCAGTTACACGTTGGCTTACAAGCACCTGCCCCCAGACCCTCATATTAGCCGAATCATCTACATAGAACCATTCAGCACCGTTATTACGTTCTCCATATAGCATATAACTAGATGTAGTACTAGTTTTAGCTTTGAGGTTTATAAGAGCAGTTCGGGTGGGGGTTGATGGATTGTTTATGTTTAAAGTTCCAGCATCATTTATTTCCAATGAAGCAGAAGCGTTTGAATTTTCTACTCTTAATGCTGTTGTTGAGGATGTTGTACCGGAGCCTTTAACATGGAGACGGGCAGAAGGAGATGTATCACTACCTATAAACATTCCACCACTACTCATTCTGGCTATTGCGGTATTGTTAGCTCTAAAATCAATAAATGCTCCACCACCTCCAGCTAAACTAATGTAGTTATTAACATTTTGAAGTGATGTTAATCTAGAAGAAACTAATTCGTCTGTGAATCTACCTGAACCAGAGACGTCTAATTTGTAGGTTGAATCTGTGGTGGTGCCGATAAGCAGGTTCTTATTAATAGAAAATCTAGCTACTTCACTGGCGGTGTTTGTAGTACCTGCCGATGCTGTAAAATTTGATATATAAAAAGATATATACCCGTTAGTATTATCTCCAGTACCGGCGGCTGCTCCAGCTTTTAAGATTAAATTACCACCTGCTCTATTTAAGTAATTTGCATTACCTGCTTGAAGGGTTAGTGTTGATAAGTCTGCGGATGCTTGATCTGTTCTTACAGACATAATTTGTCCAGAAGAACTACCAGAAACCATTGTAGCACCTATAGCTAAAGGTAAATAGCTAATATTGTACGGGTTTTGAATTGATCCATTTCCAAATTTAAAAACACTATTAGCTGCTGTAGCTGTTCCTCCATCAGAACTTGTAGCCCAAACTTCTAAGTATCCATTTCCATTTGCTGATGTAGCTGTTGCTACTAATCTTACAGGGTAATTATTAGAAGTATAAAAAGTATAATTTATAGCATGTTGACCTGTATTTTGAGTACTTGTAGCAAAGTTTAAATTGTTGGACGTTGTAGAACCTCCTATAGTAATTGATGTATCATCTTTTACTGTTAATGAAGCAGAAGCATTTGCATTTTGTACTAATAAGGCGGTTGTTGAGGATGTTGTACCTGAGCCTTTAACATGGAGACGGGCAGAAGGTGGAGTATTAATACCAATACCAGAATTATTAATATACTGGTAGATTGAGCTATTAGGGCTATATAAAACTAGAGGTTGAGTAACGGGTTTGATGTAATTACCTGCTCCGTCTCTGTTTAGGATTAGACCGTCCCCGGAAGTAAAGGTGTAGGTAGAGGAACCTGATACTATTAAATCACCGTTTAAAATATGCTTTTGTCCCATCTTAGTATGCTACTTCAACTAGTTGTACTTTAGAAACGACTCTGACGGTGATTGAACCTCCACCGGAAAAAGTCGGGGCCTGGAAATCCAGAGCCAATTCCTGAGAGGCTCCGGCGCTGAAATTCATTTGTGCTGTTGTCATGGAGGTATCGTATGCTTTTTCTGTTCCTAGAATTCCTACTAAAGAGGAGACTCCGGAAATTTTCTTAAATGTTAATCTTGTGTTTTCTGAGTAAACGTCTCCAACGGATACTCCGGTTGCAGTTCCGGTGATGGAGGTTACTACCGCTGTTGTACTGACTACTACGTTCCAAATTCGGTTGTTGCCTGTAGGGATAATTAAACTACCGTCCCATAAAGTTAATGTAGTAGTTGCTGCTGTGGATAAAGTATCTAACTTGGAGGCAATTAAGTCAGATATTTGCTGGTCACCATTATTTAAAACAAACCAACCAGATGCGTGAACTCTTTGACCAGTTAAGTATGCTCTTGAATTATTTCCAGTACCGAAAGCATAAGTTGCAGTAGAACTAATTCTATCCCCAATTACATAAGAATTTCCTGTTGATGTAATGGAATTTGAAGAACCAATAGCGGCAGACCATTCACCACCTGCTACCGTATTGCTTCCTCCAAATGCTGTTCCTTTAACACTTACAGTATTACCATTACCACCAGCAAATCCAAGTTGATATGTTACGGTATTGCTTGTTCCAATTGCAATCGCTCCTGTGCCGCTTGCTACATTGCTTCTGCCTAGAGCAACAGCTCCTAAACCACTTGCTGTATTACTTTGTCCACCGGCTATTGAATATTGTCCAGTAGCTGAGTTTTGGTATCCTCCTACAACAGTGGCGTGGGTACCTGTAGAGACAGTGTTGGATTGGCCGCCGGAGATGGTGGAGTATAGAGATGTAGCATTATTTGACGAACCTCCAGCAATTGTTGATGCAGTTTCAGTTGCATAATTTCTAACACCACCTCCAACTGTTGTCCAAAAATTACTTGATTTGTTTTCTTGACCTCCACTAATTACCGAACCAACACCACTTGCAATTTCAGCTGCTAAATTTCTACTCTTTTGCAAATCCACAGCATACTGACCTCTAGAATTACCACCGACACCAGTCCCGTCGGGAACACTTGCCATAATAGCACCTGTACCATTAGGTACAATGGCAATGCCTAAATTTGTTTCGGTTGCTCTAATGACAGAGACTGATTGAGGGGTTGAATCGCCTACCCCTAAATTAACCGAGCCGGTTACATAAAGTGAGCCTGTAAACTCGTGAGTATCATCCATCGTATCTCCGAATTTGGTGGATCCGGAAGAATAGATGATGGAAGAAGATTCATAATTTGTTATAAGGACGTCAACGGAGGCTGTTCCGTAGATGGTAACATCGCCGTTGATGGTAGTAGAACCGGTTACTATGATTCCGTCTGTGAATCGGGCTGAACCTGAGACGTCTAGTTTGTAGGATGGGGTGGTTGTACCTATTCCTACGTTGCCGTTCTCTTGTATTCTAAATAACTCTGTTCCAGAATCTTTTGTTATTAAGAAGTTAGAAGTTGTACTATCGTTATTTGAATCAATTCTAAACTCTAAGTCCCCTCTAGAGATCATCCCAACACCACTAGTGTCAAGAGCAAATGGTTGATATTGTCTAATTACTCTAGAGAAACCATCATAAGCTATTTCATAGAATTGGAAATACGAAGAAGTACCACTGGTAGTTTGAATTTGTCTGTTACCATCAATTCTTAAATTAGAATCAAATCTAACTGCCGTTCCTGCCCTTAATATTAATAAGCTATCTTGATAGAATCTAATGTAATTAGAACCAGTGTTGCCAAAAATATAATTATCAGTACCTCCTACTCTAACATTCCCATTCACGTCCAACTTATATCCTGCGTCTGTGGTTGTGCCGATGAGAAGGTTGCCTGTAGATGAAACGAACTTACTTACAACAGTACCGCTTGTATTATGGAACTGAACACTGTTTGTATTACCTTCTAAAGAAAGAGCGACGGTTCCAGAGTTAAATGGACTTCTTAAGGATAGGTAGTTTGTAGTCGCACTATATGTTAGACTTCCTCCATTACCATCACTTCCTGAGCCGTAGCCTATATAATAACCTCTATTTTCGGACCCTCCTGCTAATGCTCTTACGTAAACGTTTGTAGATCTGAGGCTCCAATCTCCTACGGCCAGAGTACTCCCTACGTTAACGTTATTAGTAGTCGTATTTCCTGCGGTGGTAACCTCATCTAAAGTCGGAACATAAGAAGCAGTACCAAACAATGATCCAGTAATGCCTCCTGTTACTTCAAGGGAGCCTGTTACAACTACAGTAGCTAATGATGATGTAGCAGATATATTTACTAAAGGTAGAGATGATGAATCTCTAAGAGTTAATAAGTTAGTAACAGCAACATTTGGGGCTTGAATAGTTACAGCAGTTGTTTCATACTTAGTAGTAGTCCCTATAGATAAGATACCGTATTGATTGCCGAAGTTTTCAAATAAAGAAACAATTCTTCTGCCATTATCTCTAGTATTTAAAGTAGATACGTTAAGGTTAGTTGTAGAAACATTTGTAGATAGGTTTAATAATCCTCCTGTCTGTACATATCCCTGGTCTCCACTAACTCGTAAGGTTAAGTAACCATTTCCATTATTTATTTTAATACCATTTGTATTAGTATTAAATGGGGTTGAGAAGTTTAATTTATAAGAATGGTCGACATAATCTGTACCAAATGCTCCTACACCGCTATCGTAAACCTGAAATGAACTAGAAGCGTTTGCATTTTCTACTAAGAAGGCTGTTGTTGCGGATGTTGTACCTGTACCCTTAACCTGCAATTGAGCAGTAGCTGCTAATAAAGTAGATCCAATGATAACATTACCATTATAAAATAAAGTTCGATCATCATATGCTCGAATAATTTCTCTACCCCCATGCTGTAGAATAAATTGGCCCCTACCGGGGGTGGATATTCCAGAATTATTACTTGAGTAAATAGAAAATGTATCTGATAGGAATGAACTTCTTAAAATATATAACTGGTCGTATACTGTTAGTGTATTTTGTATAGTAGAAGCAGAACCGGAGACTAGTAAGGAGCCTGTTATTGTTAAACTATCAGTAAATCTACCTGAACCTGAAACGTCTAAGGTAGTGGTTGGATTATTTACTCCTCCAATTCCTACCTTACCATTAATAATATTAAAATCACCAACTGAGTTAGTACCTCCCAGTGCAATTCTTGTATATGGGCTAACTAATCCTGCTCCGTTATATGGCACTCCTAAAATGGAATTGTTATTAACATCACCGTTATAAAGTACTATCCTGGCAGCACTATAAATATTTAAAGAGGATGCTACGCTCTGTATTCTTCCATAACCTGCTCCATAACTTCCGCCAAAAGTTAAAACAGAATCCCCACCATTTGTTTTTAAAATTAAATGATTGGTTGCATATTCAGGGGTTATGATCTGGGTTGTACCATTATCTAATACAACCATTGAGGCAGAAGCATTTGCATTTTCTACTCTAAAGGCTGTTGTAGCTGATGTTGTGCCTGATCCTTTAACATGGAGTTTGGAGGTAGGTGATGTTAATCCAACTCCCAACTTACCTAAAAAATAACTTGTTTGTGCTGCTGAGGTTTGACTAATATTTTGACTTACTATTACATAACTTAATTGAGTATTAAAAGCACCATTTGCTACAAAACCACCAGGAGCGGTTACCGTAACTGCTTTTGCAGATCCTCCTATACCTGTTCCTAATGTAAGTAGTGAATCGTTAGTACTTCCTGAGGCTTGCCCAAAAAAGGTTAATGTACCTGAACCATTACCATCAGGGGAATTGGGTACATATTGTATGTTAAAGTCTGCTTGTTGCGACCTTCCACCGCTTGTATCATTCCATGATGCTCCTCTAAAATGTAAAGAAGGGGATCTTTGTCTAGTACCTACAGTAGCTGAGGCTGTATTCTGTAATAATAGACCATCAATAGCTCCACTACCAATTGCCCCTAAGTCAACTATTATTGATCCAGATATATTAGTAGAACCTGTTACTGTTAAAGATCCAGTAGGGATTCTTACAGTACCGTATAAAGTTTGGAAATCATCAGCTGAATCTCCTAAAATATTAGAACCGGATGAGTATGATTGGGTAACAAATACTGTATTTTCGGCATATAAAGTACCCGAAACATACAAATTACCACTTATACTTAAGTTAGGTAAATTTAAATTATCTAGAATGCTTCCAGTACCATCGGCAAGTATTGTACCATCCGTTTGTACTAAACGATTGTAGGTATTACTTATTGCGGAACCTGAAAAATTGGTTATGGACATTTATATCAACTTAAAAATTTATCTACAAGATATTCTAAAGTTGATTCTAGTGATTTTTCAGAGAGTTTGTTTTCAGAAATATAGTTTTTAAGGATACGTCTTGCTTTAACGTTTTGTTTTAACATAGAATCAAGTGTTTTATACTTATTAAAATCTACGTTTTCTTTAACTAATTTTCTAAATACTTTATCTCCGTGGTTTTCAGAATCAACTTTAGGAGTACTATCAGTATAAGAAACCTCTGTTACTTCTACAAGTGGTTTTAAAGAAGTTTCTTCCTCTTCCATCATTTCTACAGTAACTACTCTAGATTGTTCAAGGATATATTCTGATTTCCATGGAGTGAAATATGTGTCGTCAGCAATAACCTCTAATTTGACTTGTCCTTTAGATTTAAAGTTGTCAAAATTTTTAAATTTTCCAATATTTACCTCACAGATGCTATCTTTAATTTTACCATCAAACATAAGGTTATGGGATTCACCTTCAATTACTAAACGAGCTAAAGATGTTGATTCGGATGCTCCTTCTATAGCTACTTTACATTTAAAGGTATTATTTTTATCTGTGTATAATTTGAACATTTTCTAATATTACTTTTTGGTTTAACTTTTCGCTTAATATATTTTCAACTTTATCTTTAAACTCGGCTTTTACTTGATTATTTTTTTCTTTTTCAATAACTTTAGTTAAGTCGTCCATCATAAATATTATTTTTATTTTTCTCTTACGTTTTTCATGGTCAGTTTGTTGATCTGAAGTATCATATCCTGAAGGAAAAACAACTGTTAATATTACGGCATGGTCCCAAAGAACAGCATATGGAGGAGGTATTTCAATATCAAATGCCTCATAAAGATAAGCAGCATAAAAATTATCACCAAAAAAGGAATCCCAATTTACTTCAGCTTCATCCCAATTAATAAATTCACCTTGTGTTATTACAGCTGAAGGGTAATTGGTTCTGATATGTAAAGGGAAAGTATCGCCCATATTGTTATAAGCAATTTTAAGTTAATTACTTTAATATGGTAATAAATATGGGTTAGTCCTCACCCATAATCCCAGTAATATATTTTTGATTACGCTTTAAGTCATTTTCTCCATCTAAACCATACCCAACTAAAAAGAATTCATTTTCTAAATTAAAACCATAAATTAAATCATCACTTTTAGCTGTATGCCTTTTAAATAATGTTACAGGAGTAATTGATTTAGGATTACCATATCCAACATGTTTAATCAAACGATTCATAGTATTACCTGAATCATAGATGTCATCAACAATATAAACATCTTTTCCAGCAATATCCATTTCAATTTGTTTAGTAATATAGATCTCGCCCTGCGTTGTATCTGTGTAAGATTTCGCGCGTATAAAGTCTATATGACAATCATTCATGTGTTTCACTAAATCCGTAAAAAACATAAAAGCGCCGTTTAAAACGCATATAAACACGGGAGGTTCCTCGTGGTGTCTTTTTTTAATTGTGTGGGCAATCTCGCCAACTTTGTTTTGGATTTCTAGTTCTGTAAATAAAATCATAAAATAACCTTTTTCAAAAATTCAGTAATTTCTGTTTTTCCCTCAAATTTATGTTTTCCGTTTTTATCTTCTAGAATAAAAGCTGGGACCCAATTAATATTGTTTGATTCAACTAATATTTCGTTTTCATAAGAATTAACATAAGTAATATCAAAAACCGATTCTAATTCCTTTACTAAAGGTTTTATTTCACTACATTTAGAGCAATCAGGACTATAAAAATAAGTTAATTTTGGTTTCATTATCATAAATATTAAGATTTATATTTGCTTTTAACGGTTTCTGATATAGAAATGGGTACACCTTCATTATCTACTCTAACAAAAGTCATAGTTGTATTTAAAATTAGTTTTTCATCTTCTCTAAACACATTATAAGATCTAGCTTCAACTTCAAAATTAGCAGATGTATCTCCTATTTTAATTACTTTAGCATAAATCTTAACTAAATTGCCTTCTTTAGCAGGACGTTTAAAAATACATTTGTCTAATGAGACTGTAATTATACTATTGGTATGACAAGTCTCCATTGCATAGGCTGCAATCGCGGCATCTATCCAGCTAAGCAATTTGCCGCCAAATAGATTGCCATGAAAGCCTAAATCAGATTTTTTAACTGGGTGTGTTACTAGTAAGTCCATTAAACCGCTCTTTTGGTATCGTAAGCAATAATGTGGTCTCGACCAGTCCAATTATATCCTACCTCCATACATTTTTCAATTGAAATAGGATACATTTCAATTAGAGTCTCTCTAGTATCACCGGCAGGCATCAACCAAGTTTTATTTTTAGAAATATCCATTTCAACTCGGAATGCTTCGATTTCAGCTAGATTTTCTTCGGTTCCATCCCATACTGGTTTGAAGTGGTAATCGTCATGGTACTCCAACATTAAAGCCATTGCTGCTTTATTCAAACGGAACTTATTGTGTTGGTCAATCATTTTCTGGTCAACCAGTTTCCCCATCGGCGTATTAACGTCAATTTTAGGAATAGAATTACTAAATTTAGGTGACAATGAAATCAAACCAATAGGATAATCTGTTTTAATAAAGTGAGAACCCTCAGTTTCAATAGTAATAAAAATACCTCTTTCGTTAGCAAAACGAGTCAATTCATTTACTAGAGCAGGTTGCATTGTTGGTGAACCACCAGTCAACATCATCTCAGTAATATGAGGATTCTCATCATAAGCCTTAACGATGTCGTTAAAAGTATAAATACCTTTTTCTGGGTGGATTGAAGTATACCAGCTATCACACCAACCGCCTTCACCAAACCAACATCTGTGAGTACATCCTGTAACTCGTACAGCAATTGTAGGACGACCTTGGCGTGAGCCTTCTGATTGAACACAAGGATAAATTTCTAATACAGGGATTTTTTTATTGTAATCCTCAATACGACCTGGTTCTTCAATTAGCCATTGTTTTTCTGTTACTTTACTATGATCCATAATTATTCTCCTACGTAAATTGAGCTATTATTTTTAGCTTCCCAACATTCTACTTTTGTTACTTTAACTCGTCCACCACCTGTTTTAGACAAAACATCATTGAACTTATCATAAACCAATTTAGCGGCTGATTCAGCTCCAATTTTATCCATAACACGCAAATGGCAAACAGTTGGATTCATTGATTGAAACAAATCTAAATATGGATCATCTTTTTCAATCAACAAGGTATGGTCCCACATATAATTCATCCAATCTTTTAAACCATTACCTGGTGTTGGTTCAGCATCTGTAGATTTGAATCCACCATAATCCTGAATCCAGTTCATTTCATCTAATTGGTTTTCCTCAAGTGGTTCAACTGATTCAAACCATACTTTAAATTCCAAAGCATAACCGTGGAGCAACTGACAATGTGAATGTTGTGCTTTCCATTGGCGAATGGCAACTGAATAGTTGTCAAATAATTTTGTTGATTGATATTTACCCATTGTTAATAAAATTCATTACGTCGTTTAAACTTCTTGCACCTACGAATCTACGAACTTCTTGTCCGTTTTCCACGAGTATTACAGTAGGAACACTCATTACGTTAGCTGATTTTGCTCTGTCAATTTCGTAGTCAATATTAATTTTTTCTACAGGGACAGTTTGTGATACTTGGTCCATAATTGGTCCTAACAATTTGCAGGGTTGACACCAGGGAGCTGAAAAGTAGTGTAATTTTTTCATTCTTTATTATTTTTTATATAATTTATTAAATCTATTTTAAAATGTCTTTCTTGATGATGAAAATCATAGTGGTGGATTTTACATAATACAACACATTTTCTTATTTCATCTTTTAATGTTTGTCTATTTCTTGAAACTCCTGTATAGAAATCAAAGTCTTTTTGGGATGGGTCTTTATGATGGAGATCCAATACCCAATATCTTTTTTCACCACAAACTGAGCACCCACAAAATTCTTTATATCTATGGACAAAGTTACGATTTTGGTCTTTAAAATTTCTACGATAATGGCTATACCTTTTATTACTTTGTTTCCCAAATCTCTTCCAGAAACATTCTTGACAATAGCTTCTACCATGTACTCTTTCTTTTTCATTACAGTCTTTACAAATTGTATTTTTCATGTCTTATGGTTTGGTTATACATATGGGCCCAAACCATAAAAATCATACTAATTCTTCTAAAATGCCTATAGCCTCAGACAATACTAATACAATAACTCCACCTGCAAGGCTAAAAGGTAAAGCAATATAACCGGCAATTCTAATTCCGGATTTAACAAAACTAATGATTTGGTGTTTTTTGGGATCTGGGTGTTTCATATTAATTCTTCTTCTTTAATTACCTCGGCTCCTGGATTGTTTCGCAGGAGCCAAGATGTGTTTTCTTTATGTAGTGGTTTTGCCTCAGTCCAATTATAGGACCATTGAGAACAACCACCTATTAATCCGGTGTATATTTCACCTTCTTGATTGATTACCACATAACGTTGTTGTGGTGGGAGTGATTTTCTATACTGTCTTCGCGTAGTCATCTAGAACGGAAGATACGTACTCTTTTACGAATTCCCAAGTTACTGGACCAAATTCGTCAGCATAATGAACTGGGTCTTTTCTGCCTAGTTTAATAAATGCCTCTACTCGCTCAACAGAAGATGCGGATTTGTAATCACTAAACCATTCTGGTGAAGGATTATCATATGAATCATAAACAAGGTGAATCAATGGTTTATAAGACGTATTAGTACGCTCATATACTTCATCAAAATCAATACCTAATTTTTCACAGCATTTTTCTCCATCTTCTAAAATACCAAACTTATCAGTGTGAAGATAAGGAGTGTAATAAGAGACAAGATGAGCATCCCAGTTACCAGCAACAAAAGCATCGTAATCAACATCACGAAACTCCTGACGGCAATCAGGATAAATAGCGTGGTCACCAGCGTGGATACCCATAGCAATATGAACCTCAGTGTTTTTAGCATTAGCAATTGATAAGGCAACAGCCTGAATGATACTACTAAATATTTTGTTTCGATTAGGAACAACAGTAGCTTTCATGTTTTCCTCGGCATAGTGACCTTCAGGAACTTCAGCTCCACCTGTTACAAGTGCTGAGTTAAGTAGTTGGCTTAAACCATCAAGTTTAATTACTTGATATGTAATGTTTTGACCATTTTGATTTAAATAGTTTACTAAACTTTGAGCACGCTCAAGTTCAACTGAGTGTTTTTGACCATAGTCAAAAGACAGTGCTGTCACTTCATAGCCTTCGGCGAGTAGATGAAGCAACAATGTGGAGCTGTCCATACCTCCACTTAGTGACAATACTGCTTGTTTATTCATTTTCTTTTTTATTTGATAATTTAACTAATTCTTGGTAATCTTCCAAACTAAGGAAGGCACAATTTTTAAGGATTTCGTCTAAAACTTCTTTAAACATTTTTTCCCAAGCGGGATTTGTATCTACTTTGTTCATTTCAATAATTTTCTAAAGTGATTAATATTCCAATCTAACAATTCCCAGTTCAAATCCTCAGCAGCCATGTAAAAATAATCATTCATATTTGCTTTTGGTTTTTCAGTCAAACCCGTTGTTGTATAAGCCAAACCATCAATGGTTGCCATAATTGGATTTGATGTATCAATTGTTTCAATAAAAGGCATATCCTTATACCAACTGAATTCTTGTGGTACCTGACAACCTAACAAATGTACTCGGTCTGTATGACTAATAATTTTAGAATTATATAAACGAGTTACAATCTCGATTCGTCCTAATGCTTTAGCAAGATTTTTATTTGGATGCATTGAATGATCTAAATAATAATTAGCACCATAGGAGAAAGCAATCTTTTGGTATCCCAAGTCTTTATATGTTTGGTAACAAGTAATTGCTTCCCTAATACTTTTAGCTTGTACAACTGCTACTTTAGTTACTCCTTCAGGCAAATTAGCAAGTGTCCAAGCACGAGCATTAACTATAGATGCTGTACAATCTTCCCATACATCTGGAATAATGAATTCATTTGGTTTGAGTTCATTAATCCAATATATCAAACGTTCAGTATTATAGGCCTCTCCAAGTTCATGGAGTGAGTTATCCATAATAATGTAACGTCCTTCTGTTTTTGCTTGGCGGAAATATGCCTCATAACCTGGTTCCTCATCTAGCAAATGAGGTAAACAATAATCGTAATCATTAAATTTTATACTATCCTCTAACAAACATAGAGGAACTTCATGACTAATTTTCATAACCGAAATATAATAATAAATATTAAAGTTACCAAATTAAAATTTAGGAACAGGCTGAATTTTTGGGAGATCTCTTGAATCACGATATGCGGTAATAAATTCAGACATTGTACCTTCAAACGACTCGAACATATCACGAATATCATCCTCATTGCCACCGAAACACGTTTTGAGATCTTTTACAAGCAACTGCCAGCGAGCATGCTCATCACGTTCAGCATCAGTCAATAAACGTTTTCTGCGTTGCCAGAACAATTTTGACACATCACGTTCAGCCCAACCACGATTCTCATATGAACCGGTATAATTGGCATGAAATTTGGTAAGTTCCTGCTCTTCGAAATAATGCTCGTATTGAATTTGTTTCCAATATGGAGAAACATCATAATCACCATTTTTGGCCTTGTCAAATATGTTGGCCATTTTGGGTAGAAACTTGTGTTCTTGATAACGGCGCCACCAAAAAAACTTGTTGTATGTTTTGTTTGGTTTTGGGGGAGTAGGATCGTAAGTAGAAATCCACTCACGATATTCTTCGACAATTGACATACTTGAATTTAAAAAATTCCTTTTGGAATACCTAATTCAAGTCGAGCCTCTTCTTGAGCCTCAAATTCATCTACTTGAGCCTCAAAATCATCTGCTACTTCTTCAATAGTAGCAAAATCATACTCTCCATCCATGTTTAACATGAACTCAACCCAATCTTCAGCCTCGCTTTTAGATTCGAAAAAAGAGAACTCTGCATAAACTGCGTTCTCGTTGTCATCAATCTGGTATCCTACAAATGCTTTATACATAACTTTTTATTTTTTAAGCTTCTACAATAACTCCGTAACGGATTGAACTATTAGACAATTGGAAGTACATTCTGTTATCAACCAAACCATTACGGTTCTTAGTGAAATTGATAAACGTTCCACCACCTTGTGATTCTGGCTCACGGCGCATTTCTCCCATAGCATCAACCAAGTGCTTTAATTTATTAGAACCAGCAAACACACCAGCTTTAGTAACTTGTTGAATCAACAAGAATGAAGTAAATTTATTTGATTTATTTTCACCTTTATT
>Ga0208161_1000628_pt1 | contig 19921 bp, 20 predicted proteins | sample CB_VirMetaG_3_FD_184538 | JGI IMG/M metagenome (GOLD analysis project Ga0208161, IMG submission 184538) | Freshwater to marine saline gradient viral communities from Chesapeake Bay - CB_1508_1S Viral MetaG (SPAdes) (version 4) | ecosystem: Environmental > Aquatic > Marine > Coastal | place: USA...
CCATTCATTTCTACCATTAACACGTGGTGCTCTACCAGGTATGTGATATGAACTTGATCTTTCTCCTGTGTTATATATCCATCTTATAAAAAAAGCATATTGCTCATCACGTAAAAAACTAGTTTTATTACCACCTTTTCTATAATAATCTTCAGGGTATTCTGCAATAACCCATTCCGTTTTAATCTGATTTGCTATAGGCTGGTAATTAAAATCAAATTGTTCTGTGGGACCTTTTCTTATAAGCCAGTCATTAACCACAAACATTGCATCTGATTTCTCATATGCAGGTGATCTAAGTGGTAATAATTTTAATGATACACTAGGTAATGATTGATCAATGTAATCAATACCTATTGATTGTGTTTCTGTACTATATAAACCTATTCTCTTAGCAACATAATTATTTTGATTATTACTAAGAATTACCAATTCAAAAAATTCAAACTCTTTATCTAAATTTGAAATCTTTATATCTAGAGATCCAGCAGTACCATCATGATCAAAAATACTTTGAACATTAGACAAACCAATATAATCTGTTACTCTTTCTTCATTTACTGTATAAGCAATATAAGCTTGGTATGAACCATTTCTTAATGCACCGCCATCTGTAGCCCTTGATAATTTAATTATAGGTGTGTCTAATAATGGAGCTAACCTTAACCTTTCACAATCTAAATCTGTTGTATCCTCATATTCAATACAGTCTGCACCAGGTGGGCTTACAATAGTCTGGATATATGGGATGTCATTTATGTTTAAGGTTCTAGAAGGATTATTGGCATCATCCCAATAAATCTGCCATGAGCAATCAAAGTTTTCTTTTGATGCACCTTGTATTAAATATTCTTTTTTAAAGTTAAGACATGGATCATTCACTAATGTCTCATACTTACATTCACTATCATCAAATAAACCAATCTCAGAATTTATATCATCTGTTGAAAATAATACCCATTGATCTGCATATAAATGTATTGCACCTATTATTGTATAAGGAACTTGACCACAAGCTAAGTTAGCAGGTTCATTACCAATTGTCCCTACATCACCGTCTACAGAGTTGTTGGCAGCATTTCTTGCATGAGACCAAGACTGTTTAGGCTCATAACTAGGATGAAAATCTTTATTCATCCCTTTTACAAAAGTATTAGTTTCTGTAATTGAAACCTTTGAATTTAAGTTATTACTTTTTGCCATTACTTATAGTATTATAGAGTTGGATAACTTTTAAACATATTATAGTAATTGTGATATTGAGCTCTCCTATTAGTCCACCACATCTTTTGTAGTTCTTTAAAGTCCGGTGTATTAACAAAACTTAATGCATTATTTCTAGCCGCTCTTAAACGTCCTTCAATTAAACCTAATTGATTAGAAACATTTTCACCAGCAAATAACATATTTTCTAAAATTCTTTGCTTTAAAGCATATTCATAATACTCATTACAATATGGATGATCCAAAACAAGTAAACTACCAGAAGCATCTTCCATAGCCCCTTGATAACTCATATACACTTTACCTGTAGTAAAATTAGTAATAAGAAAACCATCTTTTATTTCTGCTACATTTGGTGCTTGTTCACCAACGTTTGCACAATCACAAGTTGTATTATTTACATTTTGTATTGATAAAGGGTAAAAAGCAGAATATGTTCTATACTGTGACGCACCAATTCTTTGAACTAATTGATATTGATTTTTGCCTTCACATGTTTTAATAACACATACATCTCTACATTCTGGATCTTCACATGGTCCAGATTCACCTGGTGCAGGTACATATGGTACAGGGTTATCTGTTTCAACATGTGTACCTGATGGCATTCTAGAAGTTACTGTATAATCACCACACATAAATGCATAGTTTAAGTAAGCAAAATCTGTAGGTAGTTTTGCTTTCCCATGCTCAACATCTAATACAACCTCTTTAGTTCTATGAATTCTTAAACCTAAATCATAGTTAACTCTTGTTGCAACTTTAATTAGTTGTTGAGGTTCAATCATACCTTCTAATGCATATGTAGAAAAATCTATTGTTACATCTTCATACAATTGATCAAACGTTCTATATTTATGTGATACACTCATGACTTACCATTTTACTTTATCTGCCCAATAAGCTGCTGACATTTTACCTTTTTTAATATTTTTAGCATGTCTTGCTTTAAATGAAGCACGTTTCTTTTTCATTTTATCTGATTCACCTGCTTTAGGTTTACCTGCGGTTTTTGCACCTTGTTCCCCAAACCGTATTGTTTTAACTTTATCACCTTCTTTAGCTACAACTATATGTGACTTCTTTGGATGACTCGGTGTACGTTTAGGTTTATTATAACCAGATACCCCTGCTCTTGTTAATCTTGAATCTTTCTTTTTCATAATATATTATTTTACTACTTCTTGCCAATCAATTGAACCATATACACCTTCATCACCACCAGTTGTAGATACAGCAACTTCTAAAACATATGCTATTGAACTTTCTACAGAAAACTCAGGTATATTTATAGACTTAAATTGTAATCCAAATAAACTGCTTTTATCAAGTGTAATTACAGGTGACCCTTGATTTGATGAGCTTGTAAAACCACTTGCTACAACAGAGCCACCTGTAACACTTGTTGCTGTAGTATTAGCTTCAACAATTCCTGTACCTGACCATGATCCACCGGTAATTCCTGTACTTACCACTTCTTTTAATCTCCAACTATAATATTTTCCATTACCTAAACCAACCATTGATATGTTAGTTATTAAAGCTGCCCCACCTAAATTACCAGATTTTAGTGATACAGCAACAACTGGATAATATGTATTCGCAAGAGCAAAACTTGTAGGACTTGAAATATCTGTATAAGCAGTGTGTTTTTCACCAAACAATTCATAACCTCCTTCTGATATAACAGTAGAACAAATTGCTTTAAATGTTGTAGCTAAAACTGTTGCATTTGCCAACATCTCATAAGTACAAGGAAGTGTTGCAGTTGTCATATATGTACCCGTAATAATGTTTGCATGATCAAACTTATGACAAACAATAAACTGACCATCAATTACAAATCCCATTCTAACAGTACCAACACCAAGCCATTCAATATCCATCCAGAATATTTGAGCTTTTGTAGAATCAAAAGTATACCCAGAAGGTCCACTACCATCTAGTTTATCTACATTCCAATCAGCTTGATTTACAACAACATCTGTAGGAGTACCTGAAATGTTTGTTCTTTTTACAAAACTTAATGTATCTGTAAGTTGAACAAATAAACCGTTATCATTATCATAATAACCAACTCTCTGAGTTAAATCTGCTTGAGCTGTCCCAAAAACAAATGTGTTTAAAACTAACAAAGATTTACCAGGTTGATAAGGAAAATATTTTTTTGTACGTCTAATTCCCCAACCTATACCTGTAGCAGCAACATTAAGTTCTTCCAAGCCTTCATCTGCATTATATGCAAAACTTACAGAACCTGTTTCCGCTCTAGACCAATCCTCATTATAACCATATCTAGAATTAGAATCAAATAATGTAAATGGATTACTAACTCTTAATCTTCCAAAAGCATCTGATGCAGCACCATCAAATGATACATTTATATCACCACTAGTGTTATTATCAATATCTTTTAGTTTCTTAAGCATTTCATAATGCCAAGTATACCACTCAGGATGTTGAGCATATCCATCTAGATAGAATCTTCTTTGTTTATTTTGTTTATCGTTAGCCATTCTTTATCTTTTTTTACCTTTATGTAAACCATGCTTTGCATGTTGTTTACCTGCTTTTGTAGCAGCTCTTTTTTTCTTGTTTGCGGCTGTCAATTTCTTTTTACCTGCCGCAGTACTCTTAAGCTTAGAAATGGTCTTAGATGGCGCATATACTTCTCCTGTAGCATTACTACCTTGCGTTGAAGGTTTACCACTAGCAGTTCTCCATTTTTGCTTAGTCCATCTATCTAAACTTTTTTGTTGTTTAGTCTTAGCCATTACTTATGTCTTTTTTGGATCTTAAATTTAGCAGTCAATGATGCACTAGGATGTTTCACAAACTTTCCCGTATGCTTCATTAGCTTATAATCTGATCCATCTTTCATCCAATGAAAACCAGCAGGAGCTTTTACTGACTTTGTAGTAGCTCCTCCTTTTTTATAAACACTCTTAGCCATTGGCTTTGCCGCTTTACTTTTTTTAGCTTTCATAATTATTACTTTTTACTTTTGTATCCGCCACCTTTAGCCTTATACTGTTTAGCAAGCATTTGAGCTTTACGTGCAGACCACTGTCCAGGTGCACCACCTTTACTACCTGCTTTAATTTGCTCAAATAACTTTTTACGCATACCAGGTTTTGTATAATTACCTGATGAATTCACAGTGCTTTTTTTAGTTGACTTCTTCATAATTTATCTTGCTATATTTTTTTTGTCATCTGAATCATCTGATGGTACTTTCATCATATTTAACATTACAGATAATACCTGTTGTTCTATTTCTGCAAATAAAAACTCTGGTACAAAAAACTGTTGTAAATATCTTGGAACACAATCATCATCTTCATCACATGTCCATTTAGAAATATCCCCTTCAAATACACCTTCTAATTTAATTGCATCCCAATCAATATTAGGCATATACAAGTAACCATTTAAATACCAATAGTATTTAGTTGTATTATATCTAAAGGAAGTTGTTTTAGTCATTGAAGTATATGTACCAGGGTTTGTAGGTTGTAACTCAATAGATCCATCAATAGAACTTACTGTTCTAATTAACGGGCCCCAATAACCTTCCATAAAAGTAGGAAGCTTATCCTTTGTTCTTTTAATTGTACATCCAGAACGTATACCTGCACAATGAGCTTCTATCTTATCTACTTCAATTAATTCTATATAAGGTAAACTTTGCCATACACTATTAAACTTCATTAGTTTATTAGCATTATCTTGACGCCTCATGTAAAGTTGTGCAAACTTTAAAATAACACTATATATATAACGGTCTGTTATAAAAGCATCTTGAACTTCTAGTTTTAATTGACCCCTAACCCTAGATATTACATCTCCTATCTTTGTCATTTTATTTTAAGTTTTAAATTCATCATAGCCATCTAGCTCTGATTCTTTTGGGTCAAAGTTAAAAAGGTGTGCAATTCTATATTTGTTTTTCATTACTCTGTATTTATTCCAATTTTCTGGATATGCTTTAGCAACTGCTCTTTTAAAGTTTCTACTTGCTGTAAATCTCCAAAGCTCTCTATGTTGGAATCTATACTTTGTTGACCAATTAGTATAGAATATTTTACCTATATTACCATCCGTTTCCCAATTTTTATTTTGTAAAACTTTGCCATATTCTTTTGATAATGCATAGTTGGTATTAACTGACTTAGATGGAGCACATGTACCTATAAACAAATAACCTAATGAATTAGGTAGCTCAACACCATCTCTATTATCAATCACACCATTCCATAACTTATCATTATATATCTTAATTATTTCTTTTAATTTGTTATTATCAATATTCTCATAATGAGGATATTCATTTTTAAAATTTTTAATTAATTCTCCATTTAATAAACCCAATCTTTTTTTCCTATATCTAGGAGCATTCAAATTAGGTTTTTTAAAATTATTGATCATAGTTTACAATTATAATTTACAAAAAAAACACTATTTAAAAAAGTTTAAATCAATCTAAATCTTGAGGGGAATAACTTAATTCACAAATATTACCCATTGTTGGATGTTGCAATTCTAATTTACCTGCTCTTCTATTACCTATATACTTATTAGAATAATGATAATAATCCATTTTACTTAAACTTGGCAAAGTCTTTTCTACAAATCCTGCAGTCTCATTGGAAGTCATATAAGCAACTTTTCTATCAGTATGCAAGTGACCTTTAAACAAGGTTCTATTTATTGTGCTACCCCACTCTCTAGGGTATTCAGAAGCATATATTAAAGGATTATTTTTGCTATGTTTATCACCATGCTCAAAAGCATTAAAGTTAGAACCCCAAACATGCACTTTTCTTTCACTATATTCTATATCCCAAGTTATAGAATCACATACAATAGATTTAGATAAAGCATGTGCTAAATGGAATGAAGATAATCTATCATGATTTCCAGGAATATATACAACTACCAAGTTATCACAACATTGTACTAAATAATTTATAGCCCAGTGCATTGCATCAAAAGCAGCTTCATAAGCCTTTGTAGCACTCATAGAATTATCTACAGGTGTACCACTTGTTGTTGCTCCTCCAAATGTATCCATATTTATTAGATCTCCACCTACTACAAAATATAATGTATCTATATGATGTGCTGCTGTACCTCTTGATATGAGGTTAGTAATTGTATTTTCAAAATCTGCATCAACAGTTTCATTTCCTTCTTTACCAAAATGAATGTCTTGAAGTGATATAATACCACACACCTTTTGTTTATTATTACTAGGAGTTGGTAACTTAGATATTTTATATTGCTTTGGTTGCCAGTTTTCTAAAAGATCTTTAATATAATCTTTTTCATCTTTTTTTATTTTTGTAATAAGTGCTGAAACTCTCCAGTGATCTGACATTTGTTTATTCCAAAATTGAGATAGTTTCCATTCTTTAGTATCTATCTTCAATAAAGAAATTATTTCTTCTGGTGTTTTTGGCTCACTTAATGATTTACCACTAATGGTTGCACTACCATTATCTAAATCATATTTTTGCTCATAAGTATTATTAGGTTCTTTTTTTTCTGCAAGAATTTCTTTTTTTATTTTTTTATAATTATCAACAGAAATGTTTAACCTTTTAGCACAATACTTAGTACTTTTTTTCCACTTAAGTGATTGAATGATTTTATTCTTAAGAGTACTCATATTAATTTTTTAGTTTTTAAATACAACAAATATATTAAAATTTATCAGCATTCCTAATTATTAATAAAAAAGAGGGGCCTTTGACCCCTCTCCAAAACTTCAGTAATAGAAAACCAACAAACTACTACTTTTGTTATTGTAATGTTGCTTTATAAACTACAACACCTCTACATACCTCTGCAGAAGAACTTGTAGCTTTTAATCTAAACTTATAACCTGTATTAGGAACTAAGTTAGGAATTGTAAAACTATATACACCAGGAGAAACAGTACCTTGCACAACCCAACCACTTGGAGCTATTGCAGTGTCCATTTCAATTTCAATAGTATCTGTATTAATATCTTCAGATGCCCATAATATTTGTATAGTGTTTGCTGTCACTGTACCAAAGTAAACATTCCATGGTGAATGAAACTGATTACTTGCAGTACAAGAAGTAACCCCGTCAACTAAAGCAAGCATCATTCTTTGTAAAACTTGCTCAAGTCTTTCACCTTCACTTATAGTAAAAGTATCACCACCAACTGTCTCTACTTCTGTTAATGGACCAGTCCAAACAACACACTCAGCACCCATTGACTCAGTACATCTTTCTGAACCAGTCCCACAGTCTGTATAAGAACATGGGTTAGTCAATGCGGTATCATAACATCCGCATTTATTTGGGTTACATTTAGTACAATTACAACTCATAGTTTAATTATTTAATTTATTTATTATGATGCTAAACATGTAGGGCAATCAACAAATGTAGTAAAGAAAGCTACTGACCCACTTGTTAATATATCAGCTGTTACAGTCCAACATGTTCCATCTATTTTAATTACATCTCCCGGACTTAATGCATTGCACTCATCATATACTGCACTAGTAACTCCAGGATCTGCACAAGCCTCTAAACCTCTATATACCGATGTTGCTAAACAACATGCACAATCTGTTTTAGAAGTCCATGGGTATGATTCAGAACCCGGTAGTATTTCAGTTCCAGTAGCAGTTCCTAATGAAGTTCTAACTTCAATACATCTTCCTTCAGAAGTTTGGTATACTCCACCATCAACTGTTCCTGCAGGGAAATCTGTAACTGGTAACGCTAAGTTATATGTGCTACCTGCATCGCAATATTTCCACTCAAATTCTTCAGGAGCAACTGGACCAGGACATGACCCATCACCTAAGAATAATGTAATCATTTTATTTTTAAAATCTCCAGCATCAGTTTCTGCAATTATTTCATCTAAATACTCAGTTAGTGTTAATGGTTGTGTTTGTTGATCCAACCACATCATTACACTCTTAGTATATAAACCTTGAACTGCCACACCACCTGTTGTAAATGTTCCTTCATAAGGGTTAGTTGCTGATGGTATAGCACCTGACATTAAATAACCAGATACATCAACAGCAGTTTTAACACCATACTCACTTGGGTTTATCATTTTAGCTACATAAGAACCTAAACCTTGTAATATAGATGCTGCAGTTACTCCGGTTGTATCAGACGTTATAGGATAATAATTTAATTGTACACCATCTGCAAATGGAGGTGTACCACCAAATCCTTGAGCTTGAGCCCAAGCACTAACCTCTGTACCTAATAAAATATCTATGTATTCTTCATAGTCATCTAAGTATGATGCCGTTGGTTGAGTACCCCAGCCACTAGTTAAGTTTATAGGATGATAATCTGTAGCAGAAGAATTTGATAATGCAATAATATATGCTCTTGTATTTACTACAGCAGCTCCACCAGTCCAACTTGTTGGTAAACTAGTTAAACCACTCCATGCAGGATCACCATTAAGACTTGCACTAGCACCATCATCCACAATTGCTTTAGCATAACTTAACCATCTATTACTTGTAGTAGGTATAGTATAAAGCGTTCCTGTCCATGCAGGACAAGCTGCTTGAAATGCTGCATTTAAATTTGTTGTTAATGTTACAAGTTTTGCAGGATCTGTAGCAGGGTTAAAACCATTTGTATTAATAAAAGCAAATACATCAATATCATTATTTTGAACACCTCTTGCACTTTCAGAGAATATTTGAATTTGAATTACAGCTGTGGTAACTGAACATTCTCCAGCAACAAATGATGTAAGCTGAATTGTAAATGTATCACCAAATGATGTTGCACCATTATGTGTATATGTAAACACATTACCCGAACCACTTTGCACTAATGATCCAAAAACTGGATTAGAAATAATGGTCATTGTAGCTGTTCCATCACCTAACAAGTAAGGAATAGTAATTTTAACTTCTTGACCTTGTGAAACTCTAATAATACCCAAGTTTTGAGTTAATATAAATGCAGGACATTCACAACATGCTACAACTCTAGTTAAAACACCATCTTCTTTCCAACCTGCATAAACATATTTAATAGTTCCTCCTGTATTAATTTTACCAACATAATACCATCTAGAATCTACTAAAATACCACCAGGAACAGTATACTCAACACCGCATGTTAAAGTTCCATCTGTTGCCCACACACCTGCTGGACATGCATCTATAAAGTCAGGAACACAATTATATTGATCTTGTATTACTGTAACTTGTGCGGTGTTAAAGTCATATCTAACTATAGTATAAGGACTTGTATTACCGGATCCACAATCTTCAAATGCTCTAATATATATTGAACCACTACCATATCCAGTAACCATAGATACTGTAGCAGCTGCGGCAATTGTTGTACCACCGGTCCAATTCAACATATCATTACTATATTCATATGTAACAGAACCTGTAGGAAAATTATTAAACCCTATATTAGCCGCAACTGTACCACCTACAACACTTAAAATTGTTACAGAAGGATTATTGCAGCTTTGTATAAAAGCACCTGTTCTAACAACTCTATTACCCGTAGCATCAAAATAAAACTCTTCAGTTAATCCACCTGATTTAACAGCACCTAAATATAAATCAGCAGTATCAGGTGTATCATAAACAAATACAGTAGTGTCAGTATTTGCACAAGTAACTCCAAGTGTAATTGTTCCGCCTAATGGACAAAGAACAGATTGTGATGTAGTAGTATTTGTTATAGTTGCATTTAAAGTATATGCAGTATTACTAGCTAAACCTGTAAATGTATGACTAATAGATGGACCTGGACTTGCAAATGTTACTGAAGATGCAACTAAACCTGTTAAATTATCTGTAATTGTTATTGTATAATTATAACCAGCACCTAAATAATTAAGAAATGAAACTTGTACAGTATCAATTGATGGTGTAATAGATGCACTCGGAGGGCATGGTATTGTTAATGGTATAGAAATATTTTGAATCTCACTACAAGTATTAAGACCATCAGTTGAACAAAATGTAATTTGTGCAGCTATTGGTTGTGTTAAAATAAGACCTGATGAAGATAAATCAATAGTAACCCCTGCTGGAAAATTAGATAAATTAACAACATCAATAGGTTGTTGTATTGAATTACCAGATGCATCAATTAATGTTATTTTTGAAGTTCCGCAATCTGTGTATGATGATGGTATATTTGAACTTGTAAAATTAAAATTAATTAATTGTGGCAAGCCTGTACCAGGTTGTTCAGTTATTGAATACGTTACACCATAAATTATACTTGAACAATCTGATGAACAACAATTTTCTTGAATGTCCAAAACAGCTTGGCGTATATCACATATAGCAATCCATTGATTTTGGTTTATACCGGCTAGTGTACTTGGGTTTTGAATCCAATTAGATTGGCTACTATATGTAGCATTTTGACTCAACATTGCAGATGAACCAAATAAACATGTAGCATTAATTGCATTAAAAATTGCTGAAGGATCACCTACTGCATTTTCTAAATCACAAAACTCTTTTTCTAGTTTAAGTAATAATGTTGATACCGGAATTAATTGACCAGGTAATAAACATGATGAAAACACAGTTACTTCATTTCCTGCATCTGGATCACATGGTAATACACATCCTTCAAGAATACTAAGTCTATTTAAAATGTTTGTAATTTGATTATTAATAAGTGTTATTGCACTTATTATATCACAAATTTTATTTGCTAGATATAAAGCATATTCATCAATAGGTAGTGATGTAACCGGATTACCTTGACTATTTCTATAATGTAAACAATCAGGTAGTTCTACAACTACTTCAGCAGCTGACTGAGTAGGTAGTGTACAAACATAATCAATAATTGACTGTAAGTATTGTGTAAGGTTTGGTTCTGCTTGTGCAGGAGGTGGTATACAACTTAAATCTAAACCAGTTAAATCAGGATTGCAATCACATGTTGCAGCTATTACATCACATAATTCTGTTGCAAGTTTGTGAATAACAATGCTTATATTATCTCCTTTACATAGATTTATACAAGGAATATCGGGTCCTTGCCATATCACACAGTTTGATGATATTGGATCACAAGGTGATATACTGTTATTATTAGTAGGAATCATAAATATTTATTTTCAGCCATTTAAAGTAGTATACTACAATTATAATATACAAAAGTTTTAACAAACAATCAAGATTTATAATTATTATTTACACATTATATTTTATGTTAGTGTTGTTCCAGTTACTATAAAGTTCCTAATTGGAAAAGCATTTAATTCATCTAATAAAAATGGTGAAGCAACTAATGGGTTAAGATCAGCAGAGCCAAATTTGTAAACTTGCTTTTCATCTCTATGTGTAGATGTCCATAAAGAAGTTGATGTTAAATTAAATGGTGCATAATCTAATAATTCTGAATTGTCTTGCCTAACAATATTCCATAATTCATTAACATTAAGTAATCTCCAACCACTTGTAAATGTACCTACTGAATAAGATAAACAATTATCAATACAATTTGCCCAATTAAATAATCCTAAAGAAACTCTACTATAACCTAAAACATCTGAACCATCATAAGTAGACCAATCTATAACAATATTATTTGTGTAAGTTTGTCCGCCTAATTCATCTGTAAAACGGTTAGTATTTCCAAATGGATTATTACTCGGTAGAGTAAAAAAGTCTACATCCCTACCAGCTTCAATATCTCCATCATCTCCAGTTCTATATGATGCAGTCTGTCCAGTTTTCATTAATGTAACACCAGCAAAACATAATTGGGTAATAATAATATCATAACCATTAAAGGTTGCATCTATTAAATCACCGTCTTGATTTTGTATTACTAAGTTTAAATCTACATTACATTGCTGAGTATATGTTAATACATCATTAAAGTAAATCCCAGCATTACAAGCAAACTCATCAATAATTTTTTTTTTAATCTCTATACAAGGAGTCAAAGGTTTGCATTCTTCAGCACACTCATCAGCTTCAACAACAATAGTTATTTTTTGCTGTCTGCAGTTACCCACAGTTTCAAAACAATAACAAACCTGTATTGTATGCTGTGTCTCTACTGATGCTTTTTCAAACGTATAAAGAAACTCTCCATTTTCATCTGTAAATCCAGAATTAAAACCATCAATATATATTTCAAAGTTTTTAACCGGATTGCCAGCTGAATCAACAACATTAACAATTAAACATTCCTCATCATTACAATTTCCATCAGCACATAAAATACACCATGTGGGTACACCTACACCACTACAAGGGTCTGATGTATTTAGCGGAGTATAAGTGTCATATGAAACATCTAGAATGGCGGGAACGTTTTTTTCATTGTTCTGCCAATCACATAGATATTTTTGTACAATTGCTGATGATAAATCTGTAATACCTTTTTGTGTTATACCAAATCTCTTTGACATAAAATCTAGGTAAACACTTTTTGCAAAGGTTTGTTGAGATTCAATTGTTTTAATTGTATCCATTATTTATTTAAGTTTTCTTTTGCTTTTTGTACTTGTCTAGTAAAGCTATCTGTTGATCCATATACAACCCCGCCATTTGCAGTATTGTAATCTTTTAAACATGTCTTATGTACTATCTTACCATCAGCAGCTTTTGTCTTTTGACAACCACAAGTAAAGCCTTTGTTACATTTTGCACAATTCATTTTTTTGGTTTTTTATTTTTTTAACAACATATTGATGAACAATCTATTTTACCTAGTCTTTTTTTAGCATAATTATATAATGCCATTCCATCATTAGGGCTTTGGCAGTATTCTACTTTAGCTACTGCAGCATCTATTAAAGTTTTAATATAACCTAATTCTGCAATAATATCTGCTCTTTCACTACTTGGTGCGCAAGGTTTCATATCTATATCACACAATATCTGGTAATATGATTTAAGTAATGTTGCAACTCTAAGATGATTATACTCAACATAGACTTTATCATTAGGTGATACACTATATCTAATAATATAAATACCATCAGGTATAGCTGTTCTCTTGTCTCCGCAATCTGTAGTTTGCAAACCTAATGCACAGTTATTAATACATAAGTCAAAACCTTGTTTAACTTTTATTAGTGATGGACTATTAAAACCCGGAGGTGTAATTAATAACTCTTCACAATCAACAGATAAATCTTTTGTGTACTGACTTGTGTCTTTAATGCAAAGTATTTCACAATTAGAAACAGGTAATATTTCTAAACTTAATATATGTTTATTTGCCATTTAATATTTTTTTTACAAAGTAAAAGTATTACAATATATTAATAATATACAAAAAAATAATAGCATTTAAAAAAAAAAGGCCAGTTATAAACTAGCCTTTTTTTTTATTGTATGTTAAAACTTACACCAAAACAAGACCTCCATCAATATCAGTAATAAACTGAACAGGGTTACCATTAGCATTAGCCCAATCTTGAATATCTGTCATAAGCACTTCAACCTCTTGAATTGTAGCTTCATCAGCACACTTAACATAAATCTTATATAAGTATTGATCATTATCAAATACGCCTGTAGGATTGTTAAATCTTGGAACAGTATGTTGGATAACATATGTTTTGTATAAAGCTGTTCTATCTACACTTGCCAAAATATCATTAGATCCTTCAATTTCACGGATTCTTGATGAATCTACATTACCTTGGTTGTAAGGAGACTGCATGTAAGCTTCAGTCATTAAGATGTCTCTTAATACAGTTTCACCAATTGTAGAAGCCATAGTACCAGGAGTGTTTACAACAGTACCACAATCAGAACAAGGATCTCCAGTTTCATCTAATACAGATGCAATAATTTGAACTGGTTCTTTTCCGTAGAAATCTCTAGTATCAAAAGAACAGTTTCCAAATTTAGTTTCAGTGTAAGCACCTTCTACATGCAATGTAGCAGAAACAGCATCTCCAACTGGATCAGTTGATGGAGTATATGTACCATCAGCTACTTGAGCAATTGAATAAGTTTCTAAATCAGTGTCTACAACAACATCTACAGTAAATCCTGCAGCAGCTGGATTAGCAACTTCAATATTTGTAGTACCAAGAGTTGCAGCACTATACCCAGATCCTGAAGCCAAAACTTCAAAAGCTGCAACAGCACCACCTGGAGCAGTAAAAGTAACTCGTACAACAGCTAAACTTGAACCCGTATCAATTGATACAATATCACCTGATGTATAGTCAGCACCACCAGCACCAACTGTAGATGTAGAATCTACACCAGAAAGTCCAGAAGCTTGTGTAATTTCAACACCTGCAGCAACTGCACCCCATTGACGCTCTCTAACAAATGGAGAAATTAATGGATCAGCCAACAATTGACCACCAGCAGCAGCTAAAGCAGCAGCAGGATCAATGTAAGTTTGATCGTCTACACAGCAAATATTTGCTGAATCACCAATTGCATAAGCATTGTGATTTAAAAAACGTAAAGCTGGTGAACCTTTAACGTCAAGTCTTAAGTAAAGTGATTCTCCACATGGAACACATCTTGGTCCTACAGTAATTTGACTAGTAGATTTTTCTGCAGTAATACAATCAGTAGAATATAATCTAGAAATAAATCGTGGATTAATTCCTTTTGATTTTACTGATTCAGTGTATCCACCATGACCAGGATTATTACCAATACTATCAACTGTATGATAAGAACCTTGAACAATGTAACCTAAAGTACCATCAGCAGGTACAGGAGTTTGCTCCCAAATACCATCTTGTACTAAAGCAATTTGGCCAGGTGTTAACTCAGAAGTTTTTTCATTTGCTGCAGCAACACTGGTTGGATTAAAGCATTTTAAAAATGCATGATTAAAATAAGCCATTTTTTTAAATTTTAATTGTTATAAATAAATAATACATAATTGTATACATATAATATACAAATATTTTTTTTTAATTCAAATTATGATAAGAAAATTAATTTATACTTAGCAGAGTTAATTGCATCTTTAACTGTGTCTAATAAATTAACAATCTCTGAATGAGGCATCACAGCTTGAAGCTCATCCACTTGATATTTAATTTCTCTTAAATATTCAATTGCCTCATCTACATTTTGTAACATCATAGGTGATTGATCTTCATATTGTAAAATAACTTCACAAGCACCTTGATAACCTTCAGCTATAGAGTCAGCTAAATCAGGCAAAGCATCATATATTTCATTTAAAGCTTTGTGTTGAGCATATGAACCAACACCTGTTACTTGTAAATGTAATTTATGAAAGCTAGTTGCAGCATTCATAAGCTCTTTAACAAATGAACCAGTTAATGTATCTACTTGTTGCATTTCTGGAGATCTTGTATTCATAGTTCTTTTGATCACAGGTTTTTTCATACTACTCATTGGAGCTTCCTCTACTTTTCTTTTAAGCATTCTTTTTTGTTCCATAATTAATTATTTTTTTCAGCAGCCTGTTGAGCTATACTCATTTGATTAAAATTTGAAATGTCTCCTGCAATAATAGCTGCAGTTTCATCAATAAATATTTCTGTTAGATCATCCTTAAATTCACATTCTACATCAACAGCGGATATAGTACCTGTATAAGGATTTTGTACTCCTGCTATCTCAATTAATCTTGGAGTTCTATAATATGTAAATAATGGATTTACAATATTAAATGTGTCATCTTGGTATATCCTTATTTGACCATCTATTAATACACAGAATGTTTCACCCCATGCAAAATCAGGTTTCTTTAAAGGATCTCTAAGTATAAGATCTACATTTGCCACTTCAGATAAATATACCGTCATAGATCTAGGATCAGTGCAGCACTCTGTTGTAGCCTCTGCACTAACCCTTTTATATTCTAAGTATCTATCTGAATCTGGAAAATTATCAGATTGAAAATAATTATCAATCACAGATCCTGTTAAAGGTAACTCTGTTAAAAGAATTTGTAAATCATCAATTCTTTTTTTAGATCCTTCATCACCTTCTTTATAAAGATTGTTACCATGTAAATTTCTCCTACACCATTCCAATTGAGCTTTATTAAAAGCCTCAATCATCTGCCAAGGTTCTATATTATCATAGTCCTGACTATCTAATTTATTCAGACGTTGTTTTAGCTTTAATTGTAATGTGTCGTTATTCATGATCTAGATTTATGAATTCCAGTAAGGTTCAATTTTATATAATAAACTATTTAACACTTCTTCATTCTCTGGATCTTTAAGAAAATCTACAACTTCTTCTTGTCTCTTACCAAGCTTAATAGCACTATCCAAAGTTTCAATCCAACCACCTGATTTAAATGTAATAAATCTATAGAACATGCAATCTTTAACTAAAGCTGTAAGCTTAAGAGTTTCCATGTTAAATTTAGCTACTTTAATAAAAGTTTCAGCAGCTTTCTTTTTATTACTTTCAGTTCCATTACCATTGATATAAGAATCCATGTTTTCATAAAGAATATCAATTGGAGTATTTTTAGTGTACTGTGTGCTGTCAATATCTACAGCTTTTGCAACGTACATTAACTTAGTAGAATTCTTGTTATATAAGTTTTCTAATTCTACTAAAGCTTTATTTCTAAGCTTACTATATTCTGTTCTTGTAACAATAGTTTCTTCTACAGTATCTAAATAAAATTTAGGAACTGGATTAGCTTTTTTAGCATCTTTTAATGACTTAGCTACAATAGAAAATCCACCTGCTTTAATTGCATAAATTTTAATTAAATCATATGGGTCTTTTTCTGGGTCTAGATAAACAGGATCATTACCACATCTTAAGTTAATCTTAGACCAAAACTTATCATTATCTGGTTTAAGAAGAGTTAACTTATTCCAAAACTCTTTGTCTTCTGGATCTACAACATTAGCTGCTAAATCCATTTCTAATTGAGAAACAGCTTTTCTAATTTCTTTAATTTTAATTTCTCTTTCACCTGGAGGTAATCTTTTTACGTCAGGTGCAAATTCATTTAAACCAGTAACATATCTTTTAACACCGTTCATTTCTAAACAAGCTAAAGTTTCTTCATGATAAACTCCGTCATGAAGAGACATGTTATAATTCTCTAATCCCATGTTTTGTTTACTTGGGTTAAAATAAGGTCTAATAGCAATAGTCTTATTTTTTCTTTGTTGATATTTTTCTACAATAGTGTAATCTTCCATAATGTTGATTTTTTTATTAAACAAAAGTACATAATTATGTACATATAATAAAATATTATTTTCTACAACTGAGTTTTACCCCAGTTGTAGTTTTTTGTTTTTTTAAAATTTAAAGGTAGTTATTTCATTTTTAGGAAATCTATATTGTTTGTGTTCTTTCCCAACTCTGTAGTTTACAATACCTCTATACTCACCTGCACCTACTTCAGCTAAATTTACAGAAATTAAAGTATAAGAATCTTCTGGCTTTAATTCTAAAGCAAGTTTAAGATCATTGTAGTAAGCTACTAACTCATCTAATTTAGGAGCTTCAACAGCTGCCTCTTTTTTAGATTTAATGTCAGCCATAAGTGCTTGTACAACTGCTGCATCTTCACTACTCTTTAATGTATTCATTTCTTCTTCTGTAATTTTATAAGGTAATACTTCTACCCAAGTTCCTTCTGTTGTTGAATTATACTTTTTCATTTTTATTTATTTTTTATTTTAATTAGCGTTTATTTCTGTATTTGTACCATCTACACATAGTCTTATTACAGCACCACCTGCTGTATTAAAAGTTCCAGCATCTAGTCTACAATAAGTTAATGTAGCTGAGCCCGAAAGACTACCTCCATTTCCTCCAAAAGATTGGTTACCACCTGTACATCCATAATAATAACCAAAATTAGTACCTGAAGGACCAAAAGAGTTAAAATCTCCTGAACACCAATGAAATTCTGCATTAAAACCAGAACGACCAAATGATGATGCCCCACCATGACAACCTCTAAAAAAACCACTAGCAAAACCACTAGAACCACCAAATCCATTAGAAGTAGCTGAACAATTGATAAATGTACCATCAGCAGTTCCAAAACCACCAAATCCAGATGCCTGTGAACTACAATTATAAAAAATCCCTGATGCAGTTCCTGTACAACCAAATGAAAATTCTCCAGTTGAATTACAATTATAAAAAGCACCTGATGCTGTACCACCAAATGCAAAAGAGCTTTCTCCAGCAGTACAATTTGTAAATATACCTGAAGCTAAACCTTGAAAACCAAATGAATTTGCACCAGCAGTACAACCATTAAATACCCCACCTGCATCTGCACCTGATGCAGTACCAAATGAAGAATTACCCGCAGTACAGTTAATAAATGTACCAGTAGCATCATCTTCAAAACCAAATGACTCGTCACCTGCAATACAATTTTCAAATCTGCCACTAGCTACGCCACCAAAACTATTATCTCCTCCTATACAATTTTTAAAATTACCACTTGATAAACTACCAAAACTATTATCTCCTCCTTTACAATCTTTAAAAATACCAGAAGCTACCCCATTACCAAATGAGCCAGTACCAGCAGTACAGTTTGTAAATGTACCACTAGCTGTTGCATTACTACCTCCAAATGAATTATTACCTCCGACACAATTAATAAACTCTCCAGTTGCAAAACTACCAGGTCCACTGCCAAAACAAGAGGCCCCTGAAAGACACTTTACAAAGTATCCAGATGCAGTTCCTACACTACCAAATGAACCAAATCCTGCCTCAGAATTAATAAAAGTACCTGATGCATCTCCATAAGCCCCAAAGGAAGACTCTCCTGCACTACATCCTATAAAAGTACCATCAGCACTTCCATAAGACCCGAATGATAAACTTCCTGCCTGACAATCTTTAAAACTACCTGATGCATCTCCATAAGTTCCAAATGAAGCATCTTCTGCATTACATCTTAAAAAATATCCACCAGCATCTCCATTCGATCCAAAAGATTCATCACCCGCTGCACAGTCTACATATTGTCCAGAAGCTAAGCCATCTGCTCCAAATGAGTTATTTCCTCCATCGCACTTTTCAAAATAACCTACAGAGCTTACACCAAAGCCAAAAGACTCATCTCCTCCTTCGCATTGAATAAATCCTGCTCCTACATTGTCTCCTACAATAAAAGGCTTCCCGTCAGTGCTAATCCCTAAATAACCACAAAACTGACCTGTTACATTAATAGTACCAACTCCAGTAAATCTTATACCAGGAAATGCGTCAACTAAACAAGCAATAGAAACTTGGTCACCATCTGCTAAAAAGTCTGATGCAAAGTCAAAATTTCCAGGTGCTACAAGTACTACTTGGTCACCATAAGTTGCCACCCTTGATTTAGCTAAATCATAAGCCTCTTGTAATTCAAGGGCATTTTCTTGTGGAGTACCACTAGCCTGTACAAAAACATAAAAGTTACTTTCTAATGCTGTACCACCACCTCCAGCAATATCGTTAACTACTTGGACAAAGTCCTCATTTTTTATCATATCAAGCCATTTCTCATTAAGGTTTTGGCCGATATATTCTCTTTTTCCTATATAATACATTTTTATATTTTTTATATTTTTAAATATTTTATTTCGGGTTAATTAACTGAGTGAAAAGAAATATATCAGTTACATTTTTAAATTGTGTAATATAATTAACTTTTATTTCTGATCCTGAACTTCCTTCACAAGTCACTGTTAAATAAATATCTCTTTCAACAT
>Ga0208161_1000629_pt1 | contig 19913 bp, 29 predicted proteins | sample CB_VirMetaG_3_FD_184538 | JGI IMG/M metagenome (GOLD analysis project Ga0208161, IMG submission 184538) | Freshwater to marine saline gradient viral communities from Chesapeake Bay - CB_1508_1S Viral MetaG (SPAdes) (version 4) | ecosystem: Environmental > Aquatic > Marine > Coastal | place: USA...
AGGGCAAATGAAAATGTTTCCCAAAGCAGCTAAAGACCCAAATTCAAGATTACGACAAGCTAGAAGAAGGTGGAAATGCAGATAGTCTATGAAATTAAACGAAAACACAAACATAGCTTTACCTATTGTTTGGATTATTATTCTTTGCACATTACTACTAACTAGTTGTGCTACTAAAGAAGAAAAACATCCTAACTATTTTGATACTATTGCAAAACAATTATCTAAATTAAAAATATGAGGTGTATTTATTGGGTTTGTGTGGGTTTCTGTCTATTGTTAAAAGATTGTAAATGTAATAAACTTAAAACTAATGAAACTATCAGCAAACTTCCAGTTAAGTGAATTAGTTAAATCACAAACAGCGGAAAGAAAAGGAATTTCTAACAATCCTTCTCCCGCTCATATAGATAATTTAAAAGCATTATGTGTAAATGTATTACAACCTATTCGTTCTCATTTTGAAGCACCTGTAATTATATCTTCAGGATATAGATCTGCAGAATTATGTATTGCTATTGGATCTAAAATAACTTCTCAACATACCGAAGGTAAGGCGGCCGATATAGAAGTAGTAGGCGTTGATAATAAAGTCCTAGCGCAATGGGTCAAAGATAATTTAGAATATGATCAATTAATTCTCGAATTTTATCGAGATGGTGAGCCCGATAGCGGCTGGGTTCATGTCTCTTGGAACCCAGGCGAGAACCGAAATATGTCCCTTCGAGCTATTAAAGAAGAGGATAAAACTAAATATACACCATGGTAATATCTAGATCACAGATGGCAAGACAATTAGAGCCAGGGTTAGGTTCTGAATGGAAGAGTAAATATAAGAAGGTTATTAAACGTACACATGGCAAAAAAATCAAACCCAATAGCAAAAAAGTTAAGTGATAGACGTTATAAGTCTAAGGTGGTACAATCTAAGAAGTTGTATAATCGTAAAAGGATTAAAATAGTATGAGAAAAGTAATTAAAGCTTCAAAAGGATTTGGTCTTTTAGGTATAGGAGCAGATTTATTAGAAAGATCTAAAGGAGCAAGGAGTTTTGCTAAAAATTTAGGAATACTTCCAGCTGTAGTTTCTAAATATTATGACAAAAAATCTAAGTCAGATGTTACAACTGGAGAGCAGACAGCGAAAGCTAAAAAAGGTAAAATGATGAAAGCATCAATGGGTTCTGAAGTAAGAACACGAGGTGCTGGAAGTGCAATAAGAGGAACTAACTTTAAAGGAGTATTTTAATATGGTCTATCCAATGGGCGGCGGAAAAAAGAATTACAAACTTACTGGAAAAGTAGGTTCAAAAAAAGATTCTAAAAAATCTAAAAAGAAGTAGGTCATGATTTATGGCAACTTCTGGAACTACATCATTTAATTTAACCATAGATGACATTATAGAAGAAGCCTATGAGCGTTGTGGTGTAAGAACTAACTCTGGTCACGATTTACGTTCAGCTAGAAGATCATTAAATTTATTATTTTCTGACTGGGGGAACAGAGGTGTTCATTTATGGAAAGTAACTTTACAAACACAAGCTTTAACAGCTGGTACTTTTCAATATGCTGCTCCTAGTGATTGTAATGATGTATTAGAAGCTTATATATCTACTACTTCAGGCGTTACCTCATCAACTCAAGATGTTTCATTAACAAAAATAGATAGGTCTGCATACGCTGCATTACCCAATAAAGGCTCTACTGGACAACCTTCACAATATTATATTTCTAGAGAAACAACACCACAAGTTTATTTGTATCAGGCTCCTGATGCTACTACTTATACTTATTTAAAATATTATTACATTGGAAGAATTGAAGATGCGGGAGCGTATACTAACACTGCTGATATTGTTTACAGATTTATGCCAGCTATGTGCGCAGGACTTGCTTATTACTTATCACAAAAAATAGCTCCTGATAGAATTCAATTATTAAAACAATTATATGAAGATGAAATGATGAGAGCCTTAGAAGAAGACGGTCAAAGAACTTCATCTTATATTTCACCTCAAAATTATTATCCAGCGGGTTAATTATGGGAAATCAAGCAAGAGGAAAAAGATCTTTATCTATATCCGATCGTTCTGGAGCGGCTTTTCCTTACACAGAAATGGTAAAAGAATGGCAAGGTTCGTGGGTACATATTTCTGAATATGAACCCAAACATCCACAATTAGATCCTCCTTATCATAAAGCAGATGCAGTTGCTTTAGCTAATGTAAGATCACAAGATTTCCAACAACCAGAAATTGTTAATAATGTACAAGCTGATTCTGGAGGTGAGGGCATGTGTACCGTTAGTTTAGAGCTTCCAGGAGATTTTGCTTTTAATTCATCGGGAATGATTCCTGATAACGGGTCTATTCAAAACACTAGAAGACAGGCTATAATAGAAACAGGAACAATAAAAATAACAATATCATAATGGCTATAACATATACACAATTTTTAACACAAATAAGAAACTACACAGAAGTGGGAGATACGGTATTAACCGATACTCTCATTGATCAGTTTTTAACCAATGTAGAATTAAATGTTGCTGGAAAAGTAGATTATGATGATTTAAGAAAATATTCTACTTCTAATTTTATTGCTGGACAACGATATTTAACGATGCCTTCTGACTTTGTATTAATGAGAAGTATGGAAACAATTATTAGTGGAAATAGAAATTTTTTAGAAAAAAGAGACCAGACTTATATTACTGAATATAATGAGTCTGGAGCTAGTGGAGTTCCTGTATCCTACGCTATGTGGGATGAATTTACTGCTGTTGTAGCTCCTATTCCAGCTTCTACTTATCAAGTACAAATCAATTATATAATTGATCCCCCTCATTTTACAGCAAGTAATAATACTTATTTATCACAACATCAGCAATCTATTTTATTATACGGTGTTTTAGCTGAAGCTTTTTCTTATCTAAAAGGACCTTTAGATATGTACAAACTATATTCAGACAAGTATAATGAAGAAATACAAGCTTTTGCTTTACAACAAATGGGCAGAAGACGTAGAGATGATTTTATTGATGGAGTACCTAGAATTAAAATAGATTCACCATCACCATCTTAAAAATTAATAAGGAGAATAAAAAATGGCTATAACAACAAACGCAATCTGTAATTCTTTTAAACAAGAATTATTGCAAGCAGAACATGATTTTGATTCGGCAGGATCAGGTGGCAATAAATTTAAATTAGCTTTATATCTAAGCACTGCAGTAATTGGAAAATCTACTACTTCTTACACAACAGGTGGAGAATCTAGTTCACCAGCAGGATATACAGCTGGAGGAAAAGGATTAGTAAATACTGGAACTTCACTTTCTGTAAATACAGCAATCACTAATTTTAATAATTTATCGTTTACAGGTGTAACATTAACTGCAAGAGGCGCATTAATTTATAATACTAGTAATGCTAACGCTGCTGTATGTGTTTTGGATTTTGCTGGAGATAAAACTGCAACTGCAGGTACATTCACAGTTCAATTCCCAGCATATACAAGTACAGCTGCCATCTTACGAATTAGTTAAGGGGCTTTAAATGTCTAACGTTACTGGTTGGGGACGAGGTACCTGGAGCCAAGGTTCTTGGAACGAAGCTCTTCCAGTAACGGTTAGCGGTATAACCGCTTCTACTAATGTAGGTTCTACTACAGTTGCTATTGGTCAACAAATCAATGTAACAGGCCAATCACTTACAACAAATATCAATTCAGTAACTGTTGCAGCTAATGCAAATGTAAATATAACAGGCGAAGTTGTTACAACAAATATTAATTCTGTTTCCATTACAGGAGACGCAAATATTAATGTAACAGGAATTTCATTAACTTCAACAATTGGAAACGAAGCAGCCTTTACAGATGTAGAAGTTTCTATTTCAGGAAACAGTTTACAAACTTCTTCTGGTGAAGCAGCAGGTTTAAAAATTGATGGTGTATCCGCTTCCATTGGAATTGGAACTGTAGACATTCAAGCAAATGGTAATATATTTGTTAATGTAGCTGAACATGATTTAACATTATCTACTGGACAAATAAGTGAAATTATTACGGTAGATGCTTTTCCTTCTGGAATCGATGCTCAAATAGATATACAAGGAGTGACCACACAGGCTGATGCTTCTGTGACCACCTCTTCTTTAAATTTGTCTACTAGTATTTCTAGTGTTTCTGTAGATTTGAATACTCTAGTAGATATAACAGGACAAGAATTAAATATATATGTTGGTAATGAAAATACACAGGCAGATGCTAATGTACTAGTCACAGGCCAAAATTTAACCACAGGTATTGGTGATGTAGATGCTGTTTCCACAGCTGAAGTTACTGGAATAACAGCTACTTTAAATATAGGTTCTACCACCATTCAAGCAAATTCAGACGTAATAGTAACTGGAAATGTTATGTCTATAACACAAGGAACTAGTAAGGTTACAGCATGGGCTGAAGTTAACACTGGAATAGATGTAGTTTGGACTGAGGTTGATATTGCTGCATAATGAAACTATAATACTAATATAAATAAGGATATAATAAAATGGCATCTACATATACAGATTTGGGTTTAGAATTAATGGCCACAGGGGAAAACTCTGGGACATGGGGAGATAAAACAAATACCAATTTAGAATTAATACAACAAGGTTTTGCAGGATACCAAGAAGTATCTATTGCTGGTGTAGCAAAAACTACACCTCTTGCAGTAACAGACGGTATTTTATCTAATGGTAGAAATGCGGTTGTAAAATTTACAGGAACCATTACAGGAAATCAAATTGTAACCATTCCAGATTCAATTGAAAAAACATATACTATCATTAATGGAACCAGCGGAGCATTCACAGTTCAATTTAAAACAGTCAGTGGTTCTGGATTTACTTTTTCAACAACCGATAAAGGAACTAGATTAGTATATTCTAATGGTACAGATGTAGTAGACGTTAATGCCTTATTTACAACCATTAATCAATTTAGGCTTCCTACAGCAGATGGCACTAGTGGACAAGCTATACTTACGGACGGATCTGGTAATTTAAGTTTTGGATCAGCAGGAATTTCAACAGGTAAAGCTATTGCTATGGCAATTGTTTTCGGATAATATATGAAACAGGAGTAAAAAATGGCACAACCAAATATAGTAAATGTTACATCAATCTTAGGAGAAACTGCTACGGCAGAGTTGAATACTACTCTAACAACTTCTCTATTAGCAAATGGTGCAGCATCAAATAAAGTTTACAAAGTTAATAATATCATTGTTGCAAATAAAGATGGCACTAGCGATGCAGCAGTTACAATTAGTCATTACGATGGATCTAATGATAGATATTTAGCGTCCACAGTAACTGTTCCTGCAGATGCAACACTAATTGTGTTAGATAAAAATACATCCATTTATTTAGAAGAAGGACACTCTGTCAGAGGCGGTGCTTCAGCAAACGGTGATCTAGACGTAGTAATAAGTTACGAAATAATCGACGACGCATAGGAGGTAACCCAGTATGCCTACTCCTGGTGGACCTTACTCTGGAATCTGGAACTTAAAAAATTTATCCAAATATATTCAAGATAATGCTTGGCCAGAAATTCTTATATTATCTGGCGACATTGCTCTTTTCGGAGGTGGCTCTGGAAACTCTATAGAATATGTACAAATAACGACGACAGGTAATGCAGCTGATTTTGGAGATTTAAACAGTCTAGATTTTACAATAGGGTGTGCTTCTTCTACAAGAGGTTTATTTTGTGGTGATAACTCTAGTGGTGCAGCTGGTCCATACACCAATGTAATAGACTATGTACCTAATATATTAGTTGGAAGTAATGCTGTTGATTTTGGAGATGCTACTAGCGGTCACAATCAAGGTGCTGGTGGGAATAGTAGTACAAGAGGTATTTTTGCTTGTGGTGTTAGTGGTACTAATCCATCTGCTGCAATAGTAAATATTATAGATTATGTTACTATGGCTACCACAGGTAATGCAACAGACTTTGGAGATGCAACTCAAACATTATGGAGATCTCCTGCTTCTGCCTGTTCAGGAACAAGAATGTGTATAGCAGGAGGAGCAATTAATGGTAGTAATACAGAAACAAATGTAATAGAATTTATCACCACAGCAACAACAGGCAATGCTACAGATTTTGGAGATTTAACTGTTGCAAGAAGAGGTGTGGGAGGAAATAATGCATCAAGTGGAACTCGTGGTGTTTTTGGTGGAGGATATCCTACAACTAACGTTATCGATTATATCACAATAGCATCAACAGGTAATGCAACTGATTTTGGAGATCTAACGGTTGCAAGAAATGGAGCTTCTTCAACTTCAAATGCGACAAGAGCACTTTGGGCAGGTGGGGCAGGTAATAATGTAATTGATTATGTAACTATCGCCTCAACTGGAAACGCGCTTGATTTTGGAGATCTTTTATCTTCTGCTGGTTATACTAGAGGTACTGCTTCTAACGCAAACGGCGGACTTCAATAACTTGATTTAATTATTAAATTTGTTATAAGATCTTTGTGAGCAAGAAAGTTATTCATTATCTTTGTGGACTTCCTAGAGCAGGAAATACTATATTATCTACTATCTTAAATCAGAACCCTGAGATTGCAGCTACCGCAAATTCTATTATTACAGAAATGTTTAAAGAGTTACACAATTTAAAAAATAGTGATATTTTTAAAAATTATCCAGATCATAATTCTTATGGAAATGTAATTCGATCCGTGATACCTGAATATTATAAAGATTGGAAAGAACCTATTATCATTGATCGAGGACCTTGGGGTGCTCCTAATAACTTAAGATTCTTAAAACACTATGTCAATCCAAAACCTAAAATTGTCGTTTTAGTAAGAGATGTGTTAGAAGTATTAGCCTCTTTTATTGATTGGGCAGATCATAATTATGACGCTTATCCTAATCGTATTGGTACAATGGATACTGCAAAAAGATGCGATGCACTAATGAACAATAAGGGTTTAATTGTAAACGAATTAATAGCTATTAAACATTTAGTTGATCATCATAAAGGAATATATAAATTAGTGGACTATAATGATTTAGTAAATAAACCAAAAGAAATTGTTAAAGAAATTTATGATTTTTTAGAAATAAAACAATTTAATCATACCTATAAAAATTTTAAACCGTTTGAAGTTAATGGAATGGGATATGATGATAAAGTAGTAGGATTTAATTTACATACTATTAAAACTAAAAATATAAGTAAGACTAAAAGAGATATTAAAAAAATATTACCTAAAGAGACTATTGAGAAATATAAAAACTTGAATATATGGCTACCTTCAAAAGAATCATAGTTTTTGGATTACCAGGATCAGGTAAATCTACTTTTAGTAAAAAATTATTAACCGCTAATATGGATTATTATAATGCAGATGAAATAAGAAAAAAATTTAATGACTGGGATTTTTCAGAATCTGGCCGCAAGCGACAAGCAGCGAGGATGTTGTCTTTAACGATGGAGTCTAAATTAAATAATAAACATAGTATTGCAGATTTTGTAGCTCCTTTTGATAAAAACAGGCAATCTTATGATATTAAAATATGGATGAATACTATTCAAAAAGGAAGATTTGAAGATACCAATAAAGTATTTGAAAAACCTAAAACTTGCGATTTTGAAATTAAAGATTACAACTATGATGAAACAATAAAGGAGATATATGATAGACTCAAATAAACCAACTGCAATGATGTTAGGGAGATGGCAACCGTGGCACGCTGGACATCAAGCATTGTTTGAACAAGCATTGGAAAGAACAGGACAAGTTATTATTATGGTAAGAGACACACCTAGAGATGATAGTAATCCATTTGATTTTAATGAAGTCAAATCTAGGATTGAACAAGCTTTACTTGCTTTTCAAGGAAAATTTGATATTGTAAAAGTTCCTAACATAACTAATATTTGTTATGGAAGAGGGGTAGGATATAAAATAGAAGAAATTGTTTTACCTAAACAGATACAAGAAATATCTGCAACAAAAATAAGAAAGGAAATAAATGGAAAAAGATAAAGGAAAAGATTTAACGATTGCTGGTATATCTCAATTACCAGAGTTAACTAAAAAATATAAAGATATGTTAACACACATTGGTAATACAATGCCTGCTATTAAAAAAACATCAGCTAATTTTTATAAATCTCATTCTCAATTTATGGGTGTGATGTTAGATGTTACTGCAATTACACCAATACGCTCCGTCAAACATACTCTTGCAGAAATAGATAGAACTAGAATGGCCTTAGAAGAAGCTCATTTAAAATTACAAGAGAATGATATTATGATTAAAAAAAGAGAAAAACAATTAGAGAATCCTGATTTAGATCCTTTAGAAAGAGAACATATAGAATTTAAATTACTTAAACTAAGAGTGCAAGGTGGTAATATGTTAAATTCTATTCAAGGCGCAATTAGAAAAATGTCTTTCTTCACTACTCAATATAAATCTATTTTACAAACATTAGGAAAAGAAGATATTACAGAAAAAGAATATGAGGAAGAAGAAGTAAAATACCATATTATGACTTGTATGAAACAAGCCTTAAATGCCGCACGCGCGCGAGGAGGACAAATAGATGAAGGTAATTTAATCTATTTATTTGATATGGGCATTAACTCAGCGGTCGCTCAAAAAGAGATATATGAATATCTTAAAAGAGAGAATGAAATGATGGCTAATGGAGAAAACCCAAGTCACGAAATGACGATGCAATGGTTAGAACATTGTGCAGAAATCTTTAAAAATGACTCTAAAAAGTTCGCTGATAGAAGAGGATTTAAGCTATTAGATGATAAATCTTTGGCTACAGTGAATGAAGACAAGAAAAAAGAAGACTAGTCATAGCTAACCAAGTGTATTATTTACAGAGTTTATGTTATAATATAATTATAAATTCTAAGGAGAAATAACCTATGGCATACAAAGCAGTCAAATATAAGCTAAATAGCAATGGTACTATCCCTTCCTTTTTATATGGAGGAAATGATGGTTCTAATGGTAATTGGCCTAATCAAATTGCAGGTGTTCCTGGTCCACAAGATATGTGGCTAGTGGGTATTGCTGATAACAACGCAACTATTCCAGCAGGTCAAGCTGAAGAAATTGCGTCCAAAACAGATTTAGTAACTTACCTAAACACTTACACAACTGATTGGAAACAACCTGATCCAAATAATCCTGGTTCAATAGATTCACAAGTTCCATTTGATCAAAGTGCACACGCTACAGTTTTTTGGACAAAGTTAGACGCATTAAACGTATAAGGATTTAAATGGCTCAGTTCCCACGGTTAGATAACGCTGCAGGCGTTTGGAAATTAAGCGATGTATACGACCAAATCTATAATGGGACTTGGCCGAACAATGCTGCTGTGGGTTTATTTGGAGGTGGAACTAGATTCCCTGCAACCAACTCAGCAGTTGCAGAATCTTTTAATTTAACTTCAGGTGGAGAAACTTCTGTATTTGGAAATTTAAGTTCTGCAAGAAGAGCTTTAGGCTCTGCTAGTTCTTTATCAAGAGGATTGTTTGCAGGAGGTTACACACCAACTTCTTCTAATATAATTGATTATGTAACATTTAGCTCACTAGGTAGTGCTGCAGATTTTGGAAATTTAACAGAAGCTAGATATGGTATTGGATCAGCCAATAGTTCTACAAGAAGTGTTTTTGCAGGAAATGGAACAGGGAAAAATGTTATTGATTATGTAACAACAGCTTCACTTGGTAATGCTTTAGACTTTGGAGACTTAGCTGTGCAAACAGGACAAGCTATGGCAGGGGTATCTAGTTCAACAAGAGGTATTTTTGGAGGATCGCTTACATTTGGTCCAACAACAAATCACAATACAATTCAATTTATAACAACAGCTACGACTGGTAATACAACAGATTTCGGAGATCTAACTCAAGCTAAAAGATCATTACAAGGAACCTCTTCTTCTACAAGAGGATTATTTATGGGAGGTACCCCTAGCACTAATGTTATAGAATTTATTACAATGTCTTCAGGAGGTAATGGAACGGATTTTGGAGATTTAACTTCAGCTTTATATGAAGGAAGTGGAACAAGTAATTCAATAAAAGGATATTCATTAGGAGGTGTAGCTTCTGCTGTAGCACTTACTAACAAACAATATGTAACTATTTCAACTACAGGTAATGCAACCGATTTTGGAAACTTAGGTGGTCCAGGAGGTCAAGGAGCAGCAACCAGTAACGCCCACGGAGGATTAAGCGACGGGTATCAAGGAACAAGGCCTCCTACATTTTTAAATAGTGGAGACCAAGCTATTATGGCAGCAGGAGAAACTCCAGCTTCAACTAATATTATTCAATCTTATAAAATTTCAACCACAGGTAATGCTTCTGATTTTGGAGATTGTACAATAAATAGAAATTTAGCAGCAAGTATTTCAAATGAAACAAGACAACTAGTTACTGGAAACTATAATTCTCCTTCAACTACTGTAGATTATGTTACTGTTACTTCAAAAGGAAACGCAGCCAATTTTGGAAATTTAAGTACTTCCGCTAATGATAGACCTAATACTGCTGGAAATTCTACTAGAGGAATTTTTGGAGGAGGTGAATTATCTGTTGCTCCTTTTACCCTTAATAATGTTATTCAATATATTGAATATTCTTCTTTAGGAAATTTTGCAGATTTTGGAGATTTGACTGTTGCAAGATATAATGGATCAGGAGTAAATTCAACAACAAGAGGTGTGTTTGTAGCAGGTCTAGGACCTGCAGGTAATGTTAATACTATGGATTATGTAACTATTGCAACCACAGGTAATGCAACCGATTTTGGAGATTTATCTTCTACTTCTAGAGGAAGTATGGCAAGTTCTTCTTCTACACGAGGAGTAATAGCAGTAGGTCAAACAACACCTACAGTTTCAAATGTCATAGATTACATAACTATAGCTTCAGCTGGTAATGCAGCAGATTTTGGAGATTTAACATTAACAAGAGGAAAAGGAGCTGGTGCATCAAATTCAACACGGGGAACTTTTGCAGGAGGTAATGGACCTCCTATTACAAATACAATAGATTATGTCACTATCGCATCAACAGGTAATGCTATAGACTTTGGAGATTTAACAAATGCTCAATCAAGTCTGGGAGGTTCTTCCAACGGCCACGGAGGCTTGAATGGGGCTACGTTAACTGCTCAACCTGATAGAGGAATTTATTTTGGTGGAGGAACTCCTACTCTTGTAAACACAATGGATTATATAGATATCTCATCTACAGGGAATGCAGTTGATTATGGTGATTTAACATCAATAAGAGGTTATATGGGAAGTGCTATGACTTCAACTAGAGGTATTTCTGCAGGTGGAGCATCCCCTGCTCAAACAAATGTAATTGACGCTTTTAATGTGCAAACCACTGGTAATGCATTTGATTTTGGAGATTTAACACAAGCTAGATATTTTGTTTCAAGTGGTTGTAATAATAATTCTACAAGAGGAATATTTGGAGGAGGAGAGTTTCCAGGATCAATTGTTAATACAATTGATTATATTACAATTGCATCAATTGGTAATGCAATAGATTTTGGAGATATGACTGTAAGTGTAAGAAGTAGAGCGTCTGCTTGTTCACCAACAAGAGGCTTGTTTTTAGGTGGAAGAGGTCCAGCAGGAAATACCAATGTAATAGATTATGTCACAATAGCTGCAACAGGTAATGCTACAGATTTTGGTGATCTGTTAGGAACTAACAGATATGCTGCTGGTTTTTCATCTTCAACAAGAGGAATTGTAGCTGGAGGAAGTTCAGAACCAGGTGCCTCTACAAATATTATTCAATATGTTACTATTGCATCAACAGGTAATGCTACCGATTTTGGAGATTTAACAACTACGTCAACAAGTAATGCAGCAGCTTCTAATAATACAAGAGGAGTTGTCGCCTTAAATAGTAGTACAAATATTATGGAATATGTAACTATAGCAACCACTGGTAATTCTATAGACTTTGGAGATACTACTCAAGCAAGAAATAATTTAGGTGGCGGTGGAGCTAATCACGGAGGACTACAATAATGGCATTCCCATCACCATCAGGACCTAATTCATATATCTGGAAACTTAAAGATGTTTACAATGCAAGGCTAGGAAATAATTGGCCTAATTATATATCTTCTTATGGATTTTTTATAGGAGGAGAATCTCCAGCATCTCCAGCTACTACAAATACTATACAGTGGATAAATATACCTTCTACTGGTAACGCAACAGATTTTGGTGATTTATTAGCTGGTGCTTCATCAAATCAATCAAGTTCAGCCTCTACTACAAGAGGATTAAACGCAATGGGATATAGTCCAAACGACGTAACAACAACAAATTCAATTCAATATTTTACATTTTCAACTCAAGGTAATGCAGTAGATTTTGGAGATACAACCCAAGCTAGAACTAGATCAGCTGGAGCATCTTCTGAAACTAGAGGTGTTTTCTGTGGTGGACAAGATCCTAATTCCAACACAATGGATTATGTGACTATTGCTTCTACTGGTAATGCAGCAGATTTTGGTGATCAAATAAATTCAGTGGGTGGATCAGCTAATATGGTAAATTCTCCTACAAGAGGAATAATTGGAGGTGGAGGAAACCCTGGAAGAACTAATGTCATTCAATATATAACTATAGCATCAACGGGTAATGCCACAGATTTTGGAGATTTATTAGCTGGTAATATTATTTTAGGTGGAGTTAGTTCTAATACTAGAGGAGTATTTGCTGGAGGTAATGATGGACCAGGTGTTATTAATGTCATTCAATATATAACTATAGCATCAACGGGTAATGCCACAGATTTTGGAGATTTAACAGTTACAAGAGCTGGTGTGGGAGGTGTATCTAATTCTATTAGAGGAGTATTTGGAGGAGGCCAAAATCCTGTTGTTACAAATACTTTAGATTATATTACTATTACAACAACTGGTAATGCAATAGATTTTGGAGATATGTTAACTACTACTGATGGTGAATATGGAACTGCATCTGGTTCACACGGTGGAATTTCTTCTTAAACTTGACATAGTTTTATAGTTTGTTATGTTATCTTTATTGATGACACAGAAAGAAATTATACAATATTTTCCAACTAGTTTTTATTACAAAGAAAATATCTTATCAGATAATATTAAACAAGATCTAATAGATTACATTCTACACATAAAAGAAAAAACCAAAAAAGGTGGATCTAATTGGTTAGTAGATACCTATAACAGTTTAGGGACTTTAGATTTAATTAAAGATAAAAAATTTAAATTTCTTAATGAAAAGATAACAAAAAACGTTAGTCTATTTAATAATGAATTAGGTTCTGATTATATTTATGAAAAGCCATCTGAAGGATGGTTTAATATATATGAAAAAAATGATTATCAAGAATTTCATACACATCCAGGTTTTACTTTTTCTGCAGTTTATTATCTGCAAGTAGAAAAAAATATTGATAAACGTTCTTCTATTATATTTAAACATCCATATGAAGATATGAAACCTTTAAAAGGAAATGTTTGTTTTAATCAACTGTCTTATCAGAGAGCAGATATAAAACCTGAAAATAATAGTTTATTAATATTTAGGAGCTATTTACATCATTTTGTTGAAAAACATAAGGGAGATAATCCCAGAATAACATTAGCGTATAATTTTGACTAAACTTTACATAATCCTATAATTTGGTATAACATCTATTGTGTGATGATAAAGAAAGAACTATTACAATTATTTGCTATACCACTACTTATTACTAAGTATGAAAATAACTTAAGTAAAGAATTAGCATTTGTAGAAAAACTTAAATACGATCCCAATGGAATGAATGGAAATTTCCGTTCTAAAGATTCTTATGTTTTTGATAAGAAACAATTAAATAATATTAAAAAATTCTGTCAACAATCTTTAGATATATTTACTAAAGAAATAATGCAGGCAAAAGAACAACTCATTATTACTCAATCTTGGTGTAATACCAATCCTAAGGGATCTGTGCACCACGAACATATTCATCCTAATTCTATTGTATCTGGAGTATTTTATTTTAGAATAGATAAACATCTTCCACCTATTATGTTTTCTAAAACACAATTTGATATGCTTAAATTAAACTTCGAGAAATTTAATTCAGTTAATAGTGAAACATTTTATTTACCTTTAGTATCAGGTGAACTTATTTTGTTCCCTTCTCATTTACGTCATTCTGTTCCTAGAAATACTTCAGACGAAGTAAGGATTAGTTTATCTTTTAATACTTTTGTAAAAGATAATTTAGGATCCGAACAATCTTTAACTGAACTTAACTGGAGGAAAATTTATGAAAGTAAGTGATTATGTATATGTAAATAATGTAGTTCCTGCAAAAACGTGCAAGGAAATTATTAAAGCCATTGATAAAAGAGATTGGGAAAAACATAAGTGGCATAATAATGAAACCAATTCTATGACTTCAGAAAAAGAAAAAGAATTAGATGTGCAAGCCATTACTTCTGAAATGCAACAATCTATGACTCCTTTTTTAGTTAAAGCTTATCAAGAGTATAATGTTAAATTTGCAAATCCTAATGAAACTAAATTAAGTAATTTAGCAACTAAGTTTTCTCCTATTCGATTTAATAAATATAAAAAAGGAACAATGATGAGAATGCATTACGATCATATTCATTCTTTATTTGATGGTCAGCATAAAGGCATTCCCGTGTTATCCTTTGTAGGTTGTTTGAATGAGAATTTCACAGGTGGAGATTTTAATATTTGTGGTAAAAATTTAAAGTTAAAAACTGGTGATATTATCATTTTTCCAAGCTGTTTTATGTTTCCTCACGAAGTAACTGAAGTTAAAAAAGGCACTAGATATTCATTTGTCAGTTGGGCCTTTTAAGATTTAGATCTATACTAAGCGCTATATATAGTTTAAAATGTCGTTATGGCATTAACAAAGATCCCATTTCAACCAGGTTTTAATAAACAAATAACAGATACCCAAGCAGAAAATATATGGGTAGATGGGGATAATGTACGTTTTCGTTATGGTCAACCTGAAAAAATAGGTGGTTGGCTACAAATAGAACAAAACAGTATCATTGGAGCAGCACGTGCTCAACATACGTTTGCAGATTTAGATGGTAGAAAATATGCAGCTATAGGAACCAATCGTTGTTTATATATTTATTACTCTGGAGATTTTTATGATATTACACCTATTGATCCAGATAGACAGCAAACAGGAGCAGATATTACTACTACAAACGGATCCACTACCGTAACCATTACTACTACAGGTACTCACAACTTAGAGATTGGAGATATTGTTACTTTTGATAATGCAGGATCTTTTACTTCTCCTGATACTGATTATACAGCAACTGATTTTGATAATGTATTATTTGAAGTAAAAACGATTCCAACTACCACTACATTTACTATTACCATGCCTACAGCGGAAACAGGTACAGGAGCCACGAATGACGGAACCTTAGATCCTTTACCTTATATTGCAATAGGTCCTTTGATACAAACACCTGCTTATGGATGGGGTGCAGGACGATGGGGTGCTTCTACTTGGGGTACGCCAAGAACCACTTCTAATGCTTTATTAGATCCAGGTATATGGTCTTTAGATAATTATGGTCAAATATTAATTGCAACCGTACATAATGGAAGATCTTTTCAATGGACTCCTATTGCAGGAGACCCTAATGCTTTAATTACTAGAGCTTCTACGATTACAGGATGTCCTACTAAATCCTATATGTCTATTGTATCTGATAGGGATAGGCATTTAGTGTTATTGGGAACCGAAACAACTATTGGAAATCCTGCTACTCAAGATAAAATGTTTATTCGTTTTTCTGACCAAGAAAACATTAATGTATATGAACCTACTTCGGTAAATACAGCTGGAACTTTTAGAATTGACTCTGGTACAGAAATTAGAGCAGCTTCTAAAGGTAAAGATTATACTTTTATAACTACGGATAGTGCAGCTTATATTATGCAATTTATTGGAACTCCTTTTACATTTTCTATTAGACAAGTAGGATCTAATTGTGGATGTATTGGACAAAACGCATCAGTATTCGTAGACACAACTGTATATTGGATGAGTGATGAAGGAGGTTTTTTTCTTTATGATGGATCTGTTAAAAAATTACCATGTTTAGTAGAAGACTTTGTTTTTAAAACGTTAAACGGATCTCCTGGTATTAATTATAATGCTGGCCAACAAGTATATGCCGCACATAATAGTTTATTTTCAGAAATTATATGGTTTTATCCTAGTGCTACATCTAACTTTGTAGATAGAATGGTGTGCTATAATTACCAAGAACAAGTATGGACGACAGGCTCTTTAGCAAGAACTTCTTATACAGATAAAGTTATTTTTGATAAGCCCTACGCTACTAAATTTACTTCTAATAGTACACCTACCTATCCTGTTGTAAATGGAATTAGTGCTTCTCAAGGATCTAGTGTTTATTATGCACAAGAAACAGGAGTCAATGAAGTAGCTTACAATGGTGCTATTACAGCTATTCCAGCCTATATTGAATCAGGAGATTTTGATTTAGATGTAGATGGTAATGGAGGAGAATACTTTATTAAAATGAGAAGATTTATACCTGATTTTAAAGTATTAGATGGTAATGCTAAAATAACATTAAGTTTAAGAGATTACCCATCTAACACAGCAGTTCCTACGTCATTTACAATAGATGCTAATACCACTAAAGTAGACACAAGAATAAGAGCTAGATTAGCAGCACTTAAAATTGAAAATACAGCAGTTAATGAAAATTGGAGATTAGGATTATTTAGATTTGATTTTCAACCAGACGGTAGAAGATAATGGCAAAAATTACAGCATATATACCAGAACCAAAAGTAGAATACCAAGTAGAAAACCAAAGACAAATTGTAGCTGCTTTAGATACAATTAAGAATCAATTAAATTTTTCTTTTCAAGAAGAATTAAAACAAGAATTAGAACGATTAACTTGGTATATGATACCAGGGAGTAAATGCTAATGTCTTGTAATAATGTAAACACAACAGGATCAACAACTCCATCCTCTGCTGAAATAGATTTTTATCTTGCGGTAGCAAAAGGAGATTTTACTGGTTATTCTAATGTAAGTAAATTTGGATATAACCCAACTGTTGGATCTGGTAATTATGAAAGTATTTGGGAAGGCTCTAATGCTTATCCTTGGATGAGTGCAGCAGACCAATTAGAAGTTTTAAGCTCCGATACAGATGATACATCAGCTGGAACGGGAGCAAGAACAGTTGAACTACAAGGTTTAGATTCTAGTTGGAATGTATTAACAGAGACAGTAACTATGAATGGTACAAGTGCTGTTACAACTACTGGATCTTTTTTAAGAATCTTTAGAGCAAGAGTAGTGACCGCTGGAAGTTCTGGAAGAAATGAAGGAACCATTACTATCCGAGATCAAGATACTTCTACTACAAGGGCGTTGATTACAAATGGTGCAACAGATGGAAATGGTCAAACATTAATGGCCGTATACACTATACCTGCAGGAAAAACAGGATATATTATAAATATAAATGTATCTTCTGCCAAAGATCAAGAACAAACATATAGGTTAATGTCTAGAGATAATACAGTTGCAAACGCAGCATGGAACGTAAAAGAATTTTTAACAGGTAGAGGTGGATTTTCAGATTGGAAAAAATACGCTATAAACAAAGCAACAGAAAAAACAGATTTAGATTTTCAAGTTATATCTAATTCTACATCATCAGCAGCAGGAGGTTTTGAGTTAATACTCATTGATAATTAATGGCTAATTTTTATAAAAACGCATTCTATGATCCAAATACTACTGCCGCTGTGACAGTATATAGTTGTCCATCTAATTCAAGAGCAATTATTCAAAATATACAAATTACCAATGAAGGTGGATCAAAAATATTACAAGCTAGTATTAATGATGCTTCAGCATCTACTGTTTATCAAATAGCTTATGCTTCTATCTCAGGACCTACTATTTGCAATTTAGCAACAGGACCTGTAGTACTAGAAGAAAGCGATTCTTTACGTTTACAATGTAATACTACTACTGCAGTGTCTGGAGTAGTGTCTATTTTAGAAATGAATAGGTCAGATCAAAATGGCTAAAAAATCTAAATTAGGTGTAAGTGAAATTATTAAACGTAATAGAATAAAAAGACCTGGAAGGCATAGTAAACAACATAAAGGAAAGAAAAAATCAGAACGTGGACAAGGTCACCCAAATTAGACTAGACAAACGTGTATAAAAAGATTATATAAATTGTATGACTGATGATTTAAAATTAGAAGACCAATATATAAAAGGTTATGAAATTATAGACGGTAAAGAAGTACCTATTATTAAATGTCCTACTAAAGTAACTATTAAAAATAAAATTACAGGAACTGTTTATGCTTCTGAAGCAGAAGCGTTAGCAGATGTACAAGATCCTAATACTTCTACGAAACAAGAAGATATTGCTAAAGATGTTGCTGTAACGGTAGCTCATTTAAGTTTATTTGGCGAAACAAAATAATTTATGCAACCTAGAGGAGGAACAGAACTCCAATTTGAGTTTCTACGAAGTAGAGTAGATGCTAAGTTATTAGATAACTTTCAAATATGTACTTCTATTCCTGGTAAAGTACCTTTAGATCCTAATAAAATTAATATTCTTTGGCAAAAGAATTCTTATGATCAACCTAATTTACAAGAGTTTTTTGGTAATCCAGAACGGCATAAAGAATATGATTGGTATGTATTTAATTCACATTGGAATTACGAAAAGTTTAGATATTATTTTAAAATACCAGAAGATCGTTCTATGGTTATTAAGAATGGTTGTACTAACTTCCCTACCTTTAAACCTTATAAAAAAGGTGACCCGATTAAATTAATTTATCATCCCACTCCTTGGAGAGGTTTAAACGTGATTCTTGCAGCAATGCAATTGATTAAAAATCCTTTAATCACACTAGATGTTTATAGTAGTTGCGATGTCTATGGATCTGATTTTAAAAAAGCTAATGACCATCAGTATACAGAATTATATGAGCAAGCAAGACAGTTACCTAATGTAAATTATATAGGATATAAACCGAATGAATATATCTTAGAGCATATTCAAGATTATCAAATATTTGCTTACCCTAATATATGGGAAGAAACATTTTGTATCTCTGCTGTAGAGGCGATGTCCGCGGGTCTACATGTAGTGACCACGAACCACGGTGCTTTATTTGAAACATGTGCTGAATGGCCAGTCTATGTAAACTATGTAAGTGATTACAAAAAACTCGCACAATCTTTTGCTTATGCTATAGAAGCAGCAGCTAATTATTTACATGAACCTCATATTCAAGAACATTTACAAGAGCAACAAAAATTTTACCAAAGGTTTTATAATTGGGATAAAAAAGCTCATGAGTGGACTAGTTTTTTAACAGGAGCTTTGCATGCAAGACGCAAGTAAACCTATTTGGTTTAATACTACCACTACAGAAAAAGAATACTCTATTATGGTATGTACTCCTGTTCATTCAGAAGTATCTATACATTATACGCAAGCATTATTAGAATTTCAAAAATATTGTTTTTTACATAAGATTAAAGTTTCTTTTCAATTAATGAAATCTTCTTTAGTGACCCAAGGAAGAAATTTATGTGTTGCTGCTTTTTTAGATAGTGGTATGACTCATATGTTGTTTATTGATTCGGATATAGATTTTCAACCTAAGTCTATTATTAAAATGATTGAAGCAGATAAAGAACTTATTTCTATTCCTTATCCATTAAAAAGTTTTAATTCAGAAA
>Ga0208161_1000634_pt1 | contig 19883 bp, 16 predicted proteins | sample CB_VirMetaG_3_FD_184538 | JGI IMG/M metagenome (GOLD analysis project Ga0208161, IMG submission 184538) | Freshwater to marine saline gradient viral communities from Chesapeake Bay - CB_1508_1S Viral MetaG (SPAdes) (version 4) | ecosystem: Environmental > Aquatic > Marine > Coastal | place: USA...
ACCTATGTTCAAACGTGTTCAGATAGGAATAAAAAAGGGCTGCATCGCTGCAACCCTTTGATTTGTATGGCGTCCCGTAGGGGAGTCGAACCCCTGTTGCCGCCGTGAAAGGGCGATTATTCCCTTTCCGTTTCAGTACGTTATGCGGCCACTGTCACCATTTCTGTAACCATTCCCAAAAAAAGCCCCGGGAGGAGAGTCCCGGGGCAAAAGGCCCTGCTGGAGGAGGTGCCATGAGGTAAAAGTCAGTTGGTGCCAAGCTGGTCTCTATATTTGGACTCCCGTTTGTACTGGTTGCGAGGTGCGCGGATCAGGTTGCGGATTGACTGACGTGGTAGCGCAGAGGGAGCATCGTTGAAGAATGGACGTACTCGGTCTTTAGCGTCCTGCAGCTCGTACCACTCGTCCTCGACGCGCTTCAATTCTCCGTTGTCATTGGCGTTGTACGCCTTGATGTACTCCTTCTGAAGCTCGGAAGACTGACTGTCGAACCACTCGTTCAACTCGAACTGCTGCCCCCGAGTCCATTTCAATTTACGGATGTCCGAAGCCGGAAGGCCGAGAGCGTTGACCGCCAGACTGAATACGTCGAAATCGGTCGGGTTAGCCACTAAATCGCCATTCCGTAGCGTGTACCCTTCGGTGGCAATTCGATAAGACTCCGCTGCTGTGCGAAGCCCCTTGGGAAGCGCGGACTCGATCGCTCGGTACGCGTCGCCCTCTTTGGCGAAGTCCTTGGCACGGAAAAAACTTCCCACCGTGGTCGCAGACGGGCCAGCGAAAATCTCGAACACACCTTTCTTGAACCCGTCCTCGGTCCCATCGAACTCGGTATACGGTGCCGGATGGAAAATCTTCGCCTGAGACAACTTGGTGGACATGTCTATACCAAGTAGAGAAGGCACCCCGCGAGCGATGACCTCGGCGAGGTTTTCGTCGTCGATGTTGTCTCGAATCCAGCGCTCGAAATCTTCCGGCTCATCGTCGCCGTCCCATAGGGAGGCAAACCAGAACGCAGTGGAAAGCAGCGGTACGCCGGTCAGTCCGGAGAACACCCCAGCATGGGCGAGCATGTAAGTCAGCACGCGTTTGCCCGCGGCCCGCTCTTGTGGAGTTGCCCCCTTGAAGGCGGCCTTCGCCGCGTTGGCGTAAACCCAGCCCATCATGATCTGGTACTTGCGGTACTGGCCTGTGATCTTCGGCAGCTTCTTCAGAAGCAGCGGAGCGTCCATCGCCGAGAAGTTACCCTGCGTGTCTTCAACCACGCTCACGGCGTAATCCAGTGCGCTCATACCGCCAGTGGCTTTTGGTTTCTTAATAGCCATGTCGTATGCGGCAACTGCCGAGGACACGCGGTTGTAGGCTTCCACCAGACGAGCCGCCTGATACAGACGGTGCGCTGTTTGACTGGCCGCGGCGCTGATCTTGTTGATCGTTTCGCTGCCGGTGTTCGTGCGACGGAACTCCTGAAGGTCTTGTTCAATACCGACGTCTAGGAGCTGACGCAGTTGGAGTTCTTCCAACATTGCACGGTACTTGGCCGGGGCGCGACTGATGTCTACGTTCGTCTGGAAGTTCTTAATGTCCGCCTTCACCACAGCCCGCGCCACTGCGTACCCGGCGGCGAGTGCCTTGAGCGCCCCAGAGTAGTCGTTGAAATCACCAGCCAGCTTCGGAATCGTAACCATGCCCGGCTGAGTAGCGTTGGTGACGTGGTAGCCAAGGCTCGAAGTTAGAATCCAGACGGTATTGAACGCCGCGATACGGTTTTGGATGTTCTCCAGTAAACTGCGGCGCGGGGTCAGGCTGTCAACATAGTGCGATCTCAGCTCGTTGTAGATGCCGGACAGTCCTTCGTTTTCGTTGGACAGGGCTTCCTTCCGAGCTTCCGTCATTGCCGCGTTGATCTCTGCCCCATGCTCCATCTGGGCAATCAGGTAGGCTTCGGCGCTAGCGTGATCCAAGAACGAGCGAATCATGTTTTTCTCATAACCTGCGACGCTCTCACGCGGGCGCTGAGACTGTCTGGCGTTGGATTCATCCAGCGACCGGAACCACATGTCTTTCACCAAACTGGCGAACGCGTCTTTGGCTTTAGTGTCTAAGCCAGACTGGTCGTCGGCGTTAACCGCCGCCAGTACTTTCTGCAATACTTGCGCGTTCGGCGCGACCGTGCGGTCTGCGTCCTCAATTTTCTTCTCGGCCTTCGCCAGTTTGTACTTGTCCTTGTTGGCGTCGCGGAACTTCTTGGCTTCGCCCATTGTGTCGAAAAAGCTGATGACGTAGTGGTCTTCGTTTGACTTCAGCTCCTGCACTTTCTTACGGTTGATCTCGTTGTTCTTCTCGCGAAGCGCCGCCTCAGCGTCCAGCATTTCAGCCGACTTGAGAACCACTACATTATTGCCAAAACGTTTGAGCGGGGCGTACGGCCCCTGCATAGCGCTAGGCACGAAGAAGGTACCGCTGACTCCCATGCGCCTCGCGATGTCACGGCGGCGCTGAAGCATTTCTTCGCCGTGGGCAAACACGTCCTTGACCAGTTGTTGCTGCTCTGGATCAAGACGGCTGAACGCAGCTTCCATGATCGGGTCAACTTTGACTGTTCGACCAGCGATATTCGGGTCGTAGCCCCATTTTTGGTAGTACGTCGACTTGCTGATGAAGTCGTTGACTTGGTTCAGCTTCGCTTCCTGCATCTCACGAGCGCGTACCGCGATGGACTCCACCTTGAGGCGGATTTCATTACGTGTCTTCTCGGACGCTTTGATCGCGTTGTACCAGCGCTGCGCCGACGGAAGAGTGTCAGCCACTTCACGAATGCGCTGGTGGAGGAACTTTAGGCTGCCTAGGCCTGCTTTGAGGATGTCTGCGCCCGTGTCAAAGAGTTCCGTTGCTTTCTCGCCGAAGTTGTTCTTGACGGAGTCACGGATCGTCTTAGGGTCTTTTCTTAGTCCTGACCGCCGTACAGCTTTTCGCCCGGCACCTTTTCTGAGATCAACCGCTCTCCGCGTGGAGCCGGTTTGTCCTGCTTCAGTTTCTTCTGAATTTCCGACAGGGTCTCTTGCATACTTTTGGAGGGCGTCGAGCCCTTGGAGGTCGTCGTTTTTGAGGGCGTTGTCGATTTCATTTACTCGATCCTCGATCCATTTAGCCAGTTCAGGCTCTGCTTCGGAAATCATATCCCAGATCGAATTGCGACGCTCTCCGGTTTCTGGGTCAGTCAGCCAAGTTTCTTTAGCCGCAACAAGTTGAGCGAACATCTCCGCGGACACGGCTTCTTCTCTGTAGTACGGGGTCATCCTGCCAACAGACTCTAGGTCCGTCGCGAACGAAACGTCGATCGGGTAGCCGAACAGCTCCTCACGGATTTCCTGCGGAATGTTCGCGTTGTTGCGAAGACGCTGGTAAGCCTTAGCTCCCCAGCCGATAAATGTGCGCGGCAACCCAGTAGTGGAGTTAACGACCGTACGGAAGGTAGGAACCAGAGCGCCTATGTACCCAAAAGCAGTAGCTTCCATCGCATGGGCGACTTCGTGCGCCAGCAGGAACCGAAGGTATCCGTTGCCTTTACCCTTGTGAACGATGACGACCGCGTTGGTGCGCTCGTTGTACCAAGCGTGAGACCCGTCCTTCGTGTAGGGGCTAAGGTCTATACCTTCGGTAGATGCCACCTGTTCCGGGGTAATAATGTGAAGCCCGCTGAGGAACGGCAGCACTTCCGCCAGAGACGAACCCTCAAACGCGCGAACGGCTGCGTCATAGAACGACGGGTCGCCGAAGGTAATGTCTCCGGGCTCCATGTCGAATTGATCGGCGAAATCTTGAGCCAGTTGCGGGTTGGCTTCGGCGGTAGGCCCCCCGTTGGTTGCCTGCGTACCGCCACGAGAGAAGCGCAGTGGAGCCGTATCATCCTGCTCGACGTCGGAATCTTCCTCAGTCGCCTCGGTCGTATCCGTTTCGTTTGTTTCGTTTTCGGCAGTTTCTTGAATCTGCTGCAGGCGCTCTCTAGCACCTGAGACCTTCTCAACTACGCGCTGAATGCGGTTGTCGAACTCAACTTGGTTGATGTCGCCAGCGTCTAGGGCGATGGCCGCCTTTTTGACGAATTCCTGCTGGAGCTTGGTGAGTGAGCTAAACGGTACACCTGCTGTAGCATCCTGTGCTTCCCAAATAGCTTGAACGGCGTCGGTTACGACTCCTTCTTGCTGTGCTTGTCCACCACCTTCTGCATTATCGGTGATAGTTCCAACCCCTGCTCCTGCAGTTTCTTGAGTTCTTCCGCCTGCTGCTTGAGCATCTGTTTGGCCCACAGCTCCTGACTCTTGGTTATCTTGCGCATCAAGTTCCTCCTGAGTTACCCCGCCAGTTGCCAAGTCAAACCGACGCTCAATGTCGCGCTGTGCTTCTGACAGCGACTCTTCGTTTCCGTACGCATCGGCCATGCTAAGTAGCCACTCGTACTTGGCTTGCTTCGGCAACGCATCGAAGTCCTTCACGCCCTCAGAACGGGTATCCACCCACTGCTGGGCAGCAACCGGTAGGTACCCTCTGGCTTCCGCTGCGGATAATACCTGATCCATTTGCCGCTCAAACGCCTCTTTGGCCTGCTGCTGGCGGGCATCCCCTACAGGGTCCGGCCTCGCCGCTGCGGCGTCTAGTTCGTCCTTCGTGGCGCGACCAACATCTGACTGCGAGCCTCCTGCTGAGACGATACCCATAGTCTGCTGGACACGGTCACCACCATACAGGTCGGCCATGTCGAGCTGACTTGCTTCGTCGGAGTTCAGGTCGGCTACGGAGTTTTCAATCTGCGCAGTCTGGGAGGCCGACTCCCCGGCGATCCCATACTCATTGATGTTCTGAGTGTCGTCCCCGCGCGTAGCAGTCTGCCCGGTCTCGGAGAACAACTTCGCCAGCTCTACCTCGGTAACCCCAAACGCTTGCGCTAGTTTAGGACGAATGTCGTTGAGCGCCTTATTTGCTGCCGAGGCCGCGCCTGCGGCGTCCTTACCTGTTACACCAGCGTCTTCAGCCAGTTTTGTGGTGTTGAACGCGCCGTCCATCTGGATGTACGCGTCGGTCTGGCTATCCCGCAGTGCGTTGAGCAGAGTTGTGAATACTTTCTGCTGGTTCCCTTTGAGGGTCTGAGCCACGGTGCCGTTAACGACCCGCGCAGATACTGAAGCCAATGCAGCTTTCTTGTCCTCAGAGTTCAGAAGCTCTTCTCTGTTGGCCGCCGCCTCGACTTCAGCCGCAAACTGATTCACCCGGTTAATAAATTTAGGGCTGCTGCCGTAGACGGACTTTCCGTCCTCTACCAGTTGGCTAAGCTCTGGGTACTGCTCTTGCCACGTTTCACCCAACTTTTCGGCGGCGTACGCCCGCGCCTGCTCCTTCTTACTGAGCGGCTTGTCTGCAGTCGCCGTCGTGTTCACACCGTCGGTGTTGTTGACTTCGTTGCCATCGGTATCGACGGCATCTGAGTTACCCAGAGTATTTTTTACCGATTTGGTAAGTCCACCATTCTTCGTTGCGGATGCTGACGCGTTAACACGCTTGGCTTCGCGCCACTCGGCAGGATTTAGTAAATTGTTGCCCTTTTGATCCGCTAGACGAATAGCCTCCTGATCGCCGGAAGCAAGCGCTGCGGTGTATTCAGCAAGCGTGTCAGACTTTAACTGGTCAACCTGCGCCTGCACTTCTGGAGTTCGCTGCGCTTGTTCTTCCTTGAATTGGGCGTGCTCATCCAACTGCGCAAGGTATTCGCTCTTTGCCAAAGCGCCGTCATCCGCTGCGACGAACTCTTTGAGGAACTGCTTCTGAACCTTAGGGGTCTTATCGTAGACGTCGTTGTCCATCTGCCACTGCTCGAAAGCGGCGCCGATCTCAGTCTCCGGGTTAAGTAAGTCAGCTTCGCGCTGAGCAGAGCGTTCCTTGTAGAAATCGTCTTCGTTGGGGAATGACTCCGCGTGCTTGATGCGCAGCTTTTTGCGGGCTTGCTCTTCTTCCGCCTGCTGCGCTGCTACCTGCTGTTGTTCCTGCGCCCGCTGAACCTGCAGAGCCACTTCTTCGTCGGCGAGGGTCCTAACGTCATCGTCCGCACCGGTATCCGTTGGTGGCTTGCGTAAAAGCCCGCTGGTAGCGCCCACCTGACCACCACCGATGAAACCTGCGGCGAATGAAGTCGGGTCCGAGAAATCTGCTTCCTCAAAGGACTTGCCAGCGCCCATCTGCTCCAGACCTGTTTGGGCTTGCTCAGTGAAACCTTCGATGGTACCGCCGACGCCACCGCGTGTTGCCGCCTGACGAAGACGCCCGCCCTTTTTGGAGACGTCCATTAGGTCTTTGGCTGGGCCAAACCTAGCCAAACCAAGGGTCGCAACATCTGCCCCGGTTTCGAGCAGCCCCGCAGCAGTACCGTAGGTGTAAACGTCGCCTAGATCGACATCGTCTAGAGTTTTGCCTTCACCGAGCGCTTCCTGCCCGGCTTCACCGTATGTGGCCCCCAGTTCGAGCCCAACGCCCTGCGCCGCGACACCTTTCAACTGTCCGTTACGGATGCGGCGAGCAATCTCTTTTTCAGCGAAGTTCTTAGCCCCGCGATCGACGGCGTTTTTGATCCCTCGCTCAACGATTTTCTTACCAACAAAACTACTGAGCCCGCCGGTGGCTAGATTAGGGATTGCGTACCCAGACCAATACTGGGCAGCATCTAGTAAGTCGGTTTTGCCCCAGTCCTCGAAGCTGTAACGCTGGTCAAAGACCTTGTTAACGTCATCCATGTTTCGCTGGTAGCCTTCGAAGCCCCAGTCGCGAACAGAATCAAGGCCAAGGGTGTCCCCCACCAAGCCAACAAGTCCGTAGCCCGTGGCCTGCAGCGAGTCGATGCCAGCACCAAACCCTTTACCCCAGTCGCCGCCTTCTTCTGAAGTTGGTTCTGGAGCCCGCCGGTCCCCCTCGAATTCGTTGCCGTAGCTGTCGGTGTACGTAGGCGATGGGATGTCGAGCTCTGGGTTGGATAACCGAGCCTCATCAAGAAGCGCAAAAATCTCATCATTCGACGCGCCTTCTCGGGCTTCTACGTCGTACTGTGCACCATTGGGAAGACTGACTCTGTACTTTGGCATTGGTTATGACCCATAAATCTCATCTTCACGGTACGGTCTGAAGACCGACGTGCCATTACCTAAACCTGTCGTTGGTTGCTCGCCCGGAGCGTACGGCTGGAAAGTGCCCTTATTTCTGGCGTTACGACCGCCAGTCGCGAGACCTTCGGAAGACTGACCACCTGCTCCCACGCGCTCCACAGTAGCGCCGCCGTAGGTTGGCTTAACTTTGCCAAACTGACGCTTGAACGAAAGCAGAGCTTGCTCCGCAGCGCGGGGGTCGCGAGAACGGAGCATCTGGTACTCAGGCGAGGTCATGAACTCGCCCAGAGCCTTTTCGTAGTTCTCGTCCTTGTAGTCCCGCGGGCCTCTGACCGCCTCTGAGTTTGCCTTCGCTGCTTCCGCACGAGCCTGTTCGGCTTGAGCGTCACGGAGCCCCGCCTCGGAACTAAGCTTGCGTTGGCTAGCAATCTGCTCAGCTAGGCGAATAGAACCGCCGGGTTGTACCCGCAGTTCGATATTGGCGCGTAAGGACGCTTCGTCCGCGCCTTCGGCAATAACCTCAAGAATGTCGCCTGTCTCTTGGTTGGTAGCTACCAGTTGCATCCCGTTGGGGGTTTCGATAATCATCGCCCCCGCAGCAATACCGTTGTTTTTGTCAATCCACTCAACCACCCCGTTCAACCCGCGCTTTGGGTCGGCCATGATCGTTTGGATCTCAGTCGAAATCTTCATGCCCTCATGGAGAATGTTGGACAGTTCGGACGCGTTGTATTTCTCCTTGAGCGCCATAGCCGCACTAGGGTCGTATGTGTTGAGGCCGTTCAGGAAATACCCCATAGCCTCTTCGTCGCTGCCAAACGCGCCATCCTTGGATTTAGCCACGAAGTCCATTAGGTGGTCATTTTCCAAACGGGCTCGATCACGCTGGTACCCTGCAACATCATTGGAGATACCTTTGCCCGCGTTATCCAGCGCGGCTCCTTGGTTCGCCAAGCCAACTTTGTCGATACGCCCCTGTACAGTGCCTGCGTCTACGGCAGCCTGAGAGAGTGCGCTACTAGCCTCAGCACCGGCTTTGTCGATACGCGGCTGTATGGTGGCCGCATTCAGTCGGTTGTCCAACGCACGGCCCTTGTTGGTGAGACCTTTGCCTTCCAAATCTGCTCGTGACGAAGCGGTAGCCAGAGCACCTTTCTGCTGAACCAGATCCGGCAAAATCTGACGCATCAACTCGTTGTTCATTCGCTTGTCTTCGACGTCAGCGAGCTTGGCTTGCATATCCATGCCCTGCTTCCAATCACCCCAGCGGGAATACATGTCCCCCATGCGTTCGTACTGCAAGCCGCGAAGCTGATCTTTGGACAACGGCGAGTCATAGCGCTGGCCACCGTAGTCGTAGCCGACTGTTTCCCCCATGTCGTCCTTAACTTCGACCGGGAGGTCCTTCATTATCTTTTCGGCTTCCCAATTTTGGGCCAGTCCCTTAAAGGTGCCGTAGACGGAATTAAAGTTGTCGGCAAAATCCTGCCAGCCGCTCTTGCGTGCCATTAGTGCAGCTCCTTAAATTCGATGCCCAGCGCACCGTAGTCGACCTTCATGTACCCATCGTCTAGGACGAGCACAGCTTCTGGGTAAACCATAAGCACTTCATCAGCCATCACGCCAACGTAACGTTTGTCGTCGCCGATGTAGTTGAATTCGTAAAGGGTCAAGGCCGTACGCTGGTCAACGCCGACTTCTTTTACGTTCTCTTTGAGGCGCCGGTCAGACGGGAAGAACGCTGTTTTAGCGGCAGCGGCGCCACCCAGTAGCCCGCCTACATCCCCGAGGATGCTCTGGTTGTTATTGATCGCCCACTGGGTTTGCGAATTGAGCGCACTGGACAGGCCGTTAAGTTGCATCTGCTGCCCGGAACCAATGGTGTTGGCGCCCATGTTCATGTTGTTCATGTAGTTCTGGCCTGCCGACTGATAGTTCTGCCCCGCGGAGTTCCCCGCTCCGACAGCCCCGCCGTAAGCAGCAGTAGATGCCCCAGACAGCCCACGACCGAGGCCAGCGGCGTCGAGTTTGCGGGCGTAGCCCATCTGTTCAGCTTGGTTGCGGGTATTGGTCATCGCGTTAGCGCGGTTCGCCGCCAGCGCCAGATTGCTCTGGTTTGCCATACCTTGGAAACGCCCTGAGTTCGGGTTCACCCCCATGGAGGCCATCGCGCGCTGGTTAGCCTGCTGAGTGCGGTTAAAGGCCAGTCCGGCATCTGCGGCCGCCTGCGAAGCTAACTGGTCACGGTAGGCTTCCGTGTTGAACTTCATCGCGTCGGACACGATCGACCGCTCCACTGGACGGTATGTGTCGCGCATGTAGTTGTAGTAGTCGCGGGCTTGACCCATCTGTTCGGCCTGTGCAGCCATCTGGGAATCGGCGATCTGTCGTAGGAGCGGCGCAGATTCGGCGTATTGCTGCTTGGCGAACGCTAGTTGCTCCCTGCCCAGACCAGCCATGATCTGCGCAGCCTCCCTACTAGCGTTCGCCATCGGGGTGTAGTCAGGCGGGCTTGAGTCCTTTTTCCAAAGTGAGGCGTCAGTGCCCGCTGCGTGGGGGGTAGCCCCATTGCGGAGTGCTTCCTTGAAACGATGCCAGCTCATATCCGTTTACCCTTACGAAAGTTCTCAGGCCACAGAACTAAAACCACAACGTCTTGTCCTTTTGCGCCTGCTTGTTTCATCACGGCCTCTTCTACGAAGCCGATGTGTTTGTCTAACCGCAGCGCCTTTTCGTTGTCCGATTCCACCAGTCCGGTCAGCCGTCGCAACCCACATTGCTGGAATGCGTACGCCGCAGCGTGGTTCAGAAGCTCAGAAAAAGCCTTGGTTATCTGGGTAACTGCGATATGGCACGTAGCGTTGGAGCTGTTGAAATTGTTAAAAACAACTCCACAGAGCATCTCGCCGTCGCGTTCCACCCCCATAGCGTAAAAATCGCCCCATGAGGCCGTCTGCTCAACCTGCTGAGCCACCCACGCCCCTACCCTTTCTTTGTCGTCAAAGACCAGTCTGGACTCGGTCATGGCTACTCATGTGTTTACACGTTAGCATATTGGGCGTTTATAGCACACCTTTTGCCCCAAAAGGCAACAATTTCCTAGTATTCACTCCCGCCGACCAAAACGAACGTGGTTTGGGTGTTCGCCTTGTAGCCAGCTACCCCTCCGGCGTAGCTCATGCAGCCGTTTGTTGCCTGCTTGCCGATAACGTTGTAGGCGATATTGAACACAAAGGTGGCGCTGTAAGTGGGGGCCGAAGTGTCTTTCGTAACCGCCCAGTTGAGCGTCGACCAGTAAATATTGTCGTTCCATGTGGGGACAGTAGCGTCGACCGGTGTGTAGCTAATAAATGGGTACACCGTTATGTCGTAGTTTGGCGGTAGCTCTAGGTTGACCGTTTGCGACCAGTTGGTTTTCTCGCCGGTGGCTACAATTTGCGCCAAAGTTAGCAAGGTAAATGAGTTGTCAGTAAACTCATTCCCGGCCGCGTCGACGATCTTAAACCCGTACGCCACTATTCAGCCTCCGCTACCGAGTTTATAAGCCATTGCCGCAACTCGTCGGGCAACTCCGGGTGCTCGTTGAAGAAATTATTGATGTCTTCCACTGTAGCTCCTTCAGGGAGCTTATACGGAGTAAACGGATCCAGCTCAGCGAGGGGTTCAGTCATAGTCAGCACCATCAATCCAAAATAAATCGTACGTACCCGACGCTGGCACATTGGCGTAAGTTATCCCGGGGACGTTAAAGATTCCGTTAGCGAACGCCGAGACTGGGCACGCTGGGCAGCCGACGCAACCGTCAACTAGCGAATATTGCCCACCTGACCCCCAAACGTACTCCGCTTTGTTTATCCAATCTTGATGCTTAGTGGCGTTCAGGGTTGCATACGGCGCCACACCCCCGCCGGGGTCGGTAATAACCCAATCTGAATTTTGCAGTGTCACTGCGGGAGCGTTAGCCAACCATGCGTTAACGTCAAACCCCGCAGAGGTAGTCTTAACCCCGGCGGAGAGCCTGTACTGGTGTATCGCTACGTTGGTGGGGAACCAGCCGAAAAAGAACGCCCACGTGTACCTAGAAATAAGCATGTACGACAAGAACCCATCTCCGTACAAATTGCCCATAAACGCAGGCTTGCTTACTCCGCTAGCGGCCCAGTTAATGCTAGTCGACACGTCTGACCCATGACCATAGTACGACTTCCTTATCTGCAGCATTTTGTACCCGGTGTCGAACGCCACCTCGCCGGAGGCCTTTTTTATCCGCATGCCGTAGCCGGAAGCGCTCTGCGTGGTATACCCAGCGCTAAACGCGTACAAGGTGTAGTCGCTAGGGCTCATCCCGGCAACATAATGACAGAGGACCACTACGGTCCAATTTGTTCCAGAGCCGTTAACCCGGAGAACTTTAGAGATTCGCCCGGGCACCTGATACACAAAACAGAGCGGCATCTGTGGGCATGTCATAGAAAAAACGAGGCGATACCCTGTCTGCCCGCTAGAACTCCACGTGGACCGACTGAACTTGCCTACAAACCTAGGCACAGAGGTGTCTGCACCGATAACGCGTTTTCCGCCTTGGTTGTCTAGGCGAAGCCCGTAGGTCACGAAAGATCCCCGATCTGAACACGAACGTTGCCGCTAGAGTCAAACACTTTAATCGTCGTGTTGGTCATTTCTATGCGTTGTCCGGTCGTCGCTGTTTTTACACTAAAGTTATTGGTGCCAACTAGGTTGATCGAGTTCACCGTAGCGTTGACTGCTGTGATAACGCCAGACCCGTTTACCGTAAACAAGCCCGTAGATGTTGAAAGTTTATCGCCAGTGATCGAGCCCGCCGCAATTCGGGCAGCACTGATGGTCCCTGCGTTAATCTTGCTGGCGTTAAGGTCGTTGATCTTTGCATTAGTGATCGCAGCATCTGCAATCTTTGCTGTGGCAATGGCCGCATCCGCAATCTTTGCGGTATCAATCGCAGCGTTACCGATCTTTGCGTTACTAATCGTTCCGTTCTTAATGTAAGCGGCGTCAATGTAAACCCCGGGAGCGACCGTTACACCGTTTACCGTCGTTTGCGTAGTTTGGATAACGAACGGGTACACAGTCGTCTGGTTAGGGGCTCCAAAAGCAAACGTATCCGCCTTAAAAATGAAATTAGAATACGGAGTGGCCGAGTTCGAGGTGCTAGACAAACCGAAGCCAGAGACGTACCCATTTGTATCAAGCTTAACTGTGTACTGAGCAGTGGAACCATCCGGCCCAGCCGCTGTAGTAGCCAGAGTCTCGATCGCTGCGCGGTACGCTTGAGGAGACGCCCTACCTATAGTTACCCAGTCAATCTCAAACGTGTCCGCCGCGGTGGCTCCTATATCGAACCGAACCTTAGTAATGACGTTGTTGGTCCAGTCAGAACCCCCGGCTGTTAGAGCGGACATGTCCCACTCTATGATGTGCCAATCGTTGTCGTTGATTGTGCTGTCCGAGGCGAACTTATAGTAGGAGCTACTCATACCATGGGCGGAAGTGGAGTAATACACCCGCCCGTCCCACCCAGTACCAGCCGTACGGCGGACTCGAATGCGCACTAAATAATTGGTCTGGCCATCTAGCGCGATAGTAGGCGTCAGCCACTGTGGATCAGTGCCGGAAGAAGCAACCGAGACAACCCCACTACTGTACGCTTGGGTCGCACCAGAAACCGTGAACCCTTCTACCCCTGCATCAAAGTTCCAAGCCACACCGGCATCAAACCCGATGGCCCCTGCCTGAATTTGGGTTAACGCACTCGACAGGGAACTTGCGTAACCGCCGGCAGTAATTGCGGCTGTAGAAGCGTTGCTCGCGTACGTACTGGCGTCTGAAGCCGATGTGGCCGCACTGGTAGCCGAGGTATTTGCTGAAGTGGCGGACTGGGAGGCATTCGTTGCCGACGTTGAGGCGTTGCTGGCCGATGTAGCCGCCGCAGAGGCGCTGTTTGAGGCGTTAGTAGCAGAAGTTGCTGCCGCACCAGCGCTGGTCGAGGCGGCACTGGCAGATGACGCCGCATTGGTCTCGGAGGCAGAAGCATCTGAGGCGTACGTACTTGCATTTGCTGCAGAAGTAGCCGCATTGGTCGCAGATGTGGAAGCCGCTGTAGAAGATTGTGCCGCATTGGTCGCGGAGGTCGATGCGTTAGAGGCGCTCGTAGCCGCCGCAGTAGCGGAAGTCGCCGCGCTATCTCGGGCGGACTCAGCTGCCACCTTTGCAGTCTGCGCTGCCGTTGCTGAATTACCTGCATTTGTAGCGTGTGTAGCCGCTCCAGACGCACTGGTAGACGCTGCAGTCGCGCTGTTAGCCGCGCTCGTAGCACTGTTTGCCGAATTTGCCGCGCTGGTAGACGCTGAGCTAGCGGACCCAGCCGCGTTATTTGCGCTGGTAGCAGCGTTAGCTGCTGACGTAGATGCGCTAGCTTTAGATGTGGCAGCATCTAATGCTGAAGTTTCCGCAGCACTGGCGTAGGCCGCCGCATCGGTTTCCGCAGCAGACGCGTTAGTTGCACTGGTGGCAGCAGCCGCTGCACTACCTGCCGCAGAAGTTGCACTTGTGGCCGCATTTGTCTCTGCAGTTTCCGCGTTTGTCTCTGCAGTTTCCGCCGCTGCTTGCGCTAGAAGTGCATTTGTTTTGGCCTGCACGGCGTCTGTCGCTGCCTGACTAGCTGTAGCAGCGTATGCGGCTGCGTTGCCTAGGTCCCCTGCAATCTGTTCCAGTGCGGAAACTTTAGTGACAAGCCCAGTCCCACTAGCGTCGACCAAATCAATTCTGGTAGCCAGTGCATTAGCCAGTTGGGTTTCAGAAATCGCCCCATTTAGAACGCCTAGCAAATAGGCAGGATCATTACCGGTAGAAGCTTGCAGCCCGTTTGTAGCATTGAACGCACCTACTTCGCCGGCGATGTTAACGTGGCGCACCCAATACCAACGCGTAGCAGACGCTCCAATGCTGTGGGCGAATATTGAGCCCGGAGCCATACCTACAAGAATAGCGTCAGCTATAACAGGAGCAGCACCGCCCCCGGGGCTTTCCGCAGCCCATACTTCGGTGTAAGAGTGCCCAGTGTACCTAGCAGTATCCCATTCAAGAAGGATGTTATCCAAAGCACCCGTAGCAGTAAGCCCTGTCGGGGTTGTCGGTGTTACATACTCACCGACCCCGTTACCAGAAGCACCTGCTGTCAACGCCCCGCCGTTGTAATTAGCGATACCGCTAGAGACCAGTTGGCGAACCGTTACCAACTGCCCGTCTCCAACACCGTTAATGGCTTCTCGGACGCGCTCTAGAAACTGGCGAAGGTCCCTCGGAATATCACTGGTAACAGTTGGTAGCTTAGCCATTTGCTAGCTCCGTCATCGACTGCGCGACCGCCAGTGAAAATACCTCTGAGCTACCTTCAAGCTGAACTTCCCAGTCTCTCCCCTTAACCGCCGGCAAGCGGAACGGGTCTCTGGAGTTAACTGTCTGCGTGTGAGCTAGCGTTCCGTCCGCGTACACTTTCATGGTCATTGGGTAAGCTTCCGCCTCTAACTGAGCACATGAGAACCCCATAACCTGCGGCATAGTGAACTTTTTCGATTTCCACCTGTAGCTCAGCACGGAGCCAGACATCCACTTCTTGACCGAGCGATCGGAAAACGCCAAAAACAGCTCATCTCGTTGGACATCGTTGTACCCCGCACTGGCGTAGATGTCGTGCAGGATGAACTGCCCACTGGTTAAGTCGTAAATAAACCCACCCTGCGTAGTGTCGTTGTCGTAGAACGCCACGTACATGTTGTCGTGCTGGTACGCATGAATCGACTCTGGCTTGAAATAACTCTGCCACTGGGTGTGGTTAAACAAGTTCTGGGTCAAGTTCCGCGAACCACTGGGAGCGAGCAGAATCAATCCGTCCGGACTGGCGTAGACTACCGCCCCGCCGGTGCTGACAATACTGCGTTTCGACACGCACGCTTGCTCCATATCTGACTTCACCACTGCCATGTTCTCGGGGTGCGTGCCCTGAATAAAATATGGCGTTCCTGTGGTCAAAACCGCTAGAGTGGTATCCATACGGCCAAGGCCAACTACGGGGAAGTCAATCGCTTGCACGTACTGTAGCGGCCAAGCGTGCGGGTGATATGGGTCGCAGAAATAGACGTCTCGCTTGACGAAACCGGCCATCAGCCCATTCGGCAAATTGATAAGCCCTTGCAGGTTTGCAGGGGGCTCCGACCAAGTAGTGGTCGCAAGTTCCTCCCCCAAAGAGTCCGGTTCAACAGAGTCAGTGTAAGTAACTTCTGCTGCGGCGATCTCTCCAACATAGAGAAACACGCCTGACGTTGACCGGTAAATTCTGCGGTGGGTGACCACGTAGTCCCCACCGGGGACCGACGGAAGCCCGCTAAGTGAAACTGTTTGCCCAGTTCGTACTTCGACTTCATTAGACGCTTCAGCCGGAGCGGACTCAAATTCAAACCCGGACTCTTTGTTAACCCATGTCCATGTATACACACGGGTTTCTGTAGTCTCATCGTCGTCGCTATAGCCCTCAGAAGACTGCAACGAATATACCGCGGTGTTTGGGTACGCCCCGGTTCGAATGCGCAAGGAAGCAGACGTACCAACAGCAGTGGTCTTAATAACCGCGAAAGGAGACACCGCCCCGAAAACCTCGACCGACACGCCGTACCCAGACAGCGAAGCTAAATTTGTAACGTAGGCTGTACTAGGGACTGATACAAAGCTTTCAGTTCCGTTCACGTTTATCGAAACATATTGCCCTTCCATAGCGTCCACGTGTGTTTGCGTGACAAACAACGTTGCTGGAGACGCCGATTCAGAACCAGTGCTAGTTAAAGACGTAATGGTCGAGGCTCCAGAACGACGGCGGTACTCGATACGTCCACTTGCTCCGCCCCCAGCAGAACCGGGAGTCAGCACTACGCAGCTACCATAGGCAACCGCCACAACCGCCCCGGACAATCTGCTGGTTAGCCACGTTGCAAACGCTCCTGCGCTCATAGTGCTGGAAACGGCTACATCGTTAATGTGAGTACCTGAGTTTGTAGCAACACGAATGGTGTCCCCAGAGCTGATCGAGCCGATCTCGCTATCTAGCAGTACTACGTATGGGTCGGTATTGGCGCCGCCGGTGTCATACAAATTTGGGCTCGCGTCGTAGGAAAACGTGCCGTCAGTGTTGTACGTTGTGCCAGTCTGAAATTTAACGAAAAGCTTCGCGCTGCTACCTGCCGTTTTGGTTTCAATAGTCACCGCCCCGAGGGACTCTGTTGCCGTCAGGGACGCCGAGAGCGCAGTGTTGATTGCGCTAGTTACAGCAGATGCGTCCGTAGCCGTCAATGTAACAGTGGTGTACGCGGCCTCGTCATCGGTAGTAGTGCTAATCAGAATTCCGTAGCTTGTTGATAACTGGCTGATGTGCTCAGCAGTCAAAATGACTTTCGCTGGATGATCGTTCGGTGTAAATGCGTTCGACGAAGCCCAAGCGGCCTGCGACGGCGCCGGCAACCCTAACGGTCGAGAGACGGAGGGGTAGTTCGACCCGGACAGGCCGATCGCGTTGTACGTGGCTTTAGGGCCGCCGTCGCCAGTGTAAAAAGTCCACTCCGAAGCGTCGCCCGAAATCTGACTACGGCAGACATCGACATCCTGCGTCCAGTGAAACCAGTAAAGTGAGTCCGACTTAGTGTCCTGCCCAAACCTGTAAATGGTTTGCGGTACTCCGGATTTCGTTAACGTGTGAACAGCCGATCCAACGTTAGCTAGGGGCTGAATACTTCCAGAAAATACCGGGCAGTTGATTGCCACCTGCGCCTGTTCGTCGCGTAGGTATCTGGCTGGAGTCTTTGGCGAAATGCCTCCAAAAGACTTAATTGCAAAAACGGCCATCTTATTTCCTTAACACGTTTACATGTTAATACGTGTAACTACCAAAACGCATCATCTCTGCCAGCTCGGTAGCCCTGCCCTTCACCTGCACCGCCCAGCGACTATCGAGCATCTCATCAGCCGCTCGACTCCAGTCCTGCTTTTCTACGGCGTTCCACATCTCATGGAATGTGCCGAGCTTCGGTACGCCCATGTTGTAGGCCATGTTCAGAAGCACATAGTAGCGCACAGAATCCAGTCTAGAAACAACAGGAAACGCTCGCTTTAACTCCGCCTCAGTTCGCTGGACATCGTTACGCATGAGCTGTTTAGCCTCCCTCACCGAAATCCCATGGGCGTCTAGGTTTCGGCCTACGCCGATGGTTAATGCGCCAGAGCTGCAGTAGTAGGGGGTTAGCGCAACCCCCTCGTGGCGTATAAGCATTTCCTCAAATTGGGCGGGGGTCATGAGACTCCCCGCTAACAGGTAAGCACCTAAGAGCAAGGCAACCTCCGGAATTGCTCAATCAAGTCAGACAACTCATCCGCCAAAGCGCGAAGCTCCGTGGAATCGGCTTTCCTTGCCTGATAGTGCAGTTCCGTAACCTTACCCATTAAATACAAAACCAACTTATTCGACATGTATCAGTACCTATGGTTACTACTTGTTCGCCAAACATTTACCAGCCGCCTTGCACTTGGCAGGCATCGGGCAACCTTTACACGGTTTGAACGGGGTCTTTTTGGCAACTTTCTTTACCGGCTTTTTCATCTGTGTAACTCCTTCACCATTTAGTTTTATCCGCCCAGTAGGCGGCGCTTGTCTTGCCCTTGGCAATGTTCTTCGCGTGACGAGCCTTAAAACTCTTACGCTTGGCCTTCATTGCGGCGGACTCTCCTGCCTTTGGCTTGCCAGCGGTCTTTGCCCCCTGCTCGCCAAATCGGATGATCTTTTCCTTGCCGCCTTCGCAAGCCTTAACTACGTGGCTCTTCTTCGGGTGGCTCGGAGTCGCTTTCGGTTTGTTGCATGGCATCTGACTCTTGTTCACTTTCGTCGCCATTCTCTACTCCTTGATACACACAACGGTCGCATCCAAACATCGGGGGTAATCCAGTTCTAGCAGGTACCCCCGCTCGTCTTTTGTCATCGTCAGCTCTCTCAAGCTGCTGCAGCCAGTTAATACCAAGGCCAAAACGATCAGGATGAGCCATAGCATTAAGTCCTGCGCCATTTCTTGGGGTCGCTTGTTCACGACTTGCCGAGGTAGAACGAGCCGGCTGCCAGAATGGAAATTTTGATCCAATCGAAAGCAACTACAGCGTTTTCCAGTCGGACAAATTCAGTCACGGTCTTGGTCGTGTCGATGATCCCAAGAAAATTGAAGCCCTTCGTGACTTCAACCGGAACCACCACATCAAAGCCGCCCTGTGCGGCAGTCAATAGCAGCCAGCCGAAATAAAGCATTGCCGCCACGAAGACACGACGCGCCCACGGAGACCATTTATCCACTCCCACACGGGCTGCGGCAGCATTGGCGGAGTCGGTAGCTGCTTTTTGGTCTGCGGCCTTGATTTCCTGCTGACCGCGAGCCTGCTCCAGAAGATGCGTCTGAAACTCAATCTGCTGTCTCTGAGCTTCAGCCTTTGCCTTCTGCGCGGTACTGATAAATTTGGACGCCATGCCGAGGACGCTGCCCCCGGCCATGACAGCGATTTCTGGACCTAGTGCTTCAAGCATGGTTGTCCCCCTTACAGTCTCTGGCGAGACAGTTGTAAATAGACTGAAGTACCCCCACCACTCTGCGACGCTTTGTATCATCTGGGCTTACCAGCGCCTCAATGGCTTCAGCGAGACCATCCATCAGGTCCCGCTTTTGATCGTCACTCATCTCCATCCTTTTTTCCTTTCTTTTCCTTGCCTTTAACGTAAGCATCGGCTCCGAAGAACGCAGACACCACTAGCCCTACGGACATGAAGTACACGCCAGACATGTCCCCGATGATTTTGGATTCGTTGTCAAAGCCGAGCGCGCCGCTGGCGAACACAAACAGCGGGTATCCCAGCATGCCGAACAGCGCAAACCAGACCATCTTGCGCTGCTGGTCACGCTTGGCATCTTCATCCTCCATCTCTCGGCGCATACGCTCGATGTGGATTTTGTATTCGGCTTCGTCGATTTTTCCGTCGCCATTGATGTCTGCCTTTTCAAAGTCGGTCATGTCAATTTCCTGATAAGGGGTTGTTCAGCGCCTTCTGGAGTTTGTCCTCCAGTTCAGCCTTGGTGTCCTCCACCTTGGCCTCGAATTTGTCCATCTTGTCCTCGAAGCGCACAATCTTGTCGTTGACGCGTTTCTCGATGTCGTATGTCAACTGTTTGGCATCGCGTAAGTTTTGCTCAATGGACTCCAGCAGTCGTCCTTGGGTTTCGATCTTGTTGGATGTCTGCTCCATCTGTGCCTGATAGCCGCCGATGTCCAGCGACGCCAGTTCCTCGACCTTCTGGTACATCAGAAACCCTGCATATAGAGCGCCAACTGCGCTGCTGACCACACCACCAGCAACCACCAGCCCAGTCCAATTAAAACTAAACCCCAAGACAGAGAATTTCTTTTGCGCCAGTGCATCCTTGGCATCCTCCAATTTGTTCAGTTTGTCGTCTAAGTCAGCCATTTATAGTTGCCGGTATAATCGCTCTATAATTCAATTCTCAAACTTCCCCGACTGTAATTTCCGAAGCGCCTCCAACTCCTGTTCGAGCTTCATCACTTCTAGCCTGCGCCGCTCTAACTCAAGTTGATAAAGCGTATTGCAGTTAATTCGCTCCTTTG
>Ga0208161_1000635_pt1 | contig 19878 bp, 25 predicted proteins | sample CB_VirMetaG_3_FD_184538 | JGI IMG/M metagenome (GOLD analysis project Ga0208161, IMG submission 184538) | Freshwater to marine saline gradient viral communities from Chesapeake Bay - CB_1508_1S Viral MetaG (SPAdes) (version 4) | ecosystem: Environmental > Aquatic > Marine > Coastal | place: USA...
CATGACCGGGAACTGAACGAGTTCTGCTCCAGCCGAGGTTCGGTGATTAAGCCGCATTTCACTGGTCAGAATAAGCATGACACTGATTTCGGTGTCGCATCCATGACGGTGCTGTGGAACGGCTGGCAAGACGGATACCACCTGATTGAACTGCCCTCCACCCACGGTCAGGAATCATGCAAGCAACTGATTGAGCAACTGGTGACGTGGCATCCGGACGCACCGAAGAACCAGAAAACCGACATCGTGATGGCGCTCTGGTTCGCAGAGTTGTCATGCCGGGACCGCATCACTCTCGCATCAAACTACACACGCTCGCATGTACGGAACAGTTTCCTGACACCGTGGGATAAGAAGCAGCAAACAACAGTGAGCCTCCTAGAAGCAGAAGCATCAGGGGCTTGGACCCCTATCGGGGCGTAGGAGGATTCTTTTGAGCATGCCATTCACGGAAGCGAACTACCGGGACGAACCTGGCAACAACTCCACGTTGCGTCAGATCAAGTCACAGTATGATCGCATGAAGTCCCGCTGGGCTGAACGTGACAAGCGAATGCAAGATGTGCTCGCTGTCCGGCAAGGCCGCATGCGTGACGTGTACCCAGAGTTATTCCCCGAAGGCCCGTTCGATAGGGGCATCGTAGCGAACATGGTGGATGTCGCTGCCCGTGACCTGTCGGAGGTTATGGCACCGCTCCCGGCGTTCAACTGCGCGTCCGCGAAAATGGTGTCCGACAGTGCCCGTGAGTTCGCTGAGAAGCGCACCCGCATCGTCAACGGATACCTGGACTTCTCCGATGTGCAGCGTCAAATGTACACCGCCACGGACCGTTACTTCACTTACGGGTTCGTTCCCGCGATGGTGGAGATTGACGTGAAGAACATGATGCCACGCATCACGTTCATGGACTCCATCGGCGCGTACCCGGTGTTCAACCGTTGGCATCAGATCGAAGCAGGCTTCTTCTCCTTCTTCAAGACCCGTGACGAACTGCTCGCCATGTACCCGCAGGCGGAAGGCTCCATCAAGGAGTCGTCTACGGGTAACGAGTTGATTGAGGTTGTCCGCTACCACGACTCTAAAGTGGACATGCTGTTCTTGCCGACCCGTAACGCTGTCGTGTTGGAGTCGGTGAAAAACCCTGTCGGTGAGTGTTTGATTGAATGGACTCAACGTCCCGGCGTGGATGAGGACTCGCACGGTCAGTTCGATGATGTTCTGGCTGTACAGGTGGCTAAGGCACGCTTTGCGTTGCTGAGTCTGGAGGCGGCGCAAAAGTCCGTGCAGGCTCCCATCGTTCTCCCCCCTGACGCGCAGGAACTCGCCCTGGGTCCGGATAGTGTTATCCGTACCGCTAACGGTGAGAAGGTGCGTCGTGTCCCGATTGAGGTGCCTCAGGCTGCGTTCGCGCAGCAAGGCGTCCTAGATCAAGAGTTGCGTCAGGGTTCCCGCTACCCGGATGCACGGACGGGTAACGTTGAGGGCAGCATCGTGACTGGTCGCGGTGTGCAGGCCCTCATGTCTGGGTTTGATACGCAGATTCGCACGGGTCAGGCGATGTTCGCTAAGACGTTCCAGAATCTTGTGCGTAAATCTCTCATGGTTGATGAGATGCTGTTCGGGTCGGAGAACAAGACGATCCGTGGTAACAGCGACGGAACACCCTATGAGATCAAGTACCGCCCTGAGAAGGACATTAAGGGCGATTACACAGTGGATGTTCAGTACGGTCTGATGGCTGGACTGGACCCGAACCGGGCACTTGTGTTCGGTTTGCAGGCTCGCGGTGATCGTTTGATCTCCCGCGATTTCCTTAGGCGGCAGATGCCGTTCGCGTTGAACGCTTCAGAGGAAGAGCAGCGTGTCGATATTGAAGAGATGCGGGACGCGCTGAAGCAAGCGGTTGCAGGGTACGCCCAGGCTATTCCAGTTTTGGCTCAGGCAGGGCAGGACCCCGGCGATATTCTCGCTCGCTTGTCGCAGATAATCCTTGGGCGTCAAAAGGGCCGAGCCATTGAGGAAGTGGTGTCGGAGGCGTTTATGCCTGAGGAGATGCCCACACCACCGGGGGTTGAACCCGCAGGTGAGGAAGCCGCAGGGATGGTCGGTGCCCCTGGTGAGGTTCCCCCTGGTGGTGGCGGGGAGAATCTAGAGGGTTTGTCTTCTAGTGGTTTGTTGCGTGGTGTTGCCGCTGGGCAGGCTGGTATGGCTGCTGGTGGTCGCCCTGATTTGCAAATGCTCATGGCGTCACTTGGCGCTGGCGGTGAACCTAATCTTGGCGTTGGTATTAGCCGTCGTCTACCAATTTAAGGAAATAAATTATGGCACGACCTTTGCCTGAAGATAAGCCAAATTACAGGTATGATGAGCAGGGTAATCTTTACGTTTGGAGCCAATCGGTTGGCAAATACGTAATGAGTAAATCTGCTACTCAACTAGCCAGAGAAGCAAAAAGCAAGAGGCTTGATATTGTTGCTCGCGGTAAGGATACTGCTAGAGGCGCTATGGCTAGGCGCAGAAAATTGCGTAAGCGTGGCTCGCGAGTACCGGCATCAACGGTTGCTTCTCAGGTTCCAAAAGTAAAGCCTAAGACGCCTAAGCCAACGGATAAGCCGGAAGAAAAAAAGACTAAGATAACAAAACCAACCTCTACACCAACTACAAAGTCAAATACTTCAGCGAGTTCTTCTTCCGCAAAGCCGAAGGCTAAGAAGGTTGCTAAGAAGGCTTCAGTTCCGGTTTCCCAATCACGCACTATGTGGGTTAGAAAAGGAACAATGGTTAACGGCAAAGAAGTCAAGAAGGGTTATCTTGCTCAGTATGGTAAGCCAGAGAAGCGCGTTACTGCTTCAGTTAAACTTGTAGAGGATACTAAGCGCGGTAAGGCTGGCGAGATGGTTGACTATAAAAAGGGTCGTTACAAGAAGAAGAGTGGTAAGTAGCATGTGTGTTTCGTGTGGCTGCTGGATGGACCCTTCTCAGAAGATGGGTGGGGACGGTAATCATCCTGAGGATTCAACGAAGATGCCTAACGTGAAGACTGAGGTGTCTCCACTGGCGAAGCCGTCTAAGGATTAGTTGTGGCTGCTAAGAAAGTTGCCACGGTTATGCGTGAGTATAAGAAGGGCGAACTTCGTTCAGGTTCCAAGAAGGGTCCGAAAGTTAAGTCCCGTAAGCAAGCCGTCGCTATCGCTATGAGCGAGGCTGGCATAAGTCGAAAGAAAAAAAGTAATGGCTCAAATGATGCGTAAGTCTAACGCTAAATCTAAAATGGTTAAGGCAAAGCAGGCCATTAACAAAGACGACTCTCGCGGTGCGCGTATGCGTAAGGTTAATGCCGAACGAATTAAGGCTGGTAAGCCTAAGCGCACAAGTTCTGGTACCGCAAAAAAGCAGGATGCCAAGGCGGGTCAACTTAACCGGCGAATTAAAAGTCAGCAAGAGAATAAGCCGTACTAATGGCAGCGAAGCCTGACTTTCGTTTAAAGCGTGCCGGTGTTTCTGGTTATAACAAGCCGAAGCGCACACCCAGTCACCCCACCAAGAGCCATGTTGTTGTGGCTAAGGAAGGTGACAAGGTTAAGACGATTCGTTTCGGGCAGCAAGGCGTTACGGGCGATAAGAAGCCTACGAAGCGTCAAGCGTCTTTCAAGGCACGTCACGCAGCAAATATCAAAAAGGGAAAGATGTCGGCGGCTTACTGGGCCGACCGCGTTAAATGGTAGAAGGAGAAAATAATGCCGCAGCCTAACAAGGGCACGCACGGTAAGCCGCACACCTCCGCACCGATCAAGGGCGCAGCAGGCAGCAAGGCTGACCACACCGACAAGATCAAGTTTGGTGTACACACTAAGGGTACTAAGGGTAAGGGCAACAAGTAGGTTTAAGGGAAAGGTAAGATGGTGAGAGTTCCAAATAGGGATATGAGTGTTCATCTTGCCTACCTTGACTTGCATCTTGCTATTGTCGCGCAGGGTGTCGCGTATTCACCTGATGTCGCTGATGACATGATCGGTCGAATGAGCAAATTACTTGACGAGTCGCTTATGCGTCTAGCGGAGTATGGTTTGCTTGACACTGAAGAAGAGGAAGACGAGTTCGGTCCGGTTCCTGACCGGGAACTGGTTGATCCTCGTGTAGTGTTTGTGGAGGACGAAGATGGCTGAACGTCAGTGGGGTGGTCGTAGAACTCCCGGTAGTCCTGCACCAGTGTCGGGTCCTGGTCAGTTGTCTCGTCGTACCGATGGTGGTCCGCAGCAGGTTCAGGCGGAAATGTCTGGCATGCCGTATGGGGAGAACATGGAGTTTGAGGCTATTCAGTCATCTGCTCCCATGAGCGCAGCGGGTCAGTCTACTGCTCGCGCCACTCGCCGTGGTGGTGGTTCCGCTCGCGGCGGTGCTGGCATGGGCGCTACTCCTCTCATGTCTCCTACGCAACGACCTGACGAGCCGGTTACCGCTGGGGCACCTTTTGGTCCCGGTGATGACCCACCACCTAAGCCCGGTATGATGAATGTTAACCGGACTGACGCAGAAACTCTCGCTAAGTATCTTCCTAGCATGATGCGTATGGCTGAGTCCCCAGACACTCCTGATGGGTTTAAGCGTTTCGTTCGGCATCTTCGCAACATGCAGGCTGGTTTCTAGTGCCGCGATTTGTGGATAATGTTGACGCTGTTGTTACCAAACTGGGAACATCTAATGTTGGTCTAGTTTGGGGTTTGGCAAACATTCCTTGGGAAAATGACGCTGAACGCGACGGCTTCCTTGAAATGCTTACCAGGCCGCAGGCGGGTGCCTGATGTCAGTTATGGAAAATGAGCAAGGTCTACCGGGTTTGTTTTCCCGGTACAGGGGAAGGGACACGCAGCCTGGTCAAGTTGACCCGATGGCTGAGCGGGGTCTTGACCCTAGGACTTTTTCGCAGGAGTTTCCTGTTGAGCGTCCTGATGTTCCAGACATTGAGGAGCAACTACCACCAGAAGCCAGTGACGGTTCACTGATTAGTGGCTTCTTTAACGTTATGGACAACATTGTTCCTGACGACATGGGTGGCATGATCCGCGGTACTTCCGGCTGGTTGGCTAAGGTTCCCGGCTATCAGGAAACTGTTGGCACTGTTGCTGGCGGCGCTCTTTCTGGTGGTTCTGCTGTTATTAACGCTATCAACTGGGGTAGCGAGCAAATGAATCATTTGGGTGCTGCCCTCATGTCTGCTCTTCCTGGTGGCATTCAAACTCTTGACTGGGAGCAGTCGCAAGATATTAGTCTTGGTCAGGTTGTTACAGCGAACGCTGCTATCAACTCACGTAATGGTGCAACTGGCTGGTTAATTAATGCTGCTACTGGCGGTATTCTTGCTGTTCCTGCTGTCCAAATTGGAAAAGCGCAGGACCCTGAGAATGTTCTTTACTCTAAAGACTTTGACATCCTTGACGCTGAGCAACGCAAGGAAGCGTTTGAGTCTGGCGGTATGGGTCAGTTCTCGTCAGGTTTTGCTGACGCGATCTGGATGGTTGCAGCAGACCCGACGATCCTTGGTGGTAAGGCTACGTCTATTATTCGTCTTGGCACGAAGACGGGCGAGTTTGGTGGTTTAACTAATCAGGCTCTTCGTAATGCTAGGCAGGTTGAGCGTTTTGGTTCAACTCTTGATGAGCAAGCCTTATTGATTAAAGACCTTGGTGTTGATGGTGCCCGTTCTAGTGGTCGATTGGCCGCCGAGGGCGAGAACCTGATTCGCGCCATGGAACAGAACGCTGACGAGTTAGCGAATCACGTCTGGGTTAGTTCATCCCCGAACAAGCGCGACACTCGTGCGATTCTTGGTGCAACTTCGATTGATGACCCTGAGACTGCTGCCGCTGTTGCGGGTGCTTTGGCTGGTCGCGCAGCGTCATGGACGAAACTCCGTGAACGTAGCGTTGAATTGTATGATGCCGCTGCCCGTGCGGTGGGCGTAGAGATTTTTGCTGCCGTTGGTGATGATATTACTGATTTCGCTACTGCTGGTGTTCGTTTAAGCGATGACCAAATTCGTTTAGGTGACGATCTTGTTTATGAAATTATTTCCGCACGACCAGAGTTAATTGCTGCCGGTAGTTTAATTAAGCGTGGTGGTTCACGCATTGGCCCTCGTTCGGTTCGTGCCGCTAATGCATGGCGTGCAGGAGCAACACAATCACAGTTCGTAAACAATGCTTTCAAAAAGTCTTCTTCTTCAGCATCACCCGGCAAAGGTCATTTCGTCTACGATACGATTGAGAGTATTTCTGGTTCTAGGCCGGTTGAGGTTATCCGCTGGCTTGGTCGCGGGACACCGACGGGTATTGTTTTCGTTAAGGATGGTGCTGATGGGGCATCGTCTTTGGATGAAGTTAGTGCGTTCCTTCGCAAATCACCTTTGGATCAGGATACTTCCGCTCGTTACTTGAATGAGTTTGCTGCTGCTCGCACTGTCGCTGAGCGTACAGATATTATTCGACGCATTGAGATGGACGCGATTACCGCTCTCGCTGCACGTCGCGGTTTGAGTAGACTTGAAGCGGAAAAAATCTATAACAAATATGCACAAAGGCGTGCGGCGGCTCTGGAAACTATCGGCAAAAGCGAAACAAAGTTTTACGCCGATCCCGATACTGGCAAGTTGGTTAAGGTTCCTGACTTTTACGCGGAACTTGACCAAGCATACCCGATGGTTGATTTGAAGATGTTTGATCGGGTTATCAGCGGGAAGCCCTGGCTACGGTACGGTGAGGATGTTTCCCTTGCCGCCGACTACTTGAACAGCCTGTGGAAGGTTAGCGTTCTGCTTCGCCTTGGCTACACGCAGCGTAACCTTGCTGAGGGTGCTATGCGTTCGTTTGCGGTTCTTGGTTTGATCGCAGCGAACCCTCGTGCTTGGGTTGACCTTCCTGCGAATGCTGTTTACTACGCTAAGGCTCGTAAGGGTATCAAGGGTTTGCGTCAGCAGGAGCAGCGTCTTGCTGGTGTGTATGAGGATTTGCGTCGCGCACAATCGGTTTACGACGATGCGCTTTCTGTGTCTGGTATACGGCAGATGGAAAAACTGCAAGAAGAACTTGTTGCCGTTAGAAGCGAGATCACTAAGATTCGTGGTCGTGGCCCTGCTGGTCCGCAACTTCCCGGCAAACCTCTGACAAAAAAGCAAGAAGCACAGATCGCTAAACTTGATAAGCGTCAAAAGAAACTTCAGGAAAAGATACGCACTATCCGAACTGAGCAGTATGAGCCTTCAATCGTTGAGGTTCAGGCTGCGGAGCGTGCCCGTAACCTTATTCAAACAGAAGTTGACGATCTTAGCCAGAAGGTTCTTACCGCTTCTGCTGAGGCGCGTGCAGCGAGTGCTAAGCGTCGCATTGGTGGTCGCCGCAAGAACATTATTGACGGCATTGAAGTTGAGGGAGCGTTCACTGGTCAAGACGGCGCGATTGCTTTACTAGCATCTTCCGCTGACCGCACTGCCTACATGACATTTGATGCCGCTGTTGGTAAGCGCATTGAGGCTCTGGAGCGTTCTGCTGATTTCCGCAGGCTTGATCCTAAGAAGTTGACGACTGAACAGATGCAGTTGTACTGGGACGAGTACGCCGTTCGCATTAACAACAGGTACCGTAACGATCCTATTGGCAAGAGGATACTTGCAAATGAACCTGTTGATGATATAAAGGCTTGGTTGCGTACACCTGAAGGTACGTTGTATCGGCAGCAGTTATCGCAGCGTGGTCGAATGCTTGATAGTGAGCAGGCCATTGATGAATACATTGACAATGTTGTTCGTCGCCTAGATTACGAGATGCCTCGTGATACCCCACTTCGTTCACTTGCGTTGCAAAACGATGTCAGCCCTGGCGAAATTATGGCTGCTTTGAGTGGTCGTGATCTTCCGGTGCTGGTCGGTCGCATTGCTGACGACATGGATTCTGGCATTTTGTCAACAACTTTCCGTGGCGTGAACACTGTCACGGGTAAGTTGATGCGCTGGCTTGGTAGTGTGCCTGAAACCAAGATGCTTCGTCATCCATTTTACCGCACTATTTTTGATGCTGAGCAGCGGAACATGTGGAGGCTTGCAGCGGATCAAGGCGTAGATATGATGAGCCCGACCGTTCAAAGTCGTATTGCTAAGTCTGCACATAGGGAAGCGTTGAAGGCTACCCGTGAGACGATGTACACGATTGATCGACTGTCAAACGCAGCACAGATGCTTCGCTTCGTGTCACCGTTCTTCCCGGCATGGGAGAACAGCATCCGTACTTGGGGTCGTATAGCGTGGAACAATCCAGCGGTTATTGGATACGGCAACCTGATGTGGAACATTCCGAATAACCTTGGCATGGTTGTTGACGAGAACGGCGATCCGGTTGATCGCAGCAACATGTTGAAGGATGAAGGCTACTTTATTGTATGGCCTGAGGTTATTCAAAGGTTTGCCGAGAAGGAACTTAACCTTGGCCCAATTCCGATTACTCCGGGTCAGCGAATCTCCACACGCCAGCAGGCTTTCAACGTGGTTCTTCCTGGTGCTGAATGGTGGTTCTCTGGTCTTGGACCAGCAGCAACTATCCCGACTGCGTGGTTCTTGCGTGGCAAACCGGAAGATGCCGAGGTTCTTCGGAACGCTGTTGGCGACGAGATGTTCCGTCAGATCGTTCCCGGTGCCAGCCCAAACGTGGATTTGTTTGATGCGTTATTGCCAACCTCTGTCCGTCGTGTCCGTCAATGGTTGAACGGTGAGTCAACGGACAGTGCATTTGTTCGTACTTGGAATCAGATCATTGAGGATGAGTACATTAAGGCTCAGTTGGAGAATCGAACGCTGACTGATGCAGATATGAAGCGGATCAAGCGTAAGGCTGATCGCTTCTGGGCTTGGCAGTGGCAGGCTGCTGTCGCTTTGCCAGCGCAAGGTGGCATCCGTTCGGAGTTCCAGGTTGAACGTGATGCTTGGAACAAGTTAATTGATGACGAATCAATGCCGTATCAGGAAAAACTGCGGGTTTTCAACGAGCAGTTTCCTGGCTTTGAGGCTATTACTCGTTCAACTTCAGAGAGCGAGACTGGTCTTAGCCCAAATCTTCGCACTTGGCAGCGGATTACCGGCAACAAGGAACTTGTTGATAAGTTGTATTCGATTGATCCAGAACTTGTTGGCATGTTCGGTAACATGGGCAGGTTCGATGATCCGTTCTCTTACGCTGTTTATGGTGAGTTCGGTAAGTTGAAACTTGGACCTAATCAGGTTCCTGTCCGTCGTCGCTTGACTCCTGACGAGATCGTTCGGAACAACGAGATCAAGGATGGCTGGGCTGACTATTGGGCTGTTAAGGATTACGTTGAGGATAAGGCTATCCAACTTGGTTACAGTAGTATCCAGGTTCAAGATGCCCAACCTCTTCGTGACGAGTTGGAAAAGGCTGAGGCTAAGATATCTGAACGCTACCCAGCGTGGGGCGAGGAGCGCCGCATCTATGAAAGCAAACTGGAGGCTTTCATTGTTGGTGCGCGAACAATGGTTCAGAACGCAGAACTTGTCGGTGAGGATTCCACTCTCGCTGCTTTGGCTGACTACTTGCAAGTGCGTGAAGAGATCGTTAACGCCCTTGATGGTGTGACTGACCGTGACCAGCGTGAGGCTCTTCGGCAGATTGGCTACAAGGCCGCCTTTGATTTGCGGCAAAGAGATATTGGTTTTGCTGATTTCTATGACCAGTATTTGTCGCGTGATGATTTCAGGAAGGTATAATGGCTGACGATATTGTTGCTGAATCTAAAAGGGGCATAGATGATATTGTTAGTGCGACGCCTCCCGATCAAGACGATCCGTTAATCTGGATTTCCGGAACAGGCACCGGAAGAAGGATTCCCAAGCGTGGCATAACCATGGGTCGTAACCAGATGACTCTTTCGCAGATGACGCAAAGCGTTAAGGCCGCTGCCGCTAACCGTGACCCGTATTTCTCAACTCTTGCTGACGATCTTGTTAAAGTGAACTTGCTGTCAGAGTCGGGCAAAAATGTCATTGATTATGTGGTGAATGGCTTAGAGGACGCTGTAGGTTTGTATCAGGCATATTCTGCTACTGGTGGTGAGAAAAGTTTTACTGACTGGTGGGGTGATTACACCCGCACGGCACCCGGCGTTGAAAAAGAAGAAGCGGGTGGTGGTCGCGGTGGCTACGCTGGCCCGGTAACAACTACTACCATCAATATCACTGATGAGGTAACTGCCGAGGCTCTTATTGATGGTGTTGCCCGTGATCTACTGGGTCGTAGTCTCACACCGAAGGAGACACAGAAGTATCTGCGTCAGTTCCGTACCGCTGAGATGGAGTCACCTCAGGTTACTACTACGACTCCTGGTGTTTCTACTCGTTCAACGGAAACCGTGACTGCTGCTGATAAGGGTGAGTTGCTTCGACAGATTATTTCCGAAAACCCCGACTATCAAGATTTTCAAATTGACACCACAATAATGGACATGCTTCTTGATGACATTAAGGCCGGTCAGGAGATCATCTATGGCTGAGGATACTAAAAAGACCGGCAAGGGCAAGAAGGAACGCAAAGTTACTGCACGCCAGTATCTCTTAGAGGCTGGCTACGCGATGGAATTGCTGAACTCTGATCCTTCTTTGCAAGAGTTCGTTGGTCGTTTAAAGAATTACATGGAGACCAATAAGGGTCGCACTCCTACGGATCGTGAACTTGATGAACTAAAGCAGGGTGTTGATTGGTTTGAGCGTTACAATGCTGACCAGGAACTTGCCCGTAGGCAGCAGGCTGATCCTCGTTTCCGCGCTGACTGGGAACGCAGTATTGAACTTGCTGAGCAGAATGTTCGAGCACTCGCAACCAACTTCGGTGTTGAGTTAACGCAGGATGAGATTCGTACTCTCGCTACTGATGTCCGTTTGAATAAGTTGACGGATGTTGAGATTCGTGAACGATTCTCTCCCATCCTGGAGCGTGCTATTGCCCAGGGCGCTGATCTTGGTGGTAGGGCTGCTGAGGCTGAGCGTGAGATTCTTCAATGGTCGCGTCGTAATGGTTTGCAGTTGACTGGTCAGACTGTTGCTCGTTATGTTCAGGCCGCCGCTGAGGGCCGCTCCACTATTGAGGATGTTAAGAACGATCTTCGCAATACTTACCTTCTTGGTCAGTATCCTGGTTGGTCTGATCGTATCGCTCAGGGTTTTGATCCTGCTGATATCGCTCAGCCTTACATTGAACGTATGGCTGCTTTGCTGGAGATTGATGAGACTGAGATTAACTTGAACGATAATCTTCTTCAGCGTGGCATGCAAGGTGTTGGTCCGGATGGTAAGCCTCGCGTGGTTCCGTTGTATGAGTTTGAGCAGGAGATTCGTAAGGACCCTCGTTGGGAGTTTACGGATAATGCTTATGATGTTTACTCTCGTGTTGGGGAGAATCTGTTGCGAACCTTTGGATTCCGATGAGCGTTAACTATGATCTGAGCGGACCTGAGTTCGCTGGTGCTCGTGAGGCGGTCCAGGCAACTGAGCGTGCTCTTGGTGGTCGTACTCTTGGTCAGATTAGTGAGGGTTTCGCTGGTGCAGTGCAGCGGAGTGCTGACGCTATGGCTGCACGGCAATCCCAAGAGGAGGAGGAGACTACTCGCAAAACTGCGGAGGATTTGTATTACGAGAACCTTGCCGAACAGAACCGTCAGGGTGCCCGTGCATTCCTTCGTGGACTGCTAGAACAGTACGGCCTTGGTTCACTCTCGGGCGAAGTTGATCGACTTGTGGGTGAGACAACTAACGAGTTGGTTATCGCGCAGCGGTTGCGTGAGACGCAACAGTACAGGGACCGCTTCAAGGGTCTGCTTGGTTTGCAGCAACGCGGCATCCCCGACATCCGTAACGAAGCAGAATATCTGAACCTGGAATCACAATACCGTCAGGTATTCCGTGAGGCTGGATTGCGTGACTACCTGGGAACATCCGGCACACAATCAGAGTATGATTCGATTGCCCGTCTCGTCAGTGACTTCTCCCTATCAGTGAACGAAGTACGTGACCGTGTAACGGACGCGCAGCGTGTCGTCGCAGAAACACCACAAGAAGTCCGGGACTCCCTGCAACGGTTCTACAACATTGATCCCGCCACACTCACGCAGTATGTCCTTGACCCGCAGCGCACCACAAGCGAGATTCAACGCAGGGCTAACGCCGCTATCGTGGGTGGCTACGCTGCCCGTGCTGGCCTTGACCTTGGTGCTGGTGTGTCGGAACGTATCGGTGAGTTCCTGGGTGGTGAGCGGGACATCCGTGGCACCCAGATTGAGCCACAGTTGACGGAGATCGCTGACATTCAACGGTCTACGCAACGTCTGGCTGAGATTGAGCAGGGTGAGTTGAGTGCGGAAACGTCCGCCCTTGCCGCCCTTGACTTGGATCGTGAGGCTCGTGAACGTGTCCGCACGTTGCAGTCTCGTGAACGGGCCAGGTTCTCTGGTCGTGCGGGTATCACGACGGGCAGCCTCTCGGCGGGTCCTAGCATATAACTGAATACGGGCGTGACAAGTGAGAGATTAACGCGGTTTACTGGTGCCCCCAGCCCCGTGTTTTTCTAACCCAGGTGCAATTCCTGGCACGTCCACTCCCAACCAGACCGACCGGCCCTGGTGGTGTTGAGAGTCCGGTAGTTACAGCCATCATCTTCTTCCCCGGTTGATGATGTGGGTAGCGATTCACCTAATGAATAGTAAGGGAGTTACTATGTCTGAGTACGAGTGGGACGACGACGATTTCGGCGCGTCGAATGAACCAAACGCAATGAAAGAACTTCGGAAAGCCTACAAGAAGTTGCAGGCTGAGAAGAAAGAACTTTCTGAGCAGTTGGAAACTATGCAGTCGTCGCTTCGTGAACGCTCTGTCAAGGACGTTATTGCATCTTATGGTTTGCCGGACAAGGTTGCCGCGTTGATCCCTAAGGATGCAACCTCCGCTGAGGAGGTAGAGGAATGGATTCAAACCTATGGCGATGTCCTGGGTCTTGAATACGAAGAATCCTCTGAGGCTAACGAGCCTGAACAGTCACGCCAGGTTAACCCTGACTTGGCTGCGTTGAACCGCATATCTGAAACCCAGAGCAGCGGTCAACCTTTCACTAATGACCCCGACCAGTTAGCAAGTCTAATCAGTGGGGCGCAGGACATGGAGGAATTAAACAAACTCCTGTTCGGTTCCACGACGGGGCCGCAGGCTTACTAAGCCTCGCACAAGTAACAATAACTACTATTCACCTAAGGAGGTGAAACACTACTATGAGTAACGCTTACACTGGCACTTCTGCTATGGCTGGACTTGTCAAGGCAGCCTATGACCGTTACGTTGAGTTCGCTCTGCGTTCGCAGCCGCTGTTCCGCAACCTCGCGGACAAGCGTCCTGTGCAGCAGGCTATGCCGGGTTCTTCGGTGGTGTTCTCGCTGTACCAAGACCTCGCAGCCGCGACCGGCACTCTCACTGAGACTGTTGATCCGAACGCTGTAGCGATCTCGGACGTGAACACTGTCACTGTCACCCTGAACGAGTACGGCAACACCGTACTGAACACCCGCAAGTTGGGTGAGTTCGCGTTCAGTGACGTTGATCCCGCCGTGGCGAACATCGTTGCCTACAACATGGCTGACTCGATTGATAAGATCGTTGTCAACACCTTGATCGGTGGCACGAACGTCCTGTACGCCGGTAGCGGCAACACCGCCACTTCTGGTGTGGCTGCTGGTGACGACATTGAGGGTGGCTTGATCCGTCAGGCTGTCGCTAAGTTGCGTGCCGCTAACGCTGTCCCCCGTGACGGCATGCTGTACGCCTGCTACATGCACCCTGAGGTCGCGCATGATCTGCGTTCGGAGACTGGTGCTCTCGCGTTTGAGGATGTCCGTAAGTACACGGACCCGAACGTGGGTAACATCTTGAACGCTGTGACTGGCGTGTACGGTGGCGCTTACGTGGTGGAGACTCCGCGTGCATACACTGCCACGGATGGCACTTCGTCTGCGAAGGTGTACCGCACGATCATCGCTGGTCAGCAGGCTCTCGCTGAGGCGACTGCTGTTGAGCCGGGTGTCGTTATCGGCCCGGTTGTTGACAAGTTGATGCGGTTCCGGCCTGTCGGCTGGTACTCGTTGCAGGGTTGGGCTCGCTACCGCGAGGCTTCCTTGTACCGGATTGAGTCAACTTCGTCTATCGCTTAGTTGATGGTGTGGGGGGCCGCATCATATTGCGGGTGCGGCCTCTCACTTTCAATGGGAAGGTTTTTCTGGATGCGTCGTTTGTGGACTGGTGGCCCTACGAATGTTCGTAAGGCTGGTCGGGATCACCGTTTGTGGTGGGTTGGCTGGGATGAGGGCATTGATGTTGTGCGTGATGCTGCCGGTAATTGGGTTGAGTTGACGTATCCTGTTGATGAGGTTTTAACGAACGATTACGTGTTTGTCCTGCGTGGCGGGTACCGTAAGATCGTTCCCGAGAATTACTATATCGAATTGGTTGCAGCCGGGTACGGCTCCTATTTCGAGAATCTTGATGAGTACACCAACACGATGTTGTATCAGTATGAGGAGTGAGTGTGGCTGTTATCCCCCCGAATCGTGATGTTGGTGATGATGGTCATATTGATGACCATAATGCTATTAATGCTAAACTTGGTGAACTTGCTGCTGTCCTTCCGGTTGCTGGACCGGTTGGCCCTACGGGTGCTACGGGTCCGGTAGGTCCTACTGGTTCTGCGGGTCCTGCTGGTGCTTCTGGTGCTCAGGGTTTGCAGGGTGTTCAGGGTGTGCAGGGTCAGCAGGGTGTGTCTGGGCCTACTGGTGCGACTGGCCCTAGCGGGCCTCAGGGGGCCACTGGAGCCACTGGACCCACGGGGCCTAGTGGACCTATTGGGGTTACTGGTCCAACGGGTCCTACTGGCCCTACAGGGCCGCAATCAACCGTTCCTGGTCCGACTGGTCCTACCGGCCCAACGGGGGCCACGGGTCCGACGGGTGATGCTTCCACGGTTCCTGGTCCTACGGGTGCGACTGGGCCTACTGGTCCGTCTGGACCTGAGGGTGCAGCGTCTACGGTTCCCGGCCCGACTGGGGCTACTGGCCCCGCTGGTGCTACCGGACCCACTGGTGCCACGGGACCGGAGGGACCTACTGGTGCGACGGGTGCTACTGGTCCTGCGGGTACTGGTGGCGGAAGTGTTGTTGACGTTCTAATGTTGATGGGAGCCTAATCATGGCGACGGTTTATAAAGTTCTGGGCCAGTTGGAGCCGTCAGCGACGACGGAAACAACCCTCTACACGGTCCCCTCCGCAACGGAGGCGGTGTGTTCCACGCTGTCAGTGTGCAACAAGAACGCCGCCGCTGGGTCGTTCAGGGTGCGTATCAAGATCAATAACGCCGCTGATGACGATAAGCAGTTTGTGATGTATGACGCGCCTATTGCCGCGAAGGACACGCTGCTGTTGACGTTCGGTGCGACGCTGGGTGCGGGGGATGTCGTGGTGGTGTATGCGTCTAGTGCTGATCAGTCGTTTCAGTTGTTTGGAAGCGAGATTTCCTGATGGGTGTTGTGAGCGTTTCCGCTGCGACTCTTGGTTTGGATGGGCGCACCCGGTCGCTTATTGAGTCGTTCAAGAAGGTGCCGTTCGGGATTGAGTATCTGGTCATCGCTGGTGGCGGCGGTGCTTGCCAAGGTGGAGGCGGTGCTGGTGGCTACCGAACCAACGTCAGTGGTGAAACCTCCGGTGGCGGCGCATCTGCTGAAGCAGCACTGTCTCTGGCTCCGTTTACCACTTACACGGTCACGGTTGGTGGCGGAGGTGCAGCAAGCGGCTCTTACAACGGAGCGAACGGCAGTAACGGTAGTAGCAGCGTCTTGGGTTCAATTTCTTCTGACGGCGGCGGCGGCGGTGGACGCCTGAGCCAAACAGGAAGCACTGGCGGTGCAGGTGGCGGCGGTGGTCGTGATAATGGACCCGCTGGAACTGGTACGGCAAACCAAGGATATGACGGTGGCAAGTCATCTCCTACTGGTTATTACAGAGGTGCAGGTGGCGGCGGTGGTGCTGGTTCAGTAGGAGCCGATGGTGGCGGTAACAACACCACATCGGGTGAGTTTGGCGGTAACGGCGGCAACGGCGTAGCCAGTTCAATTTCAGGCTCTAGCGTTACGCGCGGTGGCGGTGGCGGTGGCGGTGCTGAAGCAAGTACGGCTACCGCTGGGTTGGCAGGAAGCGGAGGTGGAGGTGCTGGCGGAAAGAACGGTTCGGGATCAACCGCTGGCGGAGTAAACACGGGCGGCGGCGGGGGCGGTAATGGTTTTTCTGGGTTTCAGGCAGGCGGCTCCGGCGTAGTCATCCTCCGCTACAACAAGTTCTACGCCCCCACGTTCTCTGCCGGTGTCACAGCGTCAACGGTCGTTGATGGTGATGAGAAGGTGACGACGGTTACGGCGACTTCGACAACGTCGGAGACTGTTGAGTTTGGTTTGGATTCCAGTTTCCTTGTGGAGTATTTGGTTATCGCTGGTGGAGGCGGTGGCGGCGGAGGTGGGGCTGGAGGTTCCGGTGGCGGTGGCGGGGCAGGTGGCTATCTAACCGACACTACGCAACTTTACAAAAACATCGCGTACTCCATCTCTGTTGGCAGCGGAGGTTCCGGCGGGTCAAATGGCGTCAATGCAACATCTGGATCAAATAGCGTTGCACTTGACGTAACCGCTACAGGTGGGGGTAGGGGAGGTACAACACCTAACGCAACCGAGAATGGCGGTTCAGGTGGTTCTGGCGGTGGCGGTGGTTGCCGGGTAGGTATCGGTACGGGCGGTGCTGGTACTACTGGGCAAGGAGAAAGTGGTGGTATTGCTGGCCCTAACGCCAATGTTTCTGAAAGAAATGGCGGCGGCGGTGGTGGTGCTAACGCTGTTGGTTCTGCTGGAACTAGCGTCTCCTCTGGTTCTGGCGGTGCAGGAAAATCATCTTCAATATCTGGTTCTAGCATCACTCGCGCTGGCGGTGGCGGTGGTGGTGGAGCCGTTGGTGCTTCTGGCGGATCAGGTGGTGGTGGTGCAGGCGGGACTAACGCTAATGGTTCCAATGCCACAGTAAATACTGGTAGCGGTGGTGGAGCGGGTGGCGACATATCTCCGTCGCAGAGAACTGGCGGCTCGGGCGGCTCCGGTGTTGTCATCCTGAAATACCCCGACTCCTACACGGCAACGTTCTCCGCTGGCGTCACCTCATCAACATCCACGAGTGGCGGCTTCACGGTCGCCACTATCACGGCAACATCAACAACGAGCGAAACGGTAGTATTCTCATGAGTCATTTTGCGAAACTGGACGAGAACAACATTGTCACGTTCGTGACGGTGGGCCGTCAGGAGGACGACGGCAAGGAGCAGGAACTGTGCGAGCGCACCGGGGATGTGTACCGGCAGACCTCGTACAACACTCGCGGCGGTGTCCACTATGACCCCGAGACTGGGGAGCCGTCAGCGGATCAGTCGAAGGCGTTGCGGAAGAACTACGCCGGTATCGGGTTCACGTTCGATGAGGAGCGGGATGCGTTCATTCCCCCGCAGCCGTTCCCGTCGTGGGTGTTGAACGAGGAGTCGTGCTTGTGGGATGCACCCGTGCCGTACCCGACGGATGGTGGGTTGTATTCGTGGGATGAGGCTGCTGGGGAGTGGGTAGCAGCGGAGTGACACGTTCGTAAACAAACCACAAGTAAGCGCAACAGCCCCCAGCGATGGGGGCTTACTCATTTCCAAGGAAACCAATGTTCGATAACCCCGGCACGGTTCTAGCGGTCCTGTCCATCGCTGGCCTGCTTATCTCTGCCCTGATCTTCGTGATTGATTCTCGCGTGAACCGCATGTACCGGGAGATGAAACCGAATGGCGGGTCGAGCCTGCGTGATGCGGTGGATCGGATTGAACGGAAGATCGACAGCCACATTGTGTGGCATTTGGAGGACGACAAGTGAACTCGTGGAAAGACTTCATGGCGTTCATCAACGATCACCCTCTCGGGGTGGCGTTGAAGGTGTTCGCTGCTACCGCGCTCACCTATGTGGTGGACAACATTGCCGGGTTCGGGTTGCCTCCGATCTTGGTGGTGGCTGTGCCACCAGCGGTAGTTGTGTTGATCGACTACTTGAACGGTGAGAACCCAAGGTTCGGTCGCGTCGATGAGTAGCTGCACAAGCGGCTGCCCAACGCAGGATCACTCCTCATATGGGGAGTGTCTGCGTTCAAATTCTCCATCGGTTCGAGTTTCGGTCAATAGCCAGAACTACTCGACTTTCAAGAGGTGGGAGATGGAGATCAAGGAGTATCGGGCTGCACGCAGTCAAGGTATTCAGCCTCGTTCCACACAGTTAAAGGACATTCGCTCTGCTGTCTCACGCAGCAGAGCTCTGGATAAGGCAGTGAAGGACGCCTAATGACAACATTCACCCAGATGGTCGACGATGTTCGAGCGTATTTACGCTCGTACACCAGAGATCAGGAGCTGTCCACGCATCTGACTTCGGCGGTGAACGCCTCCGCTTTGCAGCTTGATGTGGGTGATGCGTCACTGGTAAGCCGTGGTCGTATTGAGATCGACAATGAGTTGATCTGGGTTGATCGGGTAGATCGAACCAACAACACCGTAACCGTTGCCCCGTATGGCAGGGGTATGGATGGTACGACCGCTGCCTCTCATGGCATTAATGCCAGGATCATTGTCCAGCCTTTATACCCGAAGCAAATGGTGAAGGACACCATCAATCAGGTCATTGGTGGTTTGGGTAGTCAACTGTATGCAGTTGACACCACCACAATTAACGCCACTCCCACGAATGTGGCTTACGAGGTTCCCGCTCACACCGAGAAGGTGCTGAGCGTCACCCACGACTACGACAGCGTTTACGGTGATGTCGAGTATGTTCGTCGATGGAAGTTCGACCCGAACTCCAGTACTTCAAGCACGGGTAAGGGCTTGTTTGTTTATGAACCCACCGCCACTGGTCAATCTTTGACGGTCACGTACTTCCGTAAGCCGGTCTTGTTAAGTGACGGGGATGACTTCTCGGACTCCCTTCTTCCTTCAACAACGTATGACGTCATTGTTCTAGGTGCCGCTGCTCGCTTGATGGCTACGAGTAGCGCCTACATGTCATCGACAAGGGCTATTGAGCCTGCCGCTTTGGATCAACGTAATGACACCCAGCAGGTTCTGCAACAGTCACGCTATTTGTTCACCCTCTTCCAGCAGAGACTGGAAGAGGAGAAGACGCAGCTTCTTAATTCGTTTGTCACTCGCGCTCACTACACGGGATAGGTTATGTCGAAGCGTTACTACTCAGCATCTGCAACAGAGGCACAGCTCACTGCTGGCGTTGACGAGAACGCCACTTCCATCACGTTGAACTTGACCACTGGCTATCCGGGGTCGACTCCGTTTGTGATCGTGGTGGGCAACGGGACCTCCTCTGAGGAGGTCATGCAGGTTACCGCTGTGGCTGGTAACACGTTCACTGTCACTCGGGCTTTCGACTCGACTACTGCGTACGCGCATGCGACGGGTAGCAACGTCATTCACGCAGCTTCCGCTATCGACTTCCGGGAGGCTAACCATTACATCAATGAGGCGAAGACCTGGGGCAACCTGTATGACGGGAGCTAGTCGTGGCTAATCAACTTGCCGCGTATTCGGCACAAGATGCCGCCATTGCCGGTCCAATTATTTATCCACTGTCCCTTGGTACGAACATCGGATCTATTGATCCGGGTGATTCAATTGACTTTGACTACGGTATCGCGGGTATTGCTTTCTTGTCCGCTGCTAAC
>Ga0208161_1000636_pt1 | contig 19876 bp, 17 predicted proteins | sample CB_VirMetaG_3_FD_184538 | JGI IMG/M metagenome (GOLD analysis project Ga0208161, IMG submission 184538) | Freshwater to marine saline gradient viral communities from Chesapeake Bay - CB_1508_1S Viral MetaG (SPAdes) (version 4) | ecosystem: Environmental > Aquatic > Marine > Coastal | place: USA...
GGCCAAGACTTCTATAATCTTATATGCTTTTCCTAGTAGTTGATCGTCTTTAGGTGTAGGTGTTACAGCGCATATTATCGATGCAATCATTACAATATCAGGGATCAGATTTATCAGGGCTATCAGTTTGTCCATCGTTATTCTCCAAAGAAGTTTTAAGTTGTTGAGTACGCAGATCAATAAGAAATGTTAGATCTGATAACTCATTGGTTAATTGTATTTTCCTTCCTTGTAAATCCTGGATGCGGTACACAATATTAATCTGTTCTTGTGTCAGCTCAGATGCTTTGTATTCCTTACCATCAATGATTATCTTCCCTTCCTGGTCCATAGTTTAGTTACCTTCTAATGTTTGTATTCTTGCTTTCAAATCTTCAATGATTGCTTGCTGTTCTTGGATTGCTTTTAGCAAATAAACAGATAGCATACTGTATGGTATATTATCTGGCTGTGGTTCATCATAGCCTTCAATCTCTCTTAAATTTACAAGCTCTGGTATTTGCTCAACAACTTCTTCTGCAATTAAACCAAAGCATGAATTGCCTGTAGCTATTTCATCAAAGGTTACTGGTCTTAAAGCATTAACCTTATCTAATACTGATGGTAAGTCTTGTATGTTTTCTTTATATCTTTGTGATGAAGTTTGATAATAGATTAATCCATCTGATGTATTAAATCGTACATCTGAATTGGCACTAGCAGAACCAAGCATTGAAGGGTTATAAAGATAACCATTGCTATCAATCTTAATATCATAACGAGCATCAGCATCGTTGTAGATAAAGAAGCCACCAGAATCTATCCCCAGACTGCGATTTTCGTAAGATGTGTTGCTAAATTTTATCTGATTATTATAAAGAATAACATTACCAGAACTATCAATACGCATACGCTCTGTGTTGCTTCCATGCTTAAAGATTAAAGCATTATTATAGTGGTCACTTCTAATACTTGACCTTGTGCCACTATTATCATTAAAAAGTATGTCCCCTGCATAATCATTGGTAGCAGAAGTTTTAATAGTATATGAAGCAGTAGTACTGGTAGCACCTGTTTGTGTTATGTTCCCAGAACTATCAATACGCATACGCTCTGAGCCATTAGTTTCAAAGAGCATTGGATTAGAACCAATAGCTTTTATAGCCATACCTGTTGAGCCTTGTTGTATTTCGCTTGATAATCCTGCTGTCGTCTGGCTAAGTTTTATTTTTGCATTTGATGTTGCACTTCCTTCAAGCAGTAATCTTTCACCACCTGAAGTTCCACCTATACCTAAATTTCCAGAGGAATCCAGTCTGGCTCGCTCTGAGCCACCTGTAATAAATAAAACTGGCTTTGAAGTTACAGAGCCTATTTGTGTAGTTGTGTTAGTATCATAAATCAGCGTTTCTCTAGTTCCTGCTCTACCAATTTCTAAAGCTGCAACATTAGTTCCACTAGAATTGATCATGAAAGCAGATTCACCAGATGCAGAACTTATACCAACAGTTGTTCCTGAATATCCACGACTAAATACATCAGGCGAACTCGTGCCTATCCCAACATTCTCGCTGGAATCAATCGTGATCGCTGTAGCTGTTGCGTTATCGTCTATACCTACAGAAGTAAATGCACCATTAACAGTAGCTGCATTACTAAAGGTTACATTGCCTGTAAAGGTTCCGCCTGTTGAAGCAGGAACCATATCAGCAGTTGTAAAGGATTTAAAGGCATAGATATTTACCTCGTCATTTAAGACTGCACCTGTTGTTAATACCACACTGGTACCACTGGTAGCGGTATAATCTGTGCCATTCTCTAAGACAACACCGTTGACAGTAACCATTAAGTTACCGACAGAATAAGATAAGCTAGCAGCATTATCATCAGCACCACTGAAAGTGGTTTGGCCTGATGTTGCTGTATAGTTATAAATTAAGAATGAGACACTACCAGCACTTGTAGCAGCAATCCAGTTAGCCCCATCATAGACACGCATTTCATTAGCGGTACTATTAAAATATAAAGCACCTGCAACGAGAGCATCCCCATCATTATCTAATGTGGGATTACTGGTTTTAGTTCCCAGGTACCGATCATCAAAGTAATCATAACTAGCAGCAGCACTAGCCGCACTAGCAGCAGCCGATGTCGCTGAGTTAGCTGATGCAGTAGCACTATTAGCAGAGTTGGTCGCTGATGTCGCTGCATTAGTCTCAGATGTAGAGGCATTGCTTGCACTTGTGGCAGCAGCACTTGCACTATTAGCAGCATTAGTCTCACTCGTTGACGCATTACCTGCTGAAGTTCCAGCATTAGTCGCTGAAGTAGAGGCTGAAGATGCGCTTGATGTTGCACTGGTTGCACTATTACTGGCCGATACAGCACTAGCAGCAGCATTGGTTTCACTGGTAGATGCATTGCTTGCTGAAGTAGAAGCATTAGAAGCCGATGTTGCAGCATTAGAAGCCTGGGTAGCTGCTGATGTAGCAGAATTACTTGCGTTGGTTTCTGATGTAGCAGCGTTAGAAGCACTGGTACTAGCAGCACTGGCTGAATTACTTGCATTAGTTGCGCTTGTTGAAGCGTTAGATGCTGATGTAGAAGCAGCACTCGCACTTGAAGCGGCAGCAGTAGCAGAATTAGCTGCATTAGTTGCAGATGTAGTTGCGCTCTCAGCGTCCACTACAAGGTCATAATAAGACGAATTTGCGTTACTGCTTAGTGGGGTACTACCACTACTGGTATGTGCGGTATTTACCCTATATACGTTGTTATTAGAGCCATCTTTAACCAGGTCCCTAACTGTATATGTTGTACCTGCTACCCAATTACCTCTCCAGTTACCAATATCTTCACCGACCACTGGGTTACCACTGCTATCAAAGGCCAGGGTTTTACCTGCTCGGCTTGATTTTAAGGGTAGGGTTAAGTCTCCATCTTCGTCAGCAATGTTTAGTTTCATAGCCCGATCAAATCTTTCATCAAGCTGTTGCACCATGATTACATTACTGTCTAATTGTTCATTTAATGAGGACGCTAATAGATCACCAGCAGTTACAAAGTCTGTGGTTCTTGATAATTCTCTACCACCTACGATGGTTAATAGGTCTGCCAAGACCAGGGCAGTACCATTTCCACTGCCTGTTAAGGTAACAGATCCCGTACCATTAGCATTAATAGTAACAGTATAATCTGTTGTTAAGGTTAATAATGTGCTATTCTTGTAAACTACAATATCTGTGTTTTGTAAGATATTGAAATTAAAAGCAAAAGGCCCCAAGCCAGTATTGTTGGTATATTGTGTCCGTCTGGTTACCGGGTTAATTGAAATGTCTGCCATTATAATCCTCTACTAATCTACATTACTAATGTATTTCCCATCATTATATACTACATGACGAGATGGTTTAAAAATATATTCTTGTCCTTCTTGTTCTACTCTTTCTTCTACCCTCCTGAGATATCCAGGATTTAACATTTCTTGCATTTGATAAAAGAATAAATAGTTTGCTGCTTCTCTAAGATAGAAAAGATTTCCACCAGGTATGTTATTACTTGCAAGTCTTAGCAATTCTCTTGGCCTATCTGCTTCTGCGCCGAAAGCTGTATAACCAAATCCTATAGCAGTTAAATCAGATAGTGTTCCTACAGTTGGACCAAGCATACCGATTAATGGATCTTGTCCATAAGCTGCTGCTCGGCTAAATAAGAAATCACCATACAAACCAGCAGCACCACTTCTTAAAAATCCTTCATTTAATAAATTTAAATCAAATGGTTTTGGCTCTCTACCTCTGGACAATTCATAAGCTTGTTGAGCGAATACGCCAGCAATCGTCATGCCTGCTGCTAATTCTGTAATACCCTGGATTCCTCGCCATTGTAAATTTTTTAAACCTTTCTTTTGGCTTTGTCCGTAAGCATATCTTTGTCTACCTAATACTTGTGTATGATAAACCATAGGGAAAGCTTTAAACTGCATAATGGTTCTTATCGCTTCTCCTTGCCAGGTACCAGATCTATAACCACCCGTTACAATTGTTTGTACTTTTGCGCCTGGTGTGGGTACAGCAATACTGGATTCATTATCCAATAAGGTAATAAGATTAAACTTTAATTCATCAGCAGTTTTTTGGCTTAAACCAAGCTCATCAAATTTAGCAGGGGATATATAATTTTTACCATCAGGGTAAGTCTTAACTGCTTTCCTTACAATATCCCAATTAGATTTCGTAATATTATATCTTTCTAATACTGCACGTAGATCACCATCTACACTTGTCCATTTCCTAGATGATTGTTTTGCTATATCTCTAGCAATAATCATAGCTATTCCTGTCTTAGCATTTTCAGTCCAAGGTTTTAACAAGTTCAATTTAAAATATTTTTCTGCTGACCTAGACATGCGTCCATTCAAAGAATCAGTTGCTCCCATCCTGGACATATAAGAACCCAGCATATTTTCTAAACCAATCGCAACAAATTCTCCATAATTCTTTAAATCTTTTTTTGCTACAAGACCAACATATAATGCTGAAAAGGCATTACTTAATGATTTCCCTAAACCATTACCTAAGGATCTTTGTTGGGAAGTCATTGTCATAACATCTGAAATACTTGTAATAACAGCACTTCCTAGCTTTGCCATTGTTTGCAATAAGCGAATACCTTGCATGGTTTCAGCAAACAATTCATTCTCTGCAACATTGGTATAACCAGAAACATAATCTAAATAGGTTTCAAGTTTAGGTCTTAATCTATTACCTTTACCTTTACCATTCCTATCTAAGTTATTAACCTGTTGTTCATCAATAGTTCTAAATTCATTTTTAAGATCTATTTTTAATCTATCTAATATGTATCCAGGATTAGGGCCAAAGGTTTCTAATAATCCTACTTGTCTTGCGGTAGCTTCTAAATCCAACATAAATGATTCTTGAAAACTTTTAATCCTGCCAAACTGTTGGTTATAATCAAACCAGTCAGCACCGCTTTTAAATACAAAGATTCTTTCTTGCTGTAAACGATTAGCTAAATTGCTAGGTAGATCCTTCAATTCATATAAACCAGAAGCAGCAGTTCTTGATGTATTTAATTTAGGAGGACTGATAATATTTACATAAGCAATTTCTAAGAACTCATCTATATCTATATTAGCTACACCCATTTTTTCAAAATCTAATTTATCTTTTAGCATAGCTAACCATTCATCTTTATTTTTCTGAATGATAGATTTGTTATGGGTTTGCCGGGTTATATATCCCTGGAGATCTTTTATATTTGCGCCAGCATTATTTTTTCTTAATCGAAACTCATTATTAAATTTACTAATTATCTGTGCTAACTTATAAATGTTATCACTTACAGGTGTTCTTAAGTTTTCCCTAGGTACAGGGATCTCTCTATTAATTTGTTGTATAACATCAGTCAATGCTCTTGAATCGTCTGGTGTTAAATTCCTCCATAAATCTAATAGATCTGTTTCTACTAATCTTTGCATAAGCTTACTGATATATGCTTTTTTAATTGTTGCACCTATTTGCGATGCACCAATGCCTGCACCCTCAAAGAATTGTGGTATTTCTACCAATGCACTTTCTATACCAAGACTGACATCACCAGTAATTTCATAAGCTTTTAAAGATCTTTTGCGTAAATTTTCATATTTAAGTAATTGTAAAAGATGCTGCCTGACCTCTTGCTTAAAATCTGCTTTTAATTCATTGGCAATTTTTATACCTTCTTCGTTTATTTCATCAATAAGATCTCTGGATAGTGGTGCATTTCTATCAACTTCCCTAGACAATCTCTGATCTATAGTTTTTCTTAATCTTTTTTCAATCTTTTCAATTAGTGGTATAGATCTTTTTGCGCCTGTCAATTTTATAAAAGCATCTTTCATTTTCTGTAATGCTTGTGTACGCATGGTTAAACCACCAGAAAGATAAGCAATACCTTCTTCTATAATCTCATCTATAGAATTATTAAACTGTTCTTTATTTGCAATGACTTCATCTATTTCTTCTTTAACTTTAAGCACAGCATCATCAGCATCTTTTGTTAATTCATCTATTCGGGTTTGTAATGTTTTAATAGAATCATCAATATTAGTTATGTCTTGCTGCTCTAATCTTTTTGTTTCATCTTCAATAAGTTTTAAATCGTCTGGGTGTACTTCTTCTTTAATTCTTTCATTGACTCTATTAGAAATAACTTTATCTGCTTCTTTACCGTAAACAATGCTATCAATACCACCATTAAGATCTTTAAGTGCGGATCTTTGTGTTGCATCAACGCCACTTCTTATAATTACTGAATCAGCTTTTACTTTACCACCAATAAGATCTACATCGTCTTTAGCCATATTAATAGCTATGCCATACTCTTTACCACGTGCTGTTGGTATTTCTACCACCTGGCCTAATGTAGTTTTTAATTGTGGATCAAACATTAATGGATCTGCATTAATTGCAGCCATTGCTTCTTCTTTAGTTTTAAAAGTTAAAACCTTGCCATTTTCTTTTTTAGCAATCTCGCCTGGTATTCTTTTAACAATGATATAACCAGACACAGGGGTAAATCCTTCGGCTGCTTCGGCAGGTGTCAGTAATGTTTGCTGATAAGGTATAACTTCTTCGCCTTCACCTTTAACTCTTTCTGCATTACCTTTCTTTGAATATATTTTTACCTCACCTTTTGCATCGGTTCTTATAACAACAGGTTGTAAATCTTCTTTTAATTTATCTGGCAATGAGTTTATACTTTGATAATTGATTCCTTTATGAGTAACTATAGGAATAGAACCTCTTGCATCAAGATTAACTATATCTACCTTGCCTGTTAATAATCCTTGGTTAAGTGCTAATCGTGCAGTCTCAGATAAATAACCATCATTATATGATGCTCTATTATATCTACGTTCTATTCTGGCTGCTTGTTGTTCGGCTGTTCCCCTGGAGAATCTACCACCCACAAGACCTATACCAGAACCTAATACTGAACCTATACCTACGTTCATTAAAGAATCAATCATAGATATATCCATTTGTGTTTGATTGCCTAATGCTACATATAATGGTTCTGTCATTAGGGCACCTGCTGTACCTTCAACAAATCCTTTTCTTAATCTACCGACATACTTGCCTGACTTTCTAATCCACCCTGCGTATTTAGCAGGACCGACTACAGGAACAAATGCTGAAGCTAATTCTAATGGATCAACAGCAAAGCTTGCTAATGTAGCACCAAAAGTTAATACGCCGGGAACAATACCAGTTGGACCTCTTTCCATTAAAGCCTGTCTGGTTTGTCTTTCTATTTGTCTATTAATAATATAGTCAACTCTTTCCTGGCCCATCGGTTCTTTAAATTCATAACCGTATTCTTTGTATGCTTCATTAAGATCTTCAGGTGTTCTAATCGTACCTAATTCTATTTGTTGATTAACTGCATCAGTTCTTAATTGTTCTATTTGTATAGATAAAGTTTGCGCTTCATCTCTTAGCTCTTGTCTTTGTGCGTCAGGAATAGTAAATCCCCTACGTGCTTGAGATTGTATATAGTCATTAATTTCATTGCGTCTTTGTACATAAGGTGCTGCATCTTGCTCTAATTGATTTATAACATCCTGGGGTAATTCCCTTGCAGCCATCTCACGTTCACGTACTAAATCTATTGTAAGATCAGTTGTTGGAAACCAATCAATCGAACTTAGTTTAGTACCAAGACCAACACGTAAATTACTACCCATAGATGCGTATAGTTCTGCATCTCGTATTAATTGTCTGTTTCTAATTCTTTGCATAATTAAATAGTACTTTTGCCAACACTATACTGTAATGATTCAGGGAACATTATAGAAATCACTGTTATCAATAAATTCATATGGAACGGTATAGCTATAATTTATAGCTTCAGGTAATAAATTAGGAAACTCAGTAAATTTATATTCAATATATTGAGGTTGCGACAAGATATTAATAGCTTCTTCTCTTGGTATTGGAATCATATTTTCATGTAATTGAATATCATACTGTCTTAATTCTTCATGTGTTTCTGCTGTTGGCCATCTAATACCAGATGCAATAGCTCTACTTCTTGCTTCTTCTTCGTTAAGAATTTCACCATCCCATACTGAAGGTATCAATGTAGGTCTACCATTAATATCTACTTGTCTTGTGTACACAGTAGATAATGAACCATCTGCATTTAGCACAGCTTTATCTTCGGCAATATTCATATAATGATGAGACAATATAGGATCCATTTTTCTTTCTACTGGTAATATAGTTCTTGAGCCTGATGTTTGCTCAAACGCTAAAACAACACCATCGCCTGTTTCATTGGTTATAAAAATTCCACGATCTTGTAAATTATTCCGCAGAATCTCTTGGCTTGTTTCTTCTGTATATCCCATAGATTCATGACGAAAATCTATATCATTTAAGATGGATTCGCTTTTTAAGTAATTAAATACATTTTGTGTTGCTATAGGTTCTAATGGCATATCTAATGGAATGATTGCTTTTTCAATTATATTTTCAAAAAATACTTCTGAAATAGATTGTTCAATAACTTCATCTATTGGTGCTTGAAAATTTGCTATTAATTTACTTGCAGCATTTTTTTGCGCAAGAGTAACTAAATCATTATATGATGATATATCAAATAGCTCATTGCCTGCTTGCATAGCTGATAAATGATCTTGTACAACTTGCGATGCTTCTATTCTTACTTTTAAATCATTTGTATTAATAAATGTTGGAACATTATTTATATCTAGCTGTGCTGCTCTTATTAAAGATGTTTGTATATCTGCTCTGTTTGGTAATACGTTAGGATCTCTTGGTAATTCCATAGCCCTTAAATACCCAATGTCCATTCCTAAATCTTCTAATTGATTAAGAACCCTGACTTGTATATCTTCATTTTCTGGCGAAGTAAATATTCCCATTATGCCTTTTATTTGATCTAAGCTAGTAGCTGGATCTTCTAATGTGCTTTTAATGACATTAACAAAATTATTAGTGAAATATTTTCTTTGTGATTCAGGTGCATCAATCGAATCATAGAAAGCATCTAATGATGCAATAGATAATGTTAATCTTTGTCCTATGTCTTGACTGCCACTTTCTATGGCATCAATTAAATTATTTTGAGTTTCTTCTATATTGCGATCTCTATTAATGGCATTAGCAACGGGATCTGCATTTCTTTGGTTTTTAATATTATTGATAATAGTTGTTAAAGCATTATGTTCATTGACTCTTAAATCATAATTCTCATCACGTACTTGTAAACTTTCTTGTGATATTCTTAGTTCTTCATCAAGTTGTGCATCACTCATATTCATAATATTAGGTACACGACTTAATACGCTCACAGTGCTTTGTATTTCTCTTTGTTGGGGTGGGCTTAATAATGCAAATCTTTCTGGATCAAGAGGCATCATTGTTTCGCCAGGGTTATTTTGCACATACAATAATTCATTTTGTAACTCTGCATAATACTGTGTAGTTAGCACACTGAGATTAGCCTGGTTCTCTCTTGTTAATGTGTTTTGCAATCCTTCTATTTGAAGTGAATTAAGACTACCTACACGTGCAGTTGTTAAAGAATCAATATAAGCTTGCCTTTCTTGCAATGGCATACCTTGTATGGTGTATTTTATATCTGACAATGCTGTTTGATTATCTACAGCATTTAACATACTTTGTATAGCTGAAGGTGATAAGTTATTATTATTTTGTATAGCTAATTTCCACCCATTAACAGCTTCTTGCACATCGGCAGTTAAACCATTTTGTGCAATTTTTATTTCAAACTCTCTAATAAATGCGTTGTTATATGATGCAAATTCAGCAGCCCTCTGTTGCGTTTCTATATTTGTATAAGTATTTAAATACCTAGCGTTTTTATCTGCTGCTAAACTATCAAGTCTTTGTCTTAAGTTTGTTGCGACCTCTGGGTTGAACGCAGATAAACTAGCTGAGAATCCATCAACAACATCTTGTAATTGATTGGTTACTAAAGTATGTTCAATTCTTTCTTGCTCTGCTGTATTGATTATCCTTTCCATTTCAACAAGAGCAGCACCATAAACATTGTTAGCACCTATTTCATTTGCCATAGCATAAGCAGCTTTCTCTCTTGTTCCGCTTGGCCCACCTTTCTCAGATACTTGTGTTAAATATTCATTAACACCTGTTGGATCTAATTCAAGAATAGATCTTTGTCCTTCTTGTATTCTTTGTTCTGTTAATCTTGTATTAACAAATGTTTCCATTTGCTGTAGGCTACGTACAATCATATTGCTACGTGCAATACTTTCTGTTAAATCGGCTCTACGCACAGGTCTAGGTTGAGCCATGTCAACGGTTGGCCTTCTATATCTTGGTAATTGAGCCATCTATATCTCCTATCTGTTCTCGTATAATTTAAGAACTGTTTGCCCTAAATTAATTATTGCTTGCGTATCTGCTGTCTTTCTTGCAATTCTACCTGCTTCAGCATAAGCAGCAGATTGTGCGTCTAAACCAGCAGATACTAAATCTGCGTTTTTTTTGCTTTGATAGCTTGCACTTACTGCTTCAGCCATAGCGTATTCACCTAATAATGCAGGATTACCACTGGAAACTTCTATACCATTAGCCGCAGCATTAGCATTAATAGTTGCCATAGTTTGTGCTACATCTCTTAATATCTCAGCACCTTGCTGTCTATATGCTATAGCAGCACTACGACCTTGTAACTTTGCATCGGCTGCCGCTTGATCGTATTGCTCTTGTTGTAATTTGCCAGCTTCTCTTGTTTGTTGTACTTGATATAAAGATAAAGCAGTCATTGCTGTTGCAGCTTTATTTGCTAATATCCATTTACCTGCTGATGCTAATAATTGCCACATATTAATTACCTATACTCATTCGATATTCTAATCCTAATAATGTCATCTTTAATGGTACAGTCTGAGTGATTGTTATCTGACCTGTATCACTAAAGCCTAATAAACCATGTACAGTCTTAACGCCTGTATATTCTTCTATTGGTTGATCCAATACTGCTTCACCAAAGTTTCTAAATGATATTTCTGTACCATTTATATTTATACTTTGTGTTTCATAAACTAAAGCATCTATTTGTATTATACGCTTTTTAACACCTTGCACACTGCCCGTTGATAATCTTGGCTCAGTAGGCATCGTTACAATAGATACTGTAAAGTCTAATCCGACTTCATAACTAGATGTTGCTGCAGTATCAAAGGTAACTGTAAAGGGTGATGCAGGTACAGTCTGACTGTTCTCAATCGCACCATCTCTAATGATTGCTATTTCTTTAGCTTCTAAATGCGTTACATTAACACTAGCTGCTGCACCCCCAGTTAATGCACTATCTAATGTAATCGTATTATCAAACTTCTCTAGGAAGTATTTAACAACACCATTAATAGTTCTTTTAACAATGACATAAACATCATCTATTTCTACAGCTACAGCCTGGAATGTACCATCGGTTGTAAACTGGCTAGGTGCAATAACATTCTGTACAGCTAATATAGAATAGACTGTCATAGATCCATCATCTGCATTAACAATAAATAATCTATCAGTTTCGTCTGTGCTAGTAGCTCGTCTAATAGCCAGATCAGTTGGTGTCTTAATAAGATGTGAACTTAATACAGATAACGTAGTTGACTGATAACTGTTTGTTGAATCTGTATATTGGAAACTAATAAGTGATTTGCCTTGTCTTTGTACAAATACTGTCGCACCGTTTAAATCTTCTATAGGTACACCAGGCTTACTACCGTATCTTGATTGTGCTTTAACCTGGAAGTTAGATGGAGTAATAGGTTCTCCAAATGATTGTGCTACTACAAATTCAGATGCAGTAGTAAAGATTCTTAAATCACCTGATGAGGTAATATTAGTAATAACGTTAAGCTGATTGGTATTAATCGTAGCTTCGACACCTTCATCATCTAATGCAGTACCAGGATCAAAGTTAAAATAATCAGCAATCCTTGAACCCCATATTGTGTTAGGTCTTTTATTAGTACCACCAAAATATAATCGTTGTTGATGGAAAGTTACAGCTTTAGGCCATCCTCTAGTATTAGACCAAGTATTTTCATAACCATTTTCAAATTCCCAATTACCAGAAGTAATGGCTGATGTATCAAAAAATGGTATGACGACATAAGCTTTAACTTCAGTATGACTTACAAATTCAACAATTCTTGCTCTGCCAAATCCATTTTTAACATTAATATAATTTTGTTCACCATTGGTTTCAAAAGCATTAATAGAATAACTTGAGGTTGCATCGGGTGCTGTATCCCAAGCTGGATAAACTAAAGCAACTTTAGTTGCTGCAACATAATCATGTATATGCCTTTTTTGTCCTGCGCCTGTTCCTGATGTAATATGTATCCACATACCATTAGGTTGGTCATCAGATGTAAAGCTAGTTGCACTTTTTAATGTAATTGTATCTGCACTACCTGCCTGCGCATTCCCCGTATCTGTCGTTACTCCTGATGCTGTAATAGTAATATTACCCGTTGTTGCGCTAGGTGTAATAGTAAAGGTAGGATCGTGATAATCCTCGGCGAATGGATATTGTGGAATAAAAGATAAATCTAATGGTTCAAATGTCCATTCAGTATCAGCATCACGTACTAATCTGTGTGGATGTAAATCACCATGAGCAAGGATAATAGTATCAATCGCTTGCGTATAATTGAGTTCACTAATCATATCTGCTGTTATGGCGGTAGCTGTTATATAATCATTTCCTGACGCATTAATGTTGGTTTGTAATACACCTGCTTTAAATACATAAATACGACCAGCTACAACAACTAAGGTATAACTATCATTGACACTAAATTCAAAAGGTATGAGCTTGAACTTGGTAAAACTACTACCGAAGTCATGTATAAACTTAAGACCATCTCTGCGCTTTACACCGCCTTGTGGTTGTACATATACATTAGTTGCTGTTTCTAAAGCGTTTTGATATTGGTCAAGATCGGTTCTTGCTTTTAGTAATGGATCAAGTTCGCCAACACTGAAGTTCGTCTGAAACTGAACGATCTTAGCCATCTTAACCTCTTACATCTATAAGCGAATAATCCTCAATAACTTCTGGTGGTTTGCCACGACTATCCGTATTCATTGCTTGTCTAAATAATCCACCTCTAAGATTTTCTCCAGGTGTACCAAAAGCTACATTGTTATAATAATCTGCTTTAGATATTTGATCTGTAATCACTACTGATAATTCAGCAGCTAAAGCGTGTTTAAGTAGATGCACAAAGTATGGTGGCATTTTACTTTCTGAAACTGTGTATTGATAATCTATATAGATTGTGGGTAAGTTTGTGAATAACTTATCTTCGTATATTTCCCATCCATGATGTAATGGTCTTTCTGTATTACCATTACTTGCAAAAACTGCAATAACTCCAGACAACATATCTCCTGGCAGTTGATAGGATTTACTCCATTCATTAATAGGAGCAGTTACTAACTGTCCTAGTTCTACTTTTTTCATACTCCATGACCAAGGATATCGGCCAATCAAAGTATCTCTTACATCGTAATATAAACGACTACAGGCTTGTGCTGCATCTGTTCCCTCTGTAAACGAGGAAAGGGGCGATGCCCCCATTAGTATTAATGCGTCTGAACAAATGCTTAAGTCTGTATCGCCTGCTGCCATAAATAAATCCTAAGTAGGTAGGGGGCGGTTAAGCCCCCATACCCGGTTGGTTTAGTCAGAGTCTGTAGAAGTAACTGTCAAACCGTCAGTGACGTCAACAACGCCACTTGCATTTGAAGCTACATAACAGATACTCACTGCTTGAGTTCCACCAGTTGATGATCTCACGAAGATAATATCTCCAACGTTAAGTACGTCAGATAGGGTATTGAAATACCCAGAAGTATTTATATCTCCGATTGCATCTGCTGATGAATATGCGTATAAAGCCACGCTGTTACCTGCTTTAGAAGCAGAAACAGTTGACCATCCAGTTGATGAATATGCCATGATCTACCTCCTTTATTCAGTACAGCTAATTTGTACAATGCCTTCATCGTCAATAGCGATTGCGCCAGCAGAGAACATTGAGCTTACTAAGAAAGATGTTTTCTCAGGAACATAGTTCACTTCGGTTTTTTGCGCCATTGATTCTGCATAACCTAAAGAATCTTTATGCCATGCATAGCAAGTACGAGTTGATGGTTTTGGAAGTCCACCTTCATCACGATCACCCATGGTTAGGATGTTGAAGCCCATGAACGTATTGATTTCGCCACGTACAAGAGCTTTCACAGCAGCATAGTCTGCGCTGGTGATTTCGGTTTCGCCTAATAGAGCATCTAGTTGGCTAGCGTGCATGAGAAGATATCTGTCCTCGGAAGGAACATTGTTCTCATTTAGTGCTTTAGCAGCAGCACGTAGTTTTTCGATGTTCATGTTTGTGCCTGCGCCACCTACAGAAGTAGCAACAGTTGATGGGCTAGATGCTGCATCAAGTGCGTCTATGCAGATTTGATCCATTCTTCTAGCGATTGATTTTGATACTACCTCAACGAGTTCTCTCCTCTCATCAAAGTTGATGTGAGATTGATGGAAAATATCGCTGTATTCTGCAGCAATATAGTCTGTCAATGAGAGAGAGACTTGTGAGTAAGTAACGTTTAGAGGTGTTACATCAGTTTGTGGAACACGTACACTTGCAACACCTTTGCCAATTTTTGGGAATTTGACGGTGTTACCTTGTACATTTGAGCGAGTTCTCATTGTGCCACGCAATAATGCTTCACCTTGGTACGCTTGTTTAACTTCTGATTCAAACAGAGTTACAAACGCTGTGCTTACATTTTGAGCCATTGGTACTCTCCAATAAAATTAAAAAAAAATAATTAACTTATCGCACACCGTTAGCCATAGAGGGCGGTTACTTGTAGGTTATAGACCTACCGACTAATGGTTTCACCACGTAGTTGGGCCGAATGGTTATCCAACACTCTATTTGTAAACTAAAACAATAATTTATGCAAGCTTTTTAACTATTTGCTTCCATCCATTGTTTCTCTATTCTCTGTCTCCAGGCTGTATCTGTTTTCCATCTAGGGTCTGCAATGGCTTGTTCTAAGTCTAATTTAGATATTTGTGGGGTATCTACCATAGGCTTGACAGGTATAGATTCATTGGTAATGGATTGATGGTATTTTAAGAAAGCATTGATAGCATCTGCGCTATTTAGAGTATTAGCTAATGTATCTCTTTCATTAGGTGTAAGAGGTGCTTTAGTTAATAATCTTTCTGCCATAGCTATTTTTTCTTTACCGTTCTGTCCAAGTTTTTGCATTTCAGATTGCAAATTACGTTCTTGTTGTTCTGCAATATCTTTATTAACTGCAAAGACTTGACTGGTTAGATTATCAAAGGCTTGTTGACTGATGCCATTCTCTTTAGCCCATGCGCTAAGAATAGCAAGGCTTGGATCTTCTGGATCTAACCCATCCTCAACCAACGCTTCAATGTTGTAATTGCCTTCTGGAGCCTTGTGCTTTCCTGAACGGAATTGCTTTTCGAGTTCGTTGTAGCTTTTGGCGAGCTTTTCAACGTCTGGACCTTCTTCACCCCAGAATTTTTCTGGGTAGTAATCGGGTCTTTCGATTTTTTCATTTTCTTCTTGGTTGTGTTTTTGATTGTTGTCATCAGCTTTTACCTCGTCATATACAGGAATAGGTGCTTCTTCTTGAGAATCGTTATCTACTTCCTGTGGGTTTACTAATCTTTCTTCTTGTTGCTCTTGTACTTGTTCTTCAGACATTGCTACTCCTTTCTATTCTTTTTTCAATCATTCTTACAATTTCCATTGCACCTGAACGTGCATATCCCAAACTGGGATCTTCGCCAGGCGACCATGTTGGTCTTTCAATGGTAATATTTCTAAGGTGATTGAGAACTTTTTGACCTTCTGGTGATTTAAAAACTTTACCGTATAAGATATCTATATCGTCTGCTTTGGGTTTATCAACTAGCCCAGGGATCAGACTTTCCCATCCTTCCCATCCTTCCTCTGCCATAGTTACTTAGCTTATGCTCCTCCTTGTGTTGGTGCTACTTGCTGTTGCTGTTGCATCATTTCTTGCAACTGCGCCATCGCTTGTTGTTGTTCTTCTTGTGTTGCCAACAATCCTTGATCTATGCCTAATTGTGAAGCAACAAATTGTAGGATTCTTGGAACACTTAAAGTTAATTGACCTTGTGTACCCATGCTGTTTGCTATTTGCATATACTGGATCACATCATTAACTTCTTGAAGCTTTTGGGCCTGGGCTAATGGTGATACTGGAGTTACTTTAACTTCAACACCATCGACTTTTAACGGTAAATCTATAATACCTTGTTGATCCATAACGTATAAGGTTCTTGAAACAATAGGAATCATAGTCTCTGTAATTAAACGACCAAAGGCAGAACCTAAATTAGTTGCTAATTCTCTGGTTCTTTCTGCTATTTCAGTAGCAGATCTCGCACTCATGTTGTCAGGCGGTAAGGTATCATCCATAAGAATCTTTTTAATATTCATACGTAGATCATTAATCACAATCTGACTGATATTAAAATCACCTGCTCTTGGTAAAGGTGCTAATGATGGGCCTTGAGGACCACCGTTTCTAGCAACACTTATAATTGCACCTGGTTGAATCTTAACATTCTGTGGATTAAGTACACCATCATCAGATGCAAGATAAACACCAGCAATAGATAGGCTTGCATTTTTAAGAACAAGCTCTACGGTTTTATTTAGTGTTTTAATATCTGGTATAGCAGTAACCAATGGTCCACGACCATAGACTTCACCTGCTACTTTCATATATCTAGCTACAACAAAAGGACTAGACTTCATGTATTTAAAAAATAATTCTTGTGATTTAGCTGGCCATACTACGTGATAACAATACTGTCCTGATTCATTGTCATAAATCACACAGTCAATAAGATCTACATCTTGTTCTGGTCTGTTATTAATCACTTCTTGCAGTTGTGGACTGATCGTTGCTTCAGGAAACTCAACAGGAATACTCTCTGCTTTAAGTCTTAGCTTACGATAAACATTATCAACAGTACCGTTAGCACCTTCTTCAATAGCAATAAGGTATTGAGGTATGGCAGTAAATCTAACAGGTGTTGATTCATCTCCCGGAGTAATCATCATTACGCCTGTACCTACAGCTAAGTCTAATAAGAACTCACCCATAGCTAAATCAAAGCTGGTCTGCCTAAGTGTGTCGAATAATAAATCCGTATAGTTATCTAAGATGGTTTGTGCTTGTTCTTTTTGACCTTGGGGGATTGCACTACCAGCTTCTAAACGACACCATTGTTTATAAGGAGGAAACAGACCAGCCTGTAATCTGTTTGCAAATCTTTGTGTAGCATGAACTGCTGTTGAGTCAAATACTCTAAGCATTTTACCTTTACCTGCAACTTTACCTTCGTAATATCCGCTATACAGATTTCTTTGAGGTAGCGCAAATTCATAGCAATCTTCATAAATTGTTCGCCATTCATCTTTACGAGCTTGTGCTTTAGCTTCTCGTTGCATTATATTTTTTACATCTAATCTAGCCATTTACTTTGCCTTATTTCGTTTACTAATTGCAGCAGCTTTCGCTCTAGCATCTGCCTTTGACGAAGCACCCCAGGCCTGTAAAGACAAAAGCAATCTTGTTGGTCTGCCCTTGGAATCTCTTTCAGGCCCAGGATTGCCCGCCATTCGAGCCAGGAAGGAAGCTCGTCTGGGATTATCGCCTGACTTAACAGGAGGCTTCAAATTAGCACCTGTCGTACGTTTAAAGTAAGCACGACCTGCTGCAGTCAAACCGCCTGATGGACTTTTATGTTCTTTTTTCATTTAGTACTTTTTCTTTTTCTTTTTCATTTGTTTCTCTATCTACCAAATAAAGATAAACCTTTTCTTGAATTAGATTGCAGAGAAGGTTTAGGTTTTCTTGGTGGTTTAGGTTGCTTCACTGGTGTTTTTTTGGGTATATTTTTATTACCTGTTTTCATAATATTTCCTTATTTAATAAATAATAATCTTGTTTTCTTTGCAGTACGTGCTGATTTTTTAAAAGCATCAGCAGTAGGTGCGCCAGCTTCACCTGGCTTTCTCATCTTTTCGCCAGATCCTTCTGCTATTCTTTTACGTTTAGCATGGATGTTAGCGTATAAACCTTTTCTTACCGCCATCTTTCTTCTCCACCCATTGCTGTATATCCTGCTGCTATGTTTTCTTTAGCAGTATATGCTTTCTCAGAATACTGAGGTGGTCTTAAATAATCAGGGACCAATCTATATTCTTCAGGTACATCCCTCCAAGATATTAATTGATTTTTACCATTTGCTTTTGTTGGCGTTGTTGCAGTAGCAGTAGCAGGTGCTAACTTCCTTGGTGTTGGGAAAGCATACTTGCCAAATAACATTCTAATACCGCCACGCCTTTTAACTTGACCACGATAAAATAATTGTCTCCTTGCTTCTGTTTCTAAATCTGCTGCAAGTTGTGCTGTACTATCTAAAACATCTTCTATTGTGCCTGGGCTTGGAGGTTCTTTACCGACAGGATCTACAGTAAAATCTGGTTCAGTTGGACTTGGTGTATATCTTGATGGTGTACCTACTCCAGTTTGAGATGCAATATTAGATACCACTTGAGATATGCGATCATCAATAGGTAATATTGATTTACCTGGTACAAAAGAAACATCTGCCGCTATATCTTTTTCAATTTTAGCAATACCTTCATCCAGATATTTAGCAGGAGTTTTAACAACTTGTGTTTTATTTAAACGATCTCCTGGTCCCATATCTGGTAAAGATGGTGCCATGTCTGCACCAAATATTTCTTTACGATTTATAAGAGGTGGCGTTTGTCTTGGTGGTATGAGTGGCACTTGGTTTGCAACAGTTTTAACAACTGGTTTGGTTTTAACAACTGGTTTTTTAGTTATTGGTGCTTGTGGTATTTTTTGTATATCTTTAGCTTTTTGTTGTTGCGCATTTGTTGTTATCAGTGGTGTTCCACGTGAAACAGTAGGAGTAGGCGCAGGCTTACTGCTTGTCCATTCTCTAACTGATTGAATATAATCTAAACCTGAATCAAAGTTAGCTCTGACTGGTCGTTTAGTTTCCCATTGTAGTAATTGATTTTTAGGTACAGCCAATTAATTTTTCCTATTTACAGTTCGGGCTAACATGAAGTAATCATTTCCTTCTGGTCCATAATTCTTCAAGGTACCCTCTATTTCAAAACCAATACTCTTGACAAAGCAAAGAGTTCTCTCATTGGGTACTGTAACCTGAATCTGTAAACGGTTCAAGCTAAAATCTTTTATAATGATATCAATAAGTTCTGATATTTTACTCATGTGCGATATCAGAAACATATCATCATTGTCTGATGGCATCATCCATAGCTCACCTACACCCTGCCATAATAGCTGAACGCCAAAGCAACAGAGGATATCTCCATCAGATATGTAGGTATATGATAGCCCATCATGGTTAAAGTTTGTTTTATAATAGCCTTTGGCCAGGCTTTCTATGTATCGGCTCTCGTATTGCGCAATGTTTACGTTTTCTAAATGTCTTTCTCTAAAGGGTAGGATTTGGAAGTCAGGATGAATTACAGTATTTTTTAATATTTCCATTATATAATCTCAAAGTCAGTATCCGCAGTAAACATACCACCAGATGATTGATAAGATCCTCTGCGTAATCGTCTTTGTTCACCGCCACCTAACATGAGATAGCCAAAAGCATCGCCTACGTGAGAATGTTCGTTCTTAACGGGTTGGTCTTTAAA
>Ga0208161_1000641_pt1 | contig 19782 bp, 22 predicted proteins | sample CB_VirMetaG_3_FD_184538 | JGI IMG/M metagenome (GOLD analysis project Ga0208161, IMG submission 184538) | Freshwater to marine saline gradient viral communities from Chesapeake Bay - CB_1508_1S Viral MetaG (SPAdes) (version 4) | ecosystem: Environmental > Aquatic > Marine > Coastal | place: USA...
GCAGTTCATTTATTCGCAGAAGAAGTTTTAGATTTAGCAACATATAACGCAATCAGAAAGAACCAAGTGAATCAGGCTTGGGAACAATTCACAGTAGATTTAGAGACGATGGAGGACAACAATGGCTGAAAATCCGTTAGTAGGAGTATCAGGTCCTAGTAAGTTCTCCAAGAGAACAGATTTACCTAGCGCCTCTTATGGCGAAGGTGTAGAGACAAAAGCAATTAAAGATTCTGCACCAATGGCTAAAACTGCAGACGTGCGTCCAATGAGCCGTTCAGCAATGGGTATGGCTCCAAGCCAACTTGAAAAAGTTACTGGACTTTACGATCCGTCACAAAGAGCAGACGAAGATGTAATGAGTGGCGCCCCTATCGGTCCTGGACCTGGACCTGAAGTTTTAGGTGGCGCACCAGCACAGGGCCGTCTATCAGATGCTCTAGCGCAGATGCTTCCTTATGACACTACTGGCGAAATAACAGTGTTATACCAAGAGGCACTTGCAAGAGGAAACTAATGTCAGACCTTAACGCAGCTGCAGTTGCTGCCGGTTTATCTAAAGAAAAGCGCAAGGATATAGAGCGCCTAGCTAAAGCAATGGAAGCTCATCGCGCTTTATTAAACTTGCCCATAGAAACCGCAAAACAGGCTTATACAAGCAAGCTAACTCCTAATGAGCAGCAAGATTTAGTTAACAAGTTTGGTGAAGAATCCCCAGATGAGAAACCTAATCGTGGCTGGCTAGGTACTGCCTGGCACTACACAGGTGGTAAGTTGCTTGACTTTGCTCAAGCCGCATCTGACTTTTCTACACGTTTAGCACGTACAGGTATTATCGCATTAGAAGAAAAGCGTGACCTTGCGGATGCCTGGGATCGCGCACAGAAAGACGGCGAAAATGTATTTAATGAAAGTCGCTTAACTACCGCCGAAGAGAAGTTTGGCAAGACTCTTGTTGGTGTAGCCAAGAAGATTCGTATGGCTAAGAATGCCGATGAAGTTGCAGAACTTATGGCAACCGCTTCTGAAGAAGAGAAGTATTGGTTGCAGATTTCAGACCGTACACTCAAGAATCTTAATGGCAAAAATAGCCAACAACTGCGTGCCGACAGAGATTTATTAGATGATGCTATATCTGCAGTAAATGCAGCGCAGTACTCTCCAGGTCGCGCTATTGCTAATATCATTGACGCTTTCGTCCCAGGCGACTTTTACAAAAATGGCTTTTTCTACAAGATTACCTCCGGTACGGTAGATGCTGCGTATCGCGTATTTGCCGATCCGTTATTGTTATTAGGCAAAGCAAAGCGCCTATATGATGTAAACAGATACGCATATGAGGTTATTCTTGCATCAGCCCGTAAGGGTGGCGATGATGCTGCTAGATACTTTGCCAAGCCACAGACCCAGGCTTTTTGGAATACCTATGGAGCAGAGCTAACTAAACTACGCGAGGCTACAAAGGCTGGAAATAAAGAAGCGGCAGCTAAGGCTCGTGCGACAGCTAAACGCTTAGCCCCAGAGTTTGGACCGGCTGTTATCAATCTATTCAACAAGGCTGAGATTTCAGATGTAAAAAGCGCACAGGCTTTCTTTGAAAATAGCAAAGATGCTTTCGAGATTATAGGGGCTGGTACCGCTCGTCGCCGTATCATTATGCCACGTCTTGATAGTGTGCGTAAGTCTCGTATTGCTATAGCAACTACCGCTAATAAGGTGTTTAACCTAGATGATATCGGTCCAAAGTTAGTAGATGATTTCTTTGGATATCCAGAAACTCAAGATGGTATCTACAAGGCCGTAACTGAAGATCCTAAGAAGCTAGTTGAAGCTGCTAAGGGTATGAAAGTTAGAGGCGTGAAGCGTCTACGCTTTTCTAGCGCTGATATAGCTCGTCGTATTGACAATGCAAAGCGTAAGTTTAGTCGCATTCCGCTATTCAAGGACGATACATTTGATGTAATGGCGGCTGATGCACCCGAAAAGATGTACCAACTTGCAGCAGTTGTTATGCCGACCCGTCAGGCTCGCTTAATTTCTGAGACTTTTGGCGCATTGGAAGAAGCAGGTAAGCGTAAAGAGATGTTTTATGGTCTATACGCCACCATTGCCGATATTCGCGGTATGAATCTTACTGCAGATGGGCAGAAGATTGTTCGTCGTATGACAGGAAAAGGTCAAGTTCGATACAGCATCGCTGGAACTGATGACTATATTGACTTTGGTTTGCTACCTAGCGAAATGAATGACTTTGTTACAGCACCAAGTCTAGTAGATATTGACCGTGCTTCATCGCGTATCAGCCTTACCCAGAGAATGCTTGGTATTTCCAACTCTAAGTTTATGGAAAGCGTTACCAATGCTTGGTCATTCTTTACTTTGGCTGGTTATCGTTACGCAATTCGTAACTCTATTGAAGATTTAATGGTTAATATCGCCATTGGTTCAAGTCCTTGGGGTATCGCTAAGAACCGTTATCTAGCAACACGCTTAAATACGGCACTTCGGCTAACTCCTGGCTTGACAGTTGCTGAAAAAGTTGCTGCAGAACCACTAGGTTTGATTATGCGCTTCGTTAACAAGGGCGAGGCCGAGAAGTATGCCGCTCGTATCAAAGAATATGACAATGTTCTAGCTGCAAAGCGTGCCAAGATTGACGAGTATTCAAGAGCTATTAAAGATCCTACAACTGACCCTGCAAAAATTAGAGGATACAAAGCAGGTATTCGTCGTATCCGCAAGGAAATGGCAGGCGGTTTGGAAGCAGAGATTCGCAGAACTTTAGCTGAAGCTCTAGCAGCTGGTCGTACTCAACGTTTTGCTAAGCGATTGGGTATCAAGAATTTAGACCAAGAAGGCTTAGACATTCTCACCGAGCAGGTTCTATACGGTGATGTTGAGAGCCTACTGGCTACTATATCTGAAGGTGGTTTTAACTTTGCCACTGGTGCTAATTATGTAGATGCCTCATTTGACGCTGCTAAGGTTTTGGGTGTCAAGCAGGCAGAACTACGTCTTGATTTAAGTGGACTACAAACTAGATACGGTAAAGCAGCAGGCGCTCGTGGCTTTACAGAGATTGGCATTGTGCCAACTAATGAAGCAACGATGGTTGCTTGGGCTTTGCGTATCTCATTCTATGGCAATGACGAACTAGGTTCTATTGCTCTTGCAAATCTATCAGACGATGCAGCAGAGTCAGCCAAGGCTATCAAGGCTTTGCGAGAATGGTTATCAGATCCTAAGAATAAGAAGGTTCTAGATGATGCCCGTCTGTCTTCAGGTAAGAATCTATCAATAGATGAATATGCACAGATTGTCTATAGCCGCGCTAGGGCTATTCTTGTACGCCGTGATACTGGCAAGGTAAACGTAGAATTACTCAATAAAATTCGCACATATGATGCTGAATTAGACCGCTATGTGATATCAGGCAAGTTAACGCTTGATGATTTACCAGATACTTTTGAGGCCACGCCAATGTCGGTAGTAGGCCCAGAGTTAATTCCCGTAGCGGATGTAAACAATTACACCTCACCTTTGATGCAAAAGGGTTGGGTATGGCTAGGTCTATCCACAGCTCGTTTATCACGCCAACCAATGGCGCTATATGAGGTAACCAGAATACGCAAGATGATGCGTAGCACTGGCTTTGAAGACGCATACCTAAACGCATTCGTCAATGGAATTGAAGATGCAGATGCAAAAGCAGCGGCTTTAATCAACGCTAAACGCGAACTTGCAAGATTAGCCGAAGAACGCGCTATTGCAGAGATATTACCATACGTAGATAATCCACTTATCCGTAGCCAGATATCTTTCTCTGCTCGTAACTTTGCTCGTTTCTATCGCGCACAAGAAGATTTCTACCGCCGTATGGCACGTATAGTTAGATATAACCCTGAAGCTATCCAAAAGGCTGCGCTTACATTTGATGGCATAGCGCACAACGGATGGATACAAGAAGATGATCGTGGCGAGAAGTACTTCATATACCCACACTTTGCTCCAGGTTATCGTACAATGCAAGGCGTATTAACCGCTCTTGGTATTCCGCAAGATTTCAAAGTTCCATTCCCAGTGCAGTTTGGTGCATCTGTAAAGATGCTATCTCCGTCGCTTAACACAGAATCTTGGTTGCCTACATTCTCAGGCCCAGCAGCGGCCCTGCCTTTAACTTTTATTCAGAATATGGTCAATATATTTGATCCAGGTATGGGTGATACTATCGCTCGTTATTCACTTGGCGAATATGCAGTAGACCAGGGCTTGGTATCGCGCTTAATGCCAGCTCACGTAAACCGTGCGCTAGATGCAATGAGCCAAGATGAGCGTAATAGCCAATATGCTTCAGCCTATCGCAAGGCAGTAACTTATCTAGAGGCTTCAGGTAATGGCATTCCAAAGCGTTACGACGAAGACGGAAATCTAATTGCACCTTCAGCTGGAGAACTTGAGGCATATCGTGAGAAGGTACGCAGTACGACATTAGCAGTCTTAGCTACCCGCTTTGTATACGGCTTCTTTCTACCTGCATCACCTTCAGTTCAGCTCAAGTCTGATATGCAAGAGTGGATTCGTGATGCTGGTCAGGCTAACTGGAAGCAGTCATTCAATGCTTTACGCGAGCAATATGATGGTGATTATGACAAGGCTATGGCTAAATGGGTTGAACTATACCCAGACCAAGTGCCATACACTGTTGCAGAATCAGAGCGTAAGACCATTGCATTCTTCGGATTTGCTGAAGAATCAGGTAAGTTCGTTGAGGACAATGCTGAAATGTTCAAGGAGTTCCCAGAGGCTGCAGCATTCTTAATACCACATAAGGGTGCGTTCTCGTTTGATGCCTATAGGACAATGGCTAATATGGGTCTACGCAAGAGCAAGCGTGTAGAAGATTACTTGCGTGAGGTCCAGACAGCATCTGACCTACAGGTTTACTACACCAAGCGCAATGAATATGAAGAGTCATTGAAGTTCGCTGGAACTGATATAGGTCGCAGAATTGCTCGTGAGCAGTTCAATACCTGGAAGGATAGATTCTTTGCTGGTCGTCCTTTGGTAGCAGAAGAACTAAACCAAGGCGCTGAGAAGCGTATTAAGACTCTACAGGCGCTAGATGATCTACAGAAATTCTTGGAGAATCCGAAGTATGCGAACATTCGTCCAGATACTCAAAATGTTCTGCGAGAGATGAACAAGGCTTATGTAGACTTTAAGACCCAGCAAGAGATATTTGAACTAACTGGCGCTAGTAAAGATTTAGCAGATACTATAAAGGCTTCAACTATAAGCAGAATCAAAGAACTATCGCTATATAACGAAAACACTCAGGCGGCATATGACGTGCTATTCGGCAAACTGTTAGATAACTAGGAGATTGAGTAACTAATGGCAAAAGAAAAAGATATTAAAACAAATCTTGGTGTTACCAAGAGCGAGAGCCGTTATGTTTCTGACCGTCTCGATGTTCAAGCCGCAAGAAGAAAAGCATTTGAAGCAAATAAAAAGTTAACCTTAGCGCAACGTGGGTTTTCCTCAACCCCGTCAAGTAGTAAGGCTTATCAAGCGTCAGCGGATGCTGTAAAAGCAGCCCAGGCAGCATTTGATGAGGCCAAGATTGAACTTGAAAAAATTGAAGCAGCTGCCAAGGCTGACTATCAAAAGGCCTATAAGAAGGTAACCGCCAAGAAAGAAAAGGCTGAAGCTAAGACAATCGATAAACAGATTGAAATAGCACGCCAAGAACTGCAAAGGCTTATTGACTCAGGTCAGGATGTAACAAGTCAAGAACTAAAGATTCAAGACCTTGTAGACAAAAAGAACAAGACCGGCAAGTACGCTCCTAAAGTAGATACTCCTGAAGGTACGTCGCCTGGGGATCAGGCAGATAAAACTAAACTACGCGACTACGATCAAGAACTTAAGCAAGCAATTCCTTTGCTTCGCAGAATGTCAGAAAAACAGCGTAAAGATTTAGCTGGTCAGCTTAAGGCTGCGGGTCTTTATGATGGGCCAGTTACTGGTGTATACACAGACCTGCTGGCAGACTCTTATCTACAAGCTATATCTCTAAATAAGGCTCGCTCTATGGCTTGGGGCGAAGAAGTTTCATTTACACAGTTTATCAAAGATAAGTCTGTAGAGAATGCAGCTCTTAAGGCTGGAGAAGGTGGACCAGGTAAGCCTCGCGGAACCCAATCAATCTCTACACCATCTGAAGCTGCCGCTAAAGTTGAGGCGATATTTAAGTCAGAACTTGGTCGTCTACCAACCGCTGCAGAGCGTGAACAGTATGTAAACGAACTTATCGCTAGAGAAAAGAAAGCCTCTGCGATTACTAAGATAACTCCTACTAAAATTGGTGGAGTAGTAGTTGATGTATATACAGGTGGATTTGATAAAGACCAATTCTTAAAAGATAAGATACGTAAACTTCCAGAGTATTCAGCATCCAAGAAGGCTGCACGTGAACTTAGCGTACAAAGTCTAGCAAGCACAGCCTTGGCTAATGGCTTGGACTTAAGCAAGAACTTCGGTGCAGACATAGTAACTGGCTGGGTAAAGCGCGTAGAAGCTGGTGAGGATATTGATATTTTCAAGAACCTTATCCGCAAGACTGCAGCTGTAGGACTACCGGAGAATCTAGTGAAATTGGTTGATTCAGGTGTAGACCTAGAAACAATCTATGCTCCATATAAAAGAACTATGGCTAACATTTTAGAGATTCCAGAGTCAGCAATTACTCTAGATGATCCAATGTTACGTGGAGCTATTGGTCCAGATAAGCCAATGACAATATTTGATTTCCAGAAACAACTTCGTAAAGACGCTCGCTGGCAGTATACAGATCAGGCTAAGGAAGAGGTATCAAGTGCAGCGCTTAAAGTACTTCGTGACTTTGGATTCCAGGGGTAATAAATGAGAATTGCAGCCAGACCTACAGGAACGATAACCGATGCCGAGTTTTTTGAAACAGGCAGCGGAAGACCAGGTGGAGTTACGCTAGATCCAAAGCGTATGACAGCTAAAGAGCGTAAACTTGTTCGTAAACAAATTACGAAGCAAACAAAAGCCCAAGCGCCTCGTACTGAAGCAGCGTTAAGTACAGCTGAAAAAGCGCAAACAGAAATACAGGAATCCCAAAAACTCTTAGAAGCAAAGGCAGAGGAAACCAAGGCCGCTGAAAAAGAAGCGATTGCGGATCTACGTGCTGCAGATATAGAAGCCAATAAAGCTCGTATTCTTTCAGACGAACCAATAGTTGATATTGATGATGAAGAAGACGAAGACGATAAAAAAGACGATGACACTTTAACTGCTGATGAAGTAAAGCAGATGATGGCTGATTTCTATGCACAGATTCAAGCAGACGCTTTAGCGCAAAAGCGTGCAGCCGCTGAGTCTGCATACAATCTGCTCTTTGAAGAATTTAGTCGCTATGGCCTAGGCTCTTTAGTGACTCCATTAAAAAAATATATTGAGGATGGAATCTCTGCTGCTGAATTTACTATCAGACTACGCAACGAGCCAGCCTATAAGAAGCGCTTCGCTGCCAATGAAGCTCGTATCCAAAAGGGATTACGTTCTCTATCAGAGGCTGAGTACATTGGCTTAGAAGACCAGTATCAGGATGTTATGCGTCGCTATGGTATGCCTGAGACTTACTATCGTCAAGAGAAAGATCCAGTCACTGGCGTTATGTTACAGCCAGGATTTGAGAAACTAATTAGTGGAGATGTGTCTGCAGTAGAACTTGAAGACAGAGTACAGACTGCATACGACCGCGTTATCAATGCTAACCCAGAGATAGCTCAAACACTCAAAGAGTTTTATCCAGAGATTACTAATGGCGACATCCTTGCCTATGCTCTTGACCCACAAAACGCTATCAACAATATCAAGCGTAAGGTCACTGCTACTGAAATTGGTGCAGCTGCAACGGGTGAGAAGCTAGCCACAGGACGTACTCGTGCTGAAGAACTAGCAGCATTCGGAGTAACTGGACAACAATACCGCCAAGCAGCACCAACAATTAAAGAGGCTGCGACTATAGGTACCAGACTGTCTAGTATCTATGGAGACGATAAGTACGGACAGGCGCAAGCCGAGGCTGAACTTCTTGACATTAGTGGAGCTGGAGAAGCAGCAGCGACACGTAAGAAACTAACAGGACTAGAGACAGCACAATTCTCTAAGTCATCAGGGCTAGCAAGAGGCGCCCTAGGCCGCAGAACAGGCGGCGCAATCTAAGCCTGCTAACGGAACGACTGGCCCGTTAGAGAGATATCAAGACCAGAAGTAGGAGCCATACGAACTTCCCCGAGTCGTATGAGGCCTGCGAAAACTACAATGAATGGGAGAAGGACCTATGTCCAACTACGACTACGAAGACGACGACTTTGAGAATGACTCAAATGATCTCGTTAAGCAGTTGCGTAAAGCAACAAAAGCCAAGGATAAAGAGCTAGCAGAACTAAAGGCTCAGTATGAATCCTTAGCAAAATCAAACAGAGAAAGAGCAATCAAAGACGCCCTCGCTAGTCGCGGGGTAAACGGCAAAATTGCTGCATTTATCCCACAGGATATAGACCCAACTGAAGAGTCTGTATCTAAGTGGCTTGAAGATTATGCCGATGTTTTCGGTATTCAAGTCCCAGAAACACCCCAGAAGCCGAATGTAGATCCAGCTCAGGCTGCTGCTTATCAGAAGATGACAGGCGCAGTAGAAAGCGGTCAATCGCCAGCAGCAACAGACGACATAATGCGTCGCTTGCTTAATGCGAATAGCCGAGAAGAACTAGATACAGTCATTCGGGAATCTGGACTCTAATCCGATCCTATTGAAAGGCTAATGCTAAATGGCACTACCAGGTGGCACAATCACTGGTGTAACCGAAATTAGCAACTTGGTCCAAACAGCGTATGACCAATACGTTCGTATGGCCCTTCGCTCCATTCCTGTAATGCGTGCGATTGCTGATGTTAAGCCAGTACAACAGGCAATGCCAGGATCGTCAGTTGTATTCTCCATCTATTCAGATCTTGCTCAGGCAACATCTACTTTGACGGAAGAATCTGACGTTTCCTCAGTTGCTCTTGGAAACCCATCACAGGTTTCTGTAACACTAAATGAGTACGGCTCTGCCGTAACAACAACCAAGAAGTTGAACCTAACTTCTTTCAACGATGTAGATTCTGCTCTCGCAGACATCATTGCTTACAACGCTGCCGATTCTATCGACTCAGTTGTAGCTACCACACTAACAGGTGGAAGCAACGTTCTATACGGTGGCAATGCAACATCAACAAACACAGTCGATGCAAGTGACACAATCACTGTTGCAAAGATTCGTCAGGCTGTAACAGAGCTTCGCACCAACAAGGCATTGCCTCGTATTGGCGAACTCTATGCTGCATACCTACACCCACGTCAGTCTGCTGACCTACGCGCCGAGACAGGAACTGGTGGATTCCAGGAACTCTCCAAGTACGTAGATCGCACACCATTCGTCGCTGGTGCAGTTGGAGTAATCGAAGGTGCATTCGTTGTCGAAACACCTCGTGTTCCATTCGCTGCTAACAGCGGTGCTGTAAACGTCTACAAGGCTGTTGTAGCAGGCCGTGAGGCTCTTGCTGAGGCAATGGCACAAGACATCTCAACCGTCATCGGTCCAGAAATCGACGCACTCCGTCGTTTCCGCACCATCGGTTGGTACTACTTCGGTGGATTCGCACGTCTTCGTGAAGCGGCTCTATACCGCATCGAGACTGCTGCAACCAACGGCTAGTTAGTTGATTGACTGCCAGGCAGGGGAAACCCTGCTTGGTGGTGAGTTAACTAAGGAAGGAAGAAATGGCTTACACACTTGTAACACCCTGGTTGAATCAGACTTGGATTCCATCGGGTGAAGATTTTTCTCCTTATGCTCGTATTGCTGGAAGAAGAATTACTGGTGGCACACGCACAGGAACTAACCCAGTAAACATCACAGATGTACCTAGAGGTATCACTTTGATTGTCAACGGAACTACAGTTACTGAAAGCAGAACCCCAAGTCAAGATGCACTTGCATCTGCCACTACCTACTATCTTGGTGGACATACATACACATTATCCAATGCTGAAGCACAGGTTCTAATTGACGCTGGCTATAGCTCTTACTTAACACCAATACCATAATGGCAAAGAATCCAAACTGCACAAGCGGGTGCAAGACACAAAATCACGAATCCTATTCTGACTGCCTACAGTCAAAGAATATGGGCTTTGCAGGTTGCTTCCCTAGCAGGCAAGGCTGGGACAAAGACAAAGAAAAGAAAGACAATAAAGAACTTGATTCCTATTGGTCGGCGGTAAAGCAAGGCATTGAGCCTAGGTCTACTCGCCAAAAGGATATCGACGCAGCAGTAAAAATATCCAACGAAGGTGGCAAAGCATTCGATGGAATCAATCTAAAGTACAAGGAGTAGATAATGCCAGCAAATGATCCTAAGCAATATGAGATGGAAGATGACTTCCTACCATATCCATCAGATTCAAATGACAAACCATTTATGACCTATGAGAAGTTGCAATCTGGCGCACCAGGAAAGGCTGCTAAGTGAGTAAGCCTAAAGAAGCAAAGGTGATGAGAGAGTTCAAAAAAGGGACTCTGAAATCAGGCTCTGGCGCTAAGGTTACTTCTCGCAAACAGGCTATTGCCATCGCTCTTTCTGAGGCTGGTAAGTCTAAGAAAAAGCCAGCAAAATTGCCTAGCAAGCCTAAGAAGATGAATGCCCTTGATAAAGCCATTATGAAGCAGAAGCAACTCAAGTCAAAGAACAAGAATCCAGGAAGATACCTGGACAAGTAATGTCTTCAGGTCAATATAAAACCCATAGAGGTTTCAATAAAGTCCAGATTAAGAACGGGCTAGTAGTTCGTCTTAACAAGAACGGAACTATCAGAGCAGTCTTAGGAAAGTACGGAGAGTATGGCAAAGACACCGACTTGGCAAAGAGCCGCAGGTAAGAACCCAAAGGGTGGACTAAACGCTAAGGGCAGAGCATCTGCTAAAGCGCAAGGTATGAACTTAAAGCCACCGGTCAAGAAGGCTGAGGCTAAGAAGTCGCCAAAGGCTGCTGGAAGACGCAAGTCATTCTGTTCAAGAATGTGCGGTATGAAGTCCAAGTTGACTTCAGCAAAGACAGCAGGTAATCCAAACTCTAGAATAAACAAGTCCTTACGGGCTTGGGATTGTAGTTGCAAATGAAGAAAGCATTCTGGGATAAACCCAACCCAAAAGCAAAGTCAAAGAAGTTGACACCAAAACAAAAAGCAGCTGCTAAGAAGCGAGCAAAGGCAGCAGGACGCAAATATCCAAATCTCGTGGATAACGCAGCAGTAGCAAAGAAGAAGTAAGGAGTAGATAGTGGCATTGGGAATAGCGGGAACAACACTGCTTGACGAGTTGAATCGTCTTGCCAATGGTGGCACATATCCAGCCACTAATACTTACGAGGAGGCTGCAGCAGCTAGAGCTTGGGCTGCACAGCGCACAGTGACATTAACAACAACAGATACAGTGGGGGTGTTAAACCAAATTGCTGGGATTAGTTCTAAAACTGATTGGCTTGATTACAGCGGCGTATGTAACTACCTCGCTAGTACTACTGGGTTACCTGCAGCGGATGCTCTCAGAAGGATCTCATCGTGACGACACTGAATGATATGATTAACGAAGTCCTGATCAATATGCAGGGCTACACAATAAACCAAGATAGAACTACCTACCTAGTCTCTCCGGTAACAACAACTACATCTTCAAGTGTATCGCCTACTGTGCTTGCCTTTGGTTCTACTGAGAACATCGGCAAGGGTATTATTGAAATCAACAATGAGTTGATGTGGGTTGACTCCTATGACAAAGTTGCTAACACTGCAACTGTTGCACCATATGGTCGTGGTTACTTAGGTTCTACAGCCAGTACTCACGCTATTGACTCTAAGGTAACAATCTCTCCAACGTTTCCTCGCTTCGTAGTACAGCGTGCAATCAACGATACTATCGAGGCAATGGGCAGTGCAATCTATGCTGTCAAGCAAACCCAGTTTACCTGGAACGCTGCTCAGAATACCTACGAGCTAGATAATCTAGATGTCCAGCATATTCTGTCAATGTCCTGGCAGTCAGTTGGCCCATCCTTAGAATGGCTACCAATCCGCCGTTACAGCTTTGACTCATTCCCAGATACAGCAGAGTGGGGTTCAGGCTCGCAGACAGTTTCTATCTATGACTCTATCGTTCCAGGTCAATCAGTCAAGGTTGTCTATGGAACTTACCCAACAGCATTCACCAGTGGAACACAGGTCTTTACAACACAGACTGGTCTTCGTAACTCCACTCGTGATGTCGTTATCTATGGCGCAATGTACCGATTACTTGCAAACATAGACCCAGCACGTACTTCGTTTGTATCTCCAGAGGCAGACGAAATCGATGCAAAGCGTCCATACAACGCATCTGGAAACGTTATGCGTCAAATCTTTGCGCTATATACACAGCGCCTTGGCGAAGAAGTAACTGCCCTACAGCAAGAGTTTCCTGCTCGAATCCACTACACTCGATAGGTAAAATAAATGACAATCCGTAAGTACACTTCCCGATCGCAGCAAACTACACTAACTGCAGGAATAACATCCACTGCAACGTCACTAACGGTAGTATCTGCATCAGCACTGCTTGGTGGTGTAACCATCAACTCAGGCGAAACATTCACAATCGTCATTGATCCAGACACAGCTCTTGAAGAAATTGTAGATGTATACTCTGCTAGCGGTAACCCTGTATCTGGAAACGTTCTAACTATTGTTAGAGGAATCGATGGTTCCTCTGGTCAAGCGCACAGCGCTGGTGCTGCTGTTCGCCATATGGCTATCGGACGCGATTTCCGCGAAGCCAATACTCACGAGAATGCAACAAGTGGAGTTCACGGTGTAACTGGTTCTGTAGTGGGAACCACTGATACCCAGACTCTAACTAATAAGTCAATCTCTGGTGCAACCAATACCTTAACTGCAATCCCTAACTCAGCTACTACGGCAACTAGCGCTAATACCGCTAGCACAATCGTAGCCCGTGATGCTTCAGGCAACTTCAGCGCTGGAACGGTAACTGCTAACCTAACAGGTACTGTAACGGGTAATATCACAGGCAACGCTGCAACTGCTACTGCCTTGCAGAATGCCAGAGACTTTCAGATTCTAGGAGACGTTGAGGCTTCTGCAGTATCCTTCAATGGAACTGGCAATGTTAATCTGACTACCCAAATTGCTACTGGCGTAATCGTAAACGCAGATGTTAATACATCTGCCCAGATTGCTTATGGCAAATTGAACTTGGCTAACAGCATCGTCAATGCCGATATCAATGCTTCAGCCGCTATAGATAAAACCAAGATTTCAGGAACTGCTATCACCGCTGCCGATACCGGCACAGTGACTAGCGCGATGATTGCCGATGGCACTATCGTTGATGCTGACATTAACGCTGCAGCAGCCATCACCTTTAGCAAGCTAGCTGCCCCAGTCTCAGACTTCTCAGTAAACAGCCAGAAGATTACCAACCTTGCTACACCTACCGCTGGCACAGATGCAGCTACCAAGGCCTATGCCGATCTAATGATTCCTCTAACCCAGAAGTCAGCCGCTAATGGCGTTGCCTCTCTGGATGCAGGCGGAAAGGTTCCTACCTCTCAGCTACCTGATGTGGCTATCACGAACACCTTCGTAGTTGCCTCTCAGGCGGCTATGCTGGCCCTTACAGCCCAGACTGGCGACGTGGCGGTACGAACTGACCTAAACAAGTCTTTCATCCTTACAGCCGAACCTGCGTCCACTTTGGGCAACTGGCAAGAGCTACTAACCCCAACCGATTCAGTTCTATCGGTAGATGGAAGAACAGGGGCTGTAACCCTATCTGACCTCTACGATCCACTGGGATCGGCTGCGACCAAGCTACCTCTAGCTGGTGGCACTATGACTGGTGCTATCGCAATGGGTACAAACAAGATTACAGGTCTTGGTGACCCAACCAATGCTCAGGATGCTGCTACCAAGAACTACATTGATACAGCAGTACTTGCCCCAAGCAACCTAACTGGAGTAATCACTTCGGTAGGTAATGTCACCTCAACAGGCGCTCAGACTGGTACAGGTTCTACCTTCGTAATGGATACCAGCCCAACGCTGGTAACACCTAACATTGGTGTGGCTACTGCTACTAGTGTTAACGGAACTACGATTCCGTCTAGCGAGACTCTGGTTACTACAACCAGCACCGCATATATCGTTCCTAGCCAGACAGGTAACTCTGGTAAGTATCTGACAACTGATGGCTCAGTATCATCCTGGGCAGCAGTTGATTTAACATCATATGCCACATTAACTGGCACAGAAACTCTGACTAACAAGACTCTAACTGCTCCAGTTATTAACCTTGGAACTAATGCTCAGACTGGAACTACCTATACTCTGGCTCTTACAGATAACGGCAAACTTGTAGAGGTAAGCAACGCTTCTGCTATTACAGTCACAGTACCTGCTAACTCATCTGTAGCCTTCCCAGTAGGAGCGCAAGTCAATTTGCTTCAGACTGGTGCTGGACAGATTACGGTGGCTGGTGCAGGTGGGGTTACTGTCAATGCTACTCCAGGACTTAAGTTAAGAGAACAATGGTCATCTGCTACGCTAATCAAGCGAGCAACTGATACTTGGGTTCTAGTAGGAGATTTGAGCGCCTAATGCTGATACTTGGAACTATTGCATCAAGTGTTCAAAAAGCAGCCGGAGCCTTTGAGTCTATTGCTACTGCTACTGGTACTGGGTCTAGTGGAACAATCACTTTCAGTTCTATTCCTAGCACTTACCAACATTTGCAGATACGCTGTATTATGAGAGATACCAGCGCTGGAACTATAGCATCAAGTATGAGCATAAGAACTGGTGCCACTTCTGTAGATACAGGCTCTAACTATACAAGACACAGACTTAGTGGAGATGGAAGCACGACAGTAGCGCAGGGTTATACTACCCAAACTGGTGTTCTTGTACCAGCATTAATTCCCAATGGTTCTAGTACTTCAAATGTTTATGGAGCAATTATTATAGATATTCACGATTATGCAAGCACTACAAAATATAAAACAATTAGAGCGCTTGCTGGTCAAGATAGAAACGGAGTAGGTGAAATTCACCTTGCATCAGGTCTATGGCTAAATACATCTAGTATCGGAGCAATTAGCATTTTTACCTCAAATAATTTTACAACTGATTCAACCTTCGCTTTATACGGCATACGTGGAGCTTAGATGAGCGACTGTATATATTTCGATAGGCCACTAAATGGATACGGATACGGGATTGTATTTGTTGACGGTCGTATGACTAAAGCTCATAGAGCTGCTTGGATTGAGGCTAATGGACCTATACCTGCTGGTATGGTCGTAGATCATATGTGTCACACTGAAGCAGTGCAAAAAGGTGAATGTGCTGGTGGAATTGAATGCAAGCATAGAGCCTGCCTAAATGTAGAACACCTAAGACTTATTACCCAGCGAGAAAACATTATGGCTGGTATGCACAGTATTGATAACCGCAGTCACTGCAAGCAGGGTCACCCATTCATCAAGGAGAATATTATGGTTAGAAAGAATGGAAGGCGAGAGTGCGCTCAGTGTAACCGTGAACGCTCTAGCCGTAACTGGGCTAACCGAAAGAAGGTGACTGCATAATGGCAGCGACATACGAGCCAATAGCAACGACTACTTTGGGTAGTGCGGCTAGCAGTATTACTTTTAGTACTATTCCAGGAACCTATACAGATTTGGTACTTACTTTAGTTTATCTTAGAGATACTTCCGGGTCGGCTTACCCAATTATGAGATTCAATAGCGATACAGGCAGTAATTATTCTGGCACTAGATTAACAGGTGACGGCAGTTCGGCAGCAAGCGCGAGACAAACAAATCAGACTTCCATTTCTATTGACGGAGAGTATGGTTCAAGTACAACAGTACCGGGTTTAGGAATTGTTCATATTTTTTCATATGCTGGTTCCACAAATAAAACTGTTCTAGGTGAAACAAGTATGGATAAAAACGGAAGCGGCGGAGTGATTCGTCGCGTTTCTCTGTGGCGCAATACAGCCGCTATTACTTCAATCACTATTTTGGAAGCCGTTAGTGGAAACTTTGCCGCTGGCACAACCGCCACACTCTACGGAATACTAAAGGCGTAATGATGGCAAACACATACACACTAATCGCATCTAACACATTATCCTCATCTGCGTCATCTATCACTTTTTCGGCAATCCCAAATACGTTTACTGATTTGGTGGTAAAATCTAGCGCAAGGTCAGCAAGTTCGACAAGTGATAGAGACGGATTCAAATTAAGTTTTAATGAAACATTGAGTTCTAGTACGGCTTATTCATCTACTCAGATTTACGGTGATGGCTCTACGGCTTCTTCAACAAGAAGTAGCAATAATGATTATATATTTTTGCGCTCTCATTTAGACAGAAATGGTTTAACTGCTTCAACTTTTGGTAACTCTGAAATTTACATACCAAATTACAACGCATCCACGACTCATCCAGTAGGTGCGTTTGGAGTTGCAGAAAATAATGCCACCGCTGGCTATCTTAGCGCCGAAGGTGGACTTTACGGAACAGCAGAATCTATTACTTCTATAAAGTTACAAACTCTGAGCGGAAGCCAGTTTGTTTCAGGCTCATCATTCTTTCTATACGGAATCAAAAACTCATAAGGAGATAACAATGGAAAAAATAATCGTAGATTGCTCAACTGGGGAGCAGACCGTTGTTCCTCTTACTGCTGAGGAAATTGCCGAACTAGAGGCAGCAGCAGCACAGGCAGAGCAGGACAGACTTGCAGCCGAAGCAGAGGCAGAGGCTAAGGCTGCAGCAAAGCAGGCAGCAGAAGCCAAACTCGCAGCACTCGGTTTGACTGCCGAAGAAATTGCAGCACTAGGCAAGTAAAGCTATACACCTGAGCATTGTGTCTAAACTGTTTAATTTTTATATCTAAAACAAGGAGACAATGTGGCTGGAAGAGACATCACCGAAGGTCGTCGAACCCGATCTATTGCTGTTGACGTAGGTGTCGTAGCTAGCACAGCTATCTGGCAGAACACAGATATCTCCTACGATGTAGCCATTGGTGGTATGCCATTCATCTACGCCATCAACGATGAGCGTCAGTATGTACGACAGACTGCACCGTTTCGCAAAGAGCAGTTTGATAACCAGACTGAGCCTGGCGAGCAGTCACTAACTGGCTGGTGGATCCGTAGCCAGTCATCCTTCCACGATGGAACTGGTATCAAATTCTACGACCCAGCGCTAATTCCAGGCGATAGCACCTACCAGTTTGCTGACTCTAAAGGTATCAATATATGGACCGAAGGTCAGGCTACCCTACTTCGTAATACCACAGCAACTCATTACACCACTGGAGATCTACAGACCTCTGGTCGTCCATTCCAAGCAGTGCGCTCTATCAAGTGGAGCAACACAGATGGCGTTCTAGTCTGGGATGAGTACGATGTAGACAAGATTGCAGCAGATGGAACATTAACTCACTTTGTTGACTATAACGCTGGAACCGACTACCCAGTGTATGCAATCTGCGATGATGGCGTTAATACTTACTGGATTACCCGCATCCTAGATTCTGGTGTACCCAAGACTGTTATGTACAAGAAAGCGCTTACCGCTGATTCAAGCACATCTCCTACTGAAATGTGGAAAGACAGCTCTATTATAGTTGACAGAGCGGTTATGGAGTATGTCAAAGAGCGTATCGTAATAGCAATCAACAACAAAGTATTTGAAATAGCAGTAAATGCAACATCTCTACCTACTGCTGTGTATACCCATCCAGACCAGGATATCTACTACACCAGCGTAACCGCCTCTGGTCCTGCTATCTATGTATCAGGCTACAGTGGAATCCAGTCCAGCATTATCAAGTTTACCCTTAACACTTCAGGTGTTATGCCCACCCTTACTACAGCTATCACTGCCGCTGAGATGCCAGTAGGCGAGAAGATTTACAAGATCTATTACTACCTAGGCTATATGCTCATAGGTACATCTAAGGGCTTGCGTGTATCTGTAGTCTCTGACCAGGATGGCTCCATCAACTATGGCCCACTGCTTATAGAAAATGGACAACCTTGCTATGACTTTGCAGCTAGAGACAAGTTTGTATGGTGCGCTACTGGTGTAGATGGTGAGCCAGGAGTTATCCGCGTAAATCTCGGTAACGAGATAGACACCCTTGTCTTTGCCTACGCTAATGACCTATATGTTGCAGGTCCTGAAGGCTATGTAACGACAGGCTGTGCCTTTGCTGGAGAGACTGACCAATTAGTATTTGCAACCAATGCTATTACTCGTGGCTCTGTAACCTACAAACAACTCACAGACAATGTAGCTACTCTAACTACTGCCTCAGCTCACAACCTAGAGGTTGGAGACATCATCTGGGTAGGGCAGGTAGATGCCACATTCGATGGCGAATATACAGTCACTGATGTACCTAGCGATACCACAGTTAGCTATGCTAAGACTGCAGCTAACGTAGCGTTAACAGCTGTATCTCCTGCGGGTATCATACGAGAAGCAGGCACAATCAATATTGAGGCTGAATCTGAACTTATTACCACAGGCTATCTGACCACAGGATTTATACGCTATAACACATTAGAGCCTAAGAACTTCAAGCGCCTACTAGGACGAGGTGAGTTTGAGTTTGGCTCCATAACCCTTGAGACGGTAGATAAAGACGGCACAGAGTATGACGTCATTACCTATGATTCCTCTGTAGAGCCAGTAGAGGTAACAACCTCATCCCCAGCTGGCGCTCAGGAGTACATCGCCTACAAGTTTATTTTATACAGAGATGGCACAGATAATACCAAGGGGCCAATCTTCCAGGGCTATCAAGCTAAGGCTACTATCGCTACGCCTAGACAGCGGGTGATTCAATTCCCAGTATTCTGCTACGACATAGAGACAGACCGCTATAACGCACAGGTTGGTTATGAAGGCCGTTCGTTAGATCGTATCTTGCAATTAGAAGATATCGAAGAAGAGGGCGATGTCGTAACGTGGCAGGACCTCACCACTGGCGAAAGTCGTCAGGTGGTTATCGAACAAATTAGTTTCACACGTGCTACCCCACCGGATAAGAGGTTCAGCGGGTATGGCGGCGTGATCACTATGCTGATAAGGACCGTATAAATGCAACCTACTGAATGGGCTGGCCTAGCCGTAGCCATAGTTACCCTTGTAACAGCCTTTGCAGGCCTTGTAAGGTGGCTTGTAAAGCATTACCTAACAGAATTGAAGCCCAATGGTGGGTCGTCCATTAAGGACAAAGTAAACGTTTTAGAGGAGAAGGTTGACCTTCTCACAGAATTAGTCAAAGAAGCCATTAGGAGATGAATGAATCCGAAGAAAGCCAGTCCTGCTGCTATTGCTGCTCTACGCCAGGCGACAGCATTGTGGCCCAAGCGCAAGAAAGCGTCAGACGGATTATTGCCTTCATTGGCACATCGCAAGCAGAATCCCAACAGCGATCACAACACCGGCCTTGCTGTTGATTTAACCCACGACCCGAAGAATGGGGTGGACTGTGCGGAACTATTTGAAAAACTTAAAGAAGACCCAAGGGTTAAGTATCTTATCTTTAACAAGAAGATTTGGT
>Ga0208161_1000643_pt1 | contig 19747 bp, 35 predicted proteins | sample CB_VirMetaG_3_FD_184538 | JGI IMG/M metagenome (GOLD analysis project Ga0208161, IMG submission 184538) | Freshwater to marine saline gradient viral communities from Chesapeake Bay - CB_1508_1S Viral MetaG (SPAdes) (version 4) | ecosystem: Environmental > Aquatic > Marine > Coastal | place: USA...
CGAGGTTGCAAGTAAGGTTAAGACCTTTTCTCTCCCTACGAGTGTAAAGATGTACCCAATCACCGTTACCAATCACATGAACTGTCTTAGCCATTCATCATACTCCTAATACGATCTTTTCCTTTTTGACCTGTCCAATGGACTATTTTCTTTTTACCATTATATCCATCATGATCAAGTTGTAATCTCATTACATTATACTCATTAGGTAGATCTTTAATATATGTCATTTTAGTAATAGGATTTAACATACCATGTAAAACTTCTTGATCTCCAACTGTAGGATTATCATGTACAGCTTGTGCCCATTGATGAAGTATTATAGGTTTATCTATAAACCCAACAACACCAGAATTATGCCAAGTTTCTCCACGCCTTTTTGACCATGGTTTATCTTCAACCATTGCTAATTTATTAGGTTCTAACATATCAAAGATACCTTCAATATTATCAGTAATCTCACAATCTGTATCGATCCAAACGGTTTTAACAGAAGGAGAGTATAACATTGAACGAGGTTTCTTAAACCAACCAGATTCTTTTGTCTTTGTCATATCTAATACTGCATGAAAGTTTTCTCTTACAATTTTTAATGTAAGTTCAGATACACCAAAGTCTGCAAAGATAAGTGGAGAAGAATTATGTTTCTTATAGTTTTTAAGAAACCAAGGAATCATCCATGCATGACCTTCATCACACCCTGTCAAAAAAGCTTTATCATACTTCTTCGATGCCATAAGTTTCACCATAATTATGTTTAGCTAAACAACCGTTTTCGTTTTGGATAGTTGTAAAGCTATCATGTGCTTCTACTGGCCATGGCCAGTATTCTTGCAACCACGGAAAGTTCTCGACATTTAAGAAAACATCAGTTGGCCTTGCCATTACTTTTGCGCGATCAATAAACTCTCGAGCTGCGATTGGTTTGACTATATAAGCATGAGCTCCAGGAAAGTATCTCTTTGACGTAAGTGGATTAATACCAAAAGTATTTGGAGTGTTCCATTTTCCATAAGACGGTTTTCCTAATGAAATACACTTATTAAAATAGATTTCCGAAGGAATATCGTTAACAAACACCGCATCATGTTCTAGAATCATGACCTCTTCTTTAGTCTCAACGCAGTGTTTCCATAAAGAGTAGTGAGAGTGAAATGCCGCGGCACAATTAGCGATTCGCGAGTATGTTTCATGAAGACCAGCTATGCTCACTCCTTCATCAATTAATTTATCAATTGGAAAATCATTAGGTGTAGTGGCTTTCCAGAAGTCTACCTCAACACCATGCTGCGCCGCCGATCTAATACACCTTTTAGCTACCTGTACTGATCTTTCATTATTTAATATTGTAATTACATATGAATTCATTTTTTCTCACACATTAACACATAACCGCTCTTTTTACTACTTTCAAATTCTTCAACAATGGTCATACCAGCCGCATCAATCATATTAATTAATTCTTCTTTTTCTATTTTAAGAGGATCTGTTGCATTCGATACATGATTTCTTTTTAAAACTGTATGTTCTATAAAAAGAGTTCCATTGTCAGTTAATTGATCTTTCCAAACTTGTAGAGTCTCTAAGGGAGTTATAGTATGATCAAATGAATTGCTGTATACTATATCAAATGACCCTAACCACTCATCCTTTACAGCATTAAAATCATGTTCAACAGTCATTGGAAATTCTGTTGCATTAGGACTTATCTCTGAACCAATAATAAATGCTTTTGGTAATAATTCCTGAAAATAAATCTGTTCTTTTGCATTACGAGTACCATGACATAATACACTCTTTGCATCTTGTTTTCTTTTTACTATTTGTTTTATAGTTCCAGATTTGACATATGAAAGATCTTTTTGTTTTATTTTATCAATTTTTTTCATATTGCCTTTGATCTGAGCATTAATATAGTCATCATAATTTTGGTATTTAAAAATTTCCATATTGTTACCCCGAAGTAGTTGATGGTGTACCTTGTACCTCTGTAAAAAATGTCTTTGTCACACCAAGCATTGGAACTAACTGACGACACATAAGAGCATCATTTGGCCAGAGACCATGATCATCAACCAATCTAATCATATGTCTAGCTCCATTTGGTTTAATTATATATGCTGAATTTCCAGCAAGACCTTGTGGAACTTCATACGAATCAATAGTTGGAGCTGGTAGAACCTCTCTTTGACCTTCATCAACAATTCTTTTAAACTCTTGCGCCTTTCGAGTAGCAAAGAGAGGATTATTGATTCCAATGATAGTGTATTTAGTTTTTTCTATAAGATTTAAATCTAACTTCTTAATGAACTTTGCATCGTGCTCGAGAATAAGATAAGGTTCTATACCGATTGAGCACTCTTTCCACAGTGTATAATGACTCAGGGCGCAAGAGATACGTGCGGCTGGATTCTTTGTTTGGTACGCGGTTTTCTTTAATCCAGTTTTAAAGTCAAACACTTCACCTAACCAAGGATAGTTCCAATCAATTCTGAAGTCTCTCATCAGTTTAGCGTTTCGTGGAGGAGTAACAGCTTTAAATTCCTGTACCTCAAATGTATTACCTACGGCTTTACTACTCTTAATACACACTGCTGCGGCTTTTTGAGACACTTCATGCTTTGGTATGGTGATTACAAATGCTTTCATTCAGGTTTCTGTCCTACAAATACGTGATCTGCCCAACGACGAGATCTCTCATCGGGTGCTTCTCTGTCTACATAATCTGTAATTGTTATAAGGTTTGCCTCTTCCGCAATTGCTTGAAACCCGTCATCCATGATTCTCCAGCAATCTCTGAAGTCATGTCTTTTACCAGCTGATGGTGCAATCAGAATAATATAACCGCCCGGTTTAAGTACTCTCGTCATCTCAATAGTCAAACGAAATGGGTTTTTCACGTGTTCTAGTGTTTGACCCGAGACGATAAGATCGATAGAGTTATCTTCAAATGGTAGTTCATATTCACCGGTCATCAAATGAGTAACGTTGGCTCCTTTTTGAATATCAGCAATGTAGTAATCTTTTACCACATCTTTAAAAATTTCTTTATAAGATCTATCTTGACCTGGTTTAATATCACGACCACCAACATCTAGGATGTTGATTCCTTTTTCAAGTCTTTTTCCTAAAAGATCTCTGGATCTTTGCATATTAACTCTGGATGATGGATGCATTATGGTACCTTTATTTCAAATTGCACGGCTCCGTGCTGTTTTATTTTCAATTTATGATTTGCGACAAACTCTTTTACAGCCTTTGTCACACCTGGCTTACCGAATCTCGGACCCCATTTATAGTCATCTCCAAGAATCATACCACCAGACTTTACGATCTTTAACGAGTTCTCAAGGTCAACAATTACACCTTCATATGCGTGAGAACCATCAAGATAAATCCAGTCGAGTTGCTCACCGTCAAAGCTCTCGAAGAATTCATCTGACGTATTACGACACACTGTCACTGTTGGATAGGGATCAAATCGTCTCATCACATCTTCATATACTTTATCGTAATATTTCTGAAAGCCTTCTTCTGTATTCGATCCAGTTACTTTTTCGTATCTACTTAAGTACTCGTCCCACTCAAACTCAGTAGATCCTTTATATGGTTCTACACTCCAAGGATCAATGAGATAGAGATGCTTAAGATTCTTCATGAAGAAGTTATAAGATGTGTTTCCCCACCACACACCGACTTCAGCACCAATGGTGTCAGGCTGAATGAGATGCATAATATTATGAGAGTCCTTATTGATTCTACTCCCCATCATTGTGTCAGTCTCCAATAATTTTTCTGTGCGCCAGTATCAAAGTCAAAACCCCATGTCTCAATGTCTTTTTGATACCAATCAGCTACAATTTGAATTGTCTCAGGAGTATATATCGTCCTATAATCTTCATTTAATCCGGTAACATTTCTCGCCCTACTCATTTCAGTAATCTTGAAGTACGCCTTCAGATCATCATTAAGGTTTTCAAATCTCATCATATCACACTTGAGATTTCCGTTTTTGTCAGTGACGTAGTCATATGCGTTATACCAGCCGCGAATAGCTCTGTGCCACATATATTTCATCTCACCCCACTCAAATCGTTCTTCTAAGAAGTGTTCGAATGAGTCAATCTTATGTTTACCAACTGGTTCTTTTTTCTCTACCTCAATAACTTTCTTAGCAAAGAAGTAACGTGACACGACTCGATCCCATGGGTTACGTACTACCGCAAACGCGTCATAACCAGACGTGATACCAGGATTAAGGTCCCGCCAGCGCGCGTGCTCGTACCCGTGGTGATCACCGATACTGTTCATATGATCTAATACGGCTTGAGTATATCTTGGATTCTTGTGTATTGGTGGACCGGCTGGAATAATCTTATCTGCAAGTTGAGGAGACCTACGAATAGTCATACCTGCATTTTTTGGGATATGGATAAAAATTCTTTTAATAAACATATTTCATTAACTCTTCTACGTTCTCGCCTCGATTGGGTAACTTATCCTTTAAGAAGAAATGTACAAAGTGCGCATCTTTAATATGTTCATCTTTGACACCTTTAAAGAGAGCGTTCCATTTCCAATCAAGATGTTTAACATTCATTTTTTCTTGTTTAACCCATGTGTTAAGGAGTGTTTGATCTGTACTCCATTTCCATGGACCAACACCATCAATAAATCCCTTAAACTCTTGTCTGTTTAAGAACTGGTGTGGGGTTTGTCCTTTTAGATATTTAGACAAACTTTTATTCATTAACATCATACCCATATTAAAGAACTCGCCACCAGTCTTCTTATCCCATTTCCAATCTAATCGGATAGAAGAATACTGCATACGAGAATAATTTAAGATCTTTTCTCTATATTTTTCTGTGATTGGCATCTCACGTTCTACTACACCAGCAAAGTCATTCTCTGGTTCTAATTCATCAAAGATATTTGGTGCACCATCACGAATCCAAATATCAGCATCAATGATAGCAATCTGATCATACTTTGGCCAATATGTGAAAGCATTTTCTTTTTCGAAAATAGGAAGAAAGCCACCGTGTTTCTCGTACGATTCACGTGATCGTCCAGTGGCAAAGATATCGGGTTTAATTCTAAGAATAGGGGTACGTTGGACGACGTGATCTATATCATATTGATGACAGTATTTTTCAACTGACTCTACACAATGATCATATAGCTTTGAACGTCGTCCAACATAAACTTGATATATCAATCTTTTCATAACTAACTCACTTTAGATTATATATTACTTCTTTTTAAGTGCATCTGCTCCAAAGAATGCTGAGACCAAGACTGCGATTGACGCAAAGTATGTTGGTGCGATATCAGCGATAAGTTCTGACGCGTTATCCATACCAAAACCAGAAGTAATTGCGATTCCGATTGGATAGATCAAAAGACCAATAAGAGAGAACCACGCCATCTTACGAATAGCGTCTCTCTGTGCGTCAGCATCTTCTAGTGCTTTGCGTTTAAACTCTAAATGCATCTCCATTTCTTCTTTAGAAATGTGTCCGTCACCGTTTGTATCTGCACCAGCGACAGCGTCAGCATCGACAGTTACGTGTTTTTTCTCTTCTTCAGCCATGTATCGTGCTCCGTAAGGATTGTGATTGCAATTTGCTTAGCATCATCAAAACCATTACGAAGTGAGTTTGATCTATGACCATTCTCAACAAACCATTCTAGAGTATTTATATCGCTACCCTGTGGCATGTTGAAATTAGAGGTGATCTCTTCGAATTCATCACGAAGAGTGAGTAGTTGAGCGAGTGATTTCAAGTGCTTTCTCCAGTTCTACAAACAGGTATTCTTTAAGATCGTCTTGATTATTCTGGAAGAGAATACCGATACCTCCAGCGTCATTCCATGCTTTGATATTTTCTGGTTTATCATCAACAAGAATGTTTGGTTTGCGAGTAACTGGGTTATAAGCATATTTATGTTTGTGTGAAGTAAAGATGAGATTTTCAAGCTTTGGTGGAAGCCAGTCTCTGCATCTCAGCCATTCACGTTTCCAGTAAGCTGAGTTATGTTCGTCATTGCGAAGTGGAGAAGAGCAGATTCCCCAATCATCTCCAGCAATTTCTTTGACTTTATCAATGATTGCGAGAGATCTTTGGTAGATTCCATCACCTTGATCGCCAAAGATTGTTTCTGCGTAGAATTCTGGGATTGTGACAAAGAAGTTTGTGTTTCTCATTTCTACAAAGATCCTATCTCGATCTTGTATTGATTTCCAATGATCAACTTTATATTGATTTGCTAGAGCTCCGAAGAAGTCTGCAATCACACCATCCATATCGAGATATACTGTCATTCATTTACTCCTTTTTTTATCATGATTAATAATATCACAATTCTAAGCAAATGTACACAGTTTTTTTTAAAAAAGTTAAATTTTTATTTGTTTGTTTTCAATTACTTGTAATTTTTTTCATAAAAAATTCTGAATTGAGTTCGTAGTCAAACATATTGGATGAGTAGGAACCATGTTTGAAGTAAAAGTATTTTGACTTAAAGTAGTATCTGTCGCCTTGAGGAGGAGTATATACTCCATGAGCTTCATGAACGTTATCTATATAGACATCAACAATAAAACCACCTTTGCCGTCAAAATCTAAGTAAATATCGAGTACGTACTGAGTTCCGTCTCTGAGTATAGTTGTCTGAGGAGGAATTGTAGAGCTCATGACTTGTCTCTTGCAACTCTCTCCAGGTCCTGTTTTATAGTCAGAGTAAAGTTTTATAGTGTTATCATAGAATATGTTAACCTTAAGAGGAGGAGCGCATCCATCTCTGTCATCATGAACTTGAAATATGTCAAACTTCTCATTCCTATTTGCGTTTATATCGAAAATTGTTTGAAAGTGATAAGTCACATTTGCTTTTGCAGAGATAGCAGCGTCAGTTCTTATTTCAGATCTTTGTTTAAATCCTTTATCACAAAGGTTTGCACTCGGTCTAAACTTTCTCTTTTTGCCCTTTCCAGTGATCGATCCTTGATCAACATCACATGAGACCACCCAAGTTTTAATTTCATTTGGAGGCTGAAAATATATATCTCTCGCATATGCTGAAGAAGTAAAAAACAACAAGGTGATTAGAAAGAGTCTCATAATATTATCCATGAAAAAGTTGTCTACGATCGTATTCTTTTTTTGTATCAATAAGAAGTTTAATATAATTGTCTCTGTGTTCTTTAAAGACTAGAGGTTCGTTATCATCTACATCCATGATAACGACTGTGTTAGTGATTGGCATACCTGTACGTTCTTCCCACATAACAGCGTATCCAGACATTTGAGCAAAATAGTTAGAGATATTCTCTTTTTTCTTTACGCGTTTAGATGTCTTAAAGTCTATAATAGACGGTACGCCATCGAACTCAGCGACACAGTCACATCGTCCAGCTACGCGAAGGTGGGCACTATAAAGAGGAGACTCAAGTCCAAAAATCTTACCAATTCTTGAGTCTAAAATAGGACGTAAGTTTTCGAGACTCTGTCTTACAAATGGGAGAAAGTCAGTAGTGTCTTCATTTTTCAGATACTTTTCAATGATAGCGTGAACTAGCGTTCCTCGATTAGCCGCTTTTTGACCAACACGATTTGCTTCTTCGTCACCTACTCGAGCTCTCCACTCAGCAATTGCGTCTTGACTTAATATTCCTAAAACTGTTGTAATACTAGGAAACCTACGACCGTCAGGAGTAATATAAGTCCTGCCTGTGGGCTGTGTATCTGTAACCAGATCATCATATCCGAGATCAATTTTTTCATGTATAAACTCCATTATCTAATACCTAACATTTCTTTTGTCATTATATAGTCACGAACAAAATCAGACCTTACGATGTCTTCCCATCCGAATTGAATGACACTAAAGTTCTTCATTTGTTCTACTACTCTCATAAACTTCATAACTCCATCTCTTTCATGACCATCTCTAAAGTCAGACTGATGATAGTCGCCGCAGAAAATAACTCTACAGTTGTTACCAATACGAGTCATGACTGAGTCGAGCTCATGGAAGTTAAGGTTCTGCATCTCATCAACGATAACAACTGAGTTATCAATTGTCAGTCCACGAATAAAAGATGTTGTCATGAACTCAAACTGATGAGTAGTAATAAGTCTCTTATAAGGTTGATCACCACCAAGAATCTCAAGAGCGATGTTCTTATAAGGAGTCTCAAATACTTCTTTCTTCTCGTCTATACTTCCAGGAAGATATCCCATATCTCTTGTAGGTACTACAGAGCGGAAAAGTGTAATCTTCTCTTGTGGTGATTGTTTTTCAGTAACAGCTTCAAGAGCGAGATACATAGCAAGAAAAGTCTTACCTGTACCCGCGGATCCTACGAGAGCTAAGTTATCACCGTCATCCCAGGCATCAAACGTTTTCTTTTGATTCTCTGTAAGAGGCTCATATACAAACAACTCATCTTGTTTAACAGCTGAATTTTTCATACTTTAATATTTTCGCCTCTGCCTGACGTCTTTTTGATTTGTTTCAATCTATCTTTAAATCCGTCTGGAACTTTGCTATGTAGACTACCAACGCCAGTTACAATCTTTGGTGTTGATAACTCTTTAACAACGTCAGGTAATTCATCTAGGATGATTTGTAATTCATCCCATGAACAAGTGACGTCCCATACCTTGTTTGTTTTAATATCACGCAGCGTGTAAGTCGGCATATTGAAACCACTCCGGTTTTTCTCGCTTCGTCCATATCATATTGAAGCGATGTTGTTTAGTCTGATAGAATGCACGGTATGCTTTGACTGGATCACCGAGTTCAATGCATTCTGGATTCGATTTCATTGCTAGTTTGAAAGGTGTCATTTCACCGTTGCGATATGGTATATTTAGTGGCTTTGTTTCAAGTACTTCGCGTAGTTCGCGATCAGTCTTGTGAATTTTACCATAGCGGAATGTGTATTCTTGACATAGTGCTGCAAAGTGCAGATAATGCCAGTCATAGTTAGCTGCACTTTCCATAGTCCATATTGTACATGGATGTTTGTGATGTACTGCTTTGTATAATAGAGATTCGAACTGATTGTCAAGCTTGTAGTACTTGACCATAGTTTTACCAGACTTTGATGGACGTTTTTCCATAGTACCATCAAGTATACGATGAGCTGTGGATAGCATTTGAGCAGATTCCACAATCATTTTTGGAACATGTTTGTCGCACTGCCACATAGCAGAAACGATTGGACAATTATCTAGTACAAATAAATTCATGATATAATATATACCCTTGCCGAATAACCATAATATTATTATAACAAATCGGCAAGGGTATGTACACTCCTATTTTTTCGTTTAAGTAGAATATTGAACCTCAGCGATGCGACGTTTTAAGAAATCTTGCTTCTTTAGAATTTTCTGCATTCGATCTACTTGTCCTTTCTTTTCTAGTTTCCTAGCGTAGATTTCCAATTCGGTTGCGTCTTTCTTTAGTCTTTCTAGCTGAGCTAATACCATTATTGATTTCTCCAGAGGTTAATGTTTACCCTCTAGCCTTGCAATAAACCTGGGAATGCCTCCTCTACTATTGGTTTTGTAAGACCTTTGGGCGTCTCTTTATTAATCATACCAACGACGAGTTCGGCATCCTTTGGATGCACCCCTTCAAGAATTCCGATAAAAATACTCTCACGCTTGTACGCAGGTAACTTATCACCTGGACCGCCTTTAAGAAAATACTTAAACTGTTTGTGCTCTCTTAGCAAGTTTGCTGGATGACTCTGCTCGGTTGCTGCAGTATACGGAGGAGAACCTCCTGGAAGATTCCATTGAAATCTAGAATCCATTGAACCGAGGATAACGTCCTTCAAGGCCCATGATTCATTTGCTTTTAAGACTTCAATCTTTTCAGCCTTTGTTCTTTTCTTATTCATTTCATCAAAAACTTCAAATACATATTGTTTCATTAAATAAACTCCTGCACGGATTCAATTAGTCTGTTCATTCTCTTCGATACTAAGTACGGAAACACTTTGCCTTTATTAGACCAAGGATCCTGTTGTTCGTAATTATTTATAATATTATCTTTGAGATCTTGTGGCGTTTTTGTAAGATCGATAAGTGTTTCATTACGACACCAGTTACGATACCAAGAAGCGGCGTAAAGTAGTTCGCCTTCAGAGAGATCTTCAAGAATAGCTTCTTTCTTTTTCTTTGAAAGCGGTACTTGTCTGTCACCGTTAACGAACGTGTCGTCATGCGATAGTACATTAGGAACACCGTCACCAGAGTCGCCAGTTAAGATCTTTTCTTTAAGATTAAGAATGGGATTGTCATCAACTACAAACTTTTTAAGAATAGGAGAGAACTGTTTTACGTTATCGTATCGTTGTAGTTGTTTAAAGTCACCGTCAGATGATACAATCATGACATCTTCATAGTTACCAAAATCTTGAGTACGTTCTACAAGAGTTCCGATGATGTCATCGGCTTCGCAACCGTCAATGTGTAGAACTCTGTAAGGAAAGTTTTCTTTGATCTCGTCTTTAATCGTATGCATAATACGAAACGCTTCTGACCAATCAAAGGTTGACTCATCACGACCTTTACGACGACTTGCTTTGTATTGTGGAAAGTAACTACGACGCCAATTATTTGGACCGTCACATGCGAGTACCATTTCGCCATGACTGTCTCTAAACTTCTTATTGTACATTCGAAGGGAGTTAAGAGTCATATGACGAATCATTTGTTCGTCAAGAGTCTTATTAACTATAATAGTGGCAAGACAAATACCAGAGAAATCAACTAAAATCATAATACATCCTTTACAATTATAGGATTATTATATACTATTTTCTTATAAAAGTAAACTACTTTTTTACATGTTTTGCGTGAATTTTGCAACCAATGAACTCGTTATAGTACTCATCACTAAACAGAACGTCTCGATCAAATTGTTCCTTTGCCTCGAAATAAGTCATTTCACCTTTTGTTCGGCATAGTCGAAGTATATCCCTTCTATAACTATCCCTTCCTCGTTGTTCGACGAGTAACTGTAGTTCTTTACTTGATCCGAAATAGTCTCGCCAGTCAGATTCCACTCTGGTTCTGACTCGGCGAGCTCGTTTAGAATTTTTTGGTAATACCTTCGGCCGCCAGAAGTTCTTTTTACCGATATATTTCTTACCTGTATCCAGTTCTGTGATAAGGTATACAAATCCTTGGTATTCTTCTGGTGTCTCATCATATTCCTTGTTTTCATAATACCACATAAAGGTATTTATTCATCATCAAAATCAACAGATCGTTTTTCAACTTCGGCTCGTCTGCCGCATATTGAGCAGAATTTCGGTTCATCATAAGAGAGGACATACGTTACGCTTTCACACTCTTCACATTCAACTATAAATTCATCCATTTTCTATCCTTTTGAGGATTTCTAGTTTACGAGTATCGGTTGCATAGAACCATTCACGAATCTCTTCTTGGGTTCTATGACAACCAATACATTTACCTTTATCTATCCAACATACTTTTATGCACGGTGATGGAATATCAGAAGTCGATTTCACAAGCACCACCAGCACAAGCTGCAGCGCCAAGCGTATCAACGTCTGTGTACTTCTTCTCAGTGAGATCTTCTTGCCACGACATCTGTTTTAGATTAGCTTGGATCTTGTTCCACTTATGAAGCAGATAAGAATCTTTCAAGCAATGCTCTGCTCTAGTCGCATCTGATCCACAATAGTTTTCTGCAAAGTTCTTGAAACGACGAACCCAGTCTTGTCTTGCTGCGTTTTCAGTCGACTCAAGAGAGATATCCATACCCCAACCTTGTGCAGTAGAACAAGCGAGCCAGAGATTAGGAAATACTTTTAATGCGTCAACTACGAGACCAGACGCAAAGATAGCAGCAGTATCATATTTCTTTACCATTTCCTTTGCGTCGATAACAGCAGTGTTTGGTGCTTGGTTGTAGTCTTTATCACCAGTCATCGCAAGGAATGAGATGCCAGCGAATGAGTGTCTGTTTTCAAAAACATACTTTTCTACTTCATCCCAATCATCTACAATGATTGTGTTTGATACGTTATGACGTACACCTTTGTCAGCGCATAGCTCTTCATTTGTACCAGCATTAACCCAATGTTTTTGAGCTTTCTTTACTAGTTCAAGATGTTTTACTCCGAGGAGATCATCTTTAAAGATAGAGCCGTTTTTTGGTACGATTGGAAATGATACTACAACATCAGTTCCACCAGATGACCATACAGACTCTTCTACCATATATGGATTTGATTTAATAATAGCCTGAGTAATTTCAGACTCTTTATTCATCTGCACGTTTCTGATATACATTTTGGAGTGTTCTGCATGGATTCCAGAAGCGGTTTGTAACAATACTGATGCATTACCGCTTGGCTTAACACAAGTAGTACGAGCAGCAGGGTTAATGCCAATAATGGCGGCAACTTTTCTATTAGTGTCTCGAACAATTTTTGCTCCTTTTTCCAGAATCTTTTCGTTAAAAAGAATATCTGGATTGTTCATCCACCCTGTGATCGAGACTCCAAGTAAAGCTTCCCGATCGAAAATCTTTTTCGAAGTTTCAGCTAAAAACTTGAAGTTAGTGTACCCAGCTTGTAGGGTACCGAGGATAGACGCTGCGCGGCATGCCTTATAAAAGTCTTCCTCGGTATTGCACATGCCTCCGTTAATCTCAGTGAGATTACAACCTTGCCAACCAGACTTTTTATTAATCTGTGGGAACATACCGATCTCAACGCACGGGTTGGTTGTATGTTCGGTTGACTCTACGAAGACAAATCCAGGTTCGCCAAACTGTTTAACAGACTGCATAATCTTTCCAAACAGTTCAGGTGTAGTCTTATCTCTTACAATTACTGCAGAGTTATTAGATCTACCTCTTTGCGGATTTTCCATAAACCAATTACCTGTTTTAGCGTTCATCATCTCTTCGTCGTCTGGTGAGAACAGACAAATAGTTGCTGAACGACGTACACCACCAGACAGAACAGCGTCAGCTGCGTGCATGGTGATATCATAAACATCAATTGGTCTAATAGCGATTGGCTCTTTCGAGTCCAGTACAATACCTTGAAGTAAGTGTTCGATCTTGTCGAGTGAACGACGAAGACCTTCTGGTCCTGGTGCTTTAAATCCTCCAGAGATCTTGGCACCTTTTGGACGAATTTGTGTAAGATCGAAGAATACTCTACGACCCTCGTAGTCTGGATGCTTACCTCCACCTACGAAATAGGATGACATAAGAACGTCAAGTGCTGAAGCCCAACCTTCAATTGAGTCTTCAACGATATAACCTTTAGCTTGCTTAGTGCGAGCTTGAACTTTTGGTAATTTTTTAACGTGATGTTTCTGTACAGAGAATCCTGCACCAGCACCACAAAGAAGAATATAGAAGACCTCACCAAAAAATTCAGGGCGATCAGCATAAGATGACGTACAGTTGTACATACGCATCTGATGCTTCATAAGCTGATCACCACCAAATTGTAGAGCGCGTTGAGCACCAAGGACTCTCTGTTCTTTATAGGCTTGTCTCGCTTCTTCAAAATATTCTTTTAGTTCATTATTTTTTTCTTTATAGTTGTCTTCATGCATTTCAATAACGCGATCGACAGCCTCGTCCCAAGTTTCGTATCTACCTTCTTCTTCAATATAGCGTGAGTAGCCATCGTAGAACTTGGTTTCTGACAAAAACTTCCTAGTGTCAACACTTGATGTTGCCATTCTACTTACCTCTTATAATTTGATTTATATGATAGTATTATATATTAAAAAGCAGTTTTTGTAAACCACTAAATGGCACATTACATCATATTAATTTCGTTCTCAATAAAAAAATATTTTTTCATCATTTCTAATTGATCGTCATACTCAGCGATCTGTTTCATCTCAATTTCAATTGCTTCCATAATATCTGAGTGCTCACCAATACCTGCTGGGTTGGCCAGATATACTTCTACGTTTGCCACATGTTTATCGATATGACCCTGTGCATGACTAATAAATGCTCTAATCAATTTTTCTCTCATAATTAATCCTTAATAATTTTAATTGCCCCATAAGCTACCATTGCATAAGCTACCAAGTTAAGTGGTGCCATAAGCATTACAACACCAGCTACTACAAGTGCAGCACCTTCATATGAATTACCTTGTGTAAGTCTACTTTTTAGCCAATTCATCTTCTAACTCCTTTATTCTATTTTCGAGTTCATCAATTTTCTTTGTGACGAATGGATACTTTTTTCTCCACGCATCAGTTGGTTGTTCAAACCAAGTTAATCCCCATCTTTCTACAAGATAATCAAGGAACTGATCTAACTTGGCATAACACCATAAGCCGGCTCTCGTGTCTTTAAAGTAAGCAAGAAATGCTGCACCCAATAAAGAACCTGCTATAGCTGTATATATCCATAAAGTATCGTCAAACATTCTTTCTAACATTATTTTATTGTCCTTTCCCATGCAGCATCATAGTCTTCTTTACTGACTACACCTTCAGCCAATAATCTTTCTCTATTGGCCATATGTTGATTTTGAACATCTTCTTTACTTCCACCATGATAAGGAACACAATGTCCTTCTTCGATCATGATCTCAGTCACTAGACGACCGTCTGCTGCTCTAAAATCTCCAAGAATACGACCAAATTTACCTTTCATATCCTCACCAGATTTATCTTCTGTGGTAATAAGTTTAGCATCTTTTTCAAGTAGAGAATAAAGTCTATTCTTTGCCGCGAGTCCAAACAGTTTTTCGACTGGATCAGATGTTCGTGATTCAGGTGTATCAATACCCATAATACGAACTCGCTCGTCTTTCAGACAGATACCGAATCCAAGATCGATGTCTACGTCGACTGTATCACCGTCGACAACTTTAATGACGTGTACGTCATACTCGTTCTGTTGCATTTAACCCTCCACAATTGTGTAATTGACATAATTTGTCATGGAGTGGTCTTGTGCTCCATCAAGTAAACCTGATTTGTATCCTCTAAATTTGTCCTTCATTCTCTGCCATGCAGTCATCTTACGAATCTTACCGTAATGATTGATATAGCAAAGATTCCCATGATGTTTATAACCCATAAGAGCTAAAGGAACTCTTGTAACGATATCATTGTTGTTTACGAATCTCCAATGGGTTGTTCTAATTCCTTTAACAAAGGAACGTGTTCCAGCCCGAGGAGAACCGTATGTATAAAGTTCTGCTACGTCTCTGAATTCTTCAACTCTAGACGTACAGATAGTGGCCATTGCTGCACCAAGTGAGTGACCACAAATGAACAGTTCTTTATCTGTGTGCTTTTCTACGAGAGCTTTAACATGATCCCAAAGCTTATCGAGTTCTGTTCTAAATCCAGCGTGAACCCAACCGTCAGTCATTGACTTTTTTGGCCATGCTTTTAGATCAGCAAATACGTCAGATAATTCAGAAGGTTCAGTGCCTCTAAAGCATACGGCCATTTCTGTGTCATTCCAGACTATGTGACACTGAGCGCCATCGTGGTCTAGAAATATATGTTGTGAATATCCTAATGATTGATATTCTTTTTTGGCTTCTTTATCGCGATAAGCGATTTCTGCCATTTGAGCAAATTTATTCGCTCTCTCCAGGTTCAGTTCCATCTTGAGCTTTCTCCTCTTTTGGCTCATCAGTCACTGCCTTCTCATAGTAAACTATAATCTCGGTTTGTTGGTTGATATATCTTCTTAATTCTGCTACGTTCAGTGCAAGGTTTTCATAATCACGCATTGACAGCGCGACGTATGCAACTTCACCATAGATAGACTTAAACTCTTCTATGAATGCGTCAAAATTTTCTTCTGTAACTACAAAGACTCTTGTATCATTGAGTTGGACTGGTTTCGGTCTCGACACTGTCGGTATCTGGACTCTCTCCACCTTGGTCACTACTTTGATCTCCGGTTCCGGCTGGTACCGGCTCCCGCAGCCACTCAGGAAGATCACGCTGGCTACCATCAACGTTACCAGTGTCATCCATGAAGTTACGCCATAGTTTTGCTGTTGCACCATTCATCTTTCCTTCTAATCGAAGTGCGTCTCTTAATGCGTCTTGCACTAAATTCATTCTGCTTAACTTACCACGAAGCTCATCACCATAAGCTTCTGCTCTCTGTAAGTCAGCGGATAGTTGGGTATTTAGTTCTTGCATCTTAGCGGCATTCTGTTGCATTGCCGCGATACTTGCTTCGGCAGTCTCTACTGCACCTTCAAGCTTTGCGTTATTCTCTCTCAATGTAGCAATAGTTGCTTGAGTTGTGTCATAGTAATACTTTGCCGCATAACCGACACCAGCCATTGCCATGACAATAATAACTAGAATATAAACTCTAAGCATTGTCTTCCATATATTTTCTAAAACGTTTTAGGAGAACAGGAAGTCCGGACTTCTTTCTTCTACGATCATGCATGTAAGTCGTTTTAACACGTGGTCCCATTGCCGTATCCGCAGGATTTGGAATTGATGCTGTTGTTGTCGCATCTTCTCCGACATCTAAAGTCTTTGGATAACCCTTTTGACCAGGCTTCAGTCTAGGTTTGCCGGCTGCTCTACGCTTTCTAATATTATCCCATAAACTCATTTGTAAATCTCGCTAATAGAAATATAAACTTTTTTATTGGTTCTGCAATGAATCGCTTCGTATATATCTATACCAAAAACGTCACCTACAGGGTAACTATTATCTAACACTCTTATCTGATCTTTTTGGGCAACAAATTCTTCAAATGTAGTATTAAGAACTTTTGGATTTCTTACTCTGTATACTCCGGGTGAGAGTTGTTTATCTTCTAAAACAAACCATTGATTCTCTTCTGCTAAAAGTCCTGAGGCGTCGATTCCGCATTCCCGCAGAATTTTTCTAAGCTGACGATCAGATAAGGTATACCTTTCTTTAACGAGATACAGAGCTGCGGCAAATGACCCGAGCTTGCTGCCTCCTCCAGGGATCTTGTTGAGCAACCGTTTAACGTTAGCAGCAAGGCGAATGAAAGGAGTATAAGCAGATCTTTTTTCATCGCTGTCTAATTCTACACCTTTATTTCTCTTGCCGTTCTCATCGATGATACCTTGTTTGTAGGCATCCCAATCTTTCCAATCCAGCACGAGCATTCGAATGAATCGGAAAGTGTAAGTTAAATCAGCAGCTCTTTTTATAAGTCCCATTAAATTTTCCTCAAAGCATTGACCACTGTTTGGTCCATCTCTATTCCAGTATACTGATCATTCTCAATGTACTTTAAGAAAATGAGAAATGGTTTTATAACTGGCCAATGTTTCTCATCAAGCTTTAACTCTAATATATTCAAAGTCGCCTCAACACCAAAAGAGTTAAAGACGACTATTATATGATTTAGAATTAGCCTTTCAGCTAAATCACCGTTTTCTATATAACGATTCACCAACCTCTTTATATACTTAAACCTTTTTAAATCCTCATAAAACTCTTCGACATCAGAGAACTGAGGATTATAATAATGTTTAGCTGCATACAAGAAGAGGTTCTCTTCTGTCAGTTCAGGAAATCTCATCATAAAGTTATTTATTAATTACTCAGCTGCCTCAATAGCTTCTTCTTCTTTTTTCTCATACATAGAAGCGTAAGCGGCTTTCATTCCTGACATCGTGTCATACTTTTCTACTTTAACTGCAGGGGCTTGACCCTTTTTAGTCTCATCAGCAGGAGGATTCATAATCTTTTTGTCACCTTTTGGATTATCGTTCGAACGCTTCTTAGCATTTGGTCCGGCGCGCCCAGCAGCTGCAGCGTCATCATGACCTTTCTTTTCAAGATCATGGTATCTACCGTCATCCTCATTATCCTTTTTCATTTGCTTAGCACCAGCACCTTTTAAGGCGTCTTCAGGTTTTTCAGCTTTATCTTTATTAGGATTACGGTCTTGAGCTTCTAATACTGCATATAGCTTTGAACGAATCGTTGACTCTTTTTGTTCCATTTCACTACCTTTACCTTTCCCAGAATCCAATTTAGGATTCATCGATGCGGTCTCATCTTTCTTTTTACCAATATTTTTTGAAATAGCTTTACGACGAACGTGGAGATACTTATCAGTAGTATTCACCTTACCGTCATTATTGATGTCTTTATCTTTTCTCTGGGCATGTGTGCCTTTGAGTTCTTTTTTATTTACTGGATCCATTGTTCCCTCTACATCCACATGTTGGTTGCAATTGCGCCGGCGGCTGATATCACAACCACCCAAAATAATTTATGGATCAACTGAACTGTACGATTGTTATCAGCGACTTGTGACTCAATCTCATCGAGCTTTTGCGAGAATCTATTCAGTCTTTCGAAATGATTGTTTTGATTATCTTGCATCGATGCAATTTTCTCTTCAGCACGCGCAAGCGACACCATCGCATCAGCAAGCTTATCGAGCTTGTCTTCAATGCGATCGAGTCGAGTATTAGTCGAGTCAGCCATCAGTTTCCCCATTGATTAAACTTAGATCTATTTATATAATTCTAGTTTGCAAGTGGGTTATCTAATGCTCTTTGTAGTTTTATTGTTAGTCGATCTTCTAGATCTTTGAGGTCACGCTCAACTTTAGCTTCAAGATCATCCATTCTATTTTGATTGGAGTCTTGAAGCCTATTGGCTTTTGTATCATAGTCATTCTGTAAAGCATCACGTTTATTTTCAAAACGTTCTTCTGCGTTCTGAATAATTTCACGAACATCTTCTTCTAAGGCATCAACTTTATCTTCGGTACGATCAACAGATTTTTCAATTCCAAGAATATCATCTCGTAGATCGTTCTTAATATCTCGAGCATAACCAAGTGCTTCATCAAGTTGTGTCTCAATAACTTCCATACGTTGTTCAAAAGCACCAACATCAAGTCCAGCAACTTCTTCAATCTTTTGATACATTGTGAAAGCAAAGTATAAACCACCAATCACTGTACCAAGTACAGCAACTAGTGCTGATATAGACATAAAGGTAACTTTGATTCCTAGAATACGGAACTCTTTATTCTTGAGGTTCTCAACTGCCTCTTCCATATTTTCAAGTTCTTGTCCGAGATCCTTAGCCATTAATATCTCCTATGTCCCAAAACTCGGCAGGAGTTAGGTGTCCAAAATTTCTATGCCATTGATCGTGTATAGGCTGATATGTCACATATAACCATGAAAAATATATTAAAGATAGGCCAAGAAATATACCCAATCCTCTTATCATTGCTGTTCTCCAGAATTCTGTAATGCTCTTAGTTTAGCAAGTTCTTGTTCAAGTTGTAAGATTTCTAACCTTTTCTTTTTCAATTCTAATTCATATAATGTATTACAATTAATTCGTTCTTTTGGAGCATCAAGGGGAATAGTAATACGAGCATAGACACCAACATCTCTCGTAGATTCTATATTTGAATTATCAAAAGGACCGGTATAATTATCAATAATACCAGTCATACCAAATTCGAGATTAGTACCACCACCAATAGAGTTCTTACAATCCATTCCATCACTCGATTTAAATGAATCTTGACCATATGTTGTTCCAGCATTTGGTAATTGTAAGTTAAGTGAACTATTTTCTGCAATTGCCAATGATGGATATAATAAAAATAATATTAATATTTTTCTCATTTAAATCTCGAGCATATCATAGAAGATATTGCTGGCATACCATTATTTAATTTTGACCTTGAGCAAAT
>Ga0208161_1000646_pt1 | contig 19726 bp, 16 predicted proteins | sample CB_VirMetaG_3_FD_184538 | JGI IMG/M metagenome (GOLD analysis project Ga0208161, IMG submission 184538) | Freshwater to marine saline gradient viral communities from Chesapeake Bay - CB_1508_1S Viral MetaG (SPAdes) (version 4) | ecosystem: Environmental > Aquatic > Marine > Coastal | place: USA...
CAAGATGTAGATGCATTAGGCCCACCAACTTTAAGATTTAAAACTAATGATAACGCAACAATTGATTCTAATGACCCAGTACCAATTCCTTCATCTGGTACAAACTATTCTTACTGGAAACAAATTTACCTAAGATGCGATACAGCACCTGATACACAGGTTGATAATATTAAATTTTATACAGACGGTTCTAACTTTGGTACTGGTATTACTCTAAATGTAGGAGACCAATTTCCAACTAAAAACAATGGATCAGATGCAGGTTATGAAGTAGCAACAGGTACTAGTGGTACAACTGGTGATGAAGTTACAGCAAACCATGCAGGTATTTCAAGTGTTTCAGATGCATTTAGTTACACAAGTGGTTCACCTTTAAGTGGCCCAACAATTTCAGAAGACGGTAATATTATCAATGCAATTGGTGAAACAACAAATTACCTAGTTTTACAACTTGCAGTAGTTAGTACAGCAACACCGGGAAACAAAAGTAATGAGACATTAACTTTTCAGTATGACGAGATTTGAGTAAACAATACTACGAAATACAAATATTTAAATAATAAAAAACAAGTGTATTATTATCTAAATCATCCAGATGAAGCAAAGCAGAAATTACAGGTGTATTGTGCCAATTGTAACTGGGAAAAAGAGTTGGAAAGACGATAATTCCTTTATATACTATTTTCACATATAATAGACAGGTATAAAACCTATGATACATAATACAATATGTAAGGAAAGACAATACAATGTTAGAAACAAAACTTCGTGAAGAATATACTTGGGTAGCATTCTATTCTGATTTTACAGAATTGAGTCAGGTAAACCCAGACCATTCAAAAAACAGTTATGACGACATTGACAGAAGTAAACTAGCAGCCTTTGGAATTAAAAGGCATGGTAAGTTAATCTATAGGGTCTTTCTTGAACCAGACCAAACTTTAATCTACAGACGTAGGCCAGCAGGTAATGAAAACGAACAAGGTGAAATAATTGTTCAGAAGGAATTAATCCTAATTGGTACTAAACAAAAGATTAAAGGAGTTGATGTTCAGCATATTGCCTACATAGAAGTTGGCGAAGATTTAATCCAACATGCAGGTAAATGGGTAGGTGGACAACCAACATTGAGGTCTGACGAGATTGACCAGTAATTACTCTATAGATTACAATGAAGACGACTATAAAGTCAATGACCCATCCACCACTTTTTCTATTAATTCAATCCTAGTTGACAGATTAACTAAAACAACTACAGGTGACTCAACTCTTGTAAATAGATTAACTAAAACATTCACCGTTAATACCATACTTGTCAATAGAAGAACTGATACATTAACTGCAGATGTTTCAATTCAAGAAACATACACAGATACAACAACTGCAGATGCTACATTAGTTGACAGATACACCAAAACATTTACAGTAAACGCAATCATACCAAATTGGCGTACAAAATTATTCTCAATTGATTCAATAATAGTAAACAGAAATACTGATACATTCACTGCTGATTCAACTCTAGTTAACAGACTAACCAAGACAGTAACTGCCAACTCCACCATAGTATCAAGAATAGACAAGACATTCACTATAGATACATTCACACAAAACACATACACAAAAACTACAACAGCAGCTACATATGCACAGGATACATTTACAGATACATTTACTTCTGATTCATACATACAAAAAACATCAACAGTCCAATATACAGCAGACTCTATTCTAAAGGCATTAGGAACTACCAAAACATTTACAGTAAACTCAATATTAGTGTCAACTGGAACACATACATTTACTGCTGATACTATAGAGGTTAACAGATTAACCAAAACATTTACAGCATCAACAAAAATAGTTAACAGACAATCAGTTACATTTACTGCAGATACAGAATTATTCGGATATGATTACTCAGAAGCAGATTTCGATTCTGATGATTACCATGCATTAACATTATACAGAAACAAGAACTTTTCTGCAGATGTAGTATTGTTTGGAAGTGTAGATAAAACATTCACAGCAAACTCTATCATCAAGGCTTTATCCACAACTAAAACATTCACTGGTGATGTAACAACAGTAAACAATTACACCAAGACATTCACAGCAGATGCATTCATTTCAGAACCATTAACAAAAACATTCACTGTTGATGTGTTTCTATTTGCACCAGATTATGACAAGGATGATTATGATTCAAATGATTACCTAACTGGTGCTGAAGTATTTACAATCACATATAGTGCTGATGCCATATTAACTGGAACACAAACCAAGACATTTACAGCAGATGTGTTTACTGAGAAACCACAAACTGCAACTGCAAGTGTTAACACCATACTCAAGACAGTTGGTGGAAGCAGTCCAAATGATGAAAAGACATTCACTGCTGATGCTATCTTAACAAATGTATTTACCAAGACATTTACTGCAAATACTATAATCAAAGACCTTGACCAACAAAAGACATTCACTGCAAACTCTATCGTTAAAGACATTGGAGTAATCAAGACATTCACAGTAAACTCAATCATAGTTAACGTAAATAGTGATACCTTCACAGCAGATACAATCACCAAGGCCATTGGAACTACAAAGACATTTACTGCTGATATATTGATAGTAGGCCAGCGTACAAAGACATTCACTGTTGACTTGAAAGTTACAATTAAAGGTATTGTACCATTCACAGTAGATACGATAGTTATCAGGCCACAGCCTTTGAATTTGGGAACTGTTCAAGTTAGAACGGAATTAGATACAGATGCGGTACAAATAAGAACAGAGTTGGACTTGGATGCAGCTCAAATACTTTAATATTAATGATGGGGTATATATAATATGGCTAATCTAGGTAAAGTGCATACAGGGGATGTCAATACAGATATAGTTATGACTGTACAGGACACTCAATCAGGCACAAACGTAGCATTTGATTTACAAGCTAATCCCGGAGATTATTACATTATTGTAATTGACCCAGACGGTAACGAAAGCTCTGAATTTGCAGCAGCTATAGTAAATAGTCCGGGAACTGACGGTCAAATTCATTACCTAAACACTGATACCACATTATTTGATGAATCCGGTGCATGGCAAGCAAAGGCCAGATTAAGATTAGATGACGGTTCAATATACACAAGTAACCCAATCACATTTGAGGTGTTAGGATAATGCCAGTATTAGGTGAGGCCACATTTGAAGCAGCAGTACAAAAAGTAATGAGACAACAAAACGTAAACAGATCATCAGCAGAAAAAATCGTAGGTTCTGCAGAAAAGAAACAAAAGAAAGCAAGATTACTAAAACTAAGAATGGCTGCAGTAGGTATATCCTTCGATGAAAAAATGAAAAGAAGAGAAAAAGTAAACAAACCAAAAAAGACAACACAGGGAAAGGAATTGTATGAAGCTGGTGAAAAACCAAAATACAAAGAAATGACACAAAGAAGACTAAAACAAGAAAAAGGTTACATCAACAGTGCTGCACCAATCAGACCAACAAAAACAGATATGAAAATTGATACTGACATTAAAAGAAAACTAGCACAAGAGCAAAGACTAGCAAAAGAACATGGACACGCTATCGTATTCAAAGGTATTCCACATGGCCCATACAAAACAGCATCACTAAACCAACAATCTGGTAGATATGCAAAGTATTGGTTACTTAACGCTAAACAAACTAACGGTAACGGATGGGGAATTGCTGCACATACAGCAAAAGACAATATGAAGAAATTCTTGGGAAGACCATTGGTAGTTACATCAGCATCATGGCATGGTGCTAGTGAATATGGTAACTCTTATGAACATCCATACTTGCCAACAAACGATTTGAATAAAATCTTTGACCACCAAGAAAAATTCAGAGTAGGAAGTATTGTAGATGTACAAGAAGACAAAGCAGGTGACTGGTACGCAACAATAGAAATGTTACCAAAGTTTGCAAACATGAATCTTCCACCATTCTGTTCACCAGCAATTTATCAGTTAGATGCAAGTGAACATGAAGGACAGATTAGTAAATGGGAAGCATTACACTTGGCTGCACTAGATGAAAACCCAGCATATGGTGCTAGAATTGCATTACTAAAAGGAAGTTGTGTGGGTACAAAAGATTCTTGTACTGTACAGTTTAAATCAGCAAAATTAAATGATAAAGATTTATTGAAACTAAATAGGGCTTTAGATAAACCCGGTGCAAGTAAAAGAATAAAAGAACTTGATAATTATTATGATAAAAATCCAAGAAATCCAATGTATCAAAATGAAGCATATGCAACAACAAACTATGTTTCTAATGCTGAAAAGATTAACCCAAGCAAATACGATGGTAATAAAATTACAGATAAACTAAGAAAAAAATTGGCAAAACAATTAAACGCTACAATCTATGATGAAGATGTAGCAAACACTACTAAGAAACAAAAGAAGAAAAAAATGTTTGACAAGAACAATCCAAAGTTCAGAGGTATTATGGAAGCACAGGTAGTGTGTCCAAAAAAAGTAAATGAGATTAAAGGAAAAATCGCAAACTTAAAAAAAAAGCAAAAAACAGCAATAGTTGATGTACGTGAACCATTCAAATTCGCACCACCAAAAGATTTACCAAAACTACATCCACAATCATCCGAAATACAAACACATGCGACAAAACTATTAGGAACATCACCAACATTCAAAGGTAGTCATTTCTTAACAACCGATGGCAAATTACTAGGTACTGGTAAAAGTGAACATAGAACAATGTCACATAACATACTAAGAACATTCAAAGATAAAAAATTCAATGAAATGGCAGCAACAGCAGATGCTAAAACATTCAGTAGATGGGGAACTGACGGTAGAAACATGAATGATTTGCTAAGACAAACTGGAATGAGTCGAGTTTCTGCAGATGATACAGGAATAAATATTGATGCTAAACATCCATTAACAAGTGCTCAAAGAAAAACAATATTACAACACATTACAGACAAAGGCATCACATCTGATAATGTTTTTGTTGATGATTATACTCCAGCACAAGGAGTTTTCAAACAACTAAGACTTGGTTCTTTAAAATCAAAAACAGCAATAGTTAGAAGCCCGGATAAACCTCAAGCACCAAGAGAAATGAAACATACTAGGGTTGACTCTGCTGGCCCATTAATCAACAAAGTACCATTTGGTGATGAAGACAGAAGTACAACACAACAGTACATAGACAGACAGATGAGAAATTCTAGTTATGAATTAAGTAAAGGAAAAAAAGTATATCCACCAAAACCAACTCAAAAAGACAGAAAAAGAATTATAAAGGCCAAACTAGCATCACTAGGTGAACAGAATATGACTTATCAAAATTCAAAGAAAGTAAAGATACACAAGAAGAAACATCCAGAGGTTAGAAAAGCCAAGGGTAGTATAGAAGACATATTAAGAAAGGCCGGCTCTAGTGTTGATGGCTCACATCATCAAAGTACATTCTTATCCAAGAGTGGTGACTTTATTGGTGGTGGGGATATCCATGACATTCAGATTAGAAATATTATAGACCCAACTGGAGCATATGGTGAGACTGTAACAAATAATTTCATTAAAGAACATGGACTTGGTAGAGTACAAACATTTCCAATTAACAGAGCAGGTGAGAGAAAGACCAGTGTACACTTTAACTCAAAAGCAACTCCAGCTCAGATAAGAGCAGTTAAAGACTTAGAGGCAAGTGGTAGAAATATAGGATATTTAGTTGGTGATGAAACTGGCTCAGGTTCAAGAGACTTTATTAGGGCATTGGGTAGATTGAAATGAATACCAAACTAAGATTATTAAAATTAAGATTAGCTGCAGTAGGTGATATTCTTCCAACTAAATTTAGAACTACTCTAGACCCTGCATATGGAAAAGATATACTAATGTCACCGGGAAAATTCCTAAATGTTTCTTCTGGTGATACAGGTAAAAAAATGCAAGAGACATTAGATGATGCACATTCTAATAAATACAGTGGAGAAAGACCATATAAAGTTAGAGAAAGAGACTGGGATAGAATCCATGAGGAAGGTACAAAATACAAAGACCCTATGACAACAGATACGAATTATAATGTTCGTGGTGATGAACTTGGTGGAGTTGAACATTACAAAAGAAAAATAAGAAGAGGTGACGTAATTACAACCCCTGATTTGTCAATTTCTAGCAGGAAAAAAGAAATTATAGGACATGAGGGAAGACATAGGGCAAGAGCACTAATGGAAGAGGGTGAGAAAAAAATACCTGTTAATGTTAATGCATATTCAGGTGGTAGGGCAAATGAATTAGGAGTTGGATTATTAAACAGATTAAGAACAAATCTTAAAGGAATAAAAAGCCAATATAGAGGTGATGTAGATAAAACATTAGACCCACATCGTGGGGAAAAAGATACAAGAGCACCAATATTTGGAAGATATTCAAAACAAAGAGTAGCAATCAAAACAAGACATTCTGTAAAAATTAACCCGGAACATGGTAGAATGATAGCAGATGCATATGATAATTTACAACATAATCCAAACGACACAAGAACACAGGAAGCATACAAAGCATTTAATCAAGAGACTTTACAACAGTTTAATGATTTGAGGTCAAAGGGTTTACAGATTAGAAAACTTAAATCAGGTGAACCCGGATATACAACAGCAGAAGATATGCATAAAGATATTACTGAAAACAATCATTTATCATATTTCCCAACAGAAGAAGGTTATGGTACGGATGAAAAACCTGCAGAACATCCAATGTTACAAGGAAGTGGTGTAGTTGATGCAGATGGAAAAGAAATACCATTCAATGATATATTTAGAATAGTACATGATGTTAACGGACATAACCTAGGTGATATGTCTGATTTTAGTGCAGAAGGTGAACATGCTGCATTTCTAACTCATAGACAACAATACAGTCCAATAGCACAAAGAGCATTATTTACAGAAACAGCAGGACAGTCCAACTGGGGAGCATTTAACAAAGTAAGTGGACTTGACAATCTTAGAAAAATAGCTGCAGGTAAACATAATGAACTTGTATTTCCAGAACAAAAGGCCGGACTATTACCAGATGAAATTATTTTTGGGAAGTGGCATGGTGAATGAGTAAACATCATCTTAGAAACTTTGCAGCACCAAGCTCAAAAGAATCTGCAAAAAGAATATTGGAAGAAATAGACGAAAAAAACAGAAACAAAAAACTCTTACAGGGTAAATTACAAAAAATGGCAGTAAGATATGAGAGCTCATTTGGCCCAGACTTGGATGCTATTGAGGCATTTAAGAAAGGTACAGATTATCAAGGATATGTTGGTAGAGGTAAAAACAGAAAATTAAAGTTTGAAGTAAAAGGAAACAAATTGTATTTACATGGACATAATATCGCTACAAAAACAAAGGATGGTATTGAAGTATCTAATGCAGGATTCGATACAGGATTGACATATAGTACATTAAAAGAACTTGGTATTAACGCAAAAAGAACTCCGGGTGGAAAAGTAATATTACATAAACAAGAGATTGATGCAGCAAGTGGACAACCTGTATTTGTTCCAACTAATGAAATAAGTTCATCACCAATAAGAGCAACAAAACCACAGAAAAAACAAAAACATAACAGAACAGTTACAGAACAATCAACTTTCAGAAAACAAGTAGAAGATAGAGAAAGAAGAGAACAAGGAAGAAATGAAAGGGAATTACCATTAGCATCAACAGTAATACAACCAAAAGACCAAAGGGTAATCAACAAAATAACTGGAGTTAAATCAAAAATTCCAAAAGAAACAAGAGCTACATCTGCACATCATATTTTCCCAGTAGAGAAATATCCAGAACTAAAAAGTAACCCATCACAAGGAATAATGCTAACAAGAGCAGAACATAAAGAGTTACATGAGTTAAACCCAACAGAAAGTATGAAAGCGTTGAGAAGAAGAGTAGGTAAATTGAAAATCGCAGAAAGACTTAGAGCATTTACAAACACATCATCATTTGTAGGTAATATGAGATATGACCAAGATGAACAATCAATGACAGGTATATTGTCCGGTAAACATTACAAATGGTGTAATGTTCCAGAAAAAACATTTGATGCTTTCCAAGGTGCAGGTAGTGCTGGTGCATTTTTTAACAGACAAGTAAAAGGACAATTTGACTGTAATAGTGGTGGAAGATTAAATGAAATACAATCAAGAATTTCCAAACTTAGAACAGCAGGTATATTTGACCCAGACCCAGCAGACCCAAACTATGCAATAGATACAGCAGATTATGATACTCAAAGAAAAATGGCAGATATTGAATATCCATTAGTTAGAAAATTCAAAAATTACAGAGAAAACAAATTTGCACCAACTACAAAAGAAATTAATGGTGGTACATATGATGTAATAAAAGACCAAATGCCAAACATTCCAGCTTCAAGAGTTACTGGTACATCACCAACAGGTGAAAGTGAATTAGATATGAAGATTAGAAAAGATCCTGATATGTTAGACTTTGTTCCGGGTCAAAAAAGTGAAGAAGAGATAGACAGAGAATTAAAGGTTATTAATAGAGGGCCATTTGATGAAAAGTATTTACATCCTGAACGAGATGATGTTGATGTAGATACAGAAGTTGAATGGAATTTAGATGAATATGCAGAAGGTGCAGATTTTGAAGAAAGGACACACACAACTGTCAATGATAAAACAATGCAATCAATTTACAGTTTGTTAGAAAAGGCAGAAACAGAATATGACCCAAGGGCCAGAGAACAAGCAAAAATTAAACTAATGCAATACATGCCATTAGGTGATAATAATCCAGATGATATTTTGGATTATATATTAGAAAATGGAATAGATAGTTTAAGCTCACCAAACATCTTTGGTGTTTCATTAAAAAATGCTGATAGATATGCAAAGTTAAGAAGAAAGGTAGGTAAAATACAAAGAATCGCAGGTATTAAACCTATGGTTAGGAAGAAAAAGAAAGGAAAAGCTATAAAGAAGATAGCACCTAAAGTAGGTATGATACAAACAGCAAGAAAAACAATTATTGATGACATAAATGTGGAATTTTTAAAGCACCCACTTAGAACACATCAAAAAGGTGGATTTACATACAATCCAATAGATAGTGAATTTTTAGATGCATCTGATAGAAATCAGGCTTTAAAAATACGTGATGTTTTTAAAGCTGATAAAAACAAACCATTTGGTATTGCTGCTATAACTGACACAAAAAAAGGAACAACTCCAATCACTGACCCAGTACAGATATTAGGGGAAACAAAATATTTGGAACAAAAAGGACAGATACCAATATGGGGTGGGTATAAAGGTAGTTATGAAGTAGGATTTGGAATAAAGGGAACACATGAAGACATTCTCAAACAAACTCCCAAAACACAAGAATCAGCATTGGTCATAGACCCAGATGGAACATCTTATCTTTTATATAAAGAAGATGGGAAAAAAGAAAAAATAACAATAGACAAAGGAAATATTCAAACAGCAAAAATGATGTCTGCAGATGCAATCATTAATTCATACAACAAAATTAAACCAGACATTAAAGGAAAATCAGGTGTTTATGACCCAGTAGAAAACAGAATACTTGATGCAAGAATACCAATGGATGCAATAAGACTACAGAACTTTTTTGAATCTGGTCAAAACAGTATAGGTTTTAACTCTGTTACTGACACAAGACAAGGGCCTATGGAAGACATTGAAACAGTAAGAAGTCAACTAAAACAAATAGAACAAACAGGTGGTGTACCAGCATTAGGATTTGATGAAGGTTCATTAGAAGCATTAGATGTCAAAATAGGAAGTGAAAACGATATTATGACAAACCTGTTAGAAAATCAAAGAAGTACCGGAATACTTGACTACAATCTTCAATTTAAGATTGAAGACAACCCAAAATTCAGAAAGAACTAATAATACTAAAGTAATACTGATTTATTTATTGTTTAAATAGCAGTAATACATAGTATTACTTAATGACTATGAATACAGACAAATGGACTGTAGGAAAAGCCAGAACAATTTTTGCACAACTCACTAGAGTTGCAAACGATATGCTAGAAGCAGCACCAGCAGCAGATGCAGCCGGTTCAGCAGGCCCACAAGAGGTCGTTGATGCTATCGAAGTAATCGTTGACCAACTGGAAGAGGTTCAGGCAGCTATCCCAGCAGAACCTTCTATGGAAGACGTAGAAGCACCTGTAGAGGAAGCTCCAGTAGAAGAACCACCAGTAGAGGAAGAAGAACCAAAATTAGCAAAACAAGTTAGAGAACTTCAAGCAAAACTTGAAGAAGCTGAACTTGAAAAAGTTGCTAAAGAATACGGTTCTCTGTTTGATGAACCAAAAGTTCAACAAGCAAAGTATGAAGGCGTTCTAAACTCTTCACACGATTCCAAATATTGGATTGCACAAATTGAGGCTATTCAACAGTTTAAAGAAACAACAGGAGTATCATCTTACAAGCCTGCAAAAACTACAAGTAATTGGGTAATGCCAAGAACTAAAGTAGCAAAGCAGTCAAGTGAGATGATGAGTTTGTAGGTGATATAAAATGGCATTTGGTACAACCGCAGCCGGAACAATCACTAAGGAGCAAACCCTACACTCCATACGAAGACTTCCAATCGCAGCATCAACCACAATTACAAAAGGTCAAGTTGTAGAATTAAATGTTCAAGGCTTTTTAATTACAAGCCCAACAACACAAACTGATAACATACCACACTATGTCGCACTAGAAACAGTCGATAATAGTTCTGGTTCAGCAGGTGATTTATACGCACCATGTGCAGTTAAAGGACACTTTGTCACTGTAACCGCAGACGGTGCTATAGATGCAGGTGAACAGGTAAAAGTTTCAGGTTCTACAGCAGGACAAGTAGTTCAAGCCAGTCATGGTACTGACGACAAAAGCCTTGTTGTTGGTATTTACTGGGGTAAAGAAGGTGGTACAGTCGCAAAAGGTAGTTCAACTCCATATTTGGAGAGCTTCACTGATTCAGCAGACTATTCACCAGCAGATGCAGCCGATGGCGATGTAATAGAAATTGAGTTGGTATAGAAATGGCAAACGTATTTAACGAAAAGAAAACAGACTACAGAGGACTACAGCTATGGCTTAATCCTTCTGACAAAACTGTTTACGCAACAGAGGGAGCACCAAAATACTCTTTCAAAGAAGTAAATGCCTACCCATTATACGACTTCAACAAGCACTTTGAAAACCAAAAACTAGCCAAAGATTCCTTTGGTGAGAACAACTATATGCACGATGCATTTGTTGATTCAGAGTTTAAAGGTATTGCAGAGGATTATGTATCCGATGTTAAAGCCGGTGGTAGACAAAGAACAGCAGCATTAAGAAGCCCAACTAACTCTGCAGTTGATATTGTCAACGTATGGGAAACTGTATTAGGTAAACAAGATAGAACATATGCAGGTAAGAACTTAGCCAAAGAAATCGCAGTACCAAATCTGTTAATCAGTATTGATACAGCTACTAAATTTGGTGGTATGACCCAATTAGATGAAGGTCAATTAGGTCAACTAAAAGAACTTACTTATGCAAGAAGCACATTTGAGGCAAACAAATATGGTCTTAAATTCGTGATTCACGAAGAGGCCAGATTAAAGAATGTCCACAATGTCTTGCAAGATTCTATCCAAGTTGCATCAAACAAAATCGAACAGAGACAATCTTTCGATGTTGTATCTGAATGTGACTCTGACCTTACCGCTAAAGCAGCTATAGGTGTATGGGATACTTTTGTGTCTAGCGCTGACCGTTCAACCAACAATCCACTACTTGATTTGGGTATTGTTCAATTACTCATTGAAGGTTCAGGTGTTGGTGGTAGAATGACCAGAGTAGGTATGCATCCACTAGACTTTGCAAAATACATGGCAAACACTTTCATCAGAGGTGTTGCCTCAACAAAACCATCCGAAGTAACTTTCGAACCCGGAACAAGAGATTTGCCCGGATTCCCAAATGCAGGATTAGTTTTGGACAATGCAATTAGACAAGGTGATGTATATTGTGTAGACACAGAGAAAGAACCAACAGTAGCATTATTCCAAGGCCCACAAAGAATTGGTAGTGCTCACGACGAAGAGACAGGAGATGATAAATACTTTATCATTGACTATCACTTAGCCGAGACTATCCAAAGTGAAACTGGAAGACAACTAACTGGATGTTCAACTCCATCTGACTGGACTTAGGAAAGGTAAGTCTAGTTAACTCGTAAACAAATCCCTTTTATTTTTTTATTTCTACTAAAAATAATATTTTTACACTTAAATATAATAATACCATAGTAATACCAATGGCTAAGAAAAAGCTTACAGAAAATGACTATTGGGCACAACACATCATTCGTGCACAACAAGATGGAAAAGACTATATTTTTGCTCTAGTAAGACGAAAATATGATGAGGATGATATAGAGACCACAGGCCCGGGAGAATATTTGGGTTTAAGCAGAGAAGAAAGATACCCAAAAATAACTGATAAAGACCCAGATTCTGATACATTTGGAAAAAGAATCGACAAACCAAATGCTGAACCAATCGGTATTAGACTTATCTATAAAGATGAGTTTAATGCAAAAAATATTGAAAAATATAAGGCTATGGCAGGTGTAACAGGTTTTGGGGAAACTGGCTATATCTGGAAATTCAAACAGATTAATCTCACAGCAGATAATGTGAATGAATTTTGGCAAATCCCACAAGAAGAGGCATACGACAAATATATAGTCAAACAACAGGTGGTTAAAATTGAAGAGAATAAGTCTAACAATAGACGAAAAAACCCTTGAGCAGTTAGATAAATGGGTCAAAGAATTTGACCTTGAACATAAGGGGAATCGTTCTGGTTACTTGGTCTCTTTAATCAGGAAGTATACTCCTGTTCCACCTGAATAACCTTTTTTCTTTTTATACTTAAAAAACATAAAATAATCATGGCACAAGCGACAGCAGCTACAATAAAGACACAATTAGAGGCTGGTTCTTATCCAGATAATACTTTATCATCAGACAATATCTTTGATTATGAACAATATGAAGCTAGACGAAAATATCCAAGTTGTGAAGTAGTTACTGTACAACCAGAAAGTACGACAGAGACAAAAAAATCAACGGAAACAACCGTAGGTTATGAGATAAGATATTTCACAAGAAATCTGGGTGCTAGAACAGATGAAGTCTCATCACAAAAATCTGTAGAAGATGTAATTATTGCACAAATTGAATCAATGACTTTACAAGACCATAAAGTGGTTTTAGAATCCAAACAATGGAGCAGACAACAAGTACAGAGAAGTGGTTCACATCCAGCATATTTAGTATCAACATTAAGAATAACTGTTAGACAAGTCGTAGTAACTACAGCCACAGCAGACGGTACACTAAAATTCAAACTAACAGGAAGTACAGTAGATAATGCTCCGGGTGGTGATTATACATATACCAACGTATTTGATGTAGATTTAGCAAGTGGTTATAGGGATGTAGAGGAAGGTTATGTTGGTTCTAATATACCATTACATTTTGCAGGCCACATTCAAGGCAGTTTCATTTGTAGTATTATGGTAAAGGCTGCAGACTTGGGCACTACTGGTGAGAAAATTAACAAAATGGACAAACTTACAGCTCTTGGTGAAAAACCAGAATATAGGTTTGAATACACAAATAAGACAGCAGATGAGAGTACAATTACAAATGTCTTTGACTGTGAAGTAGATAGAGTAAATGCATTATACAGAACAAATGATGGTGTTGTTTTCAGAATAATCGCAAAATTAATAAGTGACATTACCGTAACTATATCATAGAAGGCTAGAATCGCAAATAACCAATAGCGACAGGGTTAACTGTTCTTGGATTCGTTCCCTCATTGATGCCTTCTCTTTAATTCCTTAAATATTAATATGTTCTTTTATATATTATGGCAGATATTGGTACAGTAGCACAAAAAATAAATGCAAAGAAATTTCAAGTATACATAGGTTCAACATCCAATGAATGGAAATTATTACAAAACGCTAGAGTTTTAATCTCACATCCTGTATTTAGAGAACCTACAACCAGTGGTGGTGTAGTAACTTATACAGGTGCTCCAGACCACAGTATTTCAGGTTCTTTAATTTTTACAAGAGATTCATGGGATAACGGAACAGCAAATGATTTTAAATCACTGTTAACTGTAGATTCAAGTACAGGTGAAGTACCAGAAAATGACTGGTTAATCAAACTCACTGATTCTACAGGAACAGCAACAAATACAACATTCACTTTTTCTGGATGTAAAGTATCTGTTATTGATATTTCAAAATCAGTTGAAGGTGGAACAAAAGTTGACATTACAGTAGTTTGTCCACAAGAACCAACAAGTGCGTGAGTGATATGAATGAGTTTGGACTTAACAAAACAAAGGCTGCAATCAGCCAAAGATAGAATTAATAGGTTTATAGACCAAAATATAGTAATATGGGCCACAGAAGAAATTCTTTTGCCAGCAAAAATTGATATTGAAAATTCCATAAGTCAAAAAGCAGCAGCAGCATTATCATTAGAAAAATCAGGATTTATGAAAGTTGATTTGGTATGGGATTTACGTGATGATGAAGGTAAACCAATACATTTTTTCTTAGAGTTTGGAACTAATCCACATATTATAAGACCAAAAGGAAAAATGTTTGGTGGTGCAGATGCACTACATTGGGTAGGCCCTACAGGTAAAGATGTTTATGCTAAAATTGTTAGACATCCGGGAAGTAAGAAACATGTTGGGTTAGTACAGAATATTAAAAAAGAAAGAGAACCAGCATTAAAACAAAGAATAATATCAGAAGCACAGAACAAATTGGAGATTGATTCATTATGAGTTATATTTCAGATGATGCATTAAGAATACCAATAGAAATCAAAACAGACGATGTTAAAGAAATAGATGACTTAATCAATAAAATTTCAGAAGCAGAAGATGGGTTACAAAAACTAAAACCACTAAAAGGTAGAACAGCAGACACATCAAGCAGAAGCCCATTTGTAAGAGAACAGCCATTTGATAATAGAGGTGGTATTTTTAATAGAGAAACAGAAGGTGATGTTTTACCACAACAACTTAGAGATAAAACATCAAATGCACCTTATCAAAGAGCTAATCAATTTAAAGAAATGCAAAATGAATTTGAAACAATGAAGGAAAACCAAAGTAATATTGTTCAAAATCTTGTTAACATGGGATTTGTGTCACAGGTGGGTGGTATAGGTGGAAAAGTACAATCTGTAATGCAATCTGGACAAGCACCATTGAAGAATTTTGCAAAATCAGGTGGTGCTGGTGTTATGGGATTAGGTAATGGTCTTAGAGGACTTGTAGGAAGAGCAGGTGTTTATGGTATGATAGCTTTGGTAGCATATGAAATGGTGATGGAGTTCGTTAATATGTTCTTAGCACCGGGTGGCCCTTGGGATAGGCGATTCAAAAGAGATATTAAAAACGAAACCGTAAAGTTATTAGATTTGACACAAAAAGAAGATATTTCACAAGGAAGAAGAATTATAAGAGTAACAACAAATTCAGGTTTACGTGGAACTGGTCAAGCAGCAAGTAGTTTGGATTTATATAAAAGAGGTGTTCGTGTGTTTGATTTGGAAGGCCATTTAATCTCAAAAAATATAGGAGTTGGTGAAGTATGACATCCTATATTTGGAGAAGTTCAGATACAACTCCGGGTGTTACATATGATAATACAACAAAACAAGGTAGTAGAATACAAGCAGCAACAGATATAATACAATTTGATTTGAACAATGTAAGTAATGGAAAATATCTTCATAATACACAATTAGATTTTGTTGTTGGAATAGGTGAAAATGAAAAACCAAAGGGTAGTGTTAATGAACTACAAGATACTTTTCTTGATTCAATCACTTGGACTTTGACTGGTTCTGTTAACACACAAACAGGTGCTTCATCAGTATTTGATTTAGTAAAAAAATGGATGATTGAAGCAAAAACAGATACTGTTTTTACTAAAGGTAGATTTGGATTAGAATTAGATGATATTGATTCTTATAATTTAATTCCAACAGGTACTGGTGCTTCACCAGAACAACCAAGAGGTTACATTATATCTAGTTGGACATGGATTAGAGATGGAGAGACAAAAGGTAAAACAGGATTTGTAGCCACATTAAGATTTAACGGTGACTTGGGAGATACCACAACAGTAAGAGATTATGACTGGACAGTGAATAGATAATGACAAGTGGATGGTCTTACACAATAACTCATTATGATGAAAGTAATTCTTGGTCAACAACTGACTTGACTGATTATTTAATATCAATACCTTCATGTACAGATACTGGTTCAACAGAAGTTAATTCAGCAAGAATAGTTTTAGCAGCTAATTCAGGTGAATTTATCAAAGTGTCACCAGAGATAGAACAATTTGATAGAATTAGAATACAGATTGATGATGCTATAACAGGTACTACGAATTATGACAAATATTTTGATGTTGTAAAAATATTACCTTCTGAATCAAAAACAGAAGGAACAAGATTAGAATTATATTTGCTTGGTTTGGAGTACCATTTACAAAAAATCAATTATACAAAATCACATTTTTCAGAAGGCCCATATGAAGTAGTGAAAGATATAGGTGATTTGTATAATCTTGCAAAAGGTAGTAAACAACCAACTTTGCAAGGACATGACAGTACATCTACAAATCAATTACCTCAATCTAATGAAATAAAAAATAATTATGATTTTGGTGCTATGGAAACTCCATGTTATGACAGAATCATAGAAGTTACAGAATCAACTGGTGCTGCAGTTGATGAAGGTGGACTTTTAGAATATTTTGATGTAAGATTTACTTACCCAGACCATGAAACTGTCGCTATTAGTATATTTCCACAAGGAAACAATATAGCGGATGGGTCACAAGAAGAAATTACAAATACTGAATCTGTTAATGTAGGTGAAACTGAATCAGGTTTGGATAATGAAACAGGTTCACAGGTTTTGGCATGGGGAGCACCAGAATCTGGAAGTTTGCCTGTAGCATTTTCACAATTTCAATCAGAAGAAACAAGATATGACCTTTACCCTACTTGGAACTCTAATGTTTACTATAAAGTCGGTGCAAAAGTACGATATAATGGACTTTTGTACAAAAGACAAAATTCAGACGTAGCAACTATACCAGCAACATTACCAACTATTGACCCTAACTGGTTATCAAGAACAAAAGCACAGGATTTTGGTAATGTTTATTATATTTCACAATGGACAAATAACGCAGTTAATGGAGCAGAATCAACAGCCGATAGTGGTACAGACCCAAGTAACATAAACTCCAGTGGAGAACTAGGGCCAAGTTTTAATGACGGAAATATGATAGTTTGGGATACATCAGAAGAGGATTATTTCTTTAGAACTTGGGCAGATGTTAGAGTTAATACAGCAAATCCACAACCTACAGATATTAGTGGTGATGCTACGCTATCAAAATATCTTTACAGTGGAACTCATTTCTATAGAGGTTTTAGAGCATTGTTAGAAAATTCAGCAAGTAGTGGTACATGGAGTGGTACAGATACAAACGGAGATTCTTATTCTAAAGCATTAGTTGAGTGTATAACTCCCGGAACAGCAGCAACAGCAGTTTGGAAAGTGAAATATTTACCAGTACAAGATTTGAATGTTGTTGTAAGACATGAAGGTATCACATATGGTTATGATAGTGGTTCATGGTCTGGTTTAGGTGCTTCAACAGATGCAGATTCTATACATCCATACACAACTGTAACAAATGATGATGGGTTATATGATGGCACATATAGTCTTCAAAACGATTCTGCAGTAAAAATAAGATATGACTGGACTGCCACACTAATAGGTGAAGTTTCAGATGCTACAGAAAAACACGCAATAGGTGCATGGTATAACATGACATTTCCATACCCACATGCAACAATAACAGCAGCATCACCAGTAGTAGGTTTTCATTATGGTGGAACAGTGTCAAGCAGTGATGCAGTTTGTGAACCAGCAACATTAGATATTGAAAATACACATATAACTCCAACCGGTTTTAGAGGATTTAATAATAATCCAGATGAAACAGAATGTTTTGGGCCTATATCATCTATTGATTTTATGATAAAATTAGATTATCAGGGAGCTGAAAACTTCTTATCAGCATATGAAACACTGGCAGAGGCAAATTTTGTTATGACATGTCTATTGATAGACACAAGCGATAATGTTGTCAAACAGGATTTTATTTTAGAACATAATAATTGGTGGACTTCAATAAAATTGCCAATATCTGGGTTTCAGACTTATAGAGCTAGAAGACCAAGAGATAGTATAGAAGACTTTTTTATTCCACCAAAAGGAATTAGTGTACAAAATCAAATAGAATGGAGAAACATCAAACAGATAATAATACAGACAGCAGAAAGTTATGATGACCAAGGAAGATATGCAAAAAGTGCAATAGAAGGTAATAGATATGCATCACCATTAGTTAAAGTAGGATTTATTCCAGCATCGAAAAACGCTAGAAGAATTGATATGTATATTGATGCATTTAGATTCACTAAACCATTGTTTGTAACTACATCAACAGCACCAATAACTGACAGAAACTTGGAAGCAGAGTTTATTGACAAACCAGATGTTTATGATTATTTCCAATTAAAAAATATAGCAAATGCAGAACTTGAAAAAAGAAAACATAGACATGTTGAGTTTGAGGTTACTACAACTGGTAATTTTACTACCCCATTTGGTAATTTTTTCAAATTAACACATCCTAGACTTATATCTGATTCATTAAGAAGTGGTACAAGTGGTGGTGTTAATTACATTAAATTAGTTGCTAAAAATATAGAATATTCTATAACAAAACCAGTAAACGGTAAAGGTGGATTTTTACGAAGAATGTTAGGAGTGAAGAGGTTTGAGTAGTAACAGTCCAGCAGCAAGAAGAAATACTTCTGCAGATGTAATTAAAAAAATTAAAATGCAGGAAAAAGTTAATGCAGCACAAAGAAGACGACAAGTATCAGGTACAGGCCCAGTAAGCTTTGGTGTTACTACCACAACTATTGGTGGATTTGGCGGATTTAATCCTAACATCAACATAGATACTGGTAAGTTATCAGTAGCAGGTGATGTAATGATGGGCCCGATAGGATTTAATCCACAGGATAAAACAATATCAGGTGGTATACTTACAATAAGTGGTTTATTGAATCAACCATCATCCTACATTATAGTTGATGGAGAAGGTAGTGCAAATGATGACCTTAATACAATAGCAGGAGCACAATTTGCAGGTCAATTTTTGGTTTTAAAGGCAAAGGCTGGTGTTGATATTACATTGAAGCATTTAGCAGATAATATAACAATACCCGGTGGTGCAGACCATGTGATAACAGCAGATACATCAGTTGTACTTGTTTTTGATAACACATTAAACAAATGGATGTTAGTAGCAAGTCATGCTGCTGCTGGTGGTGGTGGTGGTGGAGATGATTTGGGTAATCATACAGCAACACAAGACCTACAAATGAGTACATATGATATTATAGGTGTTAATAATATTGACTTAGACGGTGCATCAGCAACAGTTGAAGGAGTAGTTAAC
>Ga0208161_1000647_pt1 | contig 19721 bp, 31 predicted proteins | sample CB_VirMetaG_3_FD_184538 | JGI IMG/M metagenome (GOLD analysis project Ga0208161, IMG submission 184538) | Freshwater to marine saline gradient viral communities from Chesapeake Bay - CB_1508_1S Viral MetaG (SPAdes) (version 4) | ecosystem: Environmental > Aquatic > Marine > Coastal | place: USA...
AATTGCCGTACGATTTGAAAATAGCTATGACGACTACGAAGAAGACGACGACTAGTAGTAGTAGAAAACCCCCATCAACAACTACTAAAAAACCAGTCGCAAAAAAGACAACGACTCCTAAAATCATAAAACCTGCAGAAAAGATCGAACTGAGTCCTAGTTCTTATGTTCATGAAATTTTTGCTGCTGTTGTTGCAGAAAGAACCAAAGATAAAAAAATTGGTATTCTTCAACAATATAACGAAAATTTCATTAAATCTCTTTTGATTTGGAATTTTGACCCAAGTATTCAGTCAGTTCTTCCTGAGGGTGATGTTCCTATCCAATCCAAGGAAGACGCAGAAAAAAATCCATCTTCAAACATTCGTAAAGAATGGTCTAAGTTTTTTAACTTTGTAAAAGGTGGTAATGATGCAATGAATAAACTTCGTAAAGAAACGATGTTTATCAATATGTTGGAGTCTTTTCATCCAGGAGAGGCTGAAGTGTTGTGCCTTGTAAAGGATAAGAAGTTACAAACTAAATATAATATTACCAAAGAACTTGTTTCCGAGGCGTATCCTGATATTCAATGGGGGAATCGTTCCTGAGATGGGTAAAGGTATTAATATTATTCATGTGAATTGTGACCCATCTGTAGCTAAAGATATTTCTCTTCCAAGAGATTCCTATCTGGTAACTTATGGGGATGACAATGAAGAACGATTTGATGTCGTTCAAGGACTCCAAAGTGATATTTTTGATCACTATTGGGACAAATATCGTGATTTTAGAGGAATGAAATGGACAGAGGGAAAAGCGAACCCAAAGATGTGGAACTATCAACCACCAGAGAAGAAAAAGAAAAAGTAATCTCTGGTGATATGAACATCGAGATGAATCTTGATGCAATTAAAGATGTGAAAAAGCAGTACAAAAAAATCAAAAGGTATATGCGATCTTCTATTTTCACTGTAGCCATGATGGATGGAAACGAAAAAATTGTAAACCGTTTACTAAAGGACCAGGAGGATAATCCTACATAAATGGGAAAACACTATCTTCTTAACTTATTTGGATGCTCATTCGCTCATTTGAACGATGAGCATTTTCTTATGGATCTTTTAGAAAACGCAGCTGCAGCAAGTGGTGCAACTGTATGTCAAACTATCTTTAAAAAATTTGATCCACAAGGAGTTACGGTATTGTGTTTGTTATCCGAAAGTCACATAAGTATTCATACATGGCCAGAATCTGGTAAAGCCGCATGTGATGTGTATACTTGTGGAGATTGTAATCCAAAAATTGGGTGTGATATAATCATTCAACAACTAAATGCAACAAATCATACCCTAAGTTATATTGAAAGGTGATATAATTAGATTCTAAATAATCCTATATGGAGATTACCCATGCTCTCTACACAATATCGCCTGCGCTTAGAAGGCATCTGCAGAAAAATTGTCTTAGGTGAAGCGGTAGGTTTAGAAGAAATGATCTGGGCAGAGAAGTTAGCAAAAGCTAATCGCACTGCTGGCACCATGCTACGTCAAGCAAGACGCAAAGCAGAAAACCCAGACATGCAAGATGGTGATATGGATGACTTTTTAAATCAACTTGATATCGGTGGTTTAGGTCATGAACGCTTTGGTAAACGTGGTTTTGATAGTATTGATGATATGGTTGACTGGTGGACTGATGGTAGAGATAAACCAGATGACTGGAGGCAACGTGACTGATGACTTACGAAGAGTTTGTTAATAAAAGTTCAGAACATTATATGGATATGGTGCGATTGATTGATATTAAACAAAAACATCGTATGAAACTCACCGAAGAAGAAAAAGAAATACATGCACATATCATGGAGTTTCAACAACAAACGAAACTAAATGAGTTAAGAGATAAGTTTGAAAAGTGTTTTGAAATAGAAGAATGAAACACACTATAATACTTTCACTTTGTTTTCTGCCACTTGCGATAATCTATGTTATAATGAAAGTATCTGTCTGGTTGTCCTCTAGCGTATCAGAAGTCAATTATGTCCGAGAAGATTCCAAACGAGAACACGGACCCTACGTGGAAGACCCATATGGAGATTCTGATGAAGAGAATGAAACAAACTGAGATTGCGGAGAAAATAGATAAAGCCTTGTTTGAATGGTATTTTGAGAGAGGGATGGAAGTGCCAGATTGGAAAACCCAAAAAGATCCTCAATGGTGGAAAGATTACTTAAAAGAACTTGAAGAAGAGTAGGTATAAATTTTTGTTAAGGTTTCCTGACAAAGTGTATAGATAATAGTATAATATATGAGGTGATACAAATGAACGAAAACTCCTTTATTATGAGATTCTTTGTGCGTGGAGGTTATTATGCACAATCTTATTTCTTACAATCAAATGGCTGAATGGAAACATTTTGAAGAAACTGTAGATAAATGTAATGATGAATTAGATTTGGTCAATGATTATTTTAATTGTTTAATTGAGTGTGATGATGACCAACAAACATGTAAACGAATATGTAAAAATATTCTTGTTTATTAATATTGATTAATCTAGAGAGGGAGAAATCCCTCTCTTTTTGCTTGACACCATAAAGTAAATCCTCTATAATCGCATTATATAATCACCCTTATCATGGATTACAAACCCTATTCCCCAGAATGGAATCGTAAAAGATACCTTCGGGAAGCCCTTGAAACTTACTTCAATGATTACGTTGACGTTGAAGTAATTTACAATGATCTCATGGATATTCTGCATGAAAGATCTGAACAAGCATATGCAGAATTTAGTCGCATAAATGAATTAGAAGCCAAAATAAACAGTGTCACATAATCATAACTATGAATCTATGCCAAACTGGGTAATATGGACAGGCATAGGTCTCATGGTGTTTACAGTTTTTTGTTTTGTTTTAATGACCTTTGGAATGATTTATGGAGGTTAAGTTAGGTAAATTTGTAACATAAGTTACAGAATAACTTGCCTAGATAGTAAGAATAGGAGTATACTAATCTCCTAACGTTCATCCTATGACTAAAGCACTTTTGCTTTTGGCATGGGTTCCACTTCTTTCTGTTTCAACGCCACAACCCAAATCATACCCTGTGACTATAAGTTGTGACGCCGCGTGGGAACTAATGGACATCGTTAAAAACGACGATGTAGTAAATCAAAGAATGGAAGACCGATTGCTTTTAGAACTCCGAAAGGATGTTATCAAAAGGTGCTAAAAATTAAATAGGACGCAAGTAAGCCGACTCGGAACGGATCGTTCATCTATGGAACAACTTTTATTGACCTGTTTACAGGCACAAATGATCATGAAAAACGTTAGTAATCATCCAGTACTTGATGATCAGATAAAATCTGAAATCATTTTTGAAGTTAAGAAGATTACTAGAAAAAGTTGTAACTTAGACGCAAAAGCCGACTGAAGGAACGGGAATTAAAACCTCTCATTTCTTTAGGAGAAAACCAATGTCCAAAGTCGTTTATCGCGGTGTTGAGTATGATACTGAGAAGCGTATCTCTTATCAACAACAGATGATGCAACAACCCCAACAGTATAACGAAAACTATCGTGGTGTTCGTTTTGTAAAGGAGGGACATAAGTGATTCAGAAACTCAACTTCCTACAACTTATTAAAGAACAAAAACAAAAAGAAAATCGTCGTCATCAAGCACAACTAGCACAACTTGTTGGAGCAAAGTAATGGCACAAATTGTCCTTTCCATATCAGCTGGAATTGTTCTAACTACAATGTTACTATCCTTTTATATTCAGTGGCTTTATAAGTGATGGATTACCATTATCATCATGATGATATGGATAAGGATAGTAGACCACCCGCTTGTTATCAACTAACTTATAGGGGATGCAAGTATTGGTCTTGTTATCGTATACATTTAAGAGAATGGTTTGAAAAGATGATGTCTTTTCAGCCAATATTTAACAGGAAGGGTTGATCCCTTCCTTTTTTTGTGTTAAAATTAATAGAGAACACTTATGGTTATGGATAAAGAAAAACTCAAATTGATTGTAAAGAATCTGGAGTCTCTGGTAGAATGTCTCAAGTCTGAAGTATATTCGGATCCAGATTCTTACAGACAAGTAAGAGAAAATACAAATCACATCTCAGATTACGATGAGGTGTTTGATGACGACGGCTACCCAGATTGAGGAATTAAATGACTGTACGACTTATTTCTATTACCCCTGACGCAGAAAAGACCATGGCGTACATTGCCAGGGTCTCTAACCCCGCTAATCAAGAGAACGAGAACTATGCTCGTCTTCTTGCTTACTGCATCAAACACAACCACTGGAGTGTGTTTGAACAAGCTACAATGACTCTGGAAATTGAAACAACTCGCGGTATCGCAGCCCAGATTTTGCGTCATCGTTCATTCACTTTCCAAGAGTTTTCTCAACGATATGCTGATTCTTCTTTACTTGCGGAGACGATTCCAGTCCCAGAACTTCGTCGTCAAGATACCAAAAATCGTCAGAACTCTGTTGATGACTTGGATCCTGAGTTTGTAGAATTAGCTAATAAACAGATTGAAACCCACTTTGCTCAAGGTATGAGTCTTTATCAACACCTTCTTGATAGTGGTGTTGCAAAGGAATGTGCTCGTTTTATTCTCCCTCTTGCAACTCCAACTCGTATCTATATGACCGGTTCTTGCCGTTCTTGGATTCATTATATCAATCTCCGTTCCGCAAATGGAACTCAAAAAGAACACATGGATATCGCTCTTGATTGTAAGAGAGTGTTTACCGAACAATTCCCTTCAGTTGCAGAAGCTCTGGAGTGGTGATATATACCAATGTCGTCTAAGGAGATAACATGTACTACCAAACTAAAGCCGTATCAAAAGACGATGCTTGGACTACCTGCACAATCGTTGATACAACAGAAAACAATTATATTATAGAATATAATGAAGATGGTAAATTTTTGACAAAAGAAATTAGACCAGAAGAACTTCAAAAATTAGATTATTCAGAACTTGAAATCAGTCAATAAGATGTCCGTTTCTATTATAACTGCATGTAAAAACAGAGCTAAACCTTTGGCTATATCCATGGCTTCGTGGATGCAATTTGATGAGGTTGAAGAAATCATAGTAACTAATTGGAACTCCGATAAACCTATAGATCATCTAACTATATTGAGTGAAAAAGTAAAAATAATCAATGTAAAAGATGAACCTTACTTTAATCAACCTCAACCACTAAATTTAGCCGCATCTCTAGTTAAAACCGAACATCTTTTAAAATTAGATTGTGATCACATTCTAAATCCATATTTTAATTTTTTTGATCTACATCAACCAAATAATGATTCGTTTATATCTGGATCCAATAGTTTATTGAAAGGACTGGATTCTTATTTTTTACATCCCCTTTGGGGACTCTTATATGTAAACACTGAAATCTTTAGGAAAGTCGGTGGATATAACGAAAATATGGGTAAGTATTATGCAGTAGAAGATGACGAGTTAGCTGTAAGACTGATCTCATATGGTCTTAATCCAATATTGATAGACATTCAGAAATTAACAGCATTACATATTCCACATTCCAATAAAGATCGAGTAAAAAACTTTGAATCATTCGAAAGCATATCTAAAATTCTAAGTGAATTCGGTAAAGATTTCTTAGGAGATGATCTTTACACTTACATGGCAAAACTATGTAAAGATAAAAATCATAATGTTTATCCTACATCTGCTAGGATGATGGAAATCCTTGACTTACAAGAAAAAAACAAATATAGTAAAGAGGTAGAAATAGATGTAGAGTGGTATTCGGAACCAATCTATAAATGGGAAATAACCCAAGTAAATGATCAAATATATGAAGCGGTTAAAGTATGAGTGTTTCTATTATATCTGCATGTAAAAACAGAGGTGAGGCTTTAGCCGTATCCATAAGTTCATGGATTCAATTTGATGAAGTTGAAGAAATTATCGTCACGGATTGGAATTCCGATAAACCTGTATCGCATTTAACTCGATTGGATAGTAGGATTAAAGTTATTACCGTTCCATGGGAACCTTACTTCAATCAACCTCAACCACTAAACTTAGCTGCATCTCTAGTTAAGAGTGATTATATTTTAAAGTTGGATTCGGATACAGTTATGAATCCATATTACAACTTCTTTGATCACCATACCATTGACAATAATTCATTCTTGACTGGAACTGATGAGACATGGCACTTTACTCATGAAGAATTAGACCCAAAACATGTTTATCAAAAATACAAATATATAAAACCACTTTGGGGTACTATGTACATATCTAGAGAAAATTACTTCAAAGTTGGTGGATATAATGAAAATATGAATAAATTTGCTGCTTGGGAAGATACCGAAATATATGAAAGGTTACTAATTTTAGGCCTAGAACATATAAACATTAAATTTAACGAAAAAACCCTCTTCTCATTACCACATGAAACAAAAAAACGTGTGGAAAACTTTAAAGCGTATTGTGAAAACAAACATATAGAAGTTGCAATTAGAGATCACATTAAAAAATACAATAATATCGATAATGATAACGTTGTACACAGATTAATCCTAGAAAAACATAATAGAATCAATTACAAGAAATTTAAACTAAAAAAAGATAGTGACTATTATGTGGAACCTATAGTAAAATGGGACATACAACAAGACTCTGATCAACACTATACTGCATATAAAATTGCACAATAAATAAATCATATTGAAATTTATTACTTAAATGGCGACTTATCCTGTTATTAACAAGTCCACTGGAGAACAAAAAGAAGTGACGATGAGCGTTCACGAATGGTCTCAGTGGAAGATTGATAATCCAGATTGGGACAGAGATTGGAGCGATCCATCTACCTGTCCTAGTGCTGGTGAAGTAGGCGAGTGGAAAGACAAGCTCATATCCAGAAATCCAGGCTGGAATGATGTTCTTCACAAAGCCTCTAAAGCACCTGGTTCTAAAGTAAAGAAAATCTAATGCCAAGATCAAGAAAGACCTCTAACAGCAACATTGGAATTGGTATGAGCGCAAAGCAAATGCGTCGCAAAAAACCAATTAATTCGGATCTGATGGTGGATATTTCACCACTTACGGACAATCAACAGAAGTTTTTTGATGAGTATAAAAAAGGTAAAAATATTTTTGCCTATGGTGCTGCTGGTACAGGTAAAACTTTTGTAGGACTTTATCTTGCACTCAAGGATGTTCTAGATGAAAGAACTCTTTATGAGAAGGTTTACATTGTTCGTTCTCTTGTCTCCACTCGTGAGATTGGTTTTCTTCCTGGAGATCATGAAGACAAGGCTGCACTTTATCAGATTCCTTATAAGAACATGTGTAAGTACATGTTTGAACTTCCATCGGATGCAGACTTTGAAATGCTTTACGGAAATCTTAAAGCTCAAGAAACTATCTCATTCTGGTCCACATCATTCATTCGTGGCACTACACTAGATAATGCAATTGTTCTTGTTGATGAAATGCAAAACTTGAATTTCCATGAACTTGATAGTATAATTACACGTATCGGTGAAAATAGTAAGATTATGTTCTGTGGTGATGCCACTCAATCCGATCTTATTAAAACCCATGAAAAAAATGGGATTCTAGATTTTATGAAAATTATTCGTGCAATGGAATATGATTTTTCCACTGTAGAGTTTGGAGTTGATGATATTGTTCGTTCTGGACTTGTCAAAAACTATATTGTTACAAAGTTGGCTTTAGGTATGTAATGTTTGTTCATCTAGATTATTTAAAAGAAGAAGTTGATTTAGAAGCCCAAACCATTGAAGGGACACGTTTTTATCGTGTCCCTTCTGGTAGGTTGTATCCTTCCATCACTTCAGTTACCAGTTTTTATGGTAGACAAAAGTTTATTGAGTGGCGTAAGAGAGTTGGTGATGAAGAAGCCAATAAAATCACTAAAGTTGCTACAGAAAAAGGAACTAGATTTCATGATCTCGTTGAGAAGTATATGCTTAACGAGAATGTGGATGATTATAATCCCTTACCAACCACTAAGTTCCTATTTCTTGCAGCTAAACCATATCTAGATCGTATAAATAATATACATGCCTTAGAAAAGTCACTATACAGTGACTACTTGGGACTTGCGGGCAGAGTAGATTGCATCGCTGAGTACGAAGGAGAGCTCGCAGTTATTGACTTTAAGACTTCAAAGAAAATAAAACCTGAAGAATGGATTGAAAACTATTTTGTCCAGGAAACAGCATATGCTTGCATGTATTATGAAATGACTGGTATTCCAGTCAAAAAATTGATCACAATTATGGTCGCTGATAATGGAGAATGTTTTGTCTATGAAAAAAGAAACAAGGGTCACTATATTAAACTTCTTACCAAGTACATCCGAGAGTTCGTCGATCATCATACCGAAACCTATGCAGAACAACACTGAAGATGTAAATTCACTCATTAAAGAAAAATTTCTCTGTCAGTCTAAGTTTGCACAAGACATTGAACATCTTGTGATGAGTTCAAAAATCAATTATATTGAAGCCATCGTCACATATTGTGAAGAGAATGGTATTGAGTTTGAGTCTGTGTCTAAACTTATTTCAAAACCACTGAAAGAAAAACTAAAACACGAAGCAACTCAACTTAACTTCCTAAAGAAAACAAGTCGTGCTAAACTAGTATTCTGATGACGCCAATAGAGGTATACAAAACGTACCTGGCATTCAAGAATCATTTCACTAAACCAAACTACGATTACTTTCAATATTGTGGGAAGTCTAGAGCTTCTAAAGAATCGTTCAATAAAAGAAAAGATCGTTACTTTTTTGAACGTATGTCTCGTCAAAAATCTGATGACGAGATTCGTCAATATTTTTTGGCTAATTTTGTAGAATGTGACGATCCAGCTAAACTCTGGATCGGTGAAATTATTGAGTCGGGTGAACAAAACTATTCAAACTGGTTAAAAAGATCGCAGAGTCTTTCGTATCTCTTCAAAACGGAAGCCGAAGTCTTTCTTAATAGAGAAACCTTTGATTCTTTATTTGAGATCAAAGGTTCATCTCATCCAGAAATTCTTAAAAAGTATCTACAAAATGCAATATCCATAGAAACTTTTGCTATCATGGATATGATTCTAGACTTTACCAAAAAATTTGATAAAAAACTTATAGACCCAGTGTGGGAATCCGTCAGTTTACGCATCAAAAAATACAAATCTTTCCTAAATATTGATAAGGAAAAGTATATACAAACTCTAAAGGAAATTGTATTGTGATAGAAATTTTTGAATCCGAAGTGAATGAACTTAAAGAACTTCGGGATCTTCTTAGGGATTTCATAATTGATCATAATACAAGTATTAAATATAGTCATTATTACATACTGTTAGGCGATAAAACTTTTCTTGAAGTTCTCGAAGATACTTTTTATGAACCTCATTTAGATAAAGATCTAAAGAAAAAATATGTGAAATTGATGAAAGTTTTTCTGGCTAAATTGAAAAAAATGTATCATAAACTTTGTTTTCAAAGTGATCCAGAATCACTTGCACTGAGGACTATACTTGAGGAAGCTTTTATAAATTTGGGATTTTCCAAAAATAGTCATCAAAAGTTTATTAACTTAGAAAATACAGTAAATCGTATAAGTAAAAAGGAGACTGCACTGTGAGTGGATTTTTCCAATCCGAAATAGTAAGAGAAGCCATCAAAGAGATGGAAGAACTTCAACAAAAAATTATTGAGGATACCTTTAAAGCTCCCATCATGAATAGGGAACAGAAAAGGGATCATGTTGAACTAATGAGAACTTTCTTGGAAAAACAAAAGAATCTCTATTTCCGTCTTTCTCTTTCCGATGATCCAGAAGCACTTGAAATGAAAGAAAGAATTCAAGATGCTGCTAAGTTCTTGGGATTTGATGGAAATAATGTTAATGATTTATTTGCAGAGATGGAAAATACTCTGGATCGTTTAGATAAAATCGCAGACATGTAAGATGACGTATCACTACAAAATCACCTCTTCATATTGTTACCATAATGGTGAGATTGTAGATATGTTTTTTATAAATGGAATTCCATTTACATTTGATGATATTCCATTAATTATGCAAGAAGATCCATATATACAGGTAGAGGCAGAAAGTAATTTCGAATATACATCCGAAGACATGTATCGTTGGTCAAATTATTTGATCATGGAAGAATGTCACCCTCTTATGTTTGAACTTCAACTGGAGAACCCAGAGGAGCTCCCCAAAGACTAGGGCTTGACAACCCTTCTTCCTTCAAGTAAGATAAAGTCGTCCCAAAGGCCAAATACACTCAATACGGAGAATACAAACATGTCTTTTGCTGATCTCAAGAAACAGTCCCGTGCTGGCTCACTGACTGAAAAATTGATCAAACAAGTCGAAAAACTGAATAGTGGAGAAGGTGGTGCTGATGACCGCTTCTGGAAGCCTGAAGTTGATAAGGCTGGTAACGGTTATGCAGTAATCCGATTCCTTCCTGCACCTGAGGGATGTGAACTTCCCTGGGCACAAGTCTGGAGCCATGCGTTCCAAGGTCCTGGTGGTTGGTATATCGAAAACTCTCTGACCACTCTCGGTCAGAAAGATCCTGTCTCTGAACACAACCGTGTTCTGTGGAATAGTGGTTCTGATCGTGATAAAGAGACTGCTCGTAAACAGAAACGCAAACTGTCTTACTACTCTAACATCTATGTGGTTAGTGATCCTGCACACCCCGAGAACGAGGGGCGTGTGTTCCTGTACAAGTTTGGTAAGAAAATCTATGACAAGATTACCGAAGCAATGCAACCTCAGTTTGCAGATGAAGAAGCCATCAATCCTTTCGACTTTTGGACTGGTGCTAACTTCAAACTGAAGATTCGTAAGGTCGAAGGTTACTGGAACTACGATAAATCAGAGTTTGATAAACCTTCAACTCTTCTGGATGATGATGACAAACTGGAGCGTATCTACAAGAATCTGAACGATCTGAATGAGTTCAGTGCTGCATCTAACTTCAAAACTTATGATGAACTGAAGAAACGTTTTGATTATGTTCTGGGTGCAAAAGCTCCTGCACGTCAAGATCCCGAAACCATCGAAGAAGATGAACAGTGGGAAGCTGAACGTCGTGGTGAATCTGCACCAAAACGTTCAACTCCTTCTTTTGAAATCTCTCGTCCTGCAACTCAAGAAGAAGATGATGAAGATGCAGATGATGCACTGAGTTATTTCCAACGACTCGCTGAGTCCTGATAAATCAAAAGGAGGGATAAAACCCTCCTTTTTTCATATCTTCATTACTTTCTCGTTATATGTTGACTTAAGTTTATCATTAATATAATTTGGATCATCTTCGTTGTACGTCATAATATTTCTGAGATCATCAATGATTGTAGATAAGTATTGTGGCTTCAAAATCAATATTCTTCGTTTATCATCATTCAATCTAGATTCATATTCATAATTAGTTACTGGTTTGCAAAGTATAGATCCAGGAACTCTAACTATAGAGTTTGTAGATGGATCAAAATACTGAAACTCATCTGTAATTTTTTCTTGCCATCTAGTTCCATTCCATCTCCATGTTTTTTGATTTTGGCTATAGGTCTCGTTGATGTCAACATTTAATATTTCTTGTGGGGCATCTATTGTAATAGTTGGAGTAGTAACATAATTTATTCCACCATCAAGAATATTAACTTCTGATATACTTGTTTCCGATATTTTATATGATATTACTGCCCTCCTTGATATTGGGGCTTCTTCAATAGTTACTGTTGGTGCAGTAAAATATCCAAATCCGGGATCATTTATGGTAATACTTTCTACTACTCCACCAGTTGTTAAATTTGCTGTACCTGTAGCTCTAACTTCTGTATATGGTGATCCAATAGTAACAGTTGGAGCTACGGTATAACCAACTCCGGAATTTGTGATATTAATTTCACTAACTGATCCATTAGTAAGTATTGCAGTTCCTTTTGCAGTAGAAGTTAAAATATATTCATAAATTTTATCGGTATATCCTCCTGCAATTAAAAATTTACTCCTACTTTCACTAATATAAATGTCACATGGGGCTCCGATTCTATCCCCAACATAAAATGCATATTGAAAAACTGCACTACTTAGTTGCCATGGAGACTGCAAATCATATTCGTAAATACTAGAACTTCCTTCACTTGTAACAAATAGTTTAGATCCATCAGATTTAAAAGTAAATCCAAGAATAACATTATCACCAGTATTAGTTGTAATATTTAAACTATCTAATACAGACACACTTTTTGTAGTAATATCCCAAGGAGTTGAAAGATTATATTCTTTGATTATATCGGGGTCAGAAAAGTCTAAAATAAAAACTCTAGTGCCATCAGATTTAAATCGGATCCCACCTGGATAATCTATTGATATTTCATTCAACTTTGATGCAGTTGAAAGATCCCATGCAGAACTCAATTCAAATGTAATAATTTTATATGATAGTTCAGCGCCTCCAGTTACATACATTAAAGTTCCATCTGGTTTAAATTCGACGCCAGTTGTATAACTAAAATCTGAACTAATATCAAATTCATATGTCAATGTAAGTGTATCAATACTCCAAGAACTACTCAAAGTGTATTGTTTAATTTGATTTGCACCAGTAAAACTAGCAGTGTACAAATAAGTACCAGTATCATCTAAATAAAATCCTTCAAGGTCATTGCCGATTGAATTTTGCGATTCTTTATCATATAGGCCATCAATGGTTCTGGGTGATGGAGAAAAAGTTACTTCTGGAGTTGTAAATCCATAACCAACTCCCCCAACTAAATTTTTTATGGTTGTAACTCCATCAAAATTAATTCCTTCCCCCAATTCGCATTCAGCTGTGGCTTGAATTGATTTGACGGGATCAGAAAATGTTACTTGTGGAGGATTATTATATCCCTGACCTCCATCCAAACTCACAATTGAGGATACTCTAAAATCCGTAACCAAAGAGAAGGCCGAAGCATTTGCAGTAACGGGAGGTTCTGAAATTGCAATTCTTGGTATTTTTTCATATCCCAATCCGGGATTTGTAATTTCAATAGATTCTATAGTATTACCAACTCCAATAACTGGGGTTAGTACAGCTTGAGTTCCTGGGATATAAATTGGAGGAAAAGTTATTCCTGGTGGAAGAGAGGTTAAATCTTTGTACTCTGGAGTATTGTAAAAAATTTCATCAAGTATTACTCCTGCAGGAAAAACTTCTCTACCAAAAGTGTCTTTTATGGAGACCGACTCATAATGATGAATATCTAGTATAGCCTCTTCGGAACCATATTTTTCCAACAAATAGGTGTTAAAATTGTCAGTTGTTAGTGGCCACTCATCCTGAAAATTAATGATGTTGTTAGAAACTAATATAACCCAATCTAATTCTGGATCTCCATAAATTCTTTCTGCAATTTGATCCGGTCTTTCATTTTCAGTAATTATATAATATTCAAATGCTGAAACTATTGAAATAATATCTTCTCGGATTTTTCCTCTTTTGAAAATATTCTTAACAATAAGAGTCTCATCATTTGAGGTTTCATTTTTTGTTCTGTTAAGAACTTGGATATTGGGTAGTTCGTTAAAGTAAGCCATTTTAGTATCCTATTGAGTTAGAACTTACATTTGATAAATCACCTCTTCCACTAAATATGTTTCCGTCTTGATAATCAGTATCATAAATGGGTTCAAGTTCATCAAACATCAGTTGCATTGTAGTTGAAACTGGTTGACCTTTCTCGTATGCAGCCCAAAAACCATCTGGTGTATAATTACAACTAAAACTTTTCAATGCACAAGTTTTAAATTTATTTACACCAGGTATTTCATTGGTTCTATTTGTTCTAAATTCCAATTTGAAAACATTTGGAGTTCCTAAGAAGAAAGATGCTTGTCCAGATTTTCCAGACATCTTCTTAGCTGCCATGCCTTGTTTGAAAAATCTTATAATCTTTCTAATCATAGCGGCTTCTTCTACACTTCTTGGAGATAACCTATAGTTAAACGTAAAACTTCTAAGAGTTGGGGAATTGAATAACAACTCTAGATTCGAATTGGGAACGATACCTGCGCCTCTTGCAAGAATTGATTCAGATTCAACTCCCATACCTTGAAGCTTTAACAATCTGGATACTCCTTCGGATCCAATTAACATTCCCAATTCTTCACTTACTCCGTTTTTAGTCAAATTTTCTATATTTTTTGTCAACAAACCCGCTTTAGCACCTTGCGTCATTCCAGCTCCGAATAGACCTCCAAGTGCAGCACCAGCGGCCGCTGTTGTTGCTGCAGATTTAACGGTTCCTAATGTATTTGCGGTTATAGCAGTTGCAAGATTTCCCATCGAATCATCACCCCAACTAACATTATTACTATCTGCAATACTATTAGGCATAGGAAGAAATACAGTTCCAAGTACTTCTGTGAAATTAGATACTTTTTGAACTCCTCCACTTAATGTTTGAATAGCTGATGCAGTGCCTCCAAAAATAGCATCAGCTCTAGATGGTCTATATCTAGATTGCGATATTGCAAAATGGTCCTGTTGACTTGTCATCATGTCTAGAGGATACTTTATCTCTCCACCAAATATTTCCTTTTCGTTTTTTACTCCAAACTTATCATTATTGACTGCAAAATTCTTATAACTTTGTGCTGGATTTTCTAGAAATGCGAACAGAGATCCAACTCCTCCTCCACCACCAGCTGGTGTTGTAGCCGCAGCAACAGCAGCCGCTGTAGGAGTTGTATTTGGAGGAGCAATACTTGATGATGTAGTAACGGTTCCTGGGGTTTGTCCTCCTGTAGAAACAACTGTTCCCGCTGATGTGGTAGTATATCTTACATTGTATCCGCCCAATCCACCAGTTGTTCCTGTAACTTCATTTTGTGGTGTAACTGATTCTTGTCCGGAAGTTCCTCTAGTAAAATTTCTAGATGCCCATTGTGGCAACTTTGATCCGGAATTAACTCCACCAATACTAGTATATGCTGATTGAATTGATATAATAGTTCTTATGTGCAAATCATTCTGTTCATTTTCTGAAAATCCTAATGATGTTGCGGAAGTGTTCCATTTACCATCTACATAGATAGGTTTTGTTCCAACGGGAGCATTTTGTTGAATAATTTGAACATAACCTGTTCCTAGATCATATTGAAGATCATATGGAACTCCATTTTTAGTCACTAATGGTTTTAAAACGTTTATATACGCCACTTATGGTTTACTCCAAGCTTTGTGATTGGGGAAGGGTTGACCTCTTATATCAACAAATTTTTCAGTGGGTAATAATGCAACGGAGGGCCAATCTTTTTCCGGAACTCTTAAAAATCCTCCAGAAACTCCAGAAAAAAAGTAACGATGAATAGTATTACGAGGTATACCTATGGTACTGCCATTATTTATTAGGCCTTTTGCAACTCCTTCACGATATTGTCTATTGAGGTAATGTAAATTAGTACCTACAAAATAATTCTGATCATACTTAATTTCAGTAACATATACTAAAGGTTGTCTATCAAAAAAGGATAACTTGGGAGTATTTGCTCCATAAATGAAAAAATACATTCTACCAATTTCAATGCCACCAGTATCTGAGAGGTTTATATCATTTTGATCCAATTCACCAAGATACTGTCTAAGTTGGCCAGAAAACCAGTCTCCACTTTTGTTTTTTCCTTTTACTTGTTTAAGTAAATCATATCCAAATCCTTTTCCATCAATATACGGTTCATCCCTCCAACTCATATTCCTAGATCCTCTTCAGTCATGATTCGGAATTCATAATTACGATCTGCACAATATTCTTTTGCTGCTTCCCATTTTGCTTGGTTTTTTACCCATGTTTGAACTTTATAAGCCCATGCCTTTGTTCTTTTTTTAGGATTCTGTTCAGGCATTTCAACTTCTTTTTTTGGTTTAATTTCTATAACTACCATTCGAGTATTTCCACTTTTGTCTTTATACTTGACAAAAAAATCTGGAAAATATCTATGAACTTTACCATCAAGAGGTGAACGATACGGAATCCAAAATTCTTCAGACGCCCATTGACCTACGCTTTCATTTAGATCACAATAACGCATGAATTTTCTTTCCCACAGAGAACGATAGACAATATTTGCGGGATCTCCTCTATATTTTTTTGGATTTTCTGGCCTATATTTTCCCTTATAACTCATATACATACTATAGATCCTTAAGTAATATTTATAGATGGCTGAGCCTAATCCATACAGAGTAGATCCAATCTACCTAAGGATGACCCTGCCTAGGAATACAAATGATGGTCGTGCCGCTTTACCTGGTGTTAGCGAACTATTTGGTGAATTATCTGTAACTAGTCAATTTAAAGTTACTTTGTTTCTAGGTGATACTTATCCTGTTACAGATTCGGACTCAGATATTAATGCTTGGTTAGTTACTTGTGGTGTATTGGGATCAAATTTATTCAGTGGAAATCAGTCCTATTTGAATTCACTTCGTTATGAATTCATGTGCAGTGAGACGTTCCTTCCAGGAGCATCTTTTGGTATGTTGGAAGAAACTGGAAGTAGACAGGGAATGGTAGAAAGATTCCCAAATCGTAGAGATTTTCCAGAAGTCACAATGACATTTTATGTTGATGCTGAGTATGGAATTATTCGTTTGTTTGAAGAATGGATGAATTTCATAAATCCTCTTTACAATCGACAGGGTAGATTGACATCTGGTAATCCCAGAGGAGGAGTTGGTCAATTCTCAGATGATCAATTTTTTAGATTTAGATATCCAAATACGTATAAAAGAGATTTAGCGATAACTAAATTTGAAAGAGATGTTTATGTGGATCCTAATACTAGGAATGTTGAAAGAACGCCATCAATGTTAACTTATAAATTTATTAATGCTTTTCCAACCAACTTGACAGCACTACCAGTAACTTATGAGGGCAGTACCATTACAAAAACTACAGTGAGTTTCAATTACGATCGTTATGTGATATTGAATCATTTTGGAACAGGCCAAAATACATATTCAAATCCATTTGTAACCGAAAATGGAGAAAATATAAGTCTTACCAATCCAAGTTTTAGTTGGGGTGAAGCTCCAAATTATTTCACAAATCCAACATTTGGAGTTGGTTCTGGTATTGATGTTTCACCCGATTTCAGACCACTCTAAATAAGTTTAACTGATTACATAATTAAATGCCATTACCTAAGATTGCCACACCAACTCATGAACTTAAATTGCCTTCTACAGGAAAACCAATAAAGTATAGGCCATTTTTAGTTAAAGAAGAAAAAGTTCTAATTTTAGCTTTAGAAAGTCAAGATATTAAACAGATTACATTAGCAATTAAATCTGTTCTAAAAGATTGCATTTTAACCAAAGGAATTAAAGTAGAAGATTTGCCTTCCTTTGACATTGAATATATTTTCCTAAACGTTCGTGGAAAATCTGTTGGAGAATCTATTGATTTGATTGTTACTTGTTCGGACGATGGGACAACAGAAGTTCCAGTTAAACTTTTTGTAGACGAAATTCAAGTTCAAAAAGACGAAGAACATTCTACAGAAATCAGAATTGACGACAGTATTGTAATCAAGATGAAGTATCCTTCATTGGAACAATTCATCAAAAATAATTTTGATTTTACAACTCAAGAGTCCGTATCAACTATTGAGAGATCTTTTGATATCATTTCATCTTGTATTGAATCAATCTTTACAGAAGAAGAAGCTTGGGCAGCTTCAGATGTAACAAAGAAAGAGTTGATTGAATTCATTGAAAGTATGAACGCAGATCAATTTAAGAAGATTGAAAAGTTCTTTGAAACTATGCCTAAACTATCTCATACTTTTACTGTTATAAATCCAAATACTAAACAAGAAAATACGGTAACTCTGGAGGGACTTACCAGTTTTTTCGGCTAATTATGGCTCATATTGATCTTGAGTCATACTTCCGAATTAACTTTGCTCTCATGCAGTTCCATAAATACTCTTTGACAGAGATTGAAAACATGATGCCTTGGGAGAGAGATATTTATCTTGCCCTATTGAAACAACATATAGAAGAAGAAAACCTAAAGGCACAACAGGCGGCAAACCGTGGCAGTTAGTTCACTACTCAATCCATCTAGTATTGTTAGAGAAAGACCAACAACGGCTGCAGCTGCTCAGAATTTTATTACTGGTGGAGCTCCTCTCGGTGGAGGAGTTGTTGCTAGTGCTGCTAACAAAATTGTAGGCTTCCAAAGAGGAGCAAGTGCAGTTGCCGCAAGACCACCTGATTTAAATTCTATCATTCAAACCCTATCATCGAACATTTTAAATAATGTTGAAAATAGGGTACAATCAATAAATCAAAATGTAACTCAGATAGTAAACAAAAAAGTTGGTGAGTTACAGACAGATCATAAAGAAAGGTTAGATAAGATTGATGCTGCGAGACCCAATTCTATCTTACAAAATTTCTTAAATTTATATAAAGAAGCTATTGGTTATATTCAATTCTTAGGAAATAAGAAGAATGTAAAAACTCTTGGTGAAAATCTAAAAGCGATTCAAACAGTATTTACTGAAACTTTTAATGTTGCGAAGATCATTCGTCAAACAATCTTAAGAATAGTAAAACAACTTTCCAATTTACCTACTGCATCTACTGGTGGCGGCGGATTAAATTTGGATATTGCTGTCCCTGGTGGACCTCTTAAGAGAGGGCCAATGTCCAAACTTTCAAGAGTGTTGAGAGCGGGCAGAACAGGACTTATGTTGGGTGGGGCTGCATTAGCAGGTGGACTAGGATCTAAAGTCGTGAGTGGAATGTTAGACATTGGTGGAGATGTTCAAGCCGCACCAATGTCAGAAGGGACGATACCTGGAGAGTTGTTGGATCGTTTTAGTGCAATATTAGACAGATTCTCTACTGCAATTAATTCCCTATCAAAGGTTAAAAAATCTCAACCTTCTGCTGGTGGAGCCGCTCCAGTTCCACAAAAACCACCAGCTCCACCACCAGGAGGAGGTAGTGGTGGTAAAACTCCACCAACTTCTACTCCAGGAGTGACTTCTAAAGGAGTTACTACAACTGGAGAAAAAGGAGTCTTGGATCTCATTGCTTCTGTAGAACAAGGTCCAGAGGGTTATGATAGCTTTAATCAAAGTGCTGGAAAAACAAAAGGAAAAGCCACAGAACAAACTATTGGATGGTTGGCTAAAAATGCACGAGGGGCTATTGGTAGATATCAACAAATGCCTCAATTTCTACTAGAGAGAGCAAAAAGAGCTGGATTTGATGAAAATACTAAGTTTACTCCTGAAGTTCAAGATGCAATAACTTTGAATGAACTTAGAAAAGGACATTCATTAGATAAGTTCTTGAGTGGACAAATAACAGAAGAACAATTCTTGCAGAAACTTTCTCCAACATGGAGAGGTCTTCCACAAGGACAAATTAATGCTGCAAAACTTGGTGGTACTGCAGAAATGACCTACCAAGATCGTTATGCTGGAAGAAATGCTGCAGGTAAAACATATGCACAAACTATATTAGAACTAAAGAACATTAGGGGCGGTGGAAATAAACCAGTTGCAACTCCACAAAAACCACCAACAGTTGCAGCAGCACAAACCCAAGCCACAACACAACAACAAATTGCACAAACAGTATCACAACCACCAGTCC
>Ga0208161_1000648_pt1 | contig 19598 bp, 24 predicted proteins | sample CB_VirMetaG_3_FD_184538 | JGI IMG/M metagenome (GOLD analysis project Ga0208161, IMG submission 184538) | Freshwater to marine saline gradient viral communities from Chesapeake Bay - CB_1508_1S Viral MetaG (SPAdes) (version 4) | ecosystem: Environmental > Aquatic > Marine > Coastal | place: USA...
AAAATGGGGTAAAACACACCGATGCGTGCCAAATTGGCACTTCAACTTCTATCGAAGACGCCATTCAAAATGGGGTGAAGAACACTCAGTCCGGCAATGGGTTTATTGATTTTGAAGTTGCAGACACCATTCAAAATGGGGTGAAAGAAACCAAACACAACATATGGGATGCCGGTCTTGCCATGGAAGAGGCGATTCAAAATGGTGTAAAAGAAACTTATGGACAAAAACATAAACCACTTTTACTTGGAGATGTAATACAAAATGGTGTTAAAGAAACCAAATATTGTGAGTTACATTCACTCATGAGGGCCGACCATATCATCAGAGATGGTGTTAAGGAAACAAATTGGAGAAAAGTGGATAACTTTCCTGAGTTCGAAGAACGGGTTATTGAAAATGGAATAAAAGAAACTTGGGGTTATGAAAAACAACCTCAGATAAGAGTAAATGAGGTTATCAACAAAGGTGAAAAATCAATTTGGAGTAACGACACAACTAAACTATAATTCAGAAAAATATTGATATGAAAAACGAGTTTGTAAACCAACATCCACATACACTTGGGTTAGACTACTACACCCTTATCAAATATATTTTGGGTAGTAAAACCAACAAATATTTACCACTTATCGTAAAACAAATTCATCATACGTCCGAAGATGTTATGAAAAAATATAATGGTGAAATTAAGGATGAATACCTCCGATACTTAGAAAAATATGACCTTCAGAATTCTGTTTTAGCGGTTTTACCCGATAAACATAAAATTATGGTCCTCAATAATCTTAGAAATTTAGGTGAAGTTGGGTTGGATTTGAAATTACTTTTGGAATTTGAGGAACTGTTTGAGAACAATTTGATTTCTGAAACGGACATTTCAACCTATGACAGTTTCACAAAAATTCAAGAACAACTTAATATCGCCTATACCAAAAAAATCCTGAAGGAAGAAAGAGGTTTGGTCGATGTCGTTTTTGAAAATGAAGAATGGTTAGCCATACGTCCACTAACTTTTGAATCATCAAAAAAGTACGGTGCCGGAACTAAATGGTGTACAACATCTGAAAACAATCCACACCATTTTTATCGTTATTCTCAATCGGGTGTGTTGATTTATTTATACAATAAAATCAACAATCGTAAGTTTGGAATCCATTTTAATATGGAAAACGAAAAAATGGAGTCAAGGATTAGTATTCAAATATACAATGAAGTTGATGATAGGATTGACTCATCGGATGCTAGAATTCAATTTGAGGTTATGGACCAACTAAAAAAGAATATCGGTTTGGAATCTAATGAACCAGCTCAAACTACCGCCAGCTACATTCAAAACAAGTATCCCGATATTTGGGAACGTTATTGGGTTGATTATTTTGAAAATGATAAAGAAAGTATTTCACACGAGTTTCCTGCTATTCAACTCGATATCCATGGTGTTCCATTGGGCCTTGAGGCGGTTGCGGAGGGTCCTGAAGTTGCAATGGAATTTATTGATGATAATGTTACCGCAGTTTCTGAAGAGTCACAAATCTCATTCAAAGATTCTTACTCAGAAAGCAATGAATTGATTAATTTTGTACAACAAAATATTAAACCCAAAAACTGGTTTCAAAATTTCATCTCAAAAGTTTTATCAAATCGCTTTGAAAAACTTGTCATGATTGGTGTTCCTACTCGTAGATTTGGACTTGAATCTCTTGATAAAACAAAACGTGCGATTGGTGAAACACCTGGTTACAAGTTGTTTTTGTACCCTATTTATGATGGTAACGAATTGGTAATCACCAAACTGTAATATGAAAAAATTAGTAACATTATTCATCATCTTTTTTTGTCTAACGGTCCATGCACAGAATTGTTGGTCTGATATTAGAGTAAAAACACCTTACTACTTCATAACATATAATGAATTGTTGGAGCAACCCACATCGGCATTATATTACGTCAACAGTCGTGATTGTGGTATAAAACGGGATGGTTTGGTTTTTTACACCAACGATTCAATTCACACCTCGGATGATGATGATTATGAATATAATGTTTGGGATAAGGGTCATTTAATACCGGCAGCCAACTTCAAATGTTCTGAAGAAGGAATGAAAGCATCCTTCAGTTATTTAAACTGTGCTCTCCAACATCAGGATTTGAATCGTAAAACTTGGATGTATTTGGAAACTTTAGAAAGAAAAATTGCAGATACTGCAGATTTTGTTTCCGTTCACATAAGAATTGAGTTTTCCGAGAACTCTAAGAAATTACCAACAGGTGCGACCGTTCCTGATTTTTTTGTAAAAGAAATTTATATTGGTCAAAAATTATATGGTATTTGGAGATTTCCAAATGTAAAACCAGTTAGTTCTGATCCGAACTATTATCGAGTTCAGTGATCATCACCACTAAATCACCATTACCTTTTATAACTCTATGATAAACACCCTTGGGGATGAAATATTCCTTTAAGGGTGTTAATATTTCAGGTAATTTATTATCCATCTGTAACATCCAAAGGTCACCTTCGACCACCTGAACTAATCTATCTTTTAAATCGTAATGCCACTTTAATTCCTCTGAATCGACATCAGAAGAAAAAGTTCTCATTATCTTACCCTCAATTAATTCTTGTTTGAATGGGAATTCCATAGAAACAATATAGGTATATTACCAAGGAGATGAAGATTTTATTCCGAGTTGTTTTCTGTATCTTGAGACATTACACGCCCAATATCCCGCTTTTGTTCTATCTTTTTTCTGATCACATTTGTGACGAGCTCTGAAGCTCTTTCTCGCACCAGGGTTGTTGTTTCGAACTCTCATACTTGGATCACCAAAAGAGACTTTGATTACATTACCTTTATCGTTTTTGACGTACACACTAAATTTCTTTGGTCCACCAGGCGTTCTGAATGGGGAATTTAGTTTTACCTTTCTACCACGATATTCTGCCTCTACCAAGAATTCCTCTTCCTCGATCTCAAAAGGAATATCTAACCAAACCGTATCACCTTCAAAAATTGCGGTTTCACCAACATTTGTATTGATCAACCACTCATCATCCTCACAAAGTGAGATCAAACCTTTTTGAAACAATTCTCTTGTTTCATTTATGATATTAAAATATTCGTCTGAATATGGTCTATAGATATTCTCATTCAAGGGAAGTCCTCTTCTTACCATAAAGGTTAGACCTTCTGAGGCTTCAACACCTTCTTTCAATACCATACCAGTCTTTGGTAGGTTTTCCTTCAAAATGTACTTTATAAACTCTTTCATTTTTTTTGGGTTTTTGGTTCTAATGGTGGGTCCAATAAAAATCGTTGATTAATCCAATTTCTCAATTCATTTTCAACAAACATATCAGGAACCGGTTGATCATCAGGCATTTTATCAGTCAAATCAGCAATATACCTTGCAAATTTAATCTTATTTTCTTCATTCATCATATTCATCAATCCGTCACTGATGAAAAATATTCTTGTAAAAGGATCTGAAAGTGGTAGATCACCCTCAGCACTTTCCATAAGTCTCAATATAGTTTTACCCCACCATGTTTTGTAATTTTGAGTTTCCGTTAAAGATGGTTTGATAATTTTATTTATAGCCCTAAGAATTGATGCTCCGAAACCCGCTACAGCCACCTGAGGTAAAAACCATGGAATAAGTCTCAACAAGGCTTTAAATGCTCCTTCACCTATGTGTTTACCCAATCTTTCATTGATGGCAACTTCAACAATTTTCTTCAGTTGACCAAATGTGATAGGTCCTTGAGCCTTACAAAACTTCTCAGCATCACATATGTTTTTGACAACCCTTGCGGATGGTTCAACGGGAATTGGGGATGGTAATTGTTCATTTACCAACCCCATCATCGTTTTGATTTTTTCTACTTCTGTTATTAGTTGAGACATCTTAAATAAATACTTTGATGTCCCATAATGATTTTTTTATATTTATTTAAGACAAAATAGAATGTCATGGTAGATCTTACATTATTAAACGACGTATATAAATCCTATGTCACTCTGAGAAATAAGATTACCTCTGGTGAAGAATTGACTGAAAGTCTTCAGGATTTAGAATCATCAATTCATAAACGAGATAAAAGTTTAACTCAACAAATTCAAATGTTAAAAACTGAAATAGACAGACTTAGTGGTCTGTGATATTTATGGTAAACATTTGACTTATGATACTTAAACTTGGTTCAAAAGGAGAAAACGTAAAACTTTTACAGAGATTTCTCAAACTGAAAGATGATGGGGATTTTGGTCCCAAGACAGTTGCCGCTGTCAAGAAATGGCAAAAAGCAAACGGCTTGACCGATGACGGAATTGTGGGTCCCAAAACTTGGGATCTTATGGGTTTAGCATCTACAGACTTATCTGAGACAGTAGAATTTACAAACGATCTAATAATCAATAAATCGTATTTGAAGGAAAGCGAATATGTGAAAGGTCCAATAAAACCTGAATACATTTTTCTTCACCACACAGCTGGTTGGCACAATCCATACAATGTAATCTCTGCTTGGAACAGAGACAATCGTGGAAGAATTGCCACTGAGTTTGTTCTCGGTGGTCAATCAGTACTTGGTAATGATAACAAGTATGATGGTGAAATTGTTCAAGCATTTCCTGAAGGAAACTGGGGCAGTCACTTAGGTGCTACAGGTTCCTCACACATGCACAAAAATTCGGTGGGTATCGAAGTTTGTAACTTTGGTTATTTGGTGAGTGGAAAAACATATACCAATCATGTTGCTGATGAGTCTCAAGTTGTAACTCTCAAAAAAGCTTTCAAAAAATTCAAAACTTGGCACAAATATTCTGATAAACAAATTTCACAACTTAGAGATTTGATTTTATTCATCGGGAATAGAGATTCAATTGACGTAAGAGAAGGATTACCGAAACTAATTAAACAAAATGGAGAGAAGGCGTTTGACTTTTCGAATGAAGCTTATAAAGGAAATGTTAAAGGTTTATTGACTCATACAAATGTAAGAAAAGATAAATTTGATATGTTCCCTCAACAAGAGTTACTTGATATGTTAGTATCATTGTAATTTTTTTGGTATATTTGTGATATGGAAAACAATTTTAGAAAAGAATTCAAGTGGGTGATCAAAGTGTTGGAGTCCTGTAAGACTGAAGACCATCTATATTCTGTAGAAAATCTTTTCGAGAACTTAATTGCCAAACACAAAAAACAGATTAATTGTAATGGTATAGACTGTATTTACGAAGATTTGATTCGTGAAGAATTCAAAAATTATTTGACCATCAAGTCCAGAACAGTAATTTTTTGAATATTTTAAGATATTTATTGAGAACATCCCTATGTGATGTAATTTATATATCCCTTTTCACTATAAAGACCTGAGAAATCAGGTCTTTTTTTGTTAGAATTTTTTTCATATCTTTGTAGAAATTCATTGGTCATGAAAATTACTTTTATTTCAGATACACACACCAAACACCATCAGGTAACTCACACTCTACCCGGTGGTGATATGATTATCCACGCTGGGGATATGAGTAGTATGGGTTATCAAGAAGAAATCACAAATTTCCTAAAGTGGTTCGATGGGTTGGATAATTATACCCACAAGATCTTCATTGCCGGTAATCACGATTGGGGGTTCCAAGATAGTCCTGACATGTGTCGGGAACTTTTGAAGATGTACCCAAGTGTTACCTACCTACAAGATAACTTGGAGGTTATTGGTGAAGACTATGAAACTGCGGTGAAAATTTATGGATCTCCATGGCAACCTGAGTTTTGGAATTGGGCATTCAACCTACCAAGAATGGGATGGGAACTTGAACAAAAATGGAATGACATCCCGATGAACACTGACATCCTTATTACTCACGGTCCCGCCTGGGGTCATTTGGACACCGTCAAAGGACATAGTATTCCTATAGGTTGTGAACTATTGTCTGAAAGAATAAAAACCCTGAAACCAAAGATCCACGTTTGCGGTCACATCCATACAGGATACGGATACAAATTTGATGGAGACACCCACTTCTTCAACGCATCAGTTTTGGATGAGAGTTATAACTTCACTCAAAAACCACTTACCGTAGAGTGGAATAAAGAAACCAACGAAATCACTTTTCTAAATGAAATGGAATAAAATCTCCCTGAATAAACAAAACAGAATGTTACGATTCGGTGTTGGGTTTCACGAAGGAAATTTCTTTATCAGAGTTGACTTGTGGTGGTTTGGAATCAGACTTTCATAAAATGAACCCTCACTCAAAAAGTGGGGGTTTTATATTTATAAGAAGGTATTTATAGTTAGATATGAAAAAAGCACTTAGAGAACAATTAGAAAGGCAAATAGAATTGATGTCCTTCATGGAACAGTCAAGCCTTTCACAGACAATTGGACAAGGATTTGTTCAAGCACTAAAATCCGGATTGGCAAAAAGCGCTCTTAAATCATTATTAGGTGTGGATGACGTTGATTTGGATCAAGGTTCTTCAACCACTACATCGTCAGATGAAGTTGCTCCTCTAACCAAAACAACAACAGATGATGAGTTTTATAAATCAATTCTCAAGGGAATTGGTGCACCAATCACGGATGAAAATATGAAATTCTTTTATGCTTGGAGACAAGCTGAAGGAGGAAAAGCCAGAAACAACCCATTCAATACAACCCAACCAAAACCAAATTCAACTTTTTATAACTGTTTGAAAAAAGGTATTTCGGGATGTAAAAGTGGTGTAAGAAATTACATGAATAGTCAAGATGGTATTGACGCCACTATCAAAACTTTGAAAAATGGTCGTTATCAAAATATCATCAACACCCTGAAATCAGGTGATAGTGCTGAAAAATCCGCTCAGGCTTTAAAATCATCACCCTGGGGAACGGGTCAATTAGCTTTGAAGGTCGTTCAGTCCTATAATTCTGGAGCAACGCCAAAACCACCAAAAATCGGATAGATTATGTTGACCGGTAATAAATTAGTTATGGTCACTAAAATTCTTTATTCTCAATGGATGAAGAATAATATTGAGTTATTTGACTCAAGTGAGGTTAAGTGGGATGGGGGTAAAGTGGAAGAGTTCTTCAAATCAATTCATAAAAATCTTGGTTTAGATTATGATGTTGATGATTTTTTTTATTATATGAACACCGTTTTGATGAATGAAGAGAATTTAAAAAACGGAACTTTGAATTCTTCGAATATTGTATCTCCAAGAATGAAGATGTACAAAATTAATGTTTCTGAAGTAAAAACTGAAACTCACAAATACTACGGTTTTTTAAATACTTCTGGTTATTTTACCCGAGATCAATTAGAAGAAAATGTATATGAGTTGTATACTGAAAATTATTTAGATTTATGGGATTACACTCAATATGATAGTGAATTTATCGACGGCGACGGTGATGGAGTCGATGTTGAGGGTGTCGAATTAGAAAAAGTCCTCAATAACGAATCGTCGGGATTCAACAAATTTTTGGATTCTCTAAATGAATCTGAAATCGATTTTCTAAAGAAAGAGTTAGAAAAAAGATTATTATAGTTTTCCTTTTCTTGCTAACTTAGCATAGTCCCCAAGTGTCATCTTGGTTTTCCAATCTTTATTTTCTTTGTGGTGGATTGTAACGGAGACGGGACCATTTTTTGTGATGGACAAATCATATCTCCAAATTTGACGTGAAAACTCACTATCAAATTCACGAGTAAACTTAGTTGGGTTCTCCGTCTTCTGACTCATCTGACACTATTTTCTTTTTACCAAAAATCTTTTCTACTGTGGTCAATCCCAAAAATGATGCCGCCAACAGCGCTAATGTGTCAAATATATGTTCAGGTGTCTCACCATTCTTAACTGTTGTTATATAGGCCAAAACAATCAAATTCAGTAATGTTACAAGACCTGAGAATCGTTTTGATGATACACCCGTACCTTCAGTCATTATCTTCATAAAAAGTTGTCCTATGGTCTTCATTTTCGGTCAATATTTTCTTAATAAATATTTGTGTATATTTATAAGGCTGTATGAACTGTCCAATACATCAAAATAATTGTCATGAACTCGTAGAAAAATATCCATTTCTAAGTTCTATTAATGTAGAATGTGTAGATCATAATAAATCACATATCTATATGGACGCCACCCTGGTTTTAGAGACAACACCACTTCCTGAAACGTTCTATGAACTAAAAATGGAAATTTATAATATTGTCAAAGAAAAAACAAACAAAACTCCTATCGCTCGATCAGGATGGAGAATTTTGAAATTTGACAAGAATTAATTATAGAAGTTCTAGAAAATTAAAGCTAAAAAAGCTAACTAGTCTAGTGCTAGTTCTAGTAATAAATATGTTAAAATAATTTTTTTTTATTACATTTTTTTTATGAGGGAAAAAATTTTGGAATCCTATACAAACCGAAAACTAAAGGACACTATGGAGTTGTTCTTCGGTCGTGGTTCAAGGGTTGAAGTTAAGAAGGTATTTCCTCTTTCTCAGATGAAGACTGAACAGGTCGAGGTAAAAGTTTGGATTACAGATCCTGAGGTTACAATAACCTATTGGCCCCAAAATATTGAATGGTTACTCGAAGAGTCTTGGGAGTTTGTGAATGGAAAAAACACCAAATGTGTAATCCAAGCCAGTTATGATATTATTTAGTGGTATCTAAAGTAGTGGGTGTTGTTTCCACTATGGGTTCAGGTGAATTGATCACTTGCGTCACCTTAGGAATTTTATTGATTTTTTGGGTGATTGTATCATAAACCACCACTTTTTCATGGACAGTATCTACAACCATAACTTTTTCGTGGTTCGAGGATCGTTTTGCAAATGACATCCGAGGTAAAATGTTGTAAAGTGTCACAAAGACAAGTGAAAATAACATTATTATGGTAACCAAACCAATTTGGTACAAATATTTGAATGTAGATGTTGTTTTCATATGACAAAGATATGGAAAAACTTTGATTTATCAAATAATAGTCGTATATTTATAGTATATGGAAAAAAAATCATCTATTATAAATTGGGAGCTCTACTCAAAGATCAAAAAACCCAAATTTAAGTTGGAAAAAGAGTTTAAAGTGTATAGAAAACCACTCTTGGGTCGTTTTTTTGACAAAATGTGTAATTTGGGTCAAAAATTGATCAAAAAACCGATTTTTTCAATCCTTTTTGTCATGAATTTGATACTTTTGGGTGAATATTTCCGTTGCACCCTGTCAGGTGAACAAATTGAGGCTTTTCGTTGGGTAACTACCACCTCATTTTTGTTCTTTTTTGGGTATTTGACCTTTTTTAACAAAAATTAGTCTAAAAAGTCGTTGAATTCCTCCTCTTCGTCTGAAAAAATTCGATCGTAACACTTTTTACATAATTGACCACCACCATCTACGTAGTAAAATCTATAATTTACATCGGTAGTTGATTCAAAGTCGGTTTCGACTCCACAAGAAACACACTTATCTTTCATTTTTTCACTTTTTTTTGTTTTTTATATCAGTCCTGATTGCCAATATATATCTGATCCCACCACAATTGTCTCATCAGCACTTCTACCTCCAACAATATATGTCTGAGTTGCTCCAGTATTAGAATAATTTACCGTGTTTCCTGTCCAAGGGGAAATATTCATCTGTTCAACCACTTTGTCAATTCTGTTCGCCAATCCATACTGAACTTGGTTGGTTGCAGGATTGAATTGGGCCGCAAAAACAATTCCAATAATTTTACGAACACCACCAATTTGAGCAACTAATGCTGATCCTGAGTCACCCTGATTAATTGGATATGGACAAATGAAACCAGTTGTTGTGGTTGTTGCACTCGCATAGAATCTTATACAGTCAGAAAAAAAGATTGCGGTTGTAATACCCTGATTTTGATATCCAATAGGTCCTACAACAGTATTCACAGTGTCGGCAAACAATTTCATTTCACCCTCACCTTTTGGACCAGTTGTTCTACCTGAACTAAATAAGTTTGGATTTGTAACTAAAAGATTATCTATTTCACTTGTTGTGGCAAATTCCAAAGGCTGAGTCCAACCCGTCATTCCAAGTTGTCTAAAAGAGGTTGTATTACTTATATCAGAGGAATTGACTGTGGCTAAAGCAACGTCGACAGTATTGTATGTAGGTGAACCACTAAGGGTTACGTATTTTTTTACCAAACCAATTGAGTTCTGTGGTCCTTGATTTGTGGCTTCGTTGGGTTGTGTTACAAAATTCAAATATGTGTTTTGAATGGGTGTTGTCTGAAATCTCTGACTGGCGATAAATGCATCAGGTACCCACACGTGGTTGTTGGAAACAGCAACCAACGAGTTATTCTCGTTATCTACGGCGATAAAACCTAAGGTACCAACAGTTGTACTCATGTTGGTAAAGTTAGTGGACGAAAGACCCCCTTGTATAGGTCTTATGGTGTTACGGTTGTTTGGTGGTGTTGTTTGCCAAGTATAAAATGATGAAGGACAACTCATTAATTCATAATAACCTTCCTCCACATCGGTCACAAAGGTATGACCTGAAAACTCAATAGTTTTTGGTATGAGTTCTGATTCTGGAATTTGATCAACAGGTTTTTTTTCAAGTACTGTGAAAACCAAGGCGTCTTGGTCTGTGAGTTTACCGTCAACAATTTTTTTGGAGTATGACACACCCACAACGTCATCACCAGTAATACTGTGATAATGTTTTGTAAGTTCGCTCAGTAAATTATTATCCATGATCACTATAGGTTAGGTATGTAAATAAATAGGGTTGATCCAAATGAAGTTGGTGTTGGCGTCAGTGTTGGTGTCGGGGTTGGAGTAACAAATGATGTTGTACATATACCCACCACAATACCATTACCTTGACCTGAAAATCCTGACATGGTTATTTCTGTATAGTCGGTTACCCCTGATACTTTGAAATAACCATAAGCAACACTTGTAGTGGAACCGATGTTATTACCAACAATATTGTAGAAACATCCGCTAAGTCCAAGAATATCTGTCGAAGCAGCATTTGAAGTTACGTTGACACTTTCACCCAGGTCAATAACTCCCAATGCAATTACTACGTCGTTTATTGGTGTGTCGAAAGTTAATGTGTAACTAAACGCCTGATTGTTCTTACCCAATACAACATTCCCCAGTGTATCAAACGGTACATTTACACCACAATTATTTGCTGATGTCAAAATGTTTACAACATCTCCTGTGGAACTTCCTGAAACCGTAAATCCAGGATATGATATAGATTGACCATTACCAGGAACTCTTGTAATTGCACAACCATAATTTTTCGTAGGGGTCGGAGTTGGTGTTGGTGCGGCGGGAATAGAATCCGAACATAAACCTAAGACAGATCCTAATCTACCTCCAGGTCCCGTTACAGTAAGACTCGTAAAACTGATTGGTGCAGTCACTTTGAATTTTATAAATGGGGCATCGTCATTTGTTGTCCACCCTCCTAATCCCTGGTGTATAGTATTTCCACTTATTGATGAATGGCACGAAACTCCTCTAATGGCTAATACAGGAGTACCACTATCTGTCGTAAACGTGAAAGTTTCCTCCTGTGTGCCTGTACAACCTCCGCCGTAAATTACCAAATCAATATCGTTTACTGGACTACTGAAGTTTAGTGTGTATTCAAATGGGAATACTGGTCCTGGACAACCACCACCACCATTACCTAACCACACACCACCTGAAGGTGCCACAAATGTATTGTTACAACAAGCTGCAGGTGTAAAAGTATAAGGCGTTACACTTCCAGAAAAAGATTCGGTTATTGTAATACCATTTACGGTTTGAGGTGGACTTACAAAACTAGTACACAAGTTCAAAGTGGGTGTAACCGTTGGTGTTGGTGTTGGGCTAGCAGGACAAGGGTCTAAGAATGGGAATGTACCTCCACCGATACAAGTAACACCTGGTGATACCACATTGAACCCATATCCACCGAGACTACCGTTTTTGATACAATATTGGAATAATGGTGTTGGTTCAATACCCGAAACAGGAAGGTCCACAAATGTGAAGACAGTCTCATCACAACAAGTCAAACCGGAGATCAAGTTGGTAGCCCCCGTAATTTGAAGGTATACAGCGGTTACACAACTACCCAAACCACTCGGAGTTACCGTTGGGGTGGGTGAGAATGTTGGTGTGGGGGTAGGAGTTCCTGTAAATGGTATTAGATTTACATCATTACAACTTATATCACTACTACATCCAGCGACACCACCAAAGATTGTGCTATTGTAATTTTGAATAAATGTAAGACTGTAAGGGAAGTTCAGATCAACTTTATAAAGACTTCCACTTGTTGATATATAAATTTCACTGTTCCAAGTAAACAGACCATACGAATCTGCCATAGTAGATGGCAATTCTACTTCTTGTTCATAATTCCCTGTTGTATAATCATATTGTGTAAGGAAATATTGTTGTAAACCAGTAGATAGATTAATTCTTGCATTTAACCACAAGAACTTATTCGTTGATGTAACCATGAAATCACCTATTGTACTTCCATAAGTCCAAGTGTTTGGTATACCTGGTCCACTCGGTATAAATTTGTTAGTATAAACAGGGTTATTAGGGTCGGTGTAGTCAACCTGATAAACCATAGGACAAACACCATAGTAAGTCCCTGGACAATCAACAAAACCAATATTCACCAAAGTGGTATCGTTTATTGCAAAAAGACCCGCAGAGGTTCCTGAAGTGGCTAAGTCCGAAAGAACATTGGTGATGATACTTCCGTTATAGTAATATTGTTTATAAAAATTTTGAGTCGATGGTGATGGAACCAATACAGTCTTAAAGATTCTATTGTTTGTATTAGCAACATCAGGAGAGTTTGAAGACCCCGTGCTCAATATTGTAAAGTTGTTTGTTGGTACTGAGTATCTGTAAATAAACCCGTTACTATCAACGTAAATTGGATCACAATTCACAGGAACTAAAGTTTCTGTAGGTGTTGGTGTTAGAGACGCTGTTGGAGATATAGTATTTGTCGGCGTCAAGGTCGGTGTAACACTTTCCGTAATGGTTGGTGTTGGCGTTACTGTTGGCGTTTCAGTTATCGTTGGAGTTGGAGTTGGTGTCTGTGATTCTGAAACTGTGGGAGTTACAGTAGGAGTTACACTACTTGTAGGTGTTGGTGTTTGATTAGTTGGGGTAACACTTGGAGTTTGAGTAGGAGTGTCAGTAATAGTTGGGGTTACCGTTGGAGTTGGACTTGGACATACCACACTACAGACGTTTGTGGAAACATTTACTCTAACATATGGTTGCGATACATCGACACAAACCACATCTGTAATGGGTGTCAAACCAGAAACAAAATTACCACAACAATCGTAGTAAGACCACAGTTCCGCCGTCACTGTACCTGAAAAACAGAATCCCAATGATGGTGTAGGAGTAGGTGTTACAGTATTACACTCAATACTGACTGAGTCAATAAAATTACCCAAAGGATCACTATTGGATGCCGCAAACACCAAACTCATTTTTGGGTCGGTTGCTATGAAATCCTCAGAATATAATGTCCAATTTTTGATTGATCCAACATAGGTATTTGGGAAATATACCAAACCTGAAGTATCCCCACTAACACCAACTTTCATTTCATTGGAATAACCCAATCGACCTCTCTGAGCGAAAGAAACTGTATATTTCTGTCCCACAACTGCATTGAATACCTGATATAATTGTTGACCAGTCTGAGGTTGACTATTCAACTCTGCAAAGAAATCACCACTATAAGGGGTAATCTTCAAATATCCGTTTGCACAGATGGTGATGGCTTTGTTTGTCGTATCCCAAAATGGAATATCAATAGAAGGATATTGTCCTATTGTTTTTGGCGGTTTTACATTTGATGTAAATTGTTCAAAACTACCATTATAAATCTGAAAACATGGACTTGTTGGTGTTGGTGTTATGGTGTTTGTTGGTGGCGGATATTGTTCGATGTTCACCTGAACCAAATTCAAGTTTTTTCCAAACAATGTTCCATCCAAAACCCATAGATTCACCACATCACCAGGCAGGATTTGGTAATTGGTGATCCACAATCCATCAGAACACCTGTTGTAAGAAACAACAAGTATCGTAGGTAGAGTATTGTATATGGTATATTTAGAACAAGCCATCAGGTCATAAAAGTTATATTAGTCACCAGTCCATCTCCTGACCATATAAAATGAAGAATTTGCCGGAACCTGTTGGTCAATATCAACCTGAGGTTTTTCTATTGGTTTGGGAGGGTTTGTAGCATTTTCCAAACCCAAAAGGAATTTTTTAACATCACCACCCAACGCCAAAAACGCACCCTCAATATTTTGTTTTTTTATGTCTTTCAAAACTTGACGATCTTTTGGAAGGGTCATTCTTTTATTACCTTCAAATCGTTTGATTTCTAATTTTGGTTCCTTCTTGTATAACCAATATGGTATTTTGAATATTTTGAATTGTGGAAAATCAGGAATAGAACCAACAATTTCTACTTTGGATTTGGGTAGTTGGGTGATGTGGTATCTAATACCATAATCTTGTGCACCATCAGCCCATTCAAAATTACTCTTAAATTCTTTTGGATTTACAACGACATAACTGTTGGGTGTTTCGTCCATAACCCAATATGAAACAGTGGTGGTTTTATCCTCAGGATTGTATGTGGATTTAAATAATGGATTGTTCTCCGTTTGTTCGTTTATCGAACCCAATAATTTTGTGTATTGATCTTCAGTAATAACAATTTTGGTGGCCATAACAATAAATACCCACCAAACGATAAATCTATTTTTTAGAAATAAATTTCACCTCTGAATCTAACAAATAGGGTACCAACTTCGTATTCTGCGTTACGAGGTACCGATAGAGTTTCCTTCTTACCATCAGGGTGAGTCAGGATAAGTTTGTTCTTCAAGATTTTGATAGTTCCCATAAATCCAATATAGTAATAATAAAAAAATTATCTATTACTTTTCAGATAACCTATTAAGAATCTCCAAATTTTTTTGTTGTAATTTCAATCTTTTTAGAATCGTCTTTCTACTTGTAGGTTTTGGTAAAGACTTGTGAGCTTGTGCCATATGTAATTATATTTGAATATAAATACATATCAGTAATTTTTTTCAAGGATTTTCAAACAATATTCCAAATCACCGGTGTATTGTTCCACAGGTAGAGTATCACTAAACATTTCCATCAAAGTATCTTGGGAATCAATGTCGATGAAGAAAAAAATTTCAAATTCATGCCAATCCATTCTCACAGTAAGAAGATTATCTTCTTCTCGGTGTGATGCAGAAAATTTTGGACAACCATTTCGTGTACACCAATTAAAAACTTTGGTGAAAGTGTGTAATTTCAAACCCATATGTTATAAAATATAAAAAATAAAAAAACCCCAATCAAGGGGTTATTATCAACAAAGACTTGTTTGGGTGAAAGTCCAATCGGAGAAACATCCAACCGTAGGAGTGCCTTGAGCACAAATCTCACCTGTTGATGGGTTTGGCCAAGTTCCTCCAGGTGCTGGAATTACTTGTATATTTCCATCACAGTCTGTATAAACAATTGATTCACCACAATTGTACGAACCTGTAAATTCATATTCCCATGTAGAGCATGTTAGGGAACATTCCTCACAGTTCAAAAACTGTGAAGTAATATCGTTGGTATTGTTGATATCAGTTTGGGAGAATACAAAATAACAAGTCGGTCCACCATTTGTTGTCTGAACCACATCACCCAAATCATATGGTGTTGACGATCTCGCCAATATTTGTCTAGATTCATCACATACCTGTAAAATATAATAATAGTATACTGATGATGGTGTTATAGAAGGTGTAACCGTTATTGTTGGTGTTGGAGTCGTAGTAGGTGTAATTGTCGGAGTTGGGGTTTGAGTAGGACATGCACCCATAACCTCTGAAATACAATTGTTACATTGATTAACGTCGGCATATATACTAACAAAATCTACGTTAGGTGTTAGGCTTGAATCTTCTCCTCCAACCCAATAACAAGTCAGATTAAAATTGGCATCTCGACCAACAATTGTTTTTCCACCGCTACCAGGTGGAACCACACATCCGTATGCTATTGGTCCAGGAGGATTACAACATGGTTGTAACCTATGAATTGGCCATGGTGTTGGTGTCGGAGTCCTCGTAGGTGTATTAGTGTTAGTTGGTGTTGTAGTGATTGTAGGTGTTACGCTCGGAGTGTTTGAAGGTGTATTTGTTATCGTTGGTGTGGTTGTGATTGTAGGTGTAATACTTGGTGTATTTGAAGGAGTATTTGTAATTGTTGGTGTTACAGTATTTGTTACGGTTGGAGTTGGTGTTGGTGAATCAGTAATTGTCGGAGTTGGTGTTGGTGAATCAGTAATTGTCGGAGTTGGCGTTGGTGAATCAGTAATTGTTGGAGTCGGTGTTGGTGAATCAGTAATTGTTGGAGTTGGCGTTGATGTTGGAGTATCAGTCACAGTAGGTGTAACTGTTGGAGTTGAAGTAAGAGATGTTGTAACAGTGGGAGTTACTGTTGTTGTGATCGTCGGAGTGGGTGTAACGGTTGGAGTTGCCGACGGTGTTGGAGTTGGTGGTACATCACAAGTCCAAGGTTGACCTAACCAAATCGGAGTCCATCCTTGTGATGATTGAAGTGGTGAAGGTGATGTTTGAATGTAAGCCAAGAAACCGGGATTCGATGGGTCGTAAAGATATAGTTTGTGAAGATTTGTATAAATTCTGACCTCACTATAGGGACTCAAGAAAATACCGATGGGCCTTTCACCATTCACATTAAAAGTAATTGGTAACTGAAAAACAACTTCTTCATTATGTGGTGGACTAAACGTGTTTCTAACTAATCGATAGGTTCCATTAGTCATTTCGTACATAGTCCATATTCTGAAATTATTATTGAAGGCCCAAAAGGTTAGGATTTGACCTACTACTTTTTCCGCACCTGCAGTAAATGGAAAACTCCAAACCTCAGTCATCACAGTGGGTGTCTGAGCGGACATTGGCGATACTTGTAAATATACTATTTCTTTAGAAGACTCATCCGCAGCCAATAAAGTGGAGAACGGCCAGGCATCTGTAATCCCATAAGTGATTTTTAAATTTGGTCTTGATGGGAAAGGGTAATTTTTATTAGTAACACCAATTCCTGAATTACCACCTATACCATTAGAAGACAGAAAAGGACAAGAATAATATGGTCCGTTATTCTGAACAGTTACAGAAGTTCCGGTGTTGAAAAATTGTGTGATCCAAGGTCTATATTTTGCAATAGTACTATAACTTGGTACATTTAATGGGTATCCGGTTGGATAAAAGGCATTTATAGAATATTCAGAATTATTATCCCAACTGTATATGGTCTGAGACGTTTTATTCTGAGAGGAATTGTAATATAAAATAACTGGATCACACACATCAGTACAAGGTCCTGTTATAGAACCAGAAAATGGTTCGATTGTGACTGAAAGTGTGTTTGATTCTACCGTATAAAAAGTATCATCCACAACCCAAATAACAATAGTTTGGTTTGGTTCAACAGGAAAATTAGAAACTGTTTGATTGTCACTACAGCGATTGTAATTTATTATAGCTGTGTTTCTATCTGAGTTGTTTGTTATTGTATACTTTGAACAAGACATTTTGATGGTAATATCATTATAAATATTTAGTCAATACTAATATTGTCCAAAGAATATCCGTACTTTTGAGTTAATAACTCCATAATATCTTCACGAACATTTCTTTTATCGGAAAATCTATGCCCACTTGTGAACGACATCTTAATATTAACTTTACCGTCCGATTCTTTTATCCCCAACTTGATTGCTTTTATACTTTTTCCGGAAGGTAATTTCTTTATTTCAGGTTTTATTATTTTGTCGAATTTTTTTACCCACTCATGAACATTCGTAACAAAAAAAGTGGTGTCTATTTTAAAATCACCATGTTCAGGATCACCCTCTTCAAGTCCTAAATATCTGATTAAATTTTCCCTCATCAAATCAATTTTATTTTTGAATGGGTTACGTCGATAACCACCACCTTCAGGCATTTCTATCTTTAACCAATCCTCAATTGGTATTTCCAAATTGATTTTTATATCATTAGGTTCAGGTTCCTGTATATATAATTTAAATTGATCGGGTAAATCCTTAGGACTTAATGCTAAAATTTGTTTTTTATACTTTTCGGTGAATTTTTCTGTAGGTCTAAATGATTCAAATTTAACTAGTCCTTGATCTAAGGCTTCTTCTCCCACTCTAAGTAATCGGTGGTTGGGTGGTAGTCCCAAACTTTTTCGTATTTGAGCACCATACTTTTTATCAATGAAAGTCATAGGTGTCATTTTTGGAAGATATACCTTGTTGTCTTCCATCCAAATCCTGTAATATTCTATTGCAGCTTGAAGTAAATCTTCATTATTACGTTGCCAATTACCCATGATTATAAATATTCATATCACACAAACTCAACATAATTTGTGTCCATCGGAATACCATGATCTCCAAATACAACAAAAAACATTTGAAATGTCGAATCAATCATCTCACGAAATTCTTCATCCGATAAATTATCCCTATCAAGATGTAATTTCAAATCATAATCCCCATTTTCTCTTTTCAAAAGTTTAATTGATTTTAAATCAGGCACTTCAGTCTTACTACTCATCCTTTCTTGAAATATTTTCCATACACGTGGAATTTCAGGGATAATTCTTTTGTAGTATTTTTTTATTTTACTTGAATCAAATTTCGTAATTATATTACTGAAGTTGTCTGAAGAAAGCCCCATATACTTCATGATTTTATCTAAATAGTCTTCTATGTAATCAATAAAATGTTGATATCTTGGGTTATATGAGTCACCACCCCAATGATACTTTTCGGGATCAACCAAAACGTGTAAACTAAACATAGGTATATCACCGACCTCTGTCATCTTTTCATCGATTGATAATTCGTAATCCATACCCAATTTCTTCCTCAACATTTGATCAAGAAATTTATCGGTCGCATTATATAATAAATCAAGTTTCATCACCAATAAAAAAAATCTACTCTAATTTTTCCAACAGATAAACCCAAATTTTTGGATATGGTTCCTAGTCGATTATAAGCATCACCTTTTACGACATGTCTTGTCCAACCACCCTTTTCAGTGATTTTTTTTACCAAAGAGGTAACGTCTTTCCCTCCATACAAAACTTTTTTTATAATAACCTTAGCGCTGACATAATTTTTATCCATCTCATCTTCTGATCGGAAAAAAACTTGATATTTGTAACCATATGAAAAACCACCAAAAATATATACAACCTCCAATTCATCTTCTTTAGCAACAAACTCTTTATCGTATAATTTATCATAGATAATTTTAAGAGGTCCCTTCAGGGTTTCGGTTTGTTGTAATTTTTTGAATGGTTCATCATTAAATTCTATGGTAATATAGTCACGTTGTGGTTCATCCTCATCAGGTTGTTCTGAAAATTCATGTTTGAATGTTGTGTGGTCTGGTTCCATTTCAAATGCAGGTGCATCATACGGACC
>Ga0208161_1000650_pt1 | contig 19576 bp, 27 predicted proteins | sample CB_VirMetaG_3_FD_184538 | JGI IMG/M metagenome (GOLD analysis project Ga0208161, IMG submission 184538) | Freshwater to marine saline gradient viral communities from Chesapeake Bay - CB_1508_1S Viral MetaG (SPAdes) (version 4) | ecosystem: Environmental > Aquatic > Marine > Coastal | place: USA...
CTGCTGTTGTTAGAAATGATGCTGATAGTGCAGATATTGCTTACAGTATATCTGGAAATGATTGGTCAGCATCTAGTATTGTGTATGGTGAAGGACCAGACATTAAACCTCATGCGTACTTAGCGCAAGCTGACCATTTACCATTGGTGTATCATCAATTAGGTGCAAGTCACGCTCATAGTGGTAACTATGGTTTTAATAGATTAATGGATTGTGGATCAGTTCCTACGACTTATTCAGGATCACCCACTAACTTTAAACCTAACGTAGTATTGGGAGCATATGGACGTACTTGGTGGGCAGATATTTCTGGAGATAAGCAGACTGTGTACTTCAGCGCATTACTGGATGGATCAGACTTGTCTACCGGTGATTCAGGTTACCTTTCTTTGGTAGATGTATTTCCTAATGGAGATGAAATAGTAGGACTAGCAGCACACAACGGTTTCTTAATTATCTTTGGTAAGAGAAACATTGCTGTATATTCTAATCCTATTGATGTCACATCCTTAACATTAGCTGATTTGATTACTAACGTAGGATGTATCGCTAGAGATAGTATTGTTAATACTGGTACAGATGTGATGTTCTTGTCTGATACTGGGGTAAGAAGTATTGCTCGTGTTATTCAAGAAAAGTCAGCACCTATTAACGATATATCTTTTAATGTTAGAGATGACTTAGTTGCTTTTGTAAACTCTGAAACAAAAATAAAAATTAAAGCAGTATATTACCCTACAGACGCTTTTTATATACTGTCACTTCCTACTACTAAGTATGTTTATTGTTTTGATTTAAGGGCTAGATTAGAAAATGGAGCAGCAAGAGTAACTATTTGGGATAGTATAGAACCTACAGCATTGCACGTTACTTATACTGGTGATCTGTTATTAGGTAAAGAAGGTTATCTTGGTAAGTACACAGGGCATCTTGATAATACTTCTACTTATAAGATGCGTTATTACACTAATCACTTTGATTTAGGTAGTCCTACATCATTAAAGTTTTTAAAGAAAGCTAACTTTACTGTAGTTGGTGGTGTTGGACAAAATGTATTTGTTAAATACGGTTTTGATTATGTAGCTTCTTATAGAGATATTCGTAAGTCATTAACTGCTGGATCAGTGTACGAATATAATATAGCTAAGTTTGGTGTTAGCGGTGTTTCAGTAGTAGGTAGTCAAGTTTTTGATAGTACAAATTCAAACCCTCAGTATAATACTATTACTGATACAGATGGTACGCACTATCAAGTAGCGTTTAAATCTGTTTTAGATTCTACTAATGGATATGATTTACCTCATCAAGTAAAACTATCTGGTGGTTATTACTATGTTCCAGATACTAACGCAGGAGAAGTTTCTAACGCTACGGTTTATTTAAAGAGTGCTGACGCTTTGTCAGAATACTCTAGCGGACTAGCACTAGAAGAAGTACGCTCTAATCTTGGTGGATCAGGTTCAATCATACAGTTAGGATTTGAGGCAGACATAAACCAAAACCCGTTGTCAATTCAAAAGATAGATGTTTACGTTAAAACAGGTAAAACAGTTTAAGGAATAGAAGATGTCAAATTATACAAAGGCAACTAATTTTACAGCTAAAGACAGTTTAAATACTGGCAATGTCGGTAAGATTGTAAAAGGTTCAGAGATTGATGCAGAATTTGTAGCTATTGCTTCTGCTATTTCATCTAAAGCTAATTTAGATTCTCCTAATTTTACTGGTACACCTGCTTTACCTACAGGCACGACAGCTATACTGCAAACAACTGGTAATAGTTCTCAAGCTGTAGCTACTACATCGTTTGTTCAACAAGAACTTGGAACTTTAGGATCTCTTGCTTCGCTTAATACTGTTAATGACGGTAATTGGTCTGGTACTGATTTAGCTGTAGCAAATGGTGGTACAGGTGCTTCAACTGCTTCTGATGCTAGAACTAATTTAGGAGTAGCTATTGGTACTAATGTATTAGGTTATGTAGCTCCCGGTACTAGTGGTAATGTTTTGACATCTAATGGTAGTGCGTGGGTATCTCAAGCGTTAGCAAGTACTGCTGTTAGTGGTACTTCAAGTACAACAGGTGTCTCTGGAAATACAGAACAACAACTATTAGAAGTTACAGTAACACCTGCTTCTGCAAGTAGTAAATTTCTTGTTATGGGTTGCGCTTCATTAAGTTGTTCAGGAGGCGGTGGTAATGGTGGATTAGCTAGGTTGTATAGAAATACAACAAGTTTAGGAATTCAACAACAAAATTACCATGCTACCTCTCAAGGATTTCACGCTTCTCTAGCACCTAGTATTCTGGATTCTCCAAGCACTACAAGTTCTATTACTTATAGACTTAAAGTAGAAAGAGTAGATAACTGTAACTGGTCTACTATTGGTGGATATAGCTTAACTGTAATTGAATTTAAATAATTGAGAGACTTATATGAATAATAGACACTTAGCCATATTAAATCTATACCCTAATGTTGTCAGTGTTTTTGAAGGCAAAGGTGCGTTTGATGCTAATGGCAATTTAGTAACTGTTGACGATGCTGCTGTTAATGTAGAAGTAAAAAGATTGCAAGTAAAGGAAAACAGAGCTAAGGCTTATCCTCCAATGCAAGATTACTTAGATGGTATTGTCAAAGGAGATCAAGCTCAGATTGATGAGTATATCGCTAAATGTTTAGACGTAAAAGAAACTTATCCTAAACCATAATGGACTCAGGAAATACTTTATTAGTGCATTTTGATAATCTTAAATTACCAGTAGAAGCACAAGAATGGTTACTTGATTATTGGAATGTTATTCAAGGTTTAGATGATTGGAAAGACAACGATCCAGTTGATGACATAGAAAAAGAAAAAGTTATATATCAAGTGTTAGTTAATATGCCAGCAAATCCTTTTTTTAGACTTAATGCTTATGCTCTACTACCAGTTATGTCAAACATGGTTTTGAAATGGATAGGTGCAAATAAGCTAGAAGATAAAAAAGAACAGCTAAACAAGGCTTATATGTGGAGAGCTGCATATTACGATGTTATTTTGGAAGTAGTAAAGTTAGTTCATGGTTATAAAGTTGCAGCAGAAGCAGCTTCTTATGTAGCTAAAATGTATGGTGAAAAATTTGAAGAGTATATAAAGGAGTTCAGAGATGCCTGATCCAGTATCAGCTACCGTTGGCAGTGCCGTTGTTGGCGGTTTTATGCAAAATAGGGCAGCCAGCAAACAAGCTGCTGCTATGAATCAACAAGCTGCTGCACAGGTAGAAGCTGCCCGTATAGCTGCTGAAGAAGCTAGATTTAGACCAGTAGGTATTACTACTAGGTTTGGTTCTGCTACGCCTCAATTCAATGAAGAAGGAAGGTTATCAGGCTACACTTATCAAGCTACTCCAGAACTACAAGCATTACAAAATCAACTATCTGGTTTGTATGGCGGTAGTTTAGGTCAAGCTGAACGTGCTGCTGCTCTACAACCACAGTTTGAACAAGCTGCTACTGGTTTGTTTGGTCTTGGTCAGCAGTATATGGCACAAACACCAGAAGAGCTACGCCAGCGTTATATGCAGCAACAAATGGATGTATTACGTCCTTATGATGTTGAAGAAGAACAACGTCTAGCTGCATCAGTATTTGGTCGTGGTAGAGGTGGTTTAAGTGTTGGAGCAGGTGGTCAACCAGAACTAAAAGCTCTTGCTGAATCACGAAGACGTAGAGATTTACAACTAGCTGCAGGTGCTGAACAAGCTGCACAACAACAGTTAGATTTTGGTACTGGATTGTTTAATCAAGCTGCTGGATTGCTTGGTACTGGTTACCAAACTCAACAAGCTGCTCTTTCTCCTTTCCAAGCTCAGTTCCAGTTAGGTACTCAACTAGAAGACATAGCTAGACAACCTATGGATATTGGTACTGCCTTAGGACAACAAGTTACTTCTGCTAATGCAAGAGCAGGGGAACTATTAAGTCAAGGTATGAGCAGTGCTGCTCAATTACAATCTGCTGGTCAACAAGCTAAAGCTTCTGGTCTAGCTTCTCTTGGTCAAGGTGTTGCTGGTTTGGGTCAACAATATGCTCAATATCAACAACAACAAGAACAAAATCAAATATTAAGAGATTGGTTAATGAGTGGAAGACAACCAACAGTTTATTCTCAACCAGCAAGTATGTTTAATGCCCCAGTAAATCAAAGTGGTATGCCTATTTTAGGCGGATCTACAATATTTGGTTAGTAAGGAGTTTAAAAAATTATGGCTAATTTATTTGGACCATCGCCTACAGAAATAATGGCTGCTAGGCAAAAAGAACTAGAGGACAGACAACAAGCTGAATATATGGCTATGTTGCAAACTGCTCAAACTCCTGCTGAACGTACTTATATGATGGCTGGTAGAACATTGTCACAAGCTTTATCACCATTAATTGGTGGTGGTGCAGGTGCTAATGATCCTATGCTTCAACAAGCTAGAGTTACTCAAACTATATTAAGTAAATATGGTCCTGATTCTTTAAATGATCCAGAAGCTTTATCAGCAATGTCTAGAGATTTTGCTTCTTTTGGAATGAATAATGAAGCAATTCAGCTAGCTGGTAGAGCTACTGATTTAAGAAAGAATCAACCTGATGCCTATATAACTGCTACTGGTGCAGATATAATGGATAAATTTAAGGGACAGATTACTGGATTAAACAAAGAAGCTACCTATAGAGTTAATGTTAAAACAGGAGATGTTAAAGAATTAGATTCTAATTTAACTGTTGGAACTATACCACCCGGTTTTAGATTGGTAAAAACTGCTCAAGGAATAGAGTTACAACCAATAACAAACAGAGCAGAAGAAGAAAGACAATTTAGAACAGCAGTAGATACTGCGTCTAAAGCTTCTTTTAGTAGAAGAAATATTGCTGATGCAATGAGAATTATTGAAGATAATGGTTGGTTAAGAGTTTGGAATGGAGTTTTATTTAGATTAATGACACCAGATACTTGGCTTGGGAAAATTGTTCCAACTGAGGCTGGTAATTTAGTTGGAACTGTTCAATCACTTAATTCACAAATTGCTTTACAATCTTTGGCTGACTTGAAAGAATTATCAAAAAGTGGAGCAAGTGGTTTAGGTGCAGTAAATATGAGAGAATGGGGAGCATTAGAATCTGCATTAAGAAGTTTAGATCCTAAAAAGCTAACAATTACTGCTCTATATAAAAACTTAAAAGAAATAGATCAACATTTTAAAAATATTATTGATGCTGCAATAAATCAAGAAGATCCTGCTAAGGCTTCAGAAGCTGTAAAAATATTAAAACAATCTGGTTTTATTCCTGAAGATTATTTTCCTGACGGAGGAATGTCTATTCAAGAAAAAAATCAAGATCCTTTAGGTTTGTTGTAATAAAAATAATTAATAGGAAAAAATATGGCTATATCTTCTTTTAGCGAAGTTAGGAAGAAATATCCTCAGTATGATCAAATACCTGACGGAGAACTTTCTTTTAGATTATGGAGCAAATATTATAAAGATAGAGTTCCAATGGGAGAGTTCGCTTCTTTAGTTAAGATGAACGATGATCAGTTTGGTCAGATGATAGCTTATGGAAAATCTCTTGGATATGAGCCTACAACTAAAACATCTGCTGAAGGCGTTGATCCTGAAGAACAAAAACTTTTACAATTCTTTGAAGGACAAACATTAAACTTTGGCGATGAAGGTATTGCAGCTATAACAGCTACTTTAGAGTCTCTTAGAAATATTCGTTCTGGTAGATCACCTGATTGGCTTAAAAATTATAAAACTTATAAAGCAGAGTTATTAAGCTCATTAAAAGAATATCAAAAAAACTTTCCAGTAGAATCCACTATGTTTGAAATAGGTGGTGGTTTTGCTAGTCCATTAATTCTTTATAACGGACCAAAAGCTTTAATAGATTTATATAATAAAGGCGGAAGACTTACAAGATCGACAATTACTGGTTTAAAATCTTTTGCTGGTGGAGCTACTTATGGTGCTGGTAGTGCAGAATCTATGGAAGATGTTGTTGAAAGAGCTACTACAGATGGTTTAGCTAGTTTATTTGCAACTCCAGTAGGTACTTTAGTAACATCAATGTTAAGAAAACTTAAAAAAGGAAGTTTTTTAGCTAATGGTTTTGACGAAATGTCAATACGACCTACACTAGAAAAAGCAAAAGATAATATAAAAAAAGCTTATGATCTTTTAGACGAATCTGGTTTTAAATTTAAAGCTGATGATTTTCAAACAGCTTATATAGAAGCTTTACAATCTGTAGATGAAAAAGCTTTAACAAAAATATATGGAAACTTAGACCCAAAAACTAATAATCCATACGAACGTGCTTTGCTTTATTTAAACGAGCAATCGTTATTAGATCAAACTCCTACTAACATGGAAAGAGTTCGTCAAAGATTATGGCAATTTGCTACAGACCCAAAATTGTCTCAAGCAGATCGAGATTCTGTAAAACAAATATATTATAAAATATCACAGTTTGTAGACAATAGTTTACCAAAAGATGGAGAAGGAAAAACATTAGCTGACGCTGCTAGACTAGCTGCAAGTCAATATAAAAAAGCTAAACTAGCTTCAGACGCTTTTACTAAAGCTGCAGAAAAAGCACAAAATTCTAAAGACCCTGTTGAAGTTTATAGAAAAGCAGTTCAATATTTATTAAATAATCAAGAAGTAAAAGACCATTTTACAGAAGAACAAATAAAACAATTAGAAAAACTAGCTAAAGGTAATTTTACTAGAGACTTCAGGCAGATGGTTGGTAGATATGCTCCTAGTTCTAACAATATGTTAATGTTAATGCACGGGTTTGGTTTTATGATGGACCCAACTTTCTTAGCTATTACTGCTGGAACAACTGCTGCTCAAAGATCTGTAAGAAAAGAACTTGAAAAAGAATCTTTTGATTTGATATCTGACTTAACTAATTTGTCTAAAGAAAAAGCACAAGTGTTACCGCCATTGTTCTCAAGACAATTTGGATTAGGTGCAACGATGGCTTACGAAAGACCTGAAGCTGTTGATGAAATGTTTGTAACTCCTTTGCCTTAGGGAATTTAAATGGCTAATAAATTACTTGAAAAACTAGCTGAGTTTGGTATTGGTGTTAAAGGTCCGATACAAAAAGAAATAGAGTCTAATCCTTATTTAACTTGGATGCATAAAGGACCGGGTCAAGGACCAATGACTCCTGAAATAATGAAAGCTAAAAAAGAATACTATGGTAAAAAGAAAACTAAAAAAGAAGAACCACTTAGTATACTTCAACAATATAATTTAGTTAATAAAACATTAGAAGATGAAAACAATAATTTATTAGTTTTAAATGCTGAAAGGCAGGACACTGATGCGTCTATGAACGCTATTCAAAACAGTATTCAAAGAATAGATGGATTAGAAAGAATAAGAGATTATTTAACTGTAAAGTTAGATGAACAAGGGTACATGGACAGAACACCACCTCAAATTGATTGGAAGTCGGCTGGTCCGTTATTAGGTACTCAAGCTATGACAATGCCTATGGTTAGTGTTCCTCAACCAGAAATACAACAAGAAGATGTTCGAGAGATACGAAGAGAATTACCGCCTAGTGTTGAAAAGCCCTTAGATGATTTAATAGAAAGAACAACTGTTGATAATAGCGATCTCAGCGGTGGGCTAATGCCTTATCGTCCAATAGTAGATTACTTACAGATAAACAAAGCTATTGAAGCTGCTAGCGAAGCTTTAGTAAAAGATCAAATGGAAAGTCCGATTCATGCCGGTACTGGAAGAGATCCAATTTATTTTGGTCAATCAGGAGCTGGTGGATCAGAAATGTTTAGGGCTTACGAAGAAGAATCTCGTAGAAGAGCAATTAGAAATGCGCCAACAGATTTACTAGACGTAGCTGTAGAAGCAGATAGAGGAGTTCCTCAACAAAATAAATTTAATGGTTTGTTAACAAGACCAGAAACTGTAATTCCTTCAGCACCTAAAGCTACAGATATTGTTCCTAGTGTTCGTCAACCAGAAATAACAGCACCTAAAGTAGAGCCAGTTATTGCTGATGAACAGCGACCAGTAAATATACAATCTACTGTAGATTTACCTATTACTTATACTTACGAAAGCTACAAACCTGATCCAAAACATGGATTAGTTTACGGAAAAACAGCTACCAAAACAGCAAACGAACGTTTTGAAAAATCTAAAAAAGATAAAAAAGAATTTAAAGAATTTGAAGGAATTGTTTTACACCATGATCTTGGTAAGAAATCAATAACTAGAAAGCTTGATTACTATGGTACTTATGATGATAAAAGAATAAATAAAGAAGGTAAACTTGATCCGGGGTTTTATGGCTATCACTTTGCTATAGATGAAAAAGGCAATGTATACCAAGTAGCTCCTTTAAACAAAAGAACTAATCACATGGGTTCGGAAGCTAAACCAGAAGTAGATAAAAAATTTAAAACTAAGTTTAGTAATGCTAATACTATTGGAATTGCTTATCTAGGTTCTAATGGTGGAGTTAATGAGGAAATGACACCTGCTGCTATTAGAGCGCAAAATGCTTTGATAGAAAAATTAGTAAAACAATTCAACATCAATAGTGACGCTGTGTTTGCACATACTGATATATCTACTGGAAAATCTGCAACTGAAGGCAAAGGAGCAGTGCAGGCTTGGCAAACTTACATAACTGATAGAAACGCTATACCAAGTTCAAGAGCTATTCCGACAAATTAAGGAATATATCTTCAACCTTCATAGCTTCTTCTTCTCTACGTCTCCACTCGTCCCACGACTGAGCAGGTTTCTTTCCTGCCCATTGCCATTGACAGTGATGCCATAGTTCGTGGGCGAGGATATGGTCTTTATACATTCCCGGTTTAACGTATATCACACCAATATCCCCAGCCAAATAGAAGGTATTGTTACTAGAAGTAATAACAAAATCTTCTGGATAACAGTTTAGCGTAGCTAAAAACGCTATGACTGTCTCTAACATCTAGATCTCGCAAACCCCTGCTGTGCAAGCCAGTTGTTGTACGCCCTCGACGTTATCATCATCTTCCACTAACTCATCCCAATAGATATTAGTAGGCATCTTGTCTAGAAGATCATTGTATTGTTCTTCAGTACATTCTTCGTAGGGTGCTTGTTTGTATGTTCCGCCATCATGCGGTAAGAAACTAACACCACTAATATCATCAAAATTCTTCCAAACCCACGCACCGACTTCTACCCATTCATCTTCCTTTACAGAAATAGTTACAGATGGTTTATGTTCACACCAATGTTTCTGGTATGTCATCCACAATTCTAAATGCTCTATAGCTGTTAGATCATCTCTGAGTAAAGCAGATTCCGGTGCTTTCTTAGGGAAGCTAAACACTATAGTAGATTCTGGTCTCATAACACAATCTTCTGACGGAACACCTTTCTCCGTCATAAATGTCGTGATAGGGTCTTTCTTATCTCCTCGTATGCGCCTGATGTAATAACGGCTATGTCTCGGATGAATACCACTGGCAGAATCAACAAGCTGGCTAACAGTCCCAGAAGGCTTAACACAAGTAATGGAAGTAGAAGGATTAACATTAAGATCGCTTGCATACTGTAAGTTCGTTTCGACAGCGTGCTGCCTAAGTCTTCCAAGTAACGTCTTGGTTTGTTCATTATTATCTCCTAATAGTTTATTATCTAAGATACCAGTTAATGATACACCAAGTAATCTTTCCTCTTCAGTATTCCTTTGCCATATCTTTCTCAGATACGGAAAGTGAGTCATAGTAGACTGGTACGTTCCTAGTATTGTAGCTAGTTCTACTTTACGTTCAAGATCATAAATACTATCAGATTCTCTAACCACTACTTCAGATAGATTACAGAATTGATAAGGTCTAAGAATAATCTCTGAACATGGATTAGTGCCAAACTCTTGCTCGTAATCTCTACGTCCATTCTTTTTAGATTGCTCTACTGCAGCTTCACGATTAAAGATACCACGTTCACCTGAGTGAGACTGATATAAGCTAGTCCATTCGTTCATAAACTGACCAACATCAGGTTTGCAGCTATAAACAGCAGAGTTATTAGCTAATGCTCTTTGTGGGTTATCAGTCCACCATGCACCAGTCTTAGCATGACGCATCTTATCATCATCAAGATCAGATAGAGAGATCATAGCTGAACGTCTAACACCACCAACAACTACGACTTCTGCTACCTTACACATAATATCGTGACACTCTAGCGTAGTTAGTTTACGTCCTGCTGATCCTTTAAACTTACGCACTACAAATTCAAACAGTTCTTGTAGCGGTTTAGGACCACTAGCTCTACCACCAAAGGTCTTGAGTCTAGCACCTGCTGGTCTGATCTTAGACAGATCCCATTTAGGTATCTCGCCAGAGTAGAGCAAAGCAATAACTTGTCGTAATGATTTAGCCCAGCCCTCTTTACTATCAGACACAACAACAGTGGTATCACTATCAAACATCTTCTCTGGAACATCTGGTAACTGGTCTATATACTTATGTTCAACGCTAAACCCTACACCAGTACCGCATAGCAATATATACATAGCTTCGTCAAAAGCTTTAGGATCATCAACAGGCAAATAGCTACAGTTATACCCTGCCGTATTGTCTCTCTCAAGGGCTTTTCCGGCTGTCATGATTGAGCGCATGGAGGGGACTACCTCTAGATTTTTAATCGCCTGAGAGAGATCCTCGTAGGTCTCAGATGGTATTCTGTAGTTATGTTTAGATTCTAGGTGTTTAGCCATAAAATCCATATATCTATCTACGGTTTCTTCCCAGTTTTCTCTGCGCTTATCTTCTTGTAAGAATCGAGAATATCTCGACTTAGCTATAAATTGTTGATAAAGATCCATTACTCTATTTCCCTTATAAGTTTATCTATTCGTAATTCAACTATATCCTCAAATCTGTCAACTATATCATCACTAGTTATTTCTAGTAATTCTACCAGTTCAAGTTCATCAAAGTCTTTTAACTTTTCTAACAGTTCAGGGAGCGTTATCGGTTTCATGCTTCTCTAGTTCCTCTATTTCCATAACTGCTAATGTAGCATACCCACTTATATCTCGCCAAGAATCATCATAATAATAATTACCATTTAGAATCCTAGCAATCTTGTTAGCGATCATATCTAAACTTTCTCTAGCAAATGCAGGCATGATTTTATAATTAGGAGATTCTTTCATTACCTTCTTAATGTCCTGACTAATCTGACTAACAATACTATATTGTCCGTACATATCTTCACGAACATTAAGTAGTTCTTTTACTTCCATACTGTCTCCTCAAATAAGTTAAGCTAACTGGCATCTCGTCAAAGCTACCATCTTGCACTTCATTTAACATCCATATACCTGACCAGCTACCATTGGTTTGTGGAGTAAGATAATCTTCATCATGTTGATAACAAATACCAGCAAAGATACCAGTAATACGACTACCATCTGCACGTTTACTAAACGCTATAGCTCGATCCTGAACGTGACCCATAACGCATGACATATGTTTCTTAGATAAAAGTAAGTTAGGGCTGCTTACTGATCGACCCATAACTCCTGAAGTAAAGTAATGACTGTAAGCTATTCCATTTATAACCACTACTTCCAAGAAGTCATGCACTTCCCAGCCAAATAAATCAAGATTAAAATCACTATAACCTACTAACCCTTCAAGCTTTCTATCAGAGTTTATAGCTCTTTCAATTCTTTGCTCGTGGTTACCAAGTAAGAATACCATTCTAGGATTCCATATCTTACGTTTACCACGTTTTAACTTTTTCTGTTCATCTATGATAGGTTTCATCAACCTTCCCATAGCTTTGTTACCTGCTGCTATATCTGCTTGGTAAGTTCTACCTTCAAATGATTTTTTACCAACATCGTAGATAGACAAACTAGGCATATCCCAGTGATCTCCTAGATGGATAATAACATCTGGTTTTTTATCAGCTGCATATTTACCGACCCATTCTAAATGTTCAATAGGATGACCGGGTTTGCATTGTGTATCAGGAATGATTAAATGTCTCATGCTGCCCTCTTTAGCAGTTGTATGAAATATTCTGCATCTATTACTACCAACGGTTTAGAATAATTCTGTTTGATTACAACAACAGGTTCTCTATCTTCAGGGCAATTATCTATGGCTTGAGAATAGAAAGAGTACACGCCTATTGTGCTTCTTGATTTACACTCTATTGATATACCTAACTTATCTCCAGCTGCTTGTGAGAAAAGAATATCTTCCCCACTAGCGCCCATACTAGTAGACCTTACGTCGTCTTTGGAAAAGGCAAATTCCTCGACGAGGTTGTCCCTAAACCATTGCTGTAGTTTTCTTCCTTTTGCTTTTGCGCTTTGTGTTTTGATGGTTTCTTCCTTCCTAAAAACTTATCTAGTTTATATCTCTTGATCTTAATAATCCAACCTTTAGGAATATGTATTCTAGAATTAGATTCAAGACCTGACCAACAAACTGCTACTGTTATTGCTTTCTTATCTTCTGCTACGACAAAACCAATAGTAAAGACACGATGAATATCAGTTTCTTCTGTTAGTTCCCAACCTGCATCCGCACAGGCATCATCCCATTCAATATAAACTACTTGAGGGACGGTTGCCAGATTTGATTTTTTTCCCTTCTTATCCATAGTAATTGCGCTCTTTCAGTTAATAACTCAAGGTTATCCTCATACGCTTTTAATACAGCATCGAATAATTGTCTTTCGTTATGACAGTCTTTAAGAAGTTTCTCTGCTTTCTTTGGTCCTACTCCTCGAATACCCTGAATGTTGTCAACACGATCTCCAGTAAGTATTTGAGAATAAAAGTTTTTTATAGCTTGCTCTTCGCTAACATAATAAAGATTATCCTTGACAAAGTTATAGTGCCATCCTCGTAACATATCAAGGTCTTTATCTAACGAAACAATACAATAAGCATCAGGGTGCATAGAATAAGCCTGAATACCTATTGCATCGTCCGCTTCCTGCTCTTCAATCAAATCGAAACACCATCGCCTTAAAAGGTATTCCCGTAAAGAGTCGTAATGAACAGGTTTTGCAGCACCATCACGATTACCTTTGTAGGGAGCTTCTTTAGCGATTTCATTTCTAAAGTTTGAGCTACCAGTAATGTAACCTTCATAACTCATCACATAAGACGGGCTAAGAAGTTTATCGATGAAGTTACTCATTCTAGCGATAGCAAATTTCTCTTCATCATCATTACTGGCAAACCCAATACGATACACCAGTATGTCACCGTCAATCAGTGCTTTCGCATTATTGAGAGACGGCTTCACGTTTATACCGCTTCCATATCTGCTTCGTTATATTCGATCAGATCAGTTACGGTTATTGCGCTTATACCAGCATTGATACCTTTATCAAAACCATTTATGTAAGGTTTGATTGTGGCAATACCTTTAGAACCATTCTTGATTCTACAAGTAATCTCGTTACCTTCTTCATCATATGCTTTGATTTCATACTTAGAAGATTTAGGAGTGATGTACTTACCCTGATCCGGTTTATCTGGATGAGAATGAACAGAAAGTCCAGCATCTTCTAGCATAGTTACAGCTTTATCAGATAAGTTACAAATAGCAACTTGATACTTGTTTGTGTTTTTGTTTTTCTTGGTCAATTCAGCCCAAAAAATATCGCCTTTTACTCGTACTGGTTTTAGTTTCATTTTAGTTTCCTTTTAGTGTGTTTCAGCCCAGTTTTTACCTACTTTAAACTCACCATCTAGTGGGCAGTTTAGACCTAGATGGCTACCAGCTTGCCGGATAGCTTGTACTGCTAGTACACCAACCGTATCAGCAAGTTCTTGGTTCGTTTCAATCTGCCATTCGTCATGAACATTAGCGACAAAATGGGCATCTATTATAAGATTTTTTAGCTTTCTTTGCAAGAGAATTAATCCTTGTTTCATAACAATTGCACCAGCCCCTTGTAGCAAGGTATTTAGGGCTGCGTGTTGTGACCTAACGTGCAGTTTCCTACCGTCTAGACCCTTTAGCCAGCCCTTCGAGGAGTTATAATCTACCTTCTTTCTTAGCTCGTTTAAAGCCGGTGTATTGGCTAGAAACTTGTCTATAAGTTCCTTACCTTGAATATGATTACCACCAACAATAGACCCTATCTTAGTAGCCCCAGCTCCATACAAAAAAGCATATATGAATGTTTTTGCATGATCCCTGTTAGTTAGCCCAGCAGCCTTCATATTCTTAGTATGAATATCACCTTCCAATATCTCTTTAGTGTATTCTGGATCGTTCATATAACTAGCCAGTAAACGTAACTCTAATTGGGCAGCATCAGCACCTACCAATACCTTACCATCGTCAACAGTCCAACATGATCGACATTCTAAACCAAACGGGCTACCAACTCTAGGTACTTGTGCCATGTTCGGATTGTTATGCGTCATTCGTCCTGTGATTGCTCCGTTCGTGATGACCGAACCATGTACCCTGTCGGAGTTATCAGTATTTTCAAGCCACGATTCAACTTGAGCCACCCGTTTCTGAACAAGTAAGTATTCCGATATGAGTTTAGCTTCAGGATAGTTAATAGTTTCCAATACTTTCTCATCAACGATCACCGAACCTTTCTCAGTATGTTTTTTGGGTTTCCATCCTAATGCCATCATCCTCTCAGCTATTTGCTTCCTACTAGCTGGATTGAACACTTCGACATGATCTTTTAATGGCTTGCCTGTTTTCTCGCTAACTCGCTTTGTGACTATTGGTTTGAATACCTTTTGTAAATCCTCTTCAATCTGTTCAAGTCTCTTCTTCCATTCGACCAGTAACGCCATGCATTTTTTAACGTCAAGCTTGAATCCTTTTTCTTTCTGTTCCTGAATGATGACAGCGACAGAATGTTCCAAATCGGTTGAAATACCCCAATCCAGTAAATCATTGCTAAGTCTTTCAAAAAGCTTATGGGTAATCTCAACATCTTGAATACAGTATTCCAACATCTCGTTAGTAAACCCTTTATCGAAATCACTGAAGTCCCCTTTTTTTAGCCCTAACCGAACGCCCCAAGCGTCTAAACTGTGACCGTTTTCTATCACCGGATTGTGCAGTCGTGACATGATCAACGTATCTTTGAATTGGTTGGATTTCGTGTTCAGCTTCCATAGCTTCCTCAAAATCGGTAGATCGAATCCTATGATGTTGTGACCAATCAATACATCGTCCGGTTTTAGATAGTCTAGTAATCCTTTTGCTTCCGTCCATGACTTGACTTCTCCATTGTCAATATTTTTGGTGACCACTAACCAAATATTTTTCCACTCTAGATCAGTTTCAATATCAATTACTATATTTCGCATAGCTGAATTTTACTTATAGGTATTTGAAAGAACATTTCCCCGCTAGGTACAAATTTATTTTTTACTTCCTTTTTATCAGATTGTAACACCTGATCGCCATCAAATAAAAAAGCTTTAGTAAATGTCTTGTTAAAAACCATAAACTTACAATTTAGTTTAGCAAACTTCTCTTTTCTTTCTGGTAATTGTAGAGTATCAAAAGGGAAAGTATCTGTCCATGTATGTTTAACTTCAACCTCTAGAAAAGAACCATCATCAAAAATTAAATCAGGTCCATATCTATCAGGGTTATCAATTACATTTACATCTTTACCAGTCCAATATTTTTTAGCTGCTTGCCTAGCTTTTTTATCGTTTTGATTGTATAACGATTGATCAAAAGATTTTCTTATCATGCTTCTTCAAGTAATTTTTTAATTACGTCAAACTTACCAGCTCTAGCTGCATAAAAAGATTTTAAAGCAACTTCTTCTCTGCGTCTTTTCCATTTATTAGGATCAGACCTTTTATCATTTAACATCTTCCTGTAATACTCGTCAACTTTATCATCATTCATTGCTAACGCTAAAGTTTTTGGAGTATACCACGCCCAGTCTAACTCACCTACTAAACGCATTTTTGTTTTCTTGCCAGATATTAAAAAAGACCCGTCAATCACTAAGGCATAAGGTTTTTCATCTATCTCGTGATGACCAGTTAGATACTTTTCAATATTATTCCAACGACGATAAAAATTAATATTTTTTATATAGCTCATAGTTCTTCATCCTTTCGTTCATGCATACGTCCAGATTCAAGATTATAAAGCAAGTTACAAGCCGGACCAGTAAGACCAGAGAAGCGATTCTTCAGCACTCTAACTCTAGTGGTATGACGATCTTGTAAATCTTCAGCCTGACCATTACGTTCTAATGATAACACAACATCGGATAACTGACCGATACTACCAGAACCTCGCAACTGAGCAAGACTTGTAGCTGCACCTTCCTCGTGACCTTTACCATCAGGTCTTTTAAGATGCGATACCACAAATAAGCATATCTCGGTTTCCTGAACCAACATTCTTAACCTAGTCATGATCTCGTCCAACGCTCTACGTTCATCACCAGATTGTTGAGCCGATACTACAATCGAAACGTGATCAAGAAAAATATACTTACAATTCAATCCCTTAGCTAGATATCTAACCCGCTTAACGATGTTATCAATCTCGGTTGATCCAAAGTGATCGAAAAGAAATAACCTACCAGTTCCTAAAGTTTGATCAAAGGCACTTCGCAGTTCATCTTCACTAGCTGTTACGGATGGTAAGTGTAAAGGTTTATTAGCCGATAGTGCCATTAGCGATCTACCAGTTTTCTTTACTGATTCTTCCAAAAACATTAAACCAATATTATCTTCAGTATTATTTAGGATGTAGTAAACGATCTCTCGCATGAATTGAGATTTACCTAAACCTGAACCGGCAGTTATCGTAACTAGTTCTGAAGGTCTAATACCAAAAGTTAAATCATTTAAGCCGGTGTAAGGATAACTTACTAAACTTTTTTCTACTGGTTCTGAAACTTGATCCCATAATTTTGAACCATCAATAATACAATCAGGAATATATTTATCAGCTTGCCACCATCTCTGACTAAACTTTTTTTCATCACCGTTTACTAGGTAATCACTAGCATCTTTATAACCTGTAATCGGTTTAAATATTTTAGCTTTTGAACCAAATAGTTCAGCAACCTCTACTGCTGCGTTTTGCCCTCTACCATCATCATCAAAACAAATAACAATGTTCTCGAATGAATCTAAATATTCAAAATTAGATTTACAATCCGCTACTGCACTACCAGCACCATTTCTAACCGACACAACCGGATGAGATGGATTAGCACCCAGCATCGTATAAGCCGACAATGCATCAAATTCACCCTCTGTAACCGTTACAAACTTACCCCCCTTACTGAAAAGATTTTGACCGAATAACCGACCTTTACCCCAATCACCTTCGATTATAAATTTCTTTTCATCAATTGCTCGCTTTTTATAAGCTACTAAATTACCGGCATCATCAGCATATGGGAAATGATAAAACTGTTCGTTCGTAACAATCCCATAAAACTCAGCTACTGCTTTACTAATATTTCTATCTGATATTTTACCGACCCATCCAACCGCTGGTCTAAATGATCGCTTTGTATCGACATTATGAACCATTTTAATTTCTGGTATTTGATCTTGATTAAAGGTAGCCTTATCGCACGAATAACATTTTGTTCCCCAGTCGTAAAAGGTTAAAGCGTCACTACTTCCACAATCTGGGCAAGGTTGATGCGTCTTTAATTGGACACCCATTTTTAAATCACTCCTTATATATCTATATAGTAATACTAATTAGTATTTATATTTATAATATTATTAATAATATAATAACTAATTAGTTAGTTAATTTTAGCTTCCTTGTAAAACCTACTACAAAACTTAAACCAAATATCAAGTAATACTCTTTCAGCACCAAATTCTTCCATTAAATCAACAATTTCCGATATTGAATGATAGTAATGTGCTTCCTCTTTAGCTTCCGTCTCGTATCTTAATTGTTCGTTCTCGTCCATCATCATTTTCCTTTAGTTCAGTTTTCCATTCTTCCTCGGTAACTTCGATATCATTAATGTAATAATAAACTTTGTTACCTACCCATTTTACCCCATAACTATGATTCTTTTTGATTATTTCAGCTGTCATAAAAATCTTCCGGTTCGTCGTCATAAACTGTTAGCTCCGAATTTTCATGTTCGTAAACTTCCTCAACCAGATATAAATCATCGGTTAAATGTTTTAAATCTGGTCTATCCATAACAAAAATATCACCTAGTCCGACACTAACAAGACAAGTATTACAAAGTTCGATATATTCAGTTGTTACCAAACTTCGCCTAGTCATCTCATAAGCGCTCATAGGCTCATCACAAGCTTTGCACCGGCTGGACATACCCTACCCTACCTTAGTTAAATTTGCGTGCATTGTAGCCCCTTTAAAACTCGTTTAAACGCCATAATTATCCCATAGTTCCTCGAACAATGCTATTTTATAGCTATCATCCCGTATCATTTCTTCCGCATTAGGTGCATTTCGCCATGTTGTAGTTTTTAAAACACGATCTAAAACTAACGCAGGATTCATATTCAAAACCTTATCCCATAACGCCTCTTTTGCCATATCATTATAAATATTTGACATAATCTACCTTTCTGGTCCGTACATATATTCCAATTGACATATTAATTCGCCTTCATCGGGATATTCTTCATAATCCGAATAACGCTCTTTGCACTCGTTAAAGCCCTCTAAATACTGTTTTATTAGATCAGGTGAAGTTAAATCTACTCTTTCACCATAATTTATCATATGCGGTTTAGGCAACTTATTGTGCAAAGCGTCATCATAACCGCAATAGTGTGGTGAATCTTTGCCGGTATCGTATCCGGTATTAAAATCATTAATCATAATATCTCACTCCATCATTTTCTATTTCTATCTCGGAATCAATCGGTTTAATTATTCCCTCTATAAAATTATCTTTAATAATCTTTAAAGGTGCTATTTCATCATCCATATCCTCAAACTCCATAACATAGTAATTTATAACTTTAAATTGAATTTCTGTTATTCGTTTTTTCATAGTTTAACTTTTCCTCTAAAAACATAGCACCAACAATCTAGTCTTGGATGTACCTTTAACTTTGATTGTAACCGGCATTTCTGATCTTTGTAACCGTTTTTTGTATTTCTATTCTTCAACATCATACTAGCTCGCTTTTTCCTATTTCTTAATTCTTTTTTATAATCCATTGTTTACCCCCTTTATACGATATCATCATCTAAGTTAAAATCTGTTAATTGTATTTTATGAACATATAAAGACCTAATCGGATAAAACTCACGAGTTAAATTATTGTTATTCTGTATATGGCGATCTAACCAATTAAATTTTTTATAAATTATTTCCGGTTCATAAATTTCTTTTAAAGTTAATAAATTTTGTAACTTTTCTGTTAAATAATGATTTTTTAAAAGAGTTAATTTTAATTGATCATTCGTTACAATTGAACAAGAAACGATTACATTTTTACCAATTAAATCCTCTACCGTTAAACTACTGTCTTTATTTTCTGAA
>Ga0208161_1000651_pt1 | contig 19564 bp, 9 predicted proteins | sample CB_VirMetaG_3_FD_184538 | JGI IMG/M metagenome (GOLD analysis project Ga0208161, IMG submission 184538) | Freshwater to marine saline gradient viral communities from Chesapeake Bay - CB_1508_1S Viral MetaG (SPAdes) (version 4) | ecosystem: Environmental > Aquatic > Marine > Coastal | place: USA...
AACAGCAAGCTAAAGAACAATAACAATAATTATAATTACAATCACGAGCCTGAGCATAAAGAGTTACAGTTAATGTAGACCCACTATTATTAGTAATTGTACCACATGATCTTAATGCTTTAATAGGAAACCAGTTATTGAGCCAACCTGCAGGATTTGCACCTTGTGCAAAACTACAACACCACAATCTATTTTGCAGAGGTACAGTGGATAAAACGAGCCCTCCACTTCCACCTAAACACTCCTTTATATAACTAACTACTGAAGGAAAATTATTAAAGGAAGTAGTATTACTCTCCATTATTACACATCGTTCATAACAACCATACGTTCCCGTGCAGCAACATGAATACGCATATGTTGGTAATAAATAATACAAAGTTGAACAACCAAATCCTATAGGCATAGCCGTAATAGTACAACAACAGCATCCCCCACATACACCGTCTGGAGCGCACCACGATACGTCTGGCACACTAGGAAATATCCACCCGGTTGTACATCCTGTATATAAAGATGGTATTTTTAACTCTGTTTCAACAATGTAAGGTGAAGTAGGGTTTGCTCCAAGATCTTTTAAACAACCAAATGTTAAATTGATAAAACAATTGCAATACCCAGCGAGGCATGGGGTAGCAACACATCGAGTACAACTAGCAGCATTGACACTACATAAACATCTATATAATCCAAAACATAAATACCAATAACAATAAGCAGGAGCACAAACTGTATAACATACATAACCGTCTGCTTGAGTATTACACAAAGCTAAAGCATACACTGCATTAAAACTAGTTCCAAAACTCATTTTCTGTTTATAAGTATTTTTATAACATTTACCTGAGTTAGTAGCATTAGCCATTAACCTACTAGGAGGTGTAATTGTGTGGACAGCTACTATAGAACCGGGTAAATAACTTCCAGCACTACAAAATTGTGGGTTCATACAAGCAGTATAAGGAAATCTAAAAGATGTACCTGGGCACATAACCGCGGCACTTTCATAATCTTGTAAGCAAAATCTAAAACAACCATATAAAGTACCACTATAGGCACAACAATAAGATGTAGAAGGAAAAGAGCAACACAATAAATCAAAGTTAGCGCAAGGCCCGTAAGTACATTCATAACAAGTATTAACAATATAACAACATATAGGTGGTGTTGATGTTGGTGTTCTTGTTCTTGTTCTAGTAGCGGTAGGTGTATTTGTTTTCGTCTTAGTCTTCGTTCTAGTACGTGTAGGGGTGTAGGTTGGTGTTCTTGTTCTTGTTCTCGTTTGTGAAGGTGTATTTGTCTTTGTCTTAGTCTTCGTTCTAGTACGTGTAGGTGATTGTGTAATAGATTTCGTTCTTGTTGGTGTATAGGTTGGTGTTCTTGTTCTCGTTCTAGTACGTGTAGGTGTATTTGTCTTTGTCTTGGTCTTCGTTCTCGTCTGTGTAGGTGTTTGTGTAATAGATTTTGTTCTCGTTGGTGTGTTCGTCTTTGTCTTAGTCTTTGTTCTAGTACGTGTAGGTGATTGCGTAATAGATTTCGTTCTTGTTGGTGTATAGGTTGGTGATTGAGTTATTGATTTCGTTCTTGTAGGTGTATTTGTCTTTGTCTTAGTCTTTGTTCTTGTTTGTGTAGGTGTTTGTGTAATTGATTTGGTGCGTGTAGGCGTTCTTGTTGGTGTTCTTGTTTTTGTTCTTGTTTGTGTAGGGGTTTGTGTTCTTGTTGGTGTACAAGTTCTAGTATAGGTTGGTGTTCTTGTTCTAGTACGTGTTCTTGTTGGTGTATTCGTCTTTGTCTTAGTTTTTGTTCTCGTCTGTGTAGGTGTTTGTGTTCTCGTTCTCGTTTGTGTAGGTGTATTTGTTTTCGTCTTAGTCTTTGTTCTGGTACGTGTAGGTGTATAAGTAGGTGATTGAGTTCTTGTTTGTGTAGGTGTTTGCGATCTAGTAGCTGTTTGTGTTGCCGTCTTTGTCTTAGTCTTTGTTCTCGTCTGTGTAGGGGTTTGTGTTCTCGTCCTAGTCTGGGTTGGTGTTCTTGTACGAGTTGCTGTTCTAGACTTCGTTCTTGTCTGGGTTGGTGTCTGGGTTCTTGTAGGGGTCTGAGTTATAGATTTAGTTCTGGTTGGTGTTCTTGTTCTAGTAGCTGTATTAGTAGCTGTCTTTGTCTTTGTTCTCGTCCTAGTCTGGGTTGGTGTTCTTGTACGAGTTGCAGTTTGGGTAGGTGTTTGTGTAATAGACTTTGTTCTAGTTTGCGTTGGAGTATTGGTTGGTGTTCTTGTTCTCGTACTAGTAGCTGTTTGAGATGGTGTTCTTGTTCTTGTAGGTGACTGTGTTATAGACTTCGTTCTTGTAGGAGTTACTGTACGGGTATTGGTTGGTGTTCTCGTTCTAGTAGCTGTTTGAGATGGTGTTCTTGTTCTTGTAGGTGTTTGTGTTCTAGTTTGTGTAGGTGTTTGTGTAATTGATTTAGTGCGTGTAGGTGTTTGTGAAGCTGTCTTAGTCTTTGTTCTAGTTTGGGTAGGTGTTTGTGTTCTAGTACGTGTTCTTGTTGGTGTTTGAGTTCTAGTATTGGTAGGTGTTTGAGACCTTGTAGGTGTTTGCGTTCTTGTTCTAGTACTTGTTGGTGTTTGGGTTCTAGATTGGGTTGCTGTATAGGTTGGTGTTCTTGTTCTCGTTCTTGTCTGGGTAGGTGTTTGTGTTCTAGTCTTAGTAGATGTTCTTGTCTGGGTAGATGTTTGTGTAGGTGTTTGTGTTCTTGTCTGGGTTGGTGTTCTAGTACGAGTACTTTCAGGTGTAGCTGTTCTGGTTGGTGTTCTTGTTCTAGTAGCGGATTGCGTTCTAGTACGTGTTTGTGTAGCTGTTCTTGTCTGTGTTCTTGTTCTTGTAGATGTTCTTGTCTGTGTTGGTGTCTGTGTTCTTGTTCTTGTTCTAGTAGATGTTGCTGTATTAGTAGCTGTTTGTGTGCTTGTCTTGGTGTTAGTTGCTGTCTTTGTCTTGGTCTTTGTTCTAGTACGGGTAGGTGTCTGAGTTCTTGTTCTCGTCTGGGTAGGTGTTCTTGTCTGTGTTGATGTTTGAGTTCTTGTTCTTGTTGGTGTTTGAGTTCTGGTCTTAGTACTGGTTGGTGTTCTCGTTCTTGTCTGCGTAGATGTTCTTGTCTGTGTAGCTGTTTGTGTAGGTGTTTGTGTTCTCGTTTGTGTAGCTGTTCTAGTACGAGTATGGGTAGATGTCTTTGTTTTAGTAGCTGTTTGGGTTGGTGTTCTCGTTCTAGTAAGTGTTGCTGTTTGTGATGGCGTTCTTGTTCTGGTAGGTGATTGTGATCTTGTTGGTGTCTGTGTTCTTGTTCTTGTAGATGTTCTTGTAGATGTTTGTGTATTTGTTCTCGTCTGCGTTGGTGTCTGTGTTCTTGTTCTTGTAGATGTTCTTGTGCTTGTAGGTGTTTGAGTTTTTGTTCTTGTGCTTGTAGGTGTCTGTGTTCTGGTTTGTGTAGGTGTTTCTGTTCTTGTTTGAGTAGATGTTCTTGTCTGTGTACGTGTCTGAGTAGCTGTTTGTGTAGCTGTTTTGGTCTTTGTATTGGTAGGTGTGTTAGTTTGAGTACTTGTTCTAGTAGCTGTTTGGGTAGCTGTTCTAGTAATTGTTCTCGTACTAGTTGGTGTTTGTGATCTCGTTCTTGTAGATGTATGCGTTGCTGTTTTTGTTTGTGTTGGTGTTTGTGTTCTTGTTCTAGTACTTGTTGGTGTCTGTGTTCTGGTTTGCGTCGGGGTTTCTGTTCTTGTCTGGGTATTTGTTTTTGTCTGCGTTGGTGTCTGTGTTCTTGATCTAGTAGATGTTCTTGTCTGTGTTGGTGTTTGTGTTCTTGATCTAGTAGCTGTTTGTGTAGCTGTCTTGGTCTTAGTTACTGTAGCTGTTTGTGTAGCAGTTTGAGTAGATGTCTGAGTGTTTGTTCTAGTTTGGGTTCTGGTTTGTGTTCTTGTTCTTGTTGATGTAGCAGTCTTAGACTTAGTAGCTGTAGCTGTCTTTGTCTGTGTAGCTGTCTTAGTTTTAGTAGCTGTCTGTGTAGCGGATTGAGTAGCTGTTCTTGTTGGTGTCTGAGTAGCTGTCCTTGTTGATGTAGATGTTCTTGTCTGGGTTGGTGTTCTTGTACGTGTCGGTGACTGTGTAGGTGTTTGTGTTCTTGTTTGTGTTGCTGTATATGTAGGCGACTGTGTTCTTGTTCTTGTTCTTGTAGATGTAGCTGTATTAGTAGCTGTTTGTGTATTTGTTCTTGTTGATGTTGGTGTTTGTGTTCTTGTTTGGGTTCCGGTTTGGGTAGCTGTTCTTGTTTGTGTAGGTGTCTGTGTACGGGTCTTAGTTGGTGTTTGGGTTCTTGTTCTTGTCTGGGTAGCAGTCTGAGTTGCTGTTTGTGTTGGTGTTTGGGTTCTTGTTCTTGTCTGGGTAGGTGTTTGTGTTCTTGTATTAGTAGCTGTTTGAGTTGATGTTCTCGTTTGTGTAGCTGTTCTTGTTCTCGTTCTAGTAGCGGATTGTGTAGGTGTTTGTGTTCTAGTCTGTGTTGGTGTCTGGGTAATAGACTTCGTTCTAGTTCTAGTACGTGTTGGTGATTGGGTAATTGATTTGGTAGGTGTTCTCGTTCTAGTAGCAGATTGGGTTGGTGTTCTTGTTCTAGTAGCTGTATTGGTAGCTGTTCTAGTTTGGGTTGGTGTTCTTGTTCTAGTACTACCTGGGGTGTCTGTTCTAGTAGCTGTTCTTGTCTGTGTAGGTGTTTCTGTTCTTGTTCTTGTTCTGGTAGGGGTTGCTGTTTGTGTAGCTGTTTTTGTAACGGTAGCTGTATTAGTAGCAGTTCGTGTTGATGTATTTGTTGGTGTCTGGGTTGGTGTTCTTGTCTTTGTAGGGGTTTGTGTGATTGATTTCGTTCTTGTTCTTGTATTTGTAGATGTTTGTGTAGATGTTCTTGTTTGTGTTCTTGTCCCGGTTTGTGTAGATGTTCTTGTAGATGTTTGAGTAGCTGTTTGTGTTGGTGTTTGGGTAGCTGTCTTTGTATTAGTAGCTGTTTTAGTTTGCGTAGGTGTTTGTGTTCTTGTTCTTGTTTGTGTAGGTGTTCTTGTTTGTGTAGGTGTTCTTGTAACTGTAGCTGTTTGTGTTGCTGTTCTAGTTACGGTTTGTGATGCTGTTTGGGTAGGTGTCTGTGTTCTTGTCTTGGTGTTAGTTGCTGTTCTTGTTTGGGTATTTGTTTTTGTCTGCGTTGATGTCTGGGTTGGTGTTCGGGTTCTCGTTTGAGTAGCTGTTTTAGTACTAGTTTGAGTAGATGTTCTTGTTTGGGTTGGTGTGCTAGTTTTAGTCTTGGTTTTTGTTCTTGTTCTAGTAGGGGTACTACTAGATGTTCTTGTTTGTGTATTTGTTCTTGTAGATGTATTAGTTGCTGTTACTGTAGATGTTCTTGTTTGTGTTCTTGTAGATGTATTAGTATTAGTAGGTGTTGGTGTACTGGTTTGTGTACTGGTTTGTGTTTTTGTTCTTGTATTAGTTGGTGTACTAGTAGCTGTCTTTGTTTTAGTCTTTGTTCTTGTATTAGTTGGTGTACTTGTAGATGTTCTTGTCTGGGTTGGTGTTTGAGTTCTTGTTCTTGTTGGTGTTTGAGTTCTAGTCTTAGTATTGGTTGGTGTTCTCGTTCTTGTCTGAGTAGATGTTCTTGTCTGGGTAGCTGATCTTGTTGTTGTAGGTGATTGTGATCTTGTCTGTGTTGGTGTTGCTGTTGGACCTGGTGTACATGTTCTAGTATTAGTAGCTGTTTTTGTTTGAGTTGGGGTATCTGTTCTAGTTTGTGTTCTCGTTCTTGTATTAGTTGGTGTTCTTGTTCTTGTACTTGTGCAAGTATATGTTGGTGTTGCTGTTGATGTTCTTGTTTGTGTAGATGTTCTTGTATTAGTAGGAGTTTGGGTATGTGTTCTAGTCTGGGTAGGTGTTCTAGATTGTGTTGCTGTTTGTGTAGGTGTCGATGTTTGTGTAGATGTTCTTGTTGGTGTTACTGCTGCTGTACCTGTTGCTGTTTGTGTAGATGTTCTTGTATATGTTGGTGTGTTAGTAGCCGTTCTTGTTGGTGTTTTTGTTCTAGTAGCTGTTGTAGTAGGGGTTTGTGTACCTGTTCTGGTTTGTGTTTTTGTAGCTGTCTGTGTAGCGGTTTGTGTAGATGTTCTTGTTGCTGTAGGGGTTTGAGTACCGGTCTGTGTTGGTGTTTGTGTTCTTGTCTGTGTGGATGTTCTTGTCTGTGTTCTGGTTTGTGTTGGTGTACCGGTACTTTCAGGTGTTTGTGTTCTTGTATTAGTTGGTGTAGATGTCTGTGTAGGTGTTTTAGTAGCTGTTTGAGTTGGTGTTTGTGTTCTTGTTCTAGTATTGGTAGCTGTCTGTGTTCTTGTCTGAGTAGATGTACTCGTCTGAGTAGACGTTTTAGTTACAGTCTGGGTAGGTGTTTGGGTTTGTGTAGCTGTTTGGGTTGGTGTTCTTGTTCTCGTTCTTGTTTGAGTAGGGGTATTAGTTTGTGATCTTGTTCTAGTAGCTGTTGGTGTCGGTGTTTGTGTAGCTGTCTGAGTTGCTGTCTGGGTTGGTGTATGTGTTTGTGATGCTGTTCTTGTCTGTGTAGGTGTTTGAGTTGTTGTACCTGTTTGTGTTGGGGTCTGAGATCTTGTTGGTGTTTGTGTTCTCGTTCTTGTTCTAGTAGATGTTCTTGTCTGTGTAGATGTTCTTGTCCGTGTTTTAGTCTGCGTAGCTGTTTTAGTATTAGTTGATGTTCTTGTTCTTGTAATATCAGATGTTGGTGTTCGAGTAGCTGTTCTTGTCTGTGTAGGGGTTTGTGTAATTGTTTGTGTAGCTGTTTGTGTGTTGGTCTGGGTAGGTGTTCTAGTAGCTGTTTGTGTAGGGGTTTGTGTTGATGTTCTTGTCTGAGTAGCTGTTCTCGTTCTCGTCCTAGTAGCGGATTGAGTTGGTGTTCTTGTTCTAGTAGCAGTATTGGTTGGTGTTATTGTTCTTGTTTGGGTATTTGTTTGACTAGCTGTTCTTGTAATTGTTCTAGTAGATGTTTGGGTAGGTGTTTGGGTTTGTGTTGATGTTCTTGTCTGGGTAGACGTTCTTGTCTGTGTTGGTGTTCTTGTAATTGTTCCAGTAGCTGTTGCTGTATTCGTAGCTGTTTTGGATGGTGTAACTGTTTGCGTGGCTGTTCTAGTAGCTGTATTCGTAGCTGTTTGAGTTGGTGTTCTCGTTGCTGTAGCTGTTATTGTAGGAGTTACTTCAGCTGTTCTTGTCTGGGTTGGTGTTCTTGTAATTGTTATAGCAGCTGTTCTTGTTGCTGTTTGGGTAGACGTTCTTGTTGGTGTTTGTGTAGATGTTTGTGAAGCTGTTCTGGTTGGTGTTCTTGATCTTGTAGCTGTTGGGGTTTGTGTTCTTGTTTTAGTATTAGTAGCAGTTTGTGTTACTGTTGGTGTCTGTGTTGATGTCTTAGTGTTAGTAGCTGTTCTTGTAGCTGTTTGTGTTGCAGTCTGTGTAGCTGTTTGTGTTGATGTTCTTGTTTGTGTAGCTGTCTGTGTAGCTGTTTTGGTTTGTGTAGGTGTTTGTGTTCTTGTTCTAGTAGCTGTATTAGAAGGTGTAACTGTTATTGTCTGGGTATTTGTTCTAGTCTGGGTAGCTGTTTGAGTTGCTGTTTGAGTAGGTGTTTGTGTTCTTGTATTTGTTCTCGTTCTGGTTTGGGTAGGTGATTGGGATCTCGTTTGAGTCGGTGTTAGTGTCTGAGTTTGAGTTGCTGTTTGAGTAGGTGTTTGTGATCTTGTTCTAGTATTAGTAGCTGTCTGTGTTCTTGTTTTTGTCTTTGTATTAGTAGCTGTTTGTGTTTGGGTTCTTGTTTGAGTTGAGGTAACTGCTGGTGTGCTGGTTTGGGTATTTGTTCTTGTTTGAGTAGCAGTTTTAGTAGCTGTTCTTGTTTGTGTATTAGTTCTTGTTACTGTTTGAGTAGCTGTTCTAGTTTGGGTTGGTGTCTGTGTAGCTGTTTGTGTTGAGGTTTGAGTTGGTGTCTGAGTTGATGTAATTGTCTGCGTTGGTGTTCTAGTACTAGTAGATGTTCTCGTATTTGTAATTGTTTGTGTTGGTGTTTGTGTTTGAGTAGATGTTCTGGTGTTTGTTCTTGTTTGAGTAGCTGTTCTTGTTTGAGTAGCTGTTCTTGTTTGTGTTGGTGTTTGGGTTGATGTCTGTGTTTGTGTGGGTGTCTGGGTAGGTGTTCTTGTTTGAGTAACACCAGGGGTTGGGGTATTAGATGATGTTCTAGTAGGGGTTCTAGTAGATGTTTGTGTGGGAGTTACAGCAGGATCTATAACTTGTAAAGGCAAAAACGTATCATCACCGGATATAGCTTGTTGTTTAAAGAAGGTAATATAACTACTACCTTGCTCAAACGTTGTGAAACCTTGTAAGAACTCAGGCAAACCTGGGATATAAGCAGCGTAGTTAGGTACTAAATTGTTATCATCCGGAGTAGGACGTAACATTCTTCTTGTTTTATTAGATGCACTTAATGCTGCAAACGCTCCAGGAGGTAACCCAGCACCTGTCAAAATATTAGGATTACCAGCTGAAGAATATAAAAAGAATGATAAACCGCTTGTCATCTTAGCGGCTTCAGTGGCAAAAACACCCACGGGAGGTATAAAGCTTACTGCTGATACGGGAAGAACACTTACAGCAGGAACAAACATTTGGTAACTACTACCTGGCTGGAAAGAGGTAAATCCCTGTAAAAAGTCGGGTAAACCAGGTTGGTATCTTATAAAAGCTGGTGAAGTAGGGTTCTCCGCTGAATAAATATATCTAATTGTTGATGACGAAGATAACGGCGTTGAACTAACCGATAAAGCGTTTTCACCTACGAACCTTAATGTTTGTCCTGAGAATGTTAATAAACCCATGGTAAATATATTTAATCACCAAGAGCTTTAAAAAATTACTGTAAAAATACTTTTTCTTCTTTTATTTCAAACTCAAACGTACTACCAGAAGCATGATTATGATATATAGCTGTTTTACCAATATACGTATCAAAAGAATAATTAATTAAAGCAACTACTTCATTATTTAAGTAAAGATCTATAACATGTAAACCAACTTCATCGTCAGTGCAAATCGGTAAAGTTAACTCATCATTTATAGAAGCTTGAAATGTAACTCCATTTGCTGATGCATGTGGATGACCACCTGTTCCTATTAGCGTAAACGTTTCTTCCATATATTATATTATGTTGTAAACGCTCTTGTACCATCAACAAACGTACTGGTAAATGGTCCATCACCGTTACTATAAGTTACCCTAAATGTATCCCCTACATAACCTGCATAAGAGAATGGAACAACTGATCTTGTAGTACCGTCAACCGTAATTAACATTGTATACAATACAGGATCACCTGTTAAATCAGTATCGAATTCAAATACATCACCATCAGCAGATTGGAATGTAATACCATTTGCTGACGGGTGAGGTGCACTACCTGTCGCGGTAAGAGAATTGTTAAATGTCTGAGGTGGTGTAACTGTAGGTGTTGGTGTATATGTAGGCGTTCTTGATTGCGTGGGTGTTTGAGTAGGTGTTTGTGTACGTGTTCTCGTTTTAGTCGGTGTTTGAGATCTTGTTTGCGTAGGTGTTCTAGTGCTAGTCTCTGTATTACTTTTGGTTCTTGTCTGAGTAGATGTTTGTGTTCTAGTTTGTGTTGCTGTCTGGGTTGCTGTTCTGGTAACTGTTGGTGTAGGTGTTTGAGTAGCGGTTCGAGAAGCTGTTCTAGTAACTGTTTGTGTTGCCGTTCTTGTTGGTGTTTGTGTAGAAGATTGAGTTGCTGTTTGATTAGATGTCCTTGTAGATGTTGCTGTAGCGGTTTGTGATGATGTTCTTGTTGCGGTAGCTGTTTGAGTTGGGGTTTGTGTTCTTGTTCTAGTTTGTGTAGGTGTCTGTGTAGGTGTTTGGGTTCTAGTAGCACCCGGGGTATCTGTTCTAGTAGCTGTTCTACTTACTGTTGATGTAGGTGTTTGTGTACGTGTTCTTGTACCTGTACTTGTTTGAGTAGGTGTAATTGTAGCTGTAGATGTTACTGTATTAGTTGCTGTTCTAGATTGAGTTGGTGTATTAGTCGATGTATAAGTAGAAGTTCGTGTAGCGGTTTGGGTTGGAGTACCTCCTGGTGTACCTGTTTGAGTTTGTGTTGTAGTTTGAGTGACTGATCGTGTTGCTGTTTGAGTTGGTGTTTGTGTTCTTGTAGGTGTTTGTGTAGCGGTTCGAGAAGCTGTTCTAGTAACTGTTTGTGTTGATGTTCTAGTGTTGGTGTTAGTTGATGTTGGTGTTTGTGTAGTAGATCTAGTACTTGTTTGAGTTGGTGTAGCTTCTGGGGTACCAGTTGATGTTTGAGTAGGAGTGACTGCTGGTGTACCTGTAGGGGTTTGAGTACTAGTATTAGTTTTAGTAACAGTAGCGGTTTGAGTAGGTGTGGCTGCTGGTGTACCCGTAGACGTTTGAGTATGTGTGACTGCTGGTGTACCTGTAGGAGTTTGAGTAGACGTTCTAGAAGAAGTAACTGTTTGGGTATTTGTTCTACTTGACGTCCTAGTAGGTGTTAAAGTAATTGATTTAGAAGGTGTAATTGATGATGTACCTGTATTAGTACTTGTGACGGTATAAGTAGGTGTACTTGTTACTGACGCGGTTACAGTAGGAGTAACAGCAGGTGTATTTGTAGGAGATTGAGTTACAGTAACCGTTGGTGTAGGTGTACTAGTACCGGTTGGTGTAGCACAATTGGTTAAAGTAGTTGTTCTAGTTCTAGTAGCAAAAGGGGTTTTGGTTCTAGTTTGAGAAGGAAAAGGAGTTAACCCAGGATAATTAGTAAGACTATTATCAACAGAAACGGATGAACTTAATAGCTGATTATCATTTCTTACTGATTGCGGTCGAGGATCAAATATACTGGCAGGAATATTCCTATCCCTTTCTCTTCTCGTAGTGCGGTTACTATCTACTTTTGCCGGACCAAAATTAATGTCCCGGCAATCACCACAACCACCTGTTGGATTACTGAAGTTAAGCGCCACAACTATATTTATAATTTAAGAGCACTTAGAACTTTATTTTTATTAAATATCTCTGTCTCATCTTTGTATGGGCACTCTTGAGGTATACCTGCTAAGTTATAATCAAAATATTGACTGTTCATCAAATGAACTTTACTTTCTCCTGTTGGTTTATTAGCAATAATATTATTATGTAACTTATAACCGAACATTTCTGGATGAGTACCACACCAAAGTACCGTAGCTGGTATTTTAAATGCTGCAGCAGCATGCTGCAAACAAGAATCTATTAATAAACATCTATTAGCAACTTTAAGTATAGAGAATAAGTCAATATTATTCATAGGTTCATTAATAGGTTGAGCACCTTCTAATAATGGAGAATTAGGTCTACAAATTTGATATACATAATAACCTTTATCAAGAGCCATATTATTAATTTCTACAGCTAATGAAAAAGGCATATCTCTTGTCCAGGAATAAACATTCTGTTGTTGATCTTCAAAGAAAGGACCACCATTAGTTTGCATAACTAAAATAGGTCTATCATCACCTTCAGGTAGCATCCACTGTCTAAAAGATTGTTCTGAATACATATTCAAATGTATTTCTGGTTTATGAACACGCTCATCAAATTCTAACCCGCACATTGAAAACCATGTCTGCATAAGAGGCGTTTGCTGCATTATATGAGTTGATTCGAAGTAAGGCTCTCTTCTGAAGACAATAGTATCTTTACGATTAATATAATCATCGTAAAAATAAGGCATAGCATTTAGACTATACACTCTATGAATATGCGGGTTATTTAAAAAGATTTCAGGCCAAGAACAAGCAACAATAAGTTTTCTATCTTTGTGTTTCTCAGCTAGAGGTTTAATAATAGCAGAAGCAGCAACATTTTTACCTAAACCACCTTCAATATGAAGAATAGCGTACTTTTCATTTGAATCACTCATTAATTATATTTTAAATGAGCGTTTATAAAAATCAAGAACAACCACAAGTACTTGTTGGTGTTTGTGTTCTTGTTCTTGTTTGTGTAGCAGTTCTTGTTCTAGTAGGAGTTTGACTTCTAGTTCTAGTAGGTGTTTGTGTCGGTGTCGTATAAGGTGAAACCGTTCTAGTTGGGGTATATGTTGGTGTGTTAGTGCTAGTTTGGGTATTTGTTCTAGTAGGTGTAATACAATTTGAAGGTGTATATGTTTCAGTTGGGGTATTAGATCTTGTTTTTGTAGGAGTTGGTGTATCAGTTCTTGTTGGTGTGTAGGTTCTAGTTCTTGTTCTAGTTGGGGTTTGACTTGTTGTCCTACTTGGAGTCGGGGTGGGTGTTCTTGTTCTAGTAGCTGTATACGTAGCTGTCACTGAAGGTGTAACAACACTAGTGTTTGTAGCAGTAGGTGTTACTGAACTACTTACCGTATATGTAGGTGTAATAGTTAAAGTTTGTGTAGGAGTTTGTGTACTTGTCCTAGTTGAGGTAGATGTATGTGTTTGAGAAGCTGTTCTTGTTGGTGTAGATGATTTTGTTTTAGTTAAAGTTGGTGTATTTGTACTGGTTACCGGTAGTTGAGTCCCTTGAGATAATGTTGCAGTATATGTACAAGTAATAGTTTTAGTAGCGGTAGGTGTGTAAGTTCTAGTAGACGTTCTTGTTGGTGTAGGTGTTGAAGCGGTAGCAGCTGTAGATGATATATAAGCTGTTTTAGTTCTTGTTCTTGTTCTAGTTATTGAAGGCGTGGGTGTTTGAGATGATGTAGCAGTGGGAGATGCTGTATAAGTAACTGTACAAGTATGAGTAGGTGTATATGTTCTAGTACGAGTTGATTCAGGTGTTATAGTTCTTGTAACGGTAGGGGTTACTGAACCGCCTACGAGATTCATTTTACCCCAATTGCTTGCCCGTTCTGGGCCAGGGTTAACGCTTCTAATTAAATCTCTTACTGTAGGTATAGTTGCCACAATTACATATATTTATATCATTACATATGATTTAAAAGTTATCAAGTATAGGTAATTTGACCACCATTACAAAAAGTACCTAATATTCTAAAATCACCATTGTAAGTACCTTCCCAAGCAAAAGGTTGACCGTCCCAAGCAGAATTTGACCATTTCAAACAAATAACGGTACTACCACCTAATCTAAGAGCCATACAACGTTCAGTTACAGCGCAACAACTATAAGTACAACCAGACTCAATAAAACAAACACCTCCACTTGGAGAGAATAAAGATACCCATTGAGCTTTCACACATCCATAATAACAACATGCAGGAGATGAAGAATTAGTAGTTACTGATGTAAAGCTTGTAAAAGTACAATATATTGGTGTATTAGTAGCGGTTAATGACGGTGGTGTACTAGATGCTGTTCTAGTAGGGGTAGCTTGTCTTGTTGGTGTCGGTGTAGGTTCTGGTGTTTGTGTTCTCGTTCTAGTTCTAGTATAAGTCGGTGTTCTTGTAGGTGTTACCGCTGGTGTACTTGTTTGAGTAGGGGTGTTTGTTTTGGTCTTTGTTTTAGTTCTTGTTCTAGTAGGGGTGTTTGTTTTAGTTTTTGTTTTAGTTCTTGTTCTAGTAGGTGTTGTCGTTGCAGTTCTTGTACTAGTTCTGGTATATGTAGGTGATTGAGTAATTGATTTAGTTACAGTAGATGTAGCGGTCCTGGTGCTTGTTTTAGTTTGTGTTCTTGTAGGTGTTACCGCTGGTGTACTTGTTTGAGTTGGAGTATTGGTTTTAGTTTTTGTCTTGGTTCGTGTTCTTGTAGGTGTACTAGTTGATGTTCTTGTCTGTGTAGGGGTGCTAGTTTTAGTCTTTGTTTTTGTTCGTGTTCTAGTAGGTGTACTAGTAGCTGTTCTTGTTTGGGTGGGTGTATTAGTTTTGGTCTTTGTTTTGGTTCGTGTTCTAGTAGGTGTACTGGTAGGTGTCCTAGTCTGTGTAGGAGTGCTAGTTTTAGTCTTTGTTTTTGTTCTAGTACGGGTAGATGTGTTGGTAGCTGTTCTTGTCTGAGTAGGTGTGTTTGTTTTAGTCTTGGTTTTTGTTCTAGTGCGTGTAGGTGTTTGAGTTGGTGTCTGAGTTGAAGTCTTTGTATTAGTTGGTGTTCTTGTTCTAGTACTTGTTCTTGTTTGAGTTGATGTTCTTGTTCTTGTTCTTGTCTGAGTAGCAGTAGGAGTTTGTGTTCTTGTTTTAGTTTGGGTAGGTGTTTGAGATCTAGTAGATGTTTGTGTAGAGGTTTTTGTTTTAGTTTTTGTTTTTGTTCTAGTGCGTGTAGGTGTTTGAGTTGGTGTTTGAGTTGAAGTCTTTGTATTAGTTGGTGTTCTTGTTCTAGTACTTGTTGCTGTATAAGTTGGTGTTCTTGTTCTTGTTCTTGTCTGAGTAGCAGTAGGAGTTTGTGTTCTTGTTTTAGTTTGGGTAGGTGTTTGAGATCTAGTAGATGTTTGTGTAGAGGTTTTTGTTTTAGTAAGAGTAGATGTATTTGTTGATGTTCTTGTTTGAGTTGATGTTCTAGTACTAGTACTTGTTGATGTTTTTGTTTTAGTTTTAGTGCGGGTTCTTGTTGCCGTGGGTGTAGGTGTTTGGGTTCTAGTTCGAGTAATAGTACTAGTAGAAGTTTGTGTTGATGTTCTTGTTTGAGTAGATGTGTTTGTTTTAGTTTTAGTTTTAGTACGAGTTCTTGTAGCGGATGGGGTTGGTGTTTGTGTCCTAGTTTCAGTTCTAGTTCGAGTTGAAGTAATTGTTGATGTTTGAGTTTGGGTTTGTGAGGGTGTTCTTGTAGGTGTAGATCCTGGTGTACCTGTTCTAGTAATAGTTCTTGTTGGTGTCGGTGTTTGAGTTCTTGTCCTTGTACGTGTAGGTGTTTGTGATCTAGTACGAGTATTTGTATTAGTAGGTGTTTGGGTTTGTGTTGAAGTTTGGGTTTGAGTTTGAGTCGGTGTTCTCGTACTCGTTTGTGTTGCTGTTCTAGTAAGTGTAGGTGTTTGTGATCTAGTACGAGTAATCGTATTAGTAGGTGTTTGGGTTTGTGTTGGTGTCTGAGTTTGAGTTTGAGTAGGTGTTCTCGTACTCGTTTGTGTTGCTGTTCTAGTAAGTGTAGGTGTTTGTGATCTAGTACGAGTAATCGTATTAGTAGGTGTTTGCGTTCTCGTTCTTGTCTGAGTAGATGTTCTTGTCTGGGTTGGTGTCTGAGTTTGAGTTTGAGTAGGTGTTTTCGTACTCGTTTGTGTTGCTGTTCTAGTACGGGTAGGGGTTTGTGTTCTGGTTCTAGTATTTGTACTAGTGGGTGTTTGCGTTCTCGTTCTTGTCTGAGTAGATGTTCTTGTCTGGGTTGGTGTTTGAGTAGGTGTTTGAGTTGAAGATCTTGTAGGTGTTTGAGTTGGCGTCCTCGTCTGAGTAGGTGTTTGAGTTTTAGTAGAGGTCTGAGTTGATGTTCTCGTACTCGTTTGAGTTGAAGTTCTTGTCTGTGTAGATGTCTGTGTAGATGTCTGTGTAGATGTCTGTGTAGATGTCCTAGTTTGTGTAGGTGTTTGAGTTGAAGTCTGGGTTGGTGTTTGAGTTTGAGTTTGAGTAGGTGTTCTCGTACTCGTTTGTGTTGCTGTTCTAGTACGGGTAGGGGTTTGAGTTTGAGTAGAGGTCTGAGTTGATGTTCTCGTACTCGTTTGAGTTGAAGTTCTTGTTTTTGTTCCGGTCTGTGTTGGTGTCTGTGTAGATGTCTGTGTAGATGTCCTAGTTTGGGTAGGTGTTTGAGTTGAACTCTGGGTTGAAGTCTGGGTAGCAGTTCTTGTTGGGGTTGTACCAGCAGTACCGGTTTGGGTAGGTGTTTGGGTTGGAGATTGGGTTCTAGTTTGAGTAGGGGTTTGAGTTGTTGTTTGTGTCGGAGATTGAGTAGGTGTTCTTGTATTAGTTGGTGTTTGAGTCTGAGATGCTGTTCTTGTATTAGTTGGTGTTTGAGTCTGAGATGCTGTTCTTGTTGACGTAACTGTAGCAGTCTGGGTAGGTGTTTGTGTTCTCGTTTGAGTAGCTGTTTGAGTTGAAGTCTGAGTTACTGTTTGGGTAGGTGATTGAGTAGGAGTTCGTGTTCGTGATTGTGTTGATGTTCGTGATTGTGTTGACGTTTGAGTAGGTGTTTGAGTACGGGTTCTTGTAGCAGTCTGGGTAGGTGTTTGTGTTCTCGTTTGAGTAGCTGTTTGAGTTGAAGTCTGAGTTACTGTTTGGGTCGACGTTCTCGTTTGTGTTGGTGATATTGTTCTTGTATGAGTTGGTTCAGGTGTTTGTGTCCTAGTAATTGTTCTGGTTCTAGTAACAGTGGGCTGAGCTGTTTTAGTTGAAGTTTGTGATGCTGTTCTAGTTGCAGTTTGGGTAGATGTTTGTGTATTTGTAGGTGTAGCTGTTCTAGAAGACGTAGATGTTCTAGTAGGGGTAGGTGTTTGAGTTCTTGTTCTAGATATTGTAGGGGTTTGAGTTCTTGTTTGAGTTGGTGTCGGTGTTTGTGTACGTGTTCTAGTTGATGTAACACCTGGTGTATAAGTTGCAGTTGACGTAATCGTACTAGTTTGAGTAGGTGTTAGAGTTCTAGTTTGGGTAGGTGTTCTTGTTCTAGTATATGTGCTCGTCCTTGTTTGTGTGCTCGTCCTTGTTTGAGTAGGGCTAAAAGCAATTGGAGTACAAGAAGCTGTTCTTGTATATGTTCTGGTTTGTGTAGATGTTCTAGTAGGTGTTTTATAACCCGTTAAAGTTGTTGTTGATGATACTGTAGTGGATTTAGTAGGGGTAGCAGTGCTTGTCTTAGTTTTAGTGTTTGTTGGTGTAAAGGTAGGGGTTGAAGTTCTCGTCTGTGAAGGTGTGCGAGTACTAGTCGATGTATTTGTAGGTGTGGTAGATCTCGTGACGGTATAAGTAGGTGTTTGAGTACGGGTACCTGTCTGCGTAGGGGTTTGACTACGCGTAGGCGTAGGTGTTTCCCCTAACTTATCGAGACCTTGATTTAATTTGATTCTAAATTGATCTGGCACTAATTATATTTATCATAATAGTTTTTTAATAAAGCGTTTTACTTCAATATCCGTTTCATTATGAGTAATACTAGTTAGAGATGTAAAATCAGTAACGATATTATTCTTTCTCTTTTTATTGCCAAACACCAATTCAGTAATAATTTCTTCATCTACTTCAGGCAAATCAGAATCACAATCAAGTATTTCTCTTACTTTCTTTACATTATTACCTAATTTGAGTAATTTTTTAGCTTCTTTACAGATATAAGTTTTAATTAAATCTTCTTCACTACCAGCCTTATCTATCTTTTTCTGATAATATGAATCCGTAATAGTAAGAGATCTACCGGTAACTATACACACAATTTTCTTTGCCATCATAAAAATTATAACGATTGTTCTCTCTCTTTCAACTATAAATATCTTTATGGCTGATCAAATAACCAAGATTTTAATTAGAAAAGGCACACAAAGTGCTAAAGATCAAATTATTTTAGATGAAGCTGAATTAGGTTATACTACTGATCATAAAAGAGTTTACATCGGAGACGGTACAACTACAGGTGGTAATATTGTAGGTAACAAATATTTCGGCGAAAAGAACTTACCTACTCAGTTAGGTCAATTAGTAGAAGCAGAATATGGGGATACTGTATTTGATACTAATCAAAGTGTTTTTTGTGTGTTATCTGGTGCTGATCCAGAAGTAAATGATAGCTGGTTAAGAATATCAAACACACTAGGTACAGTTACAGAAATTACCGCAGGTAACGGTGTTATTTTTAATAATGCAGATACTACCATAACTTCGACAGGTACAATTAATTTAGTTTTAGATTCAACTAAACGTAATCCTTTAACTTCATCAACTAACGGTTTATTAGTTGACTATGATATAATTTACCCGGTTCACAGTGTAATCTTTACAGATGATAATACAAACCCTACAGCAAGCGGTGGTGTATTAGAAGGTTCCGGTCAAACTTGGGTAGGTTATGGAACAGTATCAACTTCAAGTGGTACAGTTTATTCGTGGTTAAGAGGCGGGTAATCTATAAATATCGATATGGCCAAATTTGACGATAAAATTAACAACTTGTTAAATGAATTTACTTCATCCGGGATGGCAGGTATGATGAACATGGCTTCTGATGATCTTGCCCCTGCTAAAGGTTGGAGATATGTTCATGACGAAGATGAGGAAACCGGTAAGTATGATGACGGTGATGGAAAGAAAGAACGTTGTGATTTCATACCTTGTGGTAAGAAAGGTAAGAAAAAAGAAGAAGATGAAGAGCACCATGAAGTAGAAGCTAGAAAGCGTCTTAAGAAAGATAAAGGTATGGGCGCTGGTACTAAGAAGCAAGCTGAAAAAGAAATCAAAAAACGTGACGTTTCTGCTAAGATGAAGAGACGTATGAAAGATAATGAATAAGGATGATGATATCCTTTAAGCAATACTATCTATCCGAAAGTTCAGGTTACACATCAAGACCTATAGGAGGTCCTAACATCTTAAACATTGGAAAACCGCTTGGAAGAAACCCAGGCGGTTTTCTTGGTGATGGGTCTACTAATAGAGAAGCTATGCCTAATACATTGCTTATAAAGAAAAAGAAATCTAAGAAAAATAAAAAGAGCGTCAAACCAAAAAAGCTTGACGCTCAATCTACTATTGATCAGCCTATGCAAAATAGGCCAATGCTCAACTGGACTTAAGGTAGCTTAATCTTCTGACCAATCGAAATTCTATTACGCTTTTCTTTTGTATCTAGTTGCGGATTAGCGTCAAATAATTGTTGTAATGTAATTCCTCTTTTTTTAGCAATACCACTCAAAGTATCTCCTTGACTAACTATTATAATTTTTTCATCTGCATTTCTCGTTCCAGGTTTACCTTCTGACTCGTAACTTTGAGCGGATACATTACCACCTTTACCCCAATTATCTAAGAAATGTTTTTTAAATAAGTTATTCCTTCTAGTTAAATCTTTATATTCATTAGAGTCTTTAGGTTTATATTTTCTTTTATATTCTCTTAAAGCAGTAGATTTATCATTATTAATAACAGCATTAGTAAAATCTTTAAACACCCCTAATGCTTTAGGACCTAAATTAAAAATATAATCTATAAGCATTTGCTTTCTTTGATTATCTAATCTATCGTAAGTACCTTTGGTAAATCTTTTATCTACTGCATTTTTAGCATATCCAGCAGCTTCATTTAAATCACTTTTGAGTAACTGAATAGCTTGGTTTTGGGAAATACCTCTTGAAAAATTTTCACCACCTTTTAACTTATGACCGTAAGCAATAGTATCAGTACCTCCTTCTGGGCTAGGGTGAGGAAACCACTTACCTCCTTTGAATCCAGTCTTACCAGCATTCTCAACATTCATAATGTATTGAACAAATGCCGGGTCTTCTGCAGCATTAGCATATCTGTTTATGTTTAACTCTTGAGGTGCTTGAGATGCAGCTTGAACATCTTTATTA
>Ga0208161_1000653_pt1 | contig 19488 bp, 17 predicted proteins | sample CB_VirMetaG_3_FD_184538 | JGI IMG/M metagenome (GOLD analysis project Ga0208161, IMG submission 184538) | Freshwater to marine saline gradient viral communities from Chesapeake Bay - CB_1508_1S Viral MetaG (SPAdes) (version 4) | ecosystem: Environmental > Aquatic > Marine > Coastal | place: USA...
AAATCCATGAATTAATGAGCCAACATCGTTTTGGTCTCTGTGTCATTCATCGAAGAGCAGGGAAGACCCACGCTGCAGTGATGGAGATGATTAAACATTGTTTTACTAACCCCTTAAAGAATGTGAGAGTGGCGATGATTGCTCCTCAGTTCGCCATGGTCAAAAGAATAGCTTGGGATATTGCCAAAGACTATTCTCGACCTATCCCCGGGGTAAAGTTCAATGAAACAGAACTTCGTATTGATTATCCTAATGGAGCGAGAATGGTGCTGCTCGGAGCAGAACAAGCGGATAATTTGAGGGGTCAGTACTTTGATATGGTAACTTTCGATGAGACCCAACTCATTAATGAGAATGTTTTTCCTGAGGTAATCTTACCTGCTATTTCGGATCGTGCTGGGAAATTTTTATGTTTAGGAACTCCCTTAGGAACAAGGAACTATTTGTATAATCTCTATAAGAAAGCACAAATAGATCCTGCTTGGTTTGTTCGAATTTACAAAGTGACTGATACGAACTTAATTGGAAAGATAGAATTAAAACAAGCTCAAGACAACATGACTCCTGAACAATATGCTCAAGAGTTTTTATGTGATTGGTCTGCAAATATATCAGGTGCTATTTATGGCAAAATAATGGATAAGATGGACTCACAAGGCAGATTAACATCAGTGCCTTATGATCCGGGGTACTTAGTTCATACTGCTTGGGATCTAGGAATAGCGGATGCAACAAGTATTGTCTTTTTTCAAAAAGTAGGTAAAAGTATACATATAATTGATTACCTGGAGAAAACAGGAGAAGGGTTACCATGGTTTGTAAAAAAATTAAAAGATTACCCTTACAATTATGGAAAGCATTATGCACCGCATGATATTGAACAAAGAGATTTTAGTAATGGAATATCGAGAAGGGAGACTGCATATCAATTAGGATTAACATTTAAGGTAGCTCCTAAGTTAGCTGTCGAAGATGGTATTCATGCAGTACAAATGATGTTAGAAAAAACTTGGATCGATAATCAACGCTGTGAGCATTTAATTGATGCCTTACGCAGCTATCATCGAAAGTATATTGATAAACAAAAAATTTTCAGTAAGCCAGTCCATGATTGGAGTTCTCACCCTTGTGATGCCACAAGAACGATGGCTCTATGTTTAAATGATAATATGGATAATGTCACTCCGCCACAACAGTTGGCACAAAACCAATATAACATATGGGAGAACTAAATGGGATTTTTAAGACCTAAATCACCTCCACCCCCTCCTCCAATTCCGGAAGCTCCTGCACCTTTACCAGAAGCACCGACTCCTCCAGGTGTTCCTGTAACGGATAAGCCAGTAGGAAGTCCTATAGAAACTACATTAGATACTTCGGAAATGGATCAGGAATTAATTGCAGGAAAGAAAAAAAGACAAGGAAGAAAATCAACAATCTTAACTTCGTCTTTAGGTTTAAGTGAACCTGCAACGGTGAGAAGAAAAACTTTATTAGGATAGAATATGGGAGCAGACACAGCAGGTAAATCATCAGGTGGTGGAGCAAGAAAAACTCCAGTACAAACGTATGAGCAATTTGGAAATTCTGATGGAAGAGAAGCAGCTTTACAACGTCAAAAGAAGATTAAAGAAAGCACGACAACGAAGACAGGTGCATTCGCTAATCAAGAAGCAGAATTAACAAAAGCTGGATATAAACTCAGTGAAGATAAAAGTTCTGTCTTAACAGAAGATGGTAAAACGGTAGCCGGGGTAACAGATAGTGGTCAATTATTTTCTGGTAGTAAGAAAGTAACTGACATCATTAAAAAGTCTCAACCTAAAACTTTCGATCAAACCAAATCAATGAGTAAGGATGAACGACAGTTAATGAGAGAAGGAACAACCTATTCTGTTTTAAATGATTTATCGACAAGCTCTGGGGGAGAGGTTTCTAAGTTAAAAGAATCCCAATTACAGAAATCTTTAAATTATGGAAGAGGAATACAATATTCTCCGACAGTCTTAGATCCAACAAGAACAGTTGCTAGTACTCCTACCTTAAAAGAATTTGGAGGAGATATAGCAAGAGCTGCTTTTGGCGGACAAGCTAAACAACAAATACCGGGATTAAGTGTAGCGTATCAACCAATGAAAACAGAAGGAATTTTACAAAATTTAAAAACTCCTGGAATGATTTTTATTGAAGCCTTAACTGATGCAATGAAACCAAAAAAGAAAACAGTCGAGACAAAGATTGGTAGTTCTTTATTAGGGGGAGAAATAACAGGGTCGACAGACTCTATTTTAGGGAATAGTGTAATTAAATAATGGATACAAAATTTTTAATAGACTCTTATCAGCAACTCAAATCGATAAGACAGAACTGGGAAAATCACTGGCAAGAGTGTGCGGATTACACCTTACCAAGAAGAGCAGATGTAACGAAAAGAAGATCAAGAGGAGATAAAAGATTTGAATTAGTTTTTGACTCGACTGCTATTCACGCTGCAGAACTCTTAGCTTCTTCTCTTCATGGAATGTTAACCAATGCTGCATCTCCATGGTTTCATTTACGATTTAAAGATGAAGAAATTAATGACAATGATGAAGCGAAAGAATGGTTAGAGTCTAGTAGTCAAGCAATGTATCAAGCATTTGCTCGATCTAATTTTCAACAAGAAGTTCACGAATTATATTTGGACCTAGTGGTTTTTGGAACAGGGTCAATGTTAATTGAAGAAGATGAAGAAGAAACAATTAAATTTTCCACAAGACATATTTCTGAAATTTATATTCAAGAAAATACTAAAGGAAGAGTCGATACTGTTTATCGATATTTTAAAATACCTGCAAGACTAGTGGTCCAACAATTTGGTGATGCTTCACCCCGGATTGCAAAGATTGCAGAAAAGAATCCTTATGATGAAGTTGATATCCTCCATGTAGTTCTTCCTAGAGAAGATCGAAATGTCACTAAGTTAGATAAACTTAATAAACCTTATGGTTCTTATTACGTTGAACCTCAAGATGGAACTTTATTAAGTGAAGGTGGCTATGATGAGTTTCCATACATTGTTCCTCGTTTCACGAAGTCCTCCACAGAACAATATGGAAGGTCTCCCGCAATGGTGGCTTTAGCTGATACGAAGATGCTGAATAAGATGAGTGAGACCATCATCAAAGCAGCACAAAAAAGTATAGATCCTCCGCTATTAGTACCAGACGATGGATTTATTCTACCAGTCAAAACAGTACCCGGTGGTTTAAACTTTTATCGTTCTGGATCTCGTGATCGGATAGAGCCACTTCAAATAGGAGCAAATATTCCTTTAGGATTAAATTATGAAGAACAACGAAGAGATGCGATTAGAAAAGCATTTTATGTAGATCAACTCTTACTAGCTCAGAATATTCAGATGACTGCAACAGAAGTACTACAGAGAAATGAAGAGAAGATGAGAATGTTATCTCCAGTCCTAGGAAGACTTCAGTCAGAAATGTTGCAGCCATTGATCGATAGAGTTTTTAATTTATTACTTAGAAAAAAGCAAATGCCTTTAGCACCAGAAATATTACAAGGTCAAGATATTGAGATTGAATATGTCTCCCCATTAGCAAGAGCACAAAGAACCGGGGATGTACAAAGTGCAGTAAGAGCATTAGAGATTTTAGCTCCACTTAATCAGATAGCTCCTGTGTTAGATTATTTAGATACAGATGGATTTGTAAAACATGTTTCTCAGGTCTTAGGAGTACCTGCAAAAATTTTACGCTCTAATGAAGAAGTTGCTGAAATTAGAAACCAACGAGCACAAGCAGAAGCACAAGCTGCACAACTAGCACAAGCACAACAAGAAGCGAATATCGCTCAAGCAGCAGCTCCTATGGTTAAAGCGATTAATACTAAATGATCCCTAAAGAACTCAAAGCTCTCATCGAGAGTTACAAACAAGTCTTCAACACAACAGATGGAAAGAAAGTCTTAGAAGATTTAGAAAAAAGATTTTTCATGCATAGTAGTATATTCTCTGTAGACCCCTACGAGACTGCCTATCGTGAAGGATGCCGGTCAGTTATCCTGACAATTAAAAAACTAATACAAGGAGTAAAAGATGACAGAAGAGAACCAGGTAGCGAATGAGCAACCAACCAATCAATCGTCTGGTGACACTGTTCAAACACAACCCCAAGTGGTTGATTGGAGAGAAAGTCTACCAGAAGATTTAAGAAGTGATCCATCCCTTAAAGATTATGTGGATGTCGCTGGATTAGCAAAATCCCATGTACATTTAAACAAAATGGTCGGAATGGATAAAATTCCTGTTCCAACCAAACATGCTACTGATGAAGATTGGCAAGTTGTGTATGATCGATTAGGAAGACCTAAGAGTGCCGCTGATTATCAAGTAGAAGGTATTGAAGGTATTGACGAGAGTTATCTTAATAGCTTTAAAGAACAAGCACATAAGTTAGGTCTATTACCTCAACAAGTCGAGGGAGTCTTAAAATATTATACAGACTTAGCACAACAAAGTCAGGAAAGTTCTGTACAAGACTTAGAAACCTATAAACAACAAGCAGAACAAGAACTACGCAAAGAATTTGGAAAAGCCTATGAAGATAAAATTCAAAAAGCATCCAACATTGCGATGGATTTGTTAGGACCACAGACATTAAATGAAGTACGTTTAGCAGATGGTCGAGCTTTAGGAGATCACCCAGAGTTAATTAAAGCATTCGTCAAAATATCAGATATGATTGGGGAAGATAAAGCGATTGGTCAACCAAGACAAATGAGCCTAACCCCGGATGATGCTAAGAAGAGAATTAGAGACTTAACTGCTGATGGTTCTCCTTATTGGAACAAAGGTCATGTTAATCATGGTGAAGCAGTAAAGGAAGTTCAGGATTTATATGAATACGCTTACCCGCAAGAAACCAACTAAAGTTGTTGAAAAAAATTTAAATATAGACAATATTAGTGACAGGGAAATTAAATTAGAGTGCCTTCGACTTGTAGTCGAGGGTGGCTCTCAAGTAGAGCGTACTAATCCCATTCCTCTAGCCAATCTTTATTATGATTGGGTAGTAGGTAACAAGGTAGCCAAGTGAGGTCTTGTTGACGTTGTGAAAGAACAAGGGTGACTAACCTTAAATAGAGGAAGGTCCACATTCGTGGGTAGCCAACTGATAGTAATATAAACAAAAAAAACAAAGGAGAATGACAAATGTCAAGTCAAATAACTACAGCATTTGTACAACAGTATTCTCAGAACGTACAATTACTATCACAACAGAAGGGTTCTCTTCTTCGTGACAAAGTTGACGTAGAGTCTATTGTTGGAAAAAATGCATTCTTCGATCAAGTTGGCGTAGCAACTGCTGTTAAGAGAACATCAAGACATGCAGATACTCCACAAATGGATACTCCTCATGCGAGAAGACGTTGTTCATTAGTGGATTATGAGTACGCTGATCTGATTGACGAGCAAGACAAAGTAAGAATGTTGATTGATCCAACATCTTCCTATGCTCAAGCTGCCGCTTTTGCGATGGGTAGAGCAATGGATGATGAGATCATTTCAGCAGCAACTGGTACTGCTTTCACAGGCGAAACTGGTTCAACATCAACTACATTACCAGTTGGTCAGCAAATCACTGAAGCTGGTACTGATGGTTTAACTATTGACAAACTAAGAGAAGCTAAAAAAATCTTAGACTTAAATAGTGTTGATCCATCTATTCCTCGATACATCATCGTATCTCCAAAACAGATTGATGATCTATTAGGAACTACATCTGTGACAAGTTCAGACTTCAACACAGTTAAAGCGTTAGTACAAGGTGAAGTAAACGCATTTATGGGTTTCAACTTCATCGTATCTAACAGACTATCAATCGCTTCTTCTAAGAGAAAATGTATTGCTTACGCAATGGATGGTATCAAGTTGGCATTAGGTAAAGACGTAATGTCAAGAATTGAAGAGAGAGCAGACAAAGGTTATGCAACTCAGGTTTACTATTGCATGAGCATTGGTGCGACTCGTATGGAAGAAGAAAAAGTTGTTTCTATTGAAGCACACGAAGCGTAAGGAGTATAAGATATGGCAAGTGTAAAAGGTGCAAACATCACTAACATGGATGCTACTCCTGTAGTGAATGTCGACTCAGAGAACGCTGGTGGTAAAATCAGAGTATTTCACGATACTTATGAAGCATCATCATTAGCATCTGGATCTGATATCACCATCGCAAGAATACCTGCTAACGCAACTATCCACGATGTTATCGTTAAATGCGATGCATTAGGATCAGGTGTTACTTTAAAAGTAGGTGACTCAGGTGATGACGATAGATACATTGGTGTTGTAGGTACATGGAACGTAGCGGGTCAATCCCAGTCTATGTTAGCCGGTTCTTCAACTGGTGCTCCAGTTCCTGCAGTAACAGGTCTAGGTTACAGAACAACAGCTCAAACAGACGTATTGATTACTACTGGTGGTGCTGCCGCTACTGGTACAATCTATGCTTGGGTTATGTACTCTGTAGAGTAATATAAACAAAGAAGGGGGAGCTTCGTCTCCCTCTTCTCAAAAGGAAAACATTATGGCATCAGTAGTAGATATTTGTAATTCAGCACTCAACCAACTAGGAGCAAGTGTTATTCTTTCTCTTACCGAGAATAGTAAAAATGCTCGTCTATGTAATCAACGATATGAGCCTATTCGAGATGGTGTATTTCGATCTCATCCTTGGAATTGTTTAATGAAAAGAGTTGAGTTAGCTCAAGACTCTACTACCCCGGCATTTGAATATTCATATCAATATACATTACCTACTGATTGTTTAAGGGTAATGCGAACTGAAAAATCTAACATTAGTAATGGAGAGGAGTATCGCATTGAAGGAAGAAAATTATTGACCAATGAGTCTGCTATTAAATTGTTATATTTAGCAAAAATTACTGATCCTAACGAATACGACACACTATTAATTGAAACTTTATCTGCAGCTCTTGCTTCTGATCTAGCTTACGCTGTTACAGCATCAACATCTCTAGCTGCTAACATGTATCAACTCTATCAAAACAAATTACGAGAAGCACGATTCGCTGATGCTACAGAAAACTCTGTAGACTTCACTGATGCAATACAGGCAGATGACTTTCTAAATTCAAGGTTATAATGCCAAGAACAACCTTTGCATTTAGTTCCTTTACAGCCGGGGAGTTATCTCCTCGATTAGATGGTCGTGCTGATTTAGATAAATATTATAAAGGTTGTAAGACCTTAGAGAATTTTTTAATTCACCCCCATGGAGGTGCAAAGAGAAGACCTGGTACTGAATTTATCCATGAAGTAAAAGATAGTTCTAAACAAACAAGATTAATCCCTTTTGAATTTTCAACAGTTCAAACTTATATCTTAGAGTTTGGAGATCAATACATTCGTTTCTATAAAGATGAAGGAATTATTGTTGAAGGAGATGTGACTATATCGGGGATCACCCAAGCAAATCCAGCAGTAGTCACTGCCACCGCACATGGATATAACAATGGAGATGATATCATTATTTCAAGCGTGGGTGGCATGTCAGAAGTCAATGGAAAGACTTTTCGTGTCGCTAACAAAACCACCAATACTTTTGAACTCACAGATGTTGATGGGAATAATATCGACTCTACTAGTTTTACTGCCTACACTTCTGGTGGTATTGCTAATAGGATTTATGAAATCAGTTCCCCTTACTTAGAAGCAGAACTCGAAGATATTAAATTCGCACAATCTGCAGATGTGATGTACATCTGTCATCCTAATCATCAAGTTAGAAAACTATCAAGAACTGGTCATACAAATTGGACCTTATCAACTGTTACTTTTAATGTTCCTCCTTTTCAAGCACATAACGCAACAACCACAACCTTAACTTCTTCTCATACTGCAGTAGGTTCATCTGCTACAATTACTGCTTCTGCAACAACAGGAATTAATAATGGAGATGGATTTAAATCTACTGATGTAGGAAGAGCTATACATTTTAATGATGGTCATTTATTAGTTACAGGATTTACAAGTACAACTCAAGTCACCGCCACAGTCGTGGTTGCTTTAGGTTCTGGTTCAGCAACTACTGACTGGGCTCTAGGTTCATTTTCTGATACCACAGGTCATCCTTCTGTAGTGACCTTTTTCGAACAACGATTAGTTTTTGCAGGTACTACAGAAGAACCTCAAACATTATATTTCTCTGTATCAGGTGATTATGAAAATTTTGATGATGCGTATCATACATCTGTAGATGCTACATCTTCTATGCAATATACGATTGCATCTAATCAGGTTAATGCGATTAAATTTTTAACTGCAACAAGAACTTTAATTGTAGGAACAACAGGTGGTGAATTTTCAGTATCAGGGGGTGGTACAGATGTTGCGATTACTCCTACGAATATTCTCATTAAAAAACAATCCAACCATGGATCAGCAGATGTAAGTCCATTATCAGTAGGAAACGTCACCTTATTCTTACAACGAGCCAAAAGAAAAATTAGAGAACTTGCTTATAACTTTGATGTGGATGGTTATTTAGCACCGGATCTAACGATCTTAGCAGAACATGTGACCGAAGGTGGATTGAATGAAATGGCATATCAACAAGAACCCGACAGTATTGCCTGGGGAGTTCGTGCTGATGGTCAACTTGTAGGATTAACATATCAACGAGCAGAAGAAGTTGTGGGATGGCATCGACATAAATTAGGAGGTTCTTTTGGAGTTGATAATTTTGGTCATGTTGAAAGTGTAGCTTCTATCCCCGGAACACTTAATGAAGATACTTTGTATGTGATTGTAAAGAGAACTATTAATGGAGCAACAAGAAGATATGTTGAATATTTTACTAATTATGAAATCGACAATGTAACAGACTCTTGGTTTGTTGATAGTGGATTACAATACGAAGGATCAGCAACAACTTCAATCTCAGGACTCGATCACTTAGAAGGAGAGACGGTGACTATCTTAGCAGATGGAGCAACACATCCTGATAAGACAGTAACCAATGGTGCAATTACCTTAGATCGATCTTCAACAAAAGTAACAGTAGGATTAGGATATACTTCTTTATTACAGACAATGAGATTAGAAGCAGGATCTGCAGAAGGTGTGGCACAAGGTAAATTAAAAAGAATCCATGATATTACTATTCGTTTATATAAGTCAGTAGGTATTGAAGTGGGTTCTTCTCTTACAGAGATGGATCGTATTCCTTTTCGAGATAGTTCGATGTCGATGGATGCAGCTATTCCCTTTTTTACCGGGGATGTAAAAACAGAGTTTCGAGGTGGTTTTGAATTAGATGGTTTTATTTTTGTAAGACAAACCCAACCCCTACCTTTAACAGTAGTGGCTATCTACCCAGAACTAACCACTAATGATGGATGATTAGAGAATATAGAAAAGAAGATGCACAATTTTATATGGATGTTGGTTTCAACTTTAGTATGTTGGAAGTCAAAGAAGAACATCGAGGACTATTTGATGATTTGCTATCTCCTACCCATTCTTTCACTTGCGTTGTTAATGGTGTTCCGATTGGATCAGGAGGTGTTGTACCTTTATGGGAAAATGTCTATGAAGGATGGGTTATAGGTAGTAGATTGATTAATAAGAACAAAGTTTATTTTGCGAAGAGTGTGAAAAAAGGATTAGAAGACTTAATTGAAAAATTAGATATAATCCGATTACAGACTGCAATTAAAGAAAACTTTCCAACAGGTTTTCGTTTTGCTGAGTGGTTAGGGATGGAGAATGAAGGATTAATGAAAAAGTATGACATCTATGGTAATAATTGTTATAGGTATGCAAGGGTAAAATAATGGGTCAATTTGCTATTCCAATCGCTATTGCTTCTGCTGCCACAGCCGCAGTTGTTTCTTATCAAGGATATCAACAAGCAGCATCCCAAGCAAAAGCTGCAGGTGATTATAATAAACGAGTTTATGAGTATCGAGCTAAAGTTTCAGAGCAAGATGTTGAGATTATTCGTAGAAAGAACGAACAAGATAAATATTACTTTGACCGGGATTTTAAAAAGTATCAAGGTCAAACAATCGTTGCCTATTTAAAGAATGGTGTCTCGATTGAAAAAGGAACACCTTACGCTCAACTCAAACAAAATTATGAAGATGCACAATATCAAAAAGATATTATGGATTATAACGCATCAATAGGAGAAAAGAATGCAGAGGATAATGCTTTATTTGAAAGAATGACAGGATCGATTAGTCAAATGAATGCTTATGCTCAAGCACAATCCTATCAATATCAAGCCTACTCTTCTCTTCTTACAGGAGTACAAAAAGTTGGTTATTATGGGAGTCTTGCATAATGGCTAGAATACCAGATAACCCTAATCTCTTTCGACAATCGATTACTACAGTTAGTGCAACGAAACCCGGAATGCAAGTATCTCCTCAAGCAATGGCTTCTCCTGCGGTTACTTTTGCTAGTTCTATACAGAATGTAGCAGATAATGCAGAAAAATTTTTACTCATCAAAGCAGAAGAAATTCGTAAAAGAAAAATCAACGAAGCTAATATTGCGATTACAAGTGAACTCTCCACATTAAGTAATGATCTTCAAGCGATGAGAACGAATGATGAAGTCTCTCAAAGTTTATTTGGTAAATATTATAAAGATTTAAATGATGATGAATTAGAAGCCATGGAAGGTGCAATGGATTCTTATGAACCAGAAAACTGGGTTGTTTCTATTGAAGGAAAAAAACAAGAGTTATTACAAAACTATTTTGTTAATAACAATATTAAAAGTAAAAGTTTACAGTCAAGTATCATTAATACAGTTAATGCTGATTTTTTTAAAATTAAAAATTCTTTAGAAGTAGAAGCAAATAATCGAATTGAAAAACTTCATACTATTTCTGAAATTAAAAATTTAGACATTTTGAAAGATAAGATGGCTAATGCTAGTAGTCTTGCTGAAATCAATGCGATTGAAGAACAAGCGAAGTCTTCTTTAAATTTCTTACAATTAAAATTAGGTTCTCAAGAATATGTGAATTTAGAAAGAGATTTTTATGTAGAGTCCGCTACTAACTCTTTGGTAGATTTTGCAGCAACACAATCTTTATCAGAATTTAATGCAACAATGGTCGGAGACTATGATCCTATCACAAGTGAATTGTTTAATAAATTAACCGAAGAAGAAGCTAATGATATACATGATACAGTCGTAGATCGATTATTAAAACAGTTCAATATTGTTGATAAAATAAGAACAAAAGAAGAAAAAGAATTAGAAAGACAAGAGAAAGATTTAGTGTCTCAAATTATGAACTCTTCTAATATTGAGTTTATTAATAAAAAATTAGAAGAATACAAATCATTACCTGACTATGCGAGAGATTACAAAACATTAGAAGTATTAGAAAACTACGCTAACAATCCAGATGTTTTTTTCCGATCTCAAAGTATTCCTAGTGTTTATCAAAATTTAAAAATTGGTATTGAGCAAAATATTATTGATTTTGAAGACATTCAAGCAGTTGCAAGTGATTTAAGTCAAGATAATTTTAGAGAACTAGTTAATGAGGTAACTTCTAAAACAGATAAAAATGTTTCTCTTATCAAAAATAGTATTGCTAATAGTTATGGTGTATCGCTTGAGTTCGTTGATGATGATATTGAAAAACTAATTGCAGCTGAGTCTCTCAAAGCTGAGTCAGAGATGAATGAATTTTTGTTTAATAATTCCGATGCAAAACAAGATGAAATTAGACTTAAACAACAAGAAGTTATGAATGCTTCAAAAAAAAGAATTAATGAAAAGATTTTTGGAGATATGACTATTTCTATCAATAAATTTATAAGAGATAATCCTCAATATAGTTCATATTTCGTCAAACCAAAAACTTCTAGTGAAATTTTTAATGAGTTATTTGAATTAGCAAAAAGTGATAAATTGGAAGATAAAAATGCTTTTATAGAATTCGAACGTCTACTAAGAGATTATCTAAGTTTTAGAGGAACAGATAAATAATGAGAAATTTAAAATTTAGTAAATACCCAGATATTCATGCGATGAAAAAAGATGTTGATGAGTATATTAAAAATAGTGAATTAGGCATTATGTCTACGATGCCTGATGATTATTTTGATAATATTGAGTTTAGAACAGAAGGAACAAATAAATTAAAGTACGGATATAAGAATGGATTTCCTTATTACATTAGTTCCGAGACAGATATCGAAGCAATGCAAAAAGCAAAGCTCCAAGGTCGTTATCAATCCATGTACCCAAAAACAGGAGCTACGATTGGTGATATAGCTGCTGCTACTCCAGAAGTTGTAGCGAATGTACCTAAAGGTGCAGCTATAGGTATCGATAATGTATTTAAATTAATTGATAGTGTTACTGGAGGTGCAGTTACAGAAGTCGATAATTTTTTATCAGAAAATTTTCCTAATACTTTAGGTAAAAAAATTGAATATAAAATACCTGAGGGAGCTGCAGAAACAACAGGAAAAATTATTGGTCAATATGTAATACCGGGTGCTGGTGTTTATAAAATGGCAAGAGGTGCGATCCTCTTAGCAGAACCTCTAACAGTAGGATTGTTTTCTTCGAAAGATGAAGGAAACCTAGCTAACACTATTGAAGATATGTTTCCTAATTTTACAAAAAGTAGTGAATTATCAAAAACTATTATTGAAGGATTATCTGTTGATGGAGATGATACTGAGGTAATGGCAAGAGCCAAGAACATTGTAGCTGATGCTGCTCCTTTTGTAGTCGTGGAGAAGTTTTATAAAATCCTTAAAGGACTCAAACAAAACCCCGAAGCACTTGAAGAATTAAAATCCGTAGGAGCTGCTGCGACCCCTAAAGAACCCCCAACTCCTGTAGAAGTAGTAGATAGTCAAGGTAACCCGGTCAACCCTACAAGAGATATCACCCCTTCCGAAAAACCTTTTTATTCTAATGTAGAAAAAGCAATCTCCAATATGACTATGACCTCTGGTCAAGGAGATCAAATACTTGCTACGATTAAAAACACATCAGGTGTCAAACAATCGGAGATTGAAGATTTAGGATTAGATCAATTCTTAGCCGGGAAAGAAAAAGTAACTATGGAAGAGTTAAATGATTTTATCGCAGATAAATCTTTAACGACAAGAGTAACAGATACAATGTTAGATGAAACTAAGAGTGAAAGACAAGTTGATTTCTACGTTAGTGAAGATGCACCTAATGCTTTAAAAAATGCAACTAGTATGGAAGATGCAAAACTAATAGTTATGAATGATGAAGGTTTGTATAACGATTTTCTTGAATATCAAGCATCTAAAGGAGAAGTATATGATGATTTTTCAGATGCAGACGTAGAAGATTTTTTAGGAGAAAAATATGGTTTAGTAGATGTTAAAGAAGTTGTAGAAAACAATACACAATATGGTGATTACACTTTAGAAGGTGGAGAAAATTATAAAGAGATGCTTATTACTATTCCTAGCGATGGTAAACCATTTATTCCTCAACATTTTTCTGGTAAAGTTCCAGATGGAGAAAATCTTATTGCTCATGCTAGATTTAACGAAAGAACGATTGATGGAAAGAAAACTTTATTTGTAGAAGAAATACAATCTGATCTTCATCAAGTAGGTAGAAAACGAGGGTATAAAATAAAAACACCAGAAATAGAAGAATTAGAAAAATTAAAAGACGAAGTTTTTAAAAAATATCAAAATTCAATAAATCAATATACAGATTTAATAGCAGAAAAAGGAATATACAAAAATGGTATGCTTTCAGATGAAGCTAAATTATTAGAAAGTCAGAGAAAAAATTACAGTAATCAAATTGATGAATATGACAAAAAAATTAATGAACTTAGTGGTGTTGTTCCAGATGCTCCATTTAAAAAGAACTGGCATGAACTTACTATGAAAAGATTAATTAAATATGCGATTGATAACGATTTTGATGCTATATCATTCACTCCAGGAAAAATTCAAAACGAAAGATATGATCTATCTAAAAAAATAGAAAACGTAAATATAGCTCCATCGGAAAAAGCTCCAAATAAAATTTATATACAAGCATATTCTAAAGGCAATTTAGATCAAGTTTTAGGTCATCATATTCTTCCTGAACAATTAGATGAATATGTTGGAAAAGATTTAGCAGATAAAATACGCAGTGATATTGATAAAGATAAATCTTTTCAATCATTAGATTATAGAGGAGTTGATTTAGAGGTTGGTGGTGAAGGTATGATAGGTTTTTATGACAAGATACTACCTGCATATTTATCTAAGTTTGGTAAAAAATATGACGCTAAATTAGAACAAAAAGATATTTATGGTGATGGAAAGAAGATGATGCATCCTTCTTTGAGTTATGTATATCAACAAAATGTAGAGCCTAATATTATGTATCAAGCTGTAGGTAAGAATGATGAAATATTTGCTGTTTATGAAATTAAAAAAGTTGATGACTCATATCAAATTATTCAAACAAAGAATGGAAAAAAAGATATGATTTATGAGTCTAGTCAATTACAAAAAACTCAAAGTGTTCTTGTTGACGAATTAGAAGGTTTTTATGTTCCTCAATTAATGAAAACAAAAGAACAAAAAGTACCATTTATGCTCTTTACACCAGAGATGAAAAAAGAAATACTTCAAGAAGGTGTACCCATCGCACAACTAGAAGATAGAGAACAGGAGCAACAAACCGCAGTTGTTTAAAACATGGCTATTATAGAAGAAAATATTATCGATCAAACTCAATCCACTATTGAAGAAGTACAAGCAGGTCAAACACTTGGACCTACTGAAATGGCAACAGGTCCAGAGCCTAGACCTGTTTATATGGCTAATCTTCTAAAACTTATTAACATTCCTAAAAAGACAACTCAGAAAGTTGTATCTGACGTAGAACCATCTTTAATTAAAGATGTAGAACAAAAAGTTTTTAAAGAGGGAGAAACAGTTGAAAGTATTCAACCAGAAGAATTAATCGAAACTCCCGCAGTGGGAGATCCTGGATTTAATTTTAATTATATTAATAACATTGATGATGTTGCTGATGTTATTAGTACAACAAGTTCTAAGATAGAACAGCCTACTTCTCTTTCGTTTGCTGAAACAAAAAACCTTGCGAAAGATTTAGATATGGACCCAGAAATTTTAGAATCTACTTTCCAAAAAGGTGTGTTGTTTAAACAAGGCGTTCCTCTTGCAGCACAAATGAAAGCAGTAAGAGATACTCTCGTAACAAGTGCAGAAAAATTAAATACAATGTCTAAACAGATTGTAGACAATAAAACAAAAGGTATTACCGATGCACAACTTTTAGTTGATTTTAGAAAACAATTAACACTTCATGCTGCTATTCAAAGTTATGCAAAAGGTGCTCAATTCGAAATTGCACAAGCCTTAAACTCTTTTAAGATCCCGGCTGATGCTTCTGTCGATAAAGGAACATTGTTAAATAACATTGTTTCTGATATGGGAGGTTCTAAAAATACAGAAGAACTAGCAGAAAAATATTTAAAAACTTTTGAAGAAAAAGGTATGGGTGGTGTCAATAAATTTGTAGCCAAAAGTTGGGGAGCTAGAACAAAAGAAGCCTTAGAAGAAGCCTATATCGCAGGATTACTTTTTAACCCAAGAACACAATTAAGAAACGTCATAGGTTCAACCTTATATGTCGCTACTTCGATACCTAGAGATATTATTGCTGGAGCTGTAGGATATACTCAACGCACAGGAAGTAATTTTTTTAGGAAATATTTGTTCAAAGGTAAGGGTGACTTTTATGCATCAAGCGATGGTGTTTTTATGGGAGAAGCAATCGCAAGAGCACAAGGATATATTACTTCTTTAGCAGATGCTTGGACTATGGCATCCAAGGCTTTTAAAGACTCAGCACCTAGTGATGCATCTCTTCGAGTGGAAACGTACAAACAACCTAAGATATCTGCAGAAGCATTTGGATTAAATGGAACATCAGGAAAGTTTGTTGACTACTTAGGTAAAGTCACTCGTTTCTCTTTTGATGCAATGTTGTTTGGTGATGAGTTTATTAAAGAAGTAGCAAGGTCTGGAGAACAATATGCACAAGCGTATCGTGCTATGAAGAAAGCAGAAATCGAAGGAAAGTCTGCAGAAGAAATCATGCAAATAGCAACTGATATTATTAATGACCGAACTCTTGTTCAAATGGAAGTCGATCAAGTTGCTAAACATTTTACCTTACAAGACGAATTAGGAACAGCAGGTAAAAAAATACAAGCATTTCAAACATTACCTGGAGCAAGATATATTTTACCATTCGTCAAAACTCCTACGAACATTATGAAAATTATTTATCGTGCATCAGGCTTTGGTTTAATTGATCCCGCTATTTACAAAGATCCAGTGAAATTTCAACAAACAGCAGCTCAAGTAGGACTCGCTTACACCTTTGGTGGTTATATGTTGTCATTAGCACAACAAGGACAAATCACAGGAAAAGCTCCTGTTAATAAGAAAGATCGAGATGCTCTTTATGCTTTAGGGTGGAAACCTTATAGTTTTGTTTTTGCTGATCCAGAATTACCAGAAGGATCACCTTTGTTTGATGAGAATGGTATTCCTACAGGAAATCATACTTATGTCACTTATTCTGGTTACGAGCCTGTAGGAGCGATTATTGGTATTGCTGCTAATACTTTTGAATTGATGAGTCGTAGTCGAGACCCAGAGATTAATGATAATGTAGTTCAAGCCTTTGCTCTATCCACTTTTGATTATTTTAAACAATTACCTGTATTACAAGGAGTCGCATCGATTAGTGATATTGTAGGAAGTCTTTATAATCAAGAAGAAGCAATAAATGCAGATAAAGCATTTTCGATTGTAAGTAATGCATTTTTACCTTTTAGTTCTGGTGTTCGAACTATTGAAAGTTTAGTTGATCCAGAGTTACGAGAAACAGATCCAGATTTTAATATTGATATGAGAGAGTTAGTTCCCAATGAACAAGGAGTATTAGTACCCAATCCTTTATTTGGTGCACCTAAAGAGTCTGGATTATTATTATCTTTAATTAAAACAAGAAACGACTTTTTAGATAAACTACCTGGTAGTGAAAATTTCTTCGATCTTCCTCCTAAAATAGATATCTTTGGTGAAGATATTGTTGTTAATGAGAACATCAATACTTGGGGTAATATGTTTAATATGGTCTCCCCTAGTACTTTCTCTAAAGGAAAAAACATTGGACCTGAAGCCTATGAAATACTAAGACTAGGTAATCCTATTCAAAACCCCGGTAGAAAAAAAGGTGGTATTAAATTAACTCCTTCTCAATATTATTATTGGGTTAAAGTTGCTAAATCTGGAACAACCAATAAAAATGGTATTGTTGAACAAGTTAGAATAAAAGGTATGAATTTTATGGAATATATTAATTATATGATGTATTCTCCTCAGTATATTAGAGCTAACGAAAATAAACAGTATGATTTACTAAGAGGTGTTCAAAATGACTTCTTAACCGCAGCGTGGGAAGATCATTTTCAATATGAATATCCAGATGTTTATGATGCTGTGGATATTAAAAAAACTATGATAGAAGAAGGTGAGATTAAGAAACCCGGAAGATGACAATATCAACAACCACTATTAAGAATAGTTACTCAGGTAATGGGTCAACTACTACTTTCAACTATACTTTTAAGATCACCGATCAGGATGATTTAGAGGTACTTATTCGAGCATCGACTGGTACTGAAACAGTCAAAACAATTACTACTCATTACACAGTAACAGGAGTAGGAAATGCTGGGGGTGGAACAGTTGTCTTTACTGCTGGGAATATCCCTATTACCGGGGAAACCATTGTTATTCGAAGAGCGACACCCCAAACTCAAGCCACTGATTATCTTGCAAATGACCCCTTCCCTGCGGAAAGTCACGAAGATGCTTTAGATAAATTAACTTCTATTACTCAAGAATTACAAGAAGAAGTAGATCGTTCTATTAAACTATCAAGAACGAATACCATGACATCAACAGAATTTACTGTAGGTGCATCAGATCGTGCTAACAAAATCTTAGCTTTTGATGGATCTGGTGAAATTCAAGTTACTCAAGAATTAGGAACATATCAGGGAGATTGGTCCGCATCGACTACTTACTATGTTAGAGACTTAGTAAAAGATACTTCCACTAACAATATTTTTATTTGTAATACTCAACATACTTCTTCCGGGTCACAACCTTTAACAACCAATACTGACTCTGCGAAATGGGATCTCATTGTTGATGCTGCTAGTGCTACAAGTAGTGCTACTGCCGCTGCCGCTTCTGCAACTGCTGCTGCTGCATCAGCCACCGCTGCCGCTGCAAGTGCAAGTGCTGCCGCAACTTCCGAAAGCAATGCGTCAACATCAGAAACCAATGCTGCCACATCAGCTTCAACAGCCACAACTCAGGCAACTAATGCTACTTCTTCTGCGAGTGCCGCATCGACTAGTGAAACTAACGCTGCCACAAGTGAGACTAATGCTGCGACTAGTGCGTCTAATGCTTCTACAAGCGAAACCAATGCCGCATCAAGTGCCACATCAGCCGCATCCTCTGCATCTACCGCAACGACTCAAGCAAGTAACGCAAGTACATCTGCCACTAACGCTGCAAATTCTGCAAGTGCAGCAAGTACATCAGAGACTAACGCAGCCACATCTGCAACCAATGCAAGTAATGCTCAGACTGCTGCTGAAACAGCTCAATCTGCTGCTGAAGCTGCTCAAGCTGCCGCTGAAGCTGCTGCTGATAATTTTGATGATACTTACTTAGGAGCAAAAGCATCTGATCCATCTGTAGATAATGATGGAGACCCCTTGAATGCCGGGGATTTATATTTTAATACAACCAGTTCAGTCCTCAAATATTATGATGGATCTACCTGGAATAACATTGAAGCCACTGATACAAGTGGTTTTGCAACAAACGGATTTGCAATTGCTATGGCTATTGCATTATGATAAGGAGAAAGTATGGCACAGAACTTTAGAAGATACACCTCTAATGATGTAGGAGCATCAGCAGCCACAATATTTACTGCTGATTCTTATGATACTGTTGTTGGTATATCACTAGCTAATGTTACTGCTTCTGCTATTAATGTATCTGTATATATCAATGATGGAGCAAATGACATCTACTTAGTGAAAGATGCACCTATTCCAGCTGGATCACAATTACAGGTATTAGATGGTGGTGCGAAGTATGTAGTACAATCTGGTGATGCCTTGAAAGTAGTATCTGACACAGCATCATCTGTAGATGTATGGGTATCAACTGTAGACGCAATTAGTACATAATGGCATATATTGGAAGAACACCAACTGGATCAATATTAACATCAGCTGATATTGCTGACGGATCTATTAGTACAGCTAAGTTAGCTGATAGTGCTGTAACTACAGCTAA
>Ga0208161_1000656_pt1 | contig 19453 bp, 23 predicted proteins | sample CB_VirMetaG_3_FD_184538 | JGI IMG/M metagenome (GOLD analysis project Ga0208161, IMG submission 184538) | Freshwater to marine saline gradient viral communities from Chesapeake Bay - CB_1508_1S Viral MetaG (SPAdes) (version 4) | ecosystem: Environmental > Aquatic > Marine > Coastal | place: USA...
TCTAACATCTATTCCCGATGAACTACAAGAGCGTATTCTTGAAGAATATAAAAACCAGCAAGGAAAAGGCAGAGAAAATCTGCTTGAGTATTTCATGCAACATAAATTAAAGACCCTTTTACCGGATATTGAGGTATTCTGATGACTTGGTATGAATCTGAAGAAACCGAATACGAGCGGTGGAAACGACAACAAAAAGAAGCAGCAGCAAAACGAAAAAAGAAACGAGGCCGTAGACCTAACCAGCAAGGGTGGCTAAACGATCTTCGACACGGACATGCGGCTGATGGTGATGATTTTGAAAACTTTGAACCTTTTGAGAAATAAAAGAAAGAGTGTATATTATGACAAAAACTACAATGGAAATTTCTAAACAAACTTTTACTATTTTAAAAAACTTTAGTGGCATTAATTCTAATCTTTTTGTAAAACCTGGTAATAAGATTACCACTATGAGTCCTGCTAAAAACATGATGGCAGAAGTAACTGTGGAAGAAACTTTTGACACAGAATTTGGTATCTGGGATTTAAACAAGTTTCTAGGAGTAGTCAGTTTGTTTGATTCTCCTGAGTTTTCTTTTGAAGACAAGTATGTGTTAATTACAGGACAAAACGGATCCACAGTTAAGTATTATTTTTCAGATCCTAAGCTTTTAAGTTATCCTACAAAGTCTATTAAAAAGCAAGACACAGAAGTACAGTTCACTCTTACAAAAGATGACCTAACAGAACTGCAACGAGCAGGCGCAGTACTTCAACTTCCTGATCTCTGTTTTGTTTCAAACGAAACAGGAGTTACTGCAGTAATTAAAGATCTTAAAGATCCTACATGCAACACGTATTCTATAACTGTTGGAGAAAACAAAAGCGAAGCTGATTTTTCTTTTAACTTTAAACTAGAGAATATGCGTATGCTTGACGGAGATTATACGGTAGAACTTTCCAAGAATAAGATTGGTTGTTTTACCAACGAGTCTCTTGATCTTCGTTACTGGATCTCTATGGAAAGCACAAGCACTTACAGCGAGTAATCATGTCTATCACAGCAAACGATTCTATCGGTCTTCTTGTAGAGAAGTACCGTCCAGCGATTATCGACCATTGTGTTCTGCCTCAAGACCTTAAAGACACTTTTAATGATATTATAGAGTCAGGTGAGTGTCCTAATCTTATGCTTGCAGGCAAGCCCGGTATGGGTAAAACCACTGTGGCTCGGGCTTTATGTACACAACTAGGAGCAGATTATATCATTATTAACTGTTCTGAAGACGGCAATATTGATACGCTACGAACCAAGATCAGACAGTTTGCCAGCACTGTATCCTTGTCTGAAGATGCCAAGCAAAAGATTGTAATCTTGGATGAGTTTGATTACTCTAATGCTCAAAGTATTCAGCCTGCTCTTCGTGGTGCCATTGAAGAGTTTGCCAAGACTTGTCGGTTCATTCTTACCTGTAACTACAAGAACAGGATTATTGAACCTATCCATTCTCGTTGCACAGTTATTGATTTTAATTTTCCTACAAAAGAACGTCCAGAACTAGCCAAGCAGTTTCTGTCTCGTTGTCAAGCCATTTTAGACGAAGAAGGTATCGAATATGATCTGAAAGTTTTGTCTAAAGTTGTAGTTAAGTATTTTCCAGATTTTCGTCGTACCTTAAACGAACTTCAACGATACTCTGTTGCAGGAGTAATTGATCTAGGAATTCTTAGCACTGCTGGAGAACTGGACGTTAAATCGTTAATGGGGCATATGAAAACTAAAAATTACGGTGAAGTTCGTAAGTGGGTGTCTAATAATATGGATAATGCCCCTCAAGATGTGTTTAGAAAGATTTTTGATAACCTTAACGACCATCTTAAACCGGAAAGTATTCCTTCAGCAGTGTTAATTATTGCGGAATACCAGTATAAGACAAGTTTTGTAGCGGATCAGGAGATTAATCTTTGCGCTTTCTTTACAGAATTAATGATGTCTTGCGAGTTTAAATGAGCGATCCTTTTAAATTTTTAAATTCCATAAATCAGACTAAAGAGCCCCTGATGGATACAGACCCTTTAAGTGAAAGGGAATATATTCCGTTTCTTATTAACCGAGGATTATCTTATTTTGTTGATACAGTAGGTCTGGCCAACCAGATGAACCAGGCTCATTGGTTAGATAAAAAAATCCAATACGAGTATCTACGAGCCACAGTCCGAAGCAGGAAACGGTTTAGTAAGTGGCATAAGCCTCAATCTGATGCCCGTATAGAAGCTTTAAAGACCTTATACGGCTATTCAGAAGCTAAGGCTAGGCAAGTGGTGGACCTGATCAAAGAGAACGATTGGAAAGCTATTTTTGAGCGAATTTCAACTGGTGGCGTAAATTCAAAATTCCATAAATAACTGTGTGATACGAAAATATAGATCAGAAAGTCAGTTATTATGGAAGAAACAGAAGATATTTTTGATGGTTTAGGTGTAGAAGTTCGTTTAAAAACAAAAGACGACTTTCTTAAAGTTCGTGAAACCCTGACCCGAATGGGTGTTTCATCTAAAAAAGAAAAGAAGCTATACCAAAGTTGTCATATACTCCACAAACGTGGCCGATACGCTATCATGCATTTCAAAGAAATGTTAGAGTTAGACGGCCTTGAAACAGACATATCAGATAATGATCTAGGCAGACGAAACATTATTGTGAAACTTTTAGTTGATTGGGGACTTGTAGAAGCCGTAGATCCAGATGAATACAAAGAACCAATGATAAGTATGGCTCAACTAAAAATTATTCCTCATAAAGAAAAAGGAGATTGGGTACTTGTACCTAAATATCATATAGGGAACTCTTAATTATGCAGACACAAGTGATTTCTTTTTATAGTGACATAGACGGCAAAACTTATTACAGTGACCACGCTAAACGATTAACCCAACAGTTAACCGAATTAGGGGTACCTCACGATATTCGTGAAAAAGCTTCTTTAGGTTCTTACCAACAGAACTGTTTAAGCAAGCCTCAATTCATCTACCAACTTCTTATAGAAAAACAAGCACCTGTTGTGTGGCTAGACATTGATTCAGATGTTCGTAAACCTTTAACTGTGTTTGATATGTTTAAAGGAAATACTGATATAGTAGTATCGTGTTCCACAAACAAATTACACGCAGCAAAAGCATCTCCTATATTCTTTGATTTTAATTCTAAAGCACTAGAATTTTTACAACACTGGTCGTTTATGGCACGACAGATGGCAAAAAACGGGCAATGGTTTGATCATGAAGCCCTTATAGGAATTCTTCATTCTTTCTATCAAAAAGAAGGAGTTCGAATGAAGTTTATAGGCCCAGAGTATTGTGTGTGGCCGGGGCATGAAAATGAAACCAGTGTTATCGTTATGGGCCTAGCAGATGTGGATTCAAAAAAATCTGCTTTAAAGAATTTAGGAGTGAGTGAGGAGCTAATAGCATGGCAGAGTCCAGGCACAAGATAAGAGCTATAGGTGCTCCGTTTGATGTAGAACATTCGTCTTGTTCTAATCTAAAACCAACACATTTTGATTGGACGACACAACCATCAGAATATGATGTATACATTGATCGTAGAATGATGTATCAACCAGATCATTCAATTATTAAAGAAAAAAGATTTGGTTGGGTTTGTGAGTCAAGATTTATTGTTCCGGACTTATATTCTTTTTTAATTCATAACCATAAATTATTATTTAATAATTATTATAATAAAATTTTCACATGTGATAATTCTTTACTGGAATTAAATTCTAACTTTGTGTTTTGCCCAAGTGGAAGCAATTATCCATGGATTCGTAAAGAACAATGGAGTGTATATCATAAAATTAAATTATGTTCTATGTTTTGTTCACCAAAATTATTAACCGAAGGACATGTTTATAGGCATCAGATTGCCCGATTAGCTCTAGATAAAGGATTCGATGTGTTTGGTGGAGCACACGGCACATCAAGAACAGTTACAGACTTTAAAAACCCGTGGAACACCAAACTAGATGGTGTTAAAGATTACATGTTTAGTATAGTTGTTGAAAATGGTGTTTACGATTCGTATTGGACAGAAAAAATAACAGACTGTTTTGCTACTGGAACTGTTCCGGTATATTGTGGTACTAAAAAAATACTTGACTTTTTTGATTCAGATGGTATAATATTTTTAGAGCAGGGCAAAGAAGAAGAAATATTAAATAGTCTATCCAAAGAATTATACAATTCAAAACTAACAGCAATTACAAATAATTTTAATGCTGTAGCTAAAATAAAATTAGCAGATGATATTTTGTGGGAAAAAATAAATGAAACCGTTAATAATTAATGCTGATTATATGTATCCAGAAAATGTTATACCAAATGCTAAAGAATTGTGTGAAATACATTTTACTAGATTCGGAAAAAATAAAAAACCAGGTGGTATTGTTGAATTTTATTCTGATGCAAAAATAAAAATATTTGTAAATTGTAATGAACCAACAACATCTGCCTGGGTTGAACAGGCAGAAAATATTATTAATAATCAAGAAAAATACACAGCAATATTAACAACAAATTCAGAAGTTTTAAAAAATTGTAAAAATGCTCAATTATTGCCTTATGGGACCACATGGCTAAATAAATATAACCACCATATAGATTCTTTAGGACAATTTACAGAAAATTTAGGAAATATAAAAAAAGAAAACTCAATAAGTATGATTTGTGGTGCGTCTGTTGGTAAGCCTGGTTATGATATAAGAGTAAAAATCTGGTTTAATAAACACAAAATAATATCAACTAAAACAAAATTTTATACTTCTACGAGATGGCCAATACCAAATGCAGAACAGCTACCAAATGATGATAAAATAAATCTTTTTAATTCGATGTATTCGGTAGCAATTGAAAGTTCTAGTGAAAAAAATTATTTTACAGAAAAAATAATAGATTGTTTAATAACAAAAACAATTCCAGTTTATTGGGGCTGTCCAAATATAAATGATTATTTTGATACCAGTTATTGGATTCCAGTTAACAATATTTTTACGCATAATTATACTGAAGAATATTATAATGAAAATTTAAAAAAAATTAATGCAAATTTTGAAAAAGCAAAATATTATGCTAGTTGTCTATTTGATAGAGTTTTAGAAAAAGTAAATCTTATATGATCGTCCAAATTACTTTAATTAAAAATGAACTTTTCCTATTAAAGGAAATAATACCACAGTGGCAAAAATATGTCGATGCTTTTGTTTTCATGGATGATAATTCAGATGACGGTACATACGAATATCTCATAGAAAATAAAGAAAAATTTAATATTCTTAATGTGTTAAGAACAAACACTGGTAAAGATGAATTGGCAATAGAATCAAATATCAGACAACGATTATTTGATGAAGCATTTAAACATTCTGGCAATATTATCTGTTTAGATACAGATGAATATTTAGACGGAACAATGAATAAACAAGAACTAGAGTCTATACTTGATTCTAATACAGACACACTATTCCACGCACAATGGATTCAATATACAGATAAAAATCAAATACGAGTTGACGGACCTTGGCGGCACAATTTAAAAGATCGTATAGGTTCTTATCGTAATAAGGTATCGTTTAAGGATGCTCAAATGCATTCAGAACATTTACCTGTCCCTGCCAAACAAGCAATTATTCCAACTCCAGCTATTTTTATAGCACACCTTCAGTGGTTGGATAAAAAGACTGTAGCCATAAAACAATATTTTTGGAAAATTACAGACTATGTAAATCGTTTAAAATTTAATGCAAAAACAATTCCAGCATCTGCATACGATGCATCTGTCAATAATTTTAATTGGGAATATGCGGATATTGCGTTTCCATTACAAGTAGATCCATCTGTTTACAGTAAACAAGACATTAATAATAATTACAAATATCAATTTATTAAAGAAAAAATTAAAGAGTTTAATATACCAAATTTAAATGATTGGGGAATGGGAATTCATTAAAGAAAAAATAATTATATGATTACAATTAAAAATTTTAACAAAGAGTATTTAAAATATTTGTTTCCACAACGAACCAGATTAACTACAGAGTATAGTTTAAATCACGATTCTGAACAAGAAAAAGTAGATGCAGCTATTAATCTCATGATTCAAAAAGATTACGATATGATTAGTCCGTATCTTCCAACAACTTGTTCTGATACATTAGACATTGGTTGTGGTATAGGATTAATTAATATTGCAATCTATAATCACTACAATAAGAGCATAAACTTACATTTATTAGATAAAACAGAACTAAATACAGAAAAAATTTCTGGTTTTAACGAAAAATATAAATTTTATAATAGCATGGATGCGGCAAAAGATATAGCAACAGTAAACGGAGTAAATGATAACCAAGTTCATTTATTCGAAGCAACCAATTATCAATCTCTATTTAATAAAAAATTTGATGTAATAAGTTCTTTCCTATCATGTGGCTGGCACTTTCATGTTAAAGAATATTCAAAACTAATGACAGATACTTTAACAAATAATGGAATTTTAATATTGGATATTAGACACAATACAGATCAATTAGAACATTTACTTGAAACATTTACTTTAAAAAAACAAATATATAATTATGCCGAATCCAAACACACCGGCGGAAATATAGGTGATAGATATATTTTTAGGAAAAAATAATGTATTATAATAAATTTAAATATAACAAATATAGCCAAAATGGCGAAGACGGAATTATAGAAAAAATATTTAGAGAATTAAATTTTGTAATTGATGAATTAACACTGGTTGATGTTGGTGCATACGATGGAACAAGTTACAGTAATTTTAAAAATTTAATAGACCAAGGAGCGAGAGCAATTTTAATTGAACCGTGCCTTGTTGATGAAAATTGTAAACCAAAATATTCAAAATTAAAACAAATAGAAGAAATAAATAAAAAAATAAAAACTTTTAACTGTTTTATAAAAACTAAAGACGAAATTTTAAATAAACAAGCATTTGATTATTGCAATACGTTTCATGTTAAGTGTGGTATTTTAGATTGGAATCCAGAACAAAAAAATTTAAATGATGTTTTAGATGCAGCCAATATAAAAAATTATGATGTATTAAATATAGACATAGATTCTTATGATCATATGGTTTGGGAAGAACATAATTTATCACCCAAGGTGGTTATTATAGAAATAAATAGCAGCATTTTTCCAGAAAAAACAGGCAATCCAAAATACTATTCATTTTCTGATTCTTTAAAATTGGGTATTAAAAAAGGATACAGTTGTGTATGTCATTGTGGTAATATGATATATGTTAGAAATGATCTATTAAATAATCTTTCAATACCAAACAATTTAATAAATAGTATTAATTTATTTGATAAATCTTGGTTATGATGTATAATATTAAAAATGCAGCACATATTAGATTCAATACAAGATTTTATAAAGAATAAAAATAACAATAAAAGCTGGATTCCTGGCAAAGATTGGGTGCAATATGCTGGGCCTTATTTTGATCATGAGGAATTTACAGAAGCAGCTAAATCTTTATTAAATGGCTGGTTAGTATTAGGTGAGAACGGCATTCGTTTTGAGCAGCAATTCCCCAAATTATTAGATAAACAATTTGGCATACTAACAAATAGTGGCAGCAGTTCTAATCTAATAATGATGTCTGCTTTATGTTCAAAAAGATTAACCGGGTTTTCAAAGGGAACAAAAGTAATAACTCCAATTGCAGGATTTCCAACAACGATTAATCCTATATTTCAAGTTGGTTTTGATCCCGTATTTGTTGATATCGATCTAGATACACTAAATTTAGATCTGGATCAAGTTGAAGAAAAAGCAAAACAAGGATGCAAAATTATAACCTTTGCTCATGTATTAGGCAATCCTCCAAACATGGATAGGCTTATGTCTATTATAAATCAGTACGGTCTTATTTTATTGGAAGATTGTTGTGATGCTTTAGGATCTACTTATAAAAATAAGCCTCTTGGTAGTTTTGGTGATTTTGCCAGTTGTTCTTTTTATCCTGCCCACCATATAACCATGGGAGAAGGAGGATTTGTTGCTTGTAATACTCACAAACAAGAAATAGTTGTAAGAAGCTTTCGTGAATGGGGAAGAGGTTGTTATTGTGTTGGACAAAAGGCAAATCTTTTAAAAAATGGCTCTTGTAAAACTCGCTTTTCAAATTGGCTTCCTGCATTACCAGATGAAATTTTTGATCACAAGTATGTTTATGATGAGATTGGTTATAATTTAAAACCAACAGATATTCAAGCTGCTATGGGTCTTGTACAGCTTAAAAAATTACCAAAAATTATTGAATTAAGAAAACACAACCACAAGAGACTCTGTAATATTTTTTCTAAATACGAAGAATATTTTATTATACCAAAAGCAACTAATGATTCAGATCCTGCCTGGTTTGCTTTTGCTTTAACAATAAAAAATAATAGTCCATTTAAAAGAATAGATATTGTTGATTATTTTGAATCGCGTAAAATACAAACCAGACCATATTTTGCTGGAAATATTATGCTACAACCAGCATATGCAGGAATGATGAATCAAGATGAAGTAATCAACAATTATCCAAACGCAAGAAAAGTAACTACTGATACTTTTTTTCTTGGAACTAGTCCAATTATTACAGAAGAACAATTAAATTATATCGAAGAAGTTACGAAAGAGTTTTTTAAAAAATATGAAAACAATTAATTGTCATAATACTGCTCACTTGGGTGATTGTATTCAAACTATGCATTTTTTAACAAATGCTGTAAAAAATAACAATATTAATTTTAATTTTGCTTGTAATCCTAGTTATCATAATCAATTAAATGAATTAATAGAAGATAAAAATTTATTAAAATTAGACGATAAAATATATTCTGATTCTGTAGATACATGGATATCAAAGCATAATTATCAAAAAATATCTGACGAATCGGATATAATTTTTAAAGAAGAATCAGATCAAGCTACATTTTTTTTACTTTTGTGGAAAAAAGTGTCTGCTATTATGGGTATAGAGTGTCCATTTAATAGCAAATTTGATATGATTTATAATCAAGCAATTTTAAAAGAAGAATCTCCTCATAAAAATTTTGATTTGTTGTTTATTAATAGTGTTAATATGAGTATATCATTTCCAAATTTTAATGAAGATTGTAGTTGGTTGACAGAAAAAATTAAGAACAAAAAAGTAATAACCACTAGAAAAGTAAACAACTTACCTTGTACACTAGATTATAATCTTTCCGTAGTGGATATAGCAAAGCTGTCTAAAAATGTAAAAAGTATAGTTGCAGTTAACACCGGACCTCTTCATTTGTGTATGAATAAATGGACCATAAATAATGTTGACAAATTTTATATTTGGTGTCCTTCTATATCAGAGACATTTAAATATTGTGAAAAATTTATACCAGTAAAATCATTAAAAGAAATAAATGAAAATAGTTTATGAAAATAATATCATATAGTCTTTGGGGAAATAATCCTATTTACTGCATGGGCGCAATAAAAAATGTAGAATTAGCATATAAAATATATCCAGATTGGATTTCTAGATTTTATTGTGCAGAAGACGTGGATAAAAAGTGCGTGGACGATCTTATACAGATGCCTAATGTTGAAGTTTTTTTAATGAATCAGCAGGGCAAATGGTCTAATATGTTTTGGAGATTTTTTGCTGCAGATAGCGATAATACTATTATATCTAGAGATACGGATTCTAGATTAAACGAAAGAGAAAAAAATGCAGTAAATGTGTGGTTAAATAGTGAACACGATTTTCATATAATGAGAGATCATCAGTGGCATAATTATAAAATTTTAGGCGGAATGTGGGGGGCAAAAAATGGTGTTCTAAAAGGAATTACAAATAAAATTTTAGAATATAGTAAAACTGCTAGTTTTATAGATGATTATAATGTAGATCAAAAATTTTTAGCAGAACATATATATCCTTTAGTAAAAAATAATTCAGTTGTTCATGATCCTTTTTTTGAAAATAAACCATTTCCAACAAAAAGAGATGGAAGACAGTTTGTGGGTCAACCGTTTAATGCTGATGATACAGAACGAGACATAACACACGGTGATATGATTATTAGATCTAAAATTTTATAAGGAGATTGTTTTAATATGTACTTTTGCACCGCATCAGATAGTGAACACTATTACGTATTATTAAATTTTATAGGTTCTATTTTTAAACATAATGAAAAAGATTTAAAAAAAATTGCTGTTTATAATTTAGGATTACACCAACAACAAATACAACAATTAAAAACTATAGACAGAGTTGAAGTTTTTGAAGTTGAAAAAGCAAATCCTTTAATAACAACTCCATTATATTCAGCCAAACATGGAAATTATGACAGATGGGTAAAGGGATTATTCTCTTGGAAACCAGTTATTATTAAACAGGCTTTGGATATCTTTCCGTATATTCTTTATGCAGACTCTGGAACAACTGTACTGAAACCAATAAATGGTTTGTTCGAGCATATAAAGCAAAATGGATATTTTTTAACTGATTGTGGACATTCTATACGTTGGATGACACCAAAACACATAATTAAAAAAATGAGTTTAGATTTAGAAAAAAACAAATGGTTATTAGATGATAATCTATTTGGAATCGATGCGGGATTCCAAGGTATTTCTAGATCATTAAAAGAAAAATATATTATACCAATGTGTGAGCTGGCAGAAGACATAATAAATTTTGTTGATGATGGAACCTGCCCAGAAGGCTGGGGAACTGGTAGACACGATCAAACACTATTTAGTATTATTGCAAGAAAATTAAACTTAACTATTTTAAATCACGACAGACAAATTGAAGAATGTATTTTAACATATGAAAATAAAACGGAACCGTTCCATATAACGCATGCAGGAAATAAAGTAAGATCAGATACTGCAATTTACAGATCTAGAAGATCTATAAATCAAGAAACATTTAACGATAATGTAAAATATATAAAAATTAAAATGTAATATGATAAAAGAATTAGAAGAACAACTAAAACATAAGAATTACTATAATAATAAATTTTACGGTGATCCCACTCCTTTACCAAACCAAGCGGAACCAAAAATAATATTATATAAAGAATTTAGTTCTAATAAACCAGAATATAGTGTAGTTGTTCCGGTTTTTAATCAAGAGGCTGTTATACAAAAAAATATTATTAGCATTATCCGTAACATGGATTCGGATTTTGAAATGATAATTATATTAGATTTTTGTGTCGATAATACAGAAACGATCTTATTAGATTTATTTAATAATATATCAGTTATAAATTTAAAAAAAATAATAATTATAAAACAAGAAACTCCCGTTTTCGAGACTACTTGCGATAATATGGGATTTTTATTATCGACAGGAAAATATATTTTAGAAATACAAGCTGATATGGAAATGGTAGAATTTGGTTTTAATTCTACTTTAGCTAAAGGATTTAAATATAACGATATTATAGGAATTTCTGGTAGATGTACTCATGAATTAGGTGGTGGTGCTGGTGTTGGAAAACTTGGTAATTTATTAGAATATCCGTTACCTCCCAATCTAAATAAGAATTACTTGTACATGTACGGAACTTGTAATAGAGGACCATTATTGTTAGATTCAAGTAAATTAAAAACAATGAAATATATGGATGAACAGCATTTCTTTTTACACGATTCAGATCATGATTTATTTGCTAGAGCTTATTATTTAAATGGCTGGAGAACCGGTTACATCCCAATAGAGTTTAAGTGCCCATTAAAAGATGGCAGTACTAGAAAAACATTAAGTGAAAATATAAAAAAAATAAACGATGAAGCATATCGTATAAAGTATGAAAGATGTGTTGGTGGGTTTTTAAGAACTTTCCCGTATAATCATCAAAATAAAATACCAATAGAAATTAGAGAATTATGAAAATAGTGTATATAACAGGATGTTTGGGATTTATAGGATCTTATATTACGAGATTATGCTTAAAAAAAGGCTGGTTCGTAAAAGGTGTTGATAAAATAACATATGCCGCTAATAAAGAATTATTAAAAGAGTTTCAAGAATACTCAAATTTTTCTTTTGTTCATTGTGATATAAACGATCTTAAATTTTTATATGATTGTGATTACGTAATTAATACTGCTGCAGAAACGCATGTAGGCAATTCAATTACTAATAGTGACGATTTTATTCATTCTAATGTAAATGGTGTTCATAATCTTTTAAAACTTATTAAAAATTATAGACAAGAAAATTCTATTATACCAACGTTAATACATTTCAGTACAGACGAAGTGTATGGTGATGTAATAGATGGGGCGCACACTGAAACTGATATTTTAAAGCCCTCGAACCCATATTCGGCAACAAAAGCTGCTGCAGATATGTTAATATTAGCTTGGGGAAGAACTTATAAAGTTCCTTATGTTATTGTTAGGCCAACTAATAATTATGGTATAGGACAATATATAGAAAAATTAATACCAAAAACATGTAAGTATATAAGTCTTGATAGAAAAGTACCATTGCATAATAATGGCACACCCATTAGAAACTGGTTGCACGCGGAAGATACTGCCAACGCAATAATAAAAATTATTGAATCTGGAATAAAAAACGAAATTTATAATATAGCTGGAGGATTTGAGCAGAGTAATATCAACACAATAACAAAAATAATTACAGCATATTTGGGGACTGATTCTTTTGATATTAAAAATTTTGTTGATATGTCTTATTCAAGAGCAGGACAGGATGTTAGATACGCTTTAAATGACGACAAATTAAAAAAATTAGGTTGGAAACCAGAAAAACAATTTGATAAAGAAATACAATCAATAGTAAAATATTATAAAAATAATTTTATATGGTAACAATATTTAAAGAAGTAAAAATTAAATCATGAATAACGAAATATTTGAAAATCTTTTTGTTTTAGAATTAGCCAATAATCATTGGGGCTGTATTAAACGAGGAAAGCAAATTATTAAAGAATTTGCTAAAGTTGTTAAAAATAATAAAATTAAAGCTGCAATAAAATTACAATTCAGAGACGTTGATAATTTTATTCACAAAGATTTTAAAAAAGAACAAAAAATAGAATTAAGTAAATTATCTAAACGAGATCGGTATATTCAAAAAACTTCTAAAACAAAATTAACTTATGAAGAATTTAAAGAATTAGTTGAATATATTAAAAAACATGATTGCATCCCGATGTCTACACCATTTGATGAAAAATCAGTAGATTGGTGTGTTGATCTTAATTTACCAATTATTAAAATTGCTAGTTCGGATATTAATGATTGGATTCTTATTAATAAAATTGCTTCTACAAAAAAACCTGTTATAATATCTACTGGTGGAGCAAACAATAAACAAATAGATGATGTTATAACATTTTTTATGAATAGAAATATACCAATTGCGGTCAATCATTGTGTATCAAAATACCCCAGCGAAGATAACGAACTGGAATTAGATCAAATTGATTATTTAAAAAATAAATATCCAAAATTAACAATAGGACTGTCCACACACGAATATCAAGATTGGCATTCTTCTATGCTTATATCTTATGCTAAAGGAGCAAGAACCTGGGAAAGACATATAGATATTCCTTATCCTAAAGATCACGAACAAAAAGAAGTTTCTTCATATTGCACACTTCCAGAACAAGCAGATGAATGGTTTAAAGCTTTTAATAAAGCAGTAGAAATGTGTGGTACATCTTCTAGAACAAGAAGAATTGTAGACGAAAAAGAAAAAAATTATTTAGAATCTTTATATCGTGGTTTATATTTAAAACAAGATATTAAAAAGGGAACAAAAATACAATTAGATCATGTATATAGCGCAATTCCTTATCAAAAAGAAATAGGCCATATAACTTCTAGAGAATATTTTGATAATGATTTTATTTTAATTAATGATATGAAAAAAGACAGTCCACTTACAAAAAATGATATTTTATGATTAAAAAAGTATCTGATCTAATTATAGAATTTTTAGAAAAGAAAAAAATAAATACAGCATTTACCGTATCTGGTGGTGGTTGTATTCATTTAATAGATTCATTAAAGCGTTCTAATATGAAGGTAATATGCCCTCATCACGAACAAGCTGCTTTAATGGCCAGTGAAGGTTATTATAGATTATCCAATAAAATGGCAGTTAATGTAGTAACCACTGGTCCAGGCGGTACTAACACAATTACCGGTCTTTTGGGGTTATGGTTAGACAGTATACCATCTATAATAATTTCAGGACAAGTTTCAAAAAATCAATTATCACAAGGAACTGGTTGTCGCCAGATAGGAGATCAAGAATTTAATATCGTTGATACAGTAAAATCAATGACAAAATATGCTAAAACTATAATGGACCCTGATACCATTTTAGAAGAATTAGAAAAAGCATATAATATTGCTCTAGAAGGCAGACCGGGACCAGTATGGTTAGATATTCCTTTGGATGTGCAAGGAGCATTAATAGAACCAATACAACCCATTTTTAAATCAAATAATAAAAAAACAATTCCACAAGAAGACATTCAACAATTTATAACTCTTTTAAATAACGCAAAAAAACCATTAATAATTGTTGGAAATGGAATTAGATTATCAGGAAGTTATGATAAATTAAATAATTTTATTAAAAAAACAAAAATACCAGTAGTAACTGGTCCTCATTCTGGTGTTGATGCAGTAGACAATACATTAGAATATTATTGTGGTAGAATAGGAATATTAGGGCAATTAACATCTAATCAAATAGTTCAAGAAGCAGATCTAATTATAGGATTAGGAACTCGTCTGCCAGTAAAGATGACTGGCTATAATATAGCAGAATTTTCTCCTAAATCTAAAAAAATAATTGTAGATATAGATGAAAATGAAATTAAAAAACACAAATTTAATATTGATTTAGGTATTGTTGCTGATCTTAGTGATTTTTTTGATTGTGTAAAAAATATTAGTTTTAATAATATTGAAGATTGGCATTCAATAACAAAAGAATATAGAAAACAACAAAAATATTATTATTCAAAACACGAAGCATTAAAAGAATACACTAGTTTTTATTATTTAATAAGCAAAGCACCTAAAATTTTTAAAAATATTCCAATAGTGACAAGTAATGGAACTGCTCACGTAATTACGTTGCAGACATATCAATTAAATAAAGATCAAAGATTATTTACTAATGTTGGGTGTGCTAGCATGGGATATGGTCTTCCTGCCGCTATTGGTGCTTGTATAGCAAATAATAACAATCCAATTTTGTGTATTGAAGGTGATGGTAGTTTGATGATGAATCTACAAGAATTACAAACAGTTGTTGGGTATAAATTACCAATTAAAATGATTGTAATAAATAATGATGGATATCTTTCGATTAAATTAACACAAGAGTCTTTTTTTGATGGAAATGAATTTGCAAGCGGCCCTGATAATGGTGTAACAATTCCTAATTATGAAAAAATAGCAAATGCGTTTGGTATAAAATATTTTTCAATTAAAAATAATGAACAAATAGAAAAGGTATTAAACGATATGATGAATTATAATGGGCCTTGTTTTATTGAAGTATTCACACACCCAAAAGAACGGCACGAACCTAAAGTAACACACAAAGGAATTGACTCAAATGGAAAAATTATTCCAGGCACTCTAACAGACATGTATATTTCGGAGACATTTTAACATGACTGTATTTTTGACTGGAGGAAATGGTGGAATTGGTTCAGTTATTGCTAATGTCTTAAAAGAAAAAAATATAGAAGTAATAGCTCCTCTTTCGAGCCAATTAAATTTATTAAAATCTTTTAATGTTGATGACATAAAACCAATTGACGCGTTTATTCATTGTGCTGGTATTAATATTTTAAATCCACACGAAAAAATAAATAAACAAGAACTTTTAGATGTATTTAATATTAATACATTTAGTTTTCTTGAATTGTGTAATAAATTAAAAATTAATAATAATGGAAATATAATTGCTATAGGTTCTGTATACGCCACAGAAACAAAAGAAAACAGAATACAATACGTAATGTCAAAACATGCAATGTATGGGTGTGTTAAAACTTTAGCATTAGAAAAAGCAAAAAATAAAATTAAAGTAAATATGATATCTCCTGGATTTGTTGATACTGCTTTAACAAGAAAAAATAATTCTTTGGAACGAATTAATTATTTAAATGAAACAATTCCATTAGGAATGACTGATGTTTATGATATTGCAAATTTGTGCGCCTATCTTATACAAAATAACAATTCAATAACCGGTCAAAACATCCAAATAGATGGTGGTTATTCTCTAAAAGGCATATAATGAATATTTTTAAAATAAATAATACAGAATTTAAAGTTTCTGCAATAAAAACAGATAAATTAATTATTAAATCACACCCGAAAGACTATGAAGTAATTTTTGATTCATTTTTTTCTGTTTTTACTGAAAATGATGTTTTACTAATTGATAAAACCGTGCAAAAATTATATGATATAAATCATACAAAATTAATATCAATAGATGCCAAAGAAGAAAATAAATCTATAGACACTGTTTTGAATATTTGTGATAAACTATTATCTTTTGGATTCGACAAAGGGAATAATTTAATAGTTATTGGAGGAGGAATTATACAGGATATTGGTGCATTTACTGCTAAAATGTATAAAAGGGGAATCAATTGGACATATGTTCCCACAACACTTCTTTCGCAATGTGATAGCTGTATAGGCGGAAAAACCGCATTAAATTTTAAAAATTATAAAAATCAACTGGCTTTATTTTCTGCTCCAAATAAAGTTATAATTGATACCAATTTTTTAACTACCCTAAAAGATGAAGATATTATATCCGGTTATGGAGAAATAATTAAACTATTTTTAATAGGTGGAAAATATTATACAAATAATATAAAAGAATTTGATTTAAAAACTAGTATATTTCATTCATTATCAATTAAAAAAGCAGTTATTGAACAAGACGAATTTGAAAGCGATGAAAGAAAAGCCATGAATTATGGTCATTCATTTGGCCATGCAATTGAAGCTGTATCTGGGTATAAAATACCACACGGGGAAGCGGTATTAATGGGTATAGAAATCATTAATAAATTATTTACAAATTCTAATGAAATAACAAAAATTGTAAATACTTTTACAAATTTAAATAAAATAAAAGATATAAAAATTAAAGATATATTAGAAGCAATAAAAACGGATAAAAAAGTAATTAATGAAATTATAACACTTGTTGTGTTGCAAACTCCAGGAAATACTATATTTCATAAACAAAAAATAGACAATAATTTAGGCGATAAATTACATGAAATATTTACTGATTGATTTTGGTGCATCTCGTATAAAAATTGCAATTTACAATCAAATAACTAAAAAAATAATAGTAAATTTTGATAAAGAATCTCCATTTAAAACTTCAGAAACAATAACAAAACAAGAATTGAATATTCTTTTAGAAGATATAGTAAAAGAAGTACAACCAATAGATGGAATAATTATTTGTACTATAATTGGGGGTGGTTGGATTGGTGATGTTTATCATTCATGGAAATCCAATAATAAAAACATTAAAAAACATTGTTTAATTAGTGGATTGTTTGCAGATACCACTAATTATCATGTTCATCCACATCACGACAGTTCACAAAACTCGCAATATAAATTAGATATATTAGGCTATATTAATAATATTCCAATTTATAGTTCTTTAGGAGATACAAATTGTGTTATAGAATCATTGGATTTAAAAAACGACGAATATGTTATTAACATAGGAACAGGATCTCAAGTTATTTACAAGAATAATGACATAGTGATTAAAAAATTTATTCCAGCAGGAAGAACTTTTTTAGTTTATGATAATTTTTTTAAATCGTGTAAATTAAATTTTTTTGAAATGTTAAATAATATAACTCCAGAACAAGTCTATAATAGCAATCTCGATATTGATCTTAATTTGTTTAAACAAGCATTCAATTATACTGGTGGTGGAAGTATAAATAATATACAAGAAGATAATTTTACTATTAATAATTTGTTAGCTTCAATATTGCGTAATTTTGTTTTACAATATAAACAATTTATAACAGATCAATCAAAAATTAATATTATTTTAATTGGAGGAATTCCTAAAAAAATATTGATATTAAAAACATTATTTGAATTTTATTATCCTAAAAATAAAATAAAAATTAATTCAGGTAATATTGAAAATACTCATTTAGGAATGATTAAATATTTAGAGAATAAATTTAAAAAATGAACTTATTAATAACAGGCGGAAATGGATATATAGCCAAAAGCTTATACGCAGCATTAAAAAACACACATCAGATAACTGCAATTACTCGTAAAAACTTTGATTTAACAAACTACCACAGCACGTGTGAGTGGTTTCAAGAACGAGAATACGATGTAGTTATACACACAGCTATACGTGGTGGAAATCGACTGGTTCCAGACGATCAATCTGTAGTCACAGATAATCTACAGATGTATAATAATCTTAAAGCTAATAGACACCAGTTTGGTCGTTTATTGTCTTTTGGTTCAGGTGCAGAAATATTTGCTCCCAATTCGTTTTACGGAGCAAGTAAAAAAACTATAGCAGACTCCGTACAAGAAACTTCAAATTTCTTTAATCTTCGGGTATTTGCTGTTTTTGATAAAAACGAATTAGACACACGATTTATCAAAGCAAACATTAAACGGTATATACAAAAAACACCCATGATTATCCACACCAATAAAGTTATGGATTTCTTTTATATGGATGATCTAGTTGAATTGGTGAAGTTTTATATAAAAGAAGAAACACCACCAAAAACAATAAATTGTTCGTATAAACAAAAATACACCTTATCCAATATTGCAGATATTATTAATAATTTGGGACAGCATAAAGTTCCTGTTACCATAGAAAATAAAAACACATTACAATTTTATTGTGGAGAATCGCATAATATGCCTGTAAAAACAATAGGGCTAGAACGAGGCATATATACTGTATACAATTCGCTATTAAATGGAGATCTAAATAATGCCTAAATTATGCCTGTCAATGATCGTAAAAAACGAAACTCATATCATTAAAGAGTGTCTTGAATCTATTCACAAGTATATTGATTATTGGGTTATAGTTGATACCGGATCTACAGACGGAACTCAAGACCTAATCCGACAATACTTTGCAGAAAAAGGAATTCCTGGAGAGCTTCATGAACGTCCTTGGGTAGGATTTGGCCCTAACCGTACAGAGGCGTTAGAGCTCTGCACCGGAAAAGCAGACTGGGCATGGATGATTGACGCAGACGATTTCATACAAGGAAAATTTGAATTCCCGGAAAACATTCCCGATGAAGTAGACGCTTGGGCATTACAGTTTGCC
>Ga0208161_1000657_pt1 | contig 19441 bp, 18 predicted proteins | sample CB_VirMetaG_3_FD_184538 | JGI IMG/M metagenome (GOLD analysis project Ga0208161, IMG submission 184538) | Freshwater to marine saline gradient viral communities from Chesapeake Bay - CB_1508_1S Viral MetaG (SPAdes) (version 4) | ecosystem: Environmental > Aquatic > Marine > Coastal | place: USA...
GCGGTGGTGAGGGCACCAGGCTCCAGCACCTCCACCTCGGCGTGCTCTGTATCAGCCAGCTGGCTGACATCTTGCGGGACGTCCGGGGACGGCTTAGGACGGGTCGCGCTCATGGCCTCAAGGTAGCGACTGGAAATAGGTCTTTCCGTTCACTGCACCTTAGGGCAGACGTCCGCAGACGTCCAGAGCCGTCCTAACCGCCTCACCCCAGCCCCATGTCAGAAACCACCCTGGACCGGGTGCCGGTCGCCCAGGCACAGGCCAGCTCCGGCCTCAGCCGCAGCAGCTTCTACAAACGGCTTCAGCACGCGGGCGTGGTACCGCTGAAGGTGGGCGTGGCCAGCTTCCTCACCCAGGCCGACCTAGAGCGGCTGGCCGATTGCGAGCGGTGGGTGCAGGCGGGCCAGAAGCCTGAGGATTTCCTGGCCAGCATCGGTGCCTCGGTGCCGCCCTCCGCTGGTGCTGCGGGCGGGCGGCTTGCCCCCAGCCAGGCGCAGGCCCTGGCCGCGGCCGTGGCGCAGCAGTTGCCGCTGCTGGATGAGCAGGACGCGGAAACGCCTGAGGATTTGGTGGCGGCGGAGGTCGAGCACCTGGACCGGCTCCTGTCCTTCCTCACCAAGGCGGCCCGCCTGAGCTGGTGCCTGCCCACCAGCAAGGTGGAGCTGCTGGTGGGGGCCAAGCCCAGGGGGGCCAGCCTGGAGCGGTACGGCTTCCGCTTCACGGTGGTGGGCCAGCAAGGCAGGGAGCTGGCCTGGCGGGTGGAGAGGGCCTGAGCTGTCCGCGGACGTCCTAGATCGGGTTGGGCGGGACTTACATGGCCCCGCTTTGAGTGGAGGCGTGTGCAGTTCGCTCAATCCTCAGGGGTGCATCCCTGTGGTTCCCCACACGGCGGGTATGCACTCCCTCCGCGTGCGATTGACCTAGGCGGCGAATGCCAGAGGCGGTCCGAGTGACCATTGCCCGCTCGCCCATTACAGCTTGCGGTCTGCCTCCCTGCCGAGCCCAAGGGCGCAGCCGCGTGCGCCGGCCTCCTGTGGGCCTGGAGCCGTGGCGGCCCTGGTAGCTGCCATCAGCTCCTGGAGCAGGGCCAGGTCCTCGGTTCGCTTGGCCTGGCCTGCGGCGGTGTCATCCCAGCCCAGGTGCTCAGCGGCGCGGGCCAGGTAGTCAGGGGTGAAGGTGGTGCGCATGGCGCTCCTGGCGGGGTACTTCCTGAGGGTTCCCCTGTGAGCAGGGCTCAGGCCAGCAGAGCCGCCAGGGCGGTGGTGCGGCTCCGGCCAGGGCGTCGCCCCGCGGTGGTGCAGGCGGCCCGCAGCTCGGCCATCGGCAGGTCGGCCAGCAGCTGGTGCAGCGGGTGGGCCAGCGGGGCCTGGTGCATTTGCACCGCAGCGGGCCTGATCGGTGCGTTTGCACCAGCAGGACGCCAGCGGGCCAGGGTCAGCACCAGGGCGATGGCCGCGGCCGTGAGCATCAGCAGGGCCTCGGCGGTGGCGAGCACGGCCACCAGGGCCAGCTCCAGGGGGTGGGCAGTGGGCATGGTTCCTTGCCGGCGATGGCCGGCGGCGGTCCCGGCGTGGTGGGCAGCACCAGCGGCTCGGGGTGGTCGGGTTGCCGGTGGCGGGCCCAGGGCCTCGCGCTTCCGGTCCTCACCACGCTAGCCCTGTGCGTACAGGGATGGCAAGCCATCCGCGGACGGCTCAGGACGCCCGCTTCAGGGCAGCTGCCTGGGTTATCCCAGGTCGGTAGGCCCCCAGCTTCACCGGAGCATCAGAAGCCCCTCCTGGCCTGCGTTTCTGGCTGCGGCGGGTGGCTGTGGCTCAGCTGTGCAGCTGGAATCGCGCCTTTCTGCGGGTTTGCCCAGCTCTGCCCACAGGCACTGGTATGCGGCGGTGTCCTCCCAGCCACTCGGCGCTGCAGGTCGGCTCTGCTAGGGGCAGGGAGCGGGCCTGAGCTGTCCGCGGAAGTCTCACGGCAGGTATGCGTCGTCAATTAGAGGCCCCTTAACAGCTTGTCCAACTCTCTTTTCTGGATCTTTTTATAATCTTCAATCAGCTTTTCATCCCTTTTTTCCTGCACTTTTTCGTCTACCTCTCTGCAAATCATTCTTGAACCGTATCCATCGCAGACAGTGACGGTCTTGGCGCATCCAGAGGCCGTGGCAATTAACACCACCCAGGTGATGAGCCTCATAAGTAGAGCCGTCGGTCCCGCCAGTTTCATACAGCCGCTGACCTAGAGGCTCAGGCGCGTCCGCGCAGTAGTTGGCGTAGGGTCTGCTGTCTTTGGGACTGGCCGGCTCCCAGGGCGCTTGCTCAAGCTCCTACCGCCGGTTCCGGGTCGGCCGGGGCGCTCAGACGGTGGACCTGCGCATCAAACAGGTCCAGGGCCTTCTGCTCCACCTCCCCATGGTTCAGGGTTGCCCAGCCCAGGCCGAAGCGGGCTTCCTTGCGGTGCAGCTGATCCTCCGCCTGCCGGTGGCAGTCCACCCGCAGCAGTTGCTCGGCGCTCTGGTGGTTGACCGCGGGCTGCTCCACCTTCAGGGCCCGCAGCAGCGCCACCGCCAACTCAGGGGTGGGCCGTTGCTCCAGCTCGGTCTCCACCACGTCCAGGGCTTGCTCCACCAGGCTGCGGATGCGCTGCCGGTGGCCCTGGTATTTCCGCCACTGCTGCCGGGTCACCTCCGCCGCCATAGGCAGCGAGCCCTCCAGGCTCTGCACCCAGTCCAAGGGCACGCCCAGCTCAGCCGCCACCCGCTCATCGGTGGCCCCATCAGCCAGAAGCGCCGCGGCCTGCCGCTGCAGCGCCGTGAGCGGGGCCAGTGCCTGAGCCTCAGGCTGCGCTTTCCTCGGCATGTCCTGAGCCGTCTGTGGACGTCTCCAGTCTGGCGAGCTTGGCCCTGGCGCTCCGGCCAGGCGGTACATGGGGCTGGCCCTTGCGCAGCCAGGTGCGCTGCCGCAGGGCCCAGGCATCCAGCCTCAGCACGGTGCGGGCCCACCGCTGCATGTCGGCCTCCTGGCGGCGCTCATCCAGGCGGGGAGCCCTGTCCTTACCCATAACGCGGCTCATCAGGCCGGACAGGTTGGCCATGGTTGCCATCAGGGCCAGCGTCTCGTGGGCCTCCACCAGGCGCACCAGCGCGTCGTACCTGTCCCAGGTCATCCGGGGCGGTTTCGGGATGATGCGGGTGGGCGGTTGCAGCAGCCCGCCCGTGCGGCCTGTGTATCCCAGGTAATCGCGGCGGATGCGGGCCGCGGCCTGCTCATGCTGCAGGCGCTGCCGTTCTGCGCGGGCCCAGGGGCTGCGGTCTGAGCCTGACGGATTCCAGCAGTTGCTGCGGGACGCTGGGCGCTCGCATTTAGTGCAGGCGTATTGATGCTGGCCGCGGCGGCTGCAGAGCACCGTGCACCGGCGTGCGCAGCGGGGGCAGCTCAGGTAGAGCATCCAGGCGGGCCTGGTGCCACGGTCCACCGCTTCCTCGGGGTTCCGCTCCCGATCACCGGCCTGCTCATCCAGGCGGCGCAGGTAGCGGCCGGCGCTGCCCTCGGTTGCCAGCTCCGCACGGCGGCGGGCGGCCGCCACGCTGCTGCGCGGGCCGAAGGTTCCACCCCATCGCTCCAGCCACTCCAGGCTCAGCCAGAGCGGTTTCTGCTGTGGGCCCACCTGGAGCTGGACGCTCACCTGGCCCACCTGCACCAAGGGCCGCACTTGCTTCAGCTCAATCCGGTCCACCTCGTTCCAGCGGGGCCTGCGGTCGGGGCGTGCACCGCCCACACGGTCGAGCCCCAGCTGCAGGGCCTCCAGGGTGGTGAGCACCTCCTGCTGCAGGTCAGGGGATAGGCCAGAGAACAGGCTGGGAGCCATCCGCAGACGTCCAGGGACGTCCCCAGTCTGTGGCGTTCTGTCGGGAGAACTAGCGGAAACGATATTTCCGGGCTCCTGGCCCACATCCACCAGGGACCGGGCCCAAATAGAGAGCATCTCCTCCGCCACCGGCCCGCGGCTTTCGGGGAGGGTGGACAGTCTTAGGGGGCCTGACAAGACTGCCGAGAGAACACCTAACCCTATGGAAATCCTGCTCCTTGTCCTATTAGGAATAATCTTTGCGGCCTTCAGCGCAACGCTTGCGGAGGCCAAAGGGCACAACCAGACCAGTTGGGCTTGGGCGGGGTTGTTTTTCGGTCCCATTGCGCTGCTAACAGCGATAGGTCTGCCAGACCTCAAACTTCGTAAATACATCCGCCTCCTTGCAGAACATCAGGGGGCTGTGATTGCGGAGCCTCCGCCAGAGTCTCCAGCCGCAGGAAAGGAAGATGCAGACGCGCAAAGACGGAGAATCCTGGGGCGCGAATGAGCTGCCCTCAGTGGGTTTCCGCCCAGGTCCTGCCCACCTTCACCTCGGCCACCAGGGGCAGCACGCCCTTCAGGTAGCGGGCCTCCAGGCCAGGGTCCTGCATCACCTCCAGCAGCACGGCCGCGGCCTGCTCCGCCAGGTGCTCGGGCACCTCCAGCAGGATTTCATCGTGCACCAGGTGGGCCAGGCGGGCCCCAGGCAGCTCATCCCACAGGCGCGGCATGAGCAGGGCCACGGTTTCCTTCAGCAGCTCGGCACCGCTGCTCTGGATGGGCCAGTTCAGGGCGTTAGTGCTGCGGATGCGGCAGGGCTCGCTGCCGCTGAAATGCACGCCCGGCTCGCCCTTGGTTAGGCGCTTGTCTGCCATGCGCCGGCCCAGGGCGCTGCGCACCTCCCAGGGCTCGCGCTGGCGGTACTGATTCCGCAGCTTGGCCAGCGCCGGGTAGGCGCGGTCCCAGCCATCGCAGACGCGGGTGGCCTCCGCCAGGCTCACCTCACGGCCCTGGGCGGTGCTGAGCAGGTCCTGCATCTTGCGCGGGCCACAGCCGTAGCCCATGGCGAAGTTGGCCGTCTTGCCCACGGCCCGCTCGGGCGGCCAGTTGCCCTCCGCGTCCTTCACCAGCTCGCGCCCATAGATGGCCGCGGCCGTGTAGGCGTGCGGGTCCAGGCCCTCGGTGTAGATGCGCACGTAGGCGTCCTCCCCGTACAGGGCGGCGGCCAGCCGGTGCTCAATCGCGCTCCAGTCACCATCCACCAGGACGTGGCCAGGCGCAGCCACAAACAGGTGGCGCATGGCTGTGGGCACGCCCTGCAGGGTGGTGGGCTTAGGCAGCTCGCCCTTAGGGCAGGTCATCCTGCCGGTGCTGGCCCCATTGCTCCGTAGCTGCGGGCGCAGGCGGCCAGCGGGGTCGGCCTCCGCCAGCTCCACCCAGTTGCGCAAGTACGTGCGCAGGTCCTTGCCGGTGGCCCGGGCTTCCTTAATAGGCACCAGGCCCTGGTCCTGCTGATACAGCGGTCTCAGGACGTCCTCGGAAACCTTCAGGTTTCCGGCATCGGTGGTGGGCAGCTCATGGCCGCGGCCCACCACGGCCTCGGCCACCTGGCGGGTGCTGTTCAGGTTCTCCACGCCCAGGTCCTGCAGCAGGCGCTCCTGCAGCTGCTCCAGCACGCCCTCGCGTTGGTGGAGCATGCGGCGGGCCTCGGGCAGGTCCAGGGTCAACCCAGTTAGGCGGGCCTCAGCCACGCCCACCAGGGCCTCGCTCTCCACCTGGTGCACCCGCACCATGCCGGAGCCCGCCAGCAGCTTCCGCTGGGCAGCCCATAGGTCCAGAGCCAGGCGGGCATCCAGGGCGGCGTACTGCAGCTGGCTGGCGCTCAGCTCGGCGGCGGCCCAGTCGCTCACCTGCTCCGCCTTGCTCACGTCCAGGCCCAGCACGCGACCGCAGCAGCTGGCCAGGTCCAGGCCGGAGCCCTTGGCGTTCACCCGCTGAGCGGTGGGCAGCACGCCGCGGCTCAGCAGCCAGGCCGCCAGCAGGGTGCAGCGCAGGAGGCTGCGGATGCGCAGGCCAGCCGCGGCCAGGTGCTCAGCTTCAAAGGCGGCGTTATGGGCCACCAGCTCGGTGGCGGGCAGCTCCACCAGGGGCTGCAGGACGCGGGCCCAGGCATCGCCCACCGCCCAGGTGTCCACCACGTAGACGGCGGCCTCGGTATCGGCCATGAGCTGCACCAGGCGGATGCGAGCGCCCAGCAGCGGGCTCAGGCCCGTGGTCTCTGTGTCCAGCCCTATGCGTACAGGGGGCTTCTGGCACCAGCGGGCCACCAGGTCAGCCAGTCCGCGCTCGGTGCTCACCAGCGCCACCTCCACAGGCTCCGGTGCCGGCAGGTCCCGGAACGGGCTGGGGGTTACCGGCTTGGCGGGCTTGGCCGCGGCCTTCCGCTTGCGCTTAGGGGTGCCGGGGGTGGGCTCGGCCTCAGGGCTGGGGCCCCCTGTGGGCAGCTCCTGCTGCATCGCCTCGGTGGGGGTGGGGCTGGACGGCTCCCAGTCAGGAAACTGCAGGGGCTGCAGGCCCAGGGCCACCCGCTCGGCGTCGGCCTCGGGGCTCACGCCACAGCCCCCATAGACGGTGCTGCGCTCAGCCCCGCGAGAATCGCCCACAGCGGGCTTAGGTGTCTGGGCGGGTGTTTCTGCCTGCGTCGCCTTAGGGGCGTGCTCCTGGGCTCGCTGGGGCCCTCTCCGTGGCTTCTGCTGCTCAGGCTCCACCTGCGCCTGCGCTGGGGGCTCCGGCGCTGCCTCGGGCAGGGGTTGGCCAGCCAGCAGGGCCAGCATCCGGTCCAGGTCAGAAGGCATGGCCACCTCCCAGGGTGCGCAGTGTGGTGGCGTCGGCCTCGCCCTGCAGGCACGGCAGGTATTGGCTCAGGTGGCGGCGGTAGATGCTCCACACCTCCCCGCCGCTCTGGCCGCCTCGGTTCTTCAACACCGTCCAGCGGCTGTAGGTGTCGCCGGGGTGGCGCAGGTCCAGCAGGGCCGCCTCCAGCTGCTGGCGGCGCTCATCGCTCAGGCCCGGCTCAGCCAGGGCCACCTCCAGCAGGTTCTGAGCGCCCTTGCCCTTCTGCGCTGGCACGGTGCCGCTCTGCACCACCAGCGCCGTGTCGCAGGCGTGCAGGACGCGGGCCGAGTCACGGAACACGCCAGGCCCGATGCGTCCGCCGCTCTCGGCCTCGCGCATGGCTTCCTTGGTCACGTCGGACAGGGCCACCACCGTGGCCCCAGTGGCGCGGGCCAGCTGCTTCAGGGCGGTGGCCAGGGCTCCCACCCGCAGGGTCTCAGGCATGGCGGCCTCGCCCTCGGTGCCCAGGCTCATCAGCTGCAGGTAATCCACCACCAGCAGCACGGGGGCATCGGGGGGCAGCTCCTGCTGGTGGCGCATCTGGCCCACCAGGGCCTGGAGCCGGCCAGGGGTGTGCTGCGGGCCGCCCTCCACCAGGTACAGGCGCTGGGCCAGCTCGCGGTAGCGGGGGATGGCCGCGGCCAGCTTCTGGGCCTCAGGGCTGCCGGGGGCCAGCCCCTTGGCCAGGTCTCTGCCATCCAGCCCGCTTAGGCGGCTCAGGGCGGCCTGCATCAGCTGGTGGCGGGTCATCTCCATGGAGAGCACCAAGGCGGGCACGCCGGCCTCGGCGGCGTCCTCCGCCAGCTGCATGGCTCCGGTGGTCTTGCCGCTGCCTGGTGGGCCGCCCATGGCGATGAGCCGGCCGGGGCTGAAGCCACCGCCCAGCACCTTCCGCAGGCCCGGGTGGTGCACCGGGATGCGCGGTTGCTGAGGGCTGAGCAGCTCGGCCACCAGGCTCTCCAGGTGGTCGTCGGCGGGGGCCAGGTCAGGGGTGGCGGTGCGCTGCAGCTGGGCCACCTGCAGGGCGGTGCCGGCCAGGGCGTCGGCGGCGCTCACCAGGCCACCGGCGGCGGCGCTCGCCAGCTGGCTGCCAATGGCTCCGGCCTCCACCCGCAGGGCCACCTCAGCCAGGTGCTCCAGGTGCGCCCGCCAGACGTCCTCCGCCGGGACGGGCTCGGCCGCCAGGGTGCTGGCCCAGCTGTCCCAGGGCTCGGTGGTGCGCCCGTTGAAACCGGCAGGGCTGAGCAGCGCCGCGGCCTTCACCACCGCCTCGCCGTGGGGGCCCATGGCAGCCGCCAGCAGCTCGCGCTCGGCCAGCACGTCGGCCAGCGGCACCTGGTGAGCGGGGCGGCTCGGGTGCGGGTCCTCGGGTAGGCGCTCGGCCGCGGCCAGCACCAGGCTCAGGCGCAGCTCCTGGCCATCGGCGTGGGCCTGCAGCAGGGCTCGCCACAGCCGCCTGGTGAGCAGCTCGCCAGGGTCCTCATCGGGGCTGCCGGCGGCGCTCGCCGGGGCCCGATTTCCTGGGCTTGGAAATGCTGGTTTCCGGTCTCTATCAGCCAATTGCCTGACAGAAGCGGGGGCATCCGCGGGCGTCTCAGGACGTCCTGAGCCCCACGGCCAGCACGGGCACGCCTCGCCCTGGCATCGCCCATGCGCCACCAGCTGCCTGGCTCGGTCAGGGCCGCCGGCCACCATGTCGCTGCAGCGGAACAGGTAGGCGCTCTCACCCTCCTGCGCCTTGCTGAAGCTGCTGCGGAAGTTCTTGAGGCTGGCCCCCAGGTCCTTGCGGCTGTAGCCCTCGGGGGTCACCTCCCAGAGCTGGGTGGCCAGGGCCTCGGCTTCCTCCTGCTCCAGCCCTGCCTGGGCGGCATACCGGGCCAGGTTCAGGTTCTCGCCGTTCAGCACCTGCTCAGGCCGCGGCCCGTTCTCCAGCAGTGCCTGGATGCAAGCCGGGTGCTCACCCTCGGGCAGCAGCTCCAGGTCGGGCACGGTGCTCTCGCCAGCGGCGTCCTCCAGGGCCTGGGGCCCGCAGGGCTGCACCGCCTCCAGCAGCGCCGCCTGGGCGTCCCAGTCGGGCTCCAGCGGCTGGCCCTGGGCCGCGGCATCCAGGGCGGCCTGCAGGTCGCTGGCCAGCGCCTTCAGCTGCTCCAGCGGCCAGCTGTGCAGCTCGGGCAGCACCAGGCTCCAGGCACCTGTGGCCCCGTGCACGCCGCAGGCCAGCTTCAGGCACTTGCCCTTGGCTGGAAATAGCTCGGCGGGGTCGTAGCCCGCATCCCGAGCCACCCGCCTGAGAGCCCGGTGCACCACGCTCCAGGGCGTCGGAAAGGCCAGCGGCACCACCAGGTGGAAACCACGCCGGCCGCTGAAGGTGCAGAAGGTGCTCAGCCCGCGCTCGGTGGCCGCGGCCTGCAGGCCCTGGAGCAGCTCCAGCAGGTCCAGCAGGCTCTCGCCATCGCGGGGCAGGTCCAGGTCAATCGCGCCGTGGCGGGTGGTGGCCCCGTGCCCATCAGGCAGCAGGCCCACGGTGAGCCGGCCAGCGGTGTGGTCTTTCAGCTCGCGCAGGGTGAGCGGGCCCCGCTGGTGGGGATAGCTGGGCTCAGTGCCGTCCAGATACTGGCGAGCCCACCGCTGCCCGCTGGGCATGGTGAGCAGCTGCTGCAGCCGCTTGGCGCAGGTCTCTTGCGGGGTCGGGTTTGCCATGCTGGTGGCGGTTAGTACGGGGCCTGGCAGGGGTGCTGGGCCCCTTTCTGTGTCTGGGGGTGGCCGGGGGTGCCTCTCGGTTAGGGAGCACAGCCTGGGAGCTGCACCCGAGCTGTGCGGACGTGGCGGGCCAGCTCCTGCTGCAGCTGCCGGTCCTCGGCATCCCACCGCTGCACCGTGCGGGCAGCCCTAGGCCCCCAGTGGTCGGGGGTGCCCACCAGGTGGGGATGCTCCAGGCGGAAGGTGGCCGCGGCGTTGCAGCGGGCCAGGGCGTAGGGCAGGGCTTCCGGTGTGAGCTGGCGGGGCAGCAGGCCCAGCTCATCGGTGTTCACCAGGCGCAGGTATGCGGCGGCGGCCGCAGGGCTCAGGTGCAAGGCCATGGCTCAGAACGCGGAAGCGGCAGGAGCCTGGTCATCGCTCTGGCCCTTGCCTTCACCGCTGGGAGCCAGGAAGGCGGTCCACTGGGGCTGGTTGCCGGTGGCCTCGGTGTTCTCCAGCAGGAGCAGGGACAGGCCGGGGCGGATGGAGCCTTTCAGCAGCCGCTTGCCGTTCTTGGTGGTGCTCTCCCAGCAGCCGGTGAGCTTCAGCAGGTTGGAATCCATGGGGGTGTGATCGGTCAGGAAATGGGGGGCTGTGTGCGTGCCCAGCAGGGGGGTGGCCGTTCTCCCGTCGCGTGTCGGTAGAGCGGTCAGGGCAGCGCCTCTGCTGGTGTGTGAGCCAGGCACCATCCAGAGCCATCAGGCAGGAAGGTGGTGGGCTCCTGTCCGCACCACTGACAGGCATCAGCGGGGTGCACCTGGCAGAAGGCGGGGCGGAGCAGGAAGAGCTGCCCATCGGCAGGTGCTGGGCGGCTGCGCTTACGGAACCGGGCGGCTGGCCGTGGCGTCGCTGGTGGAGCCCAGGGGCTCCGGCGGCGGCGGGCTTGTTTGTGGTTCAGAAGGCGGGGTCCCATGGCCGCTGCTGGCTCGGGTCCTGCTCAAGTTGGCGGGCCCGACCGCAGGGGAGGGCCTGCCTCGGACTCCTAAGGAGTCCTCAGATTCCTCTGCATGAAATTGCCCGCTGAAATCCCTTGGTATGACTGGAAGGTAGTGGAATCAAACGTCACAGGTGGGCGCTGAAACGTCACAGGTGGGCGCTGGAGCGTCACAGGTGGGCGGCAAAGGTGGAATCAGGCTGCGTAACTAGGTGCCGCAATGGTTCTTGCCCTATGCGCACAGGCAATTTCAGGGGGTTCCGTGATTCCACCTTGATTCCGGTGATTCCGCCCTGATTCCGGGCCTCCGGCGACCGTCTCGGGACGTCCCCAGCTGTCCTGCCTGAGCTTGCTGGCGGCCCTGCTCACCGCGCTGGTGGTGACGCCCTCGGCCAGCGCCGTCATCCACCCGCGGGGTGCGGTCGCTCGGGGCCACCAAACAGAACAGCTGGCACCGGGGAGAGAAGCCTCGGCTTGCCCAGGATGCTCCGTTCCGGTATTTCCCTCTATGGCGAGGTTAGAGTCAATCAGCGTGAGGATTCTGCCACCTCTCGGACTCCAAAACCCTTTCGAGTTTTAGGTATCTTTGGCAGATGGCATCCGCAATCTGAGGGTCAAGATTTTCAAGAACTTCCGGCCGTAGGCGTTCCTCTAATTGCTCTGAGTTCATGTGCTCAACGGCTGCGAGATCTCGGACATGCTGAGGGACCTCGGGGCGTAGGTACCTCTGTCGGTATTCGGCCTCGGCACGAAGGCGAGCCAACTCTGCATCGCGCTCCTTATCTTGACGATCCTGCTCGGCTTTTGCGAGGTGAGCCTGGCGCTGAATCTCCTCATCCGCTGCCTCTTGTGGGGATAGCTCAGCAGGGATGAAGAAGTTATTGCCGACTTGAGAGTCCCCAAGGAGACATTTTCTGTCTTCTGCTACGGCCCAAGCCGCTAACGCGTCCATGTCTTCAGGATAAAAGCGGAGGCGGGAAACAGCTTTCTCCCAAGTCTCTCCGTCGAGTTTGGTAATCCACAGGTCGTGGTTTCCAACGCCGTTATTCACCGCTCCGCCCTCCAGCTGGTCGTTGCACGCCCTGGCTGAAGCCCTCCCAGGCCGCGGCCAGCTCGCGGAACCGCTTGGCTGCCTGCGGGTGGGCGTGCTCGGGGTGCGCCAAGGCCGCCAGCGCCAGGGTGAGCACCTCGTTGCGCTGCAGGTCGTGGGCCAGCGCCAGGGTGTCCAGCTGCTCCAGGGTTTCCACCGGCAGGGTGGTGGTGAGCCTGGGGCGGTCGGCTCCTCCGGTACTGGTCCAGCAGCCACCTTTGCTGGCACGGTTGCCGCCGGGGATACGGCTGGCCCGCTTGCGGCGGTAATCGGGCTTCAGGGCGGTGCCGGGCATGGTTCTAGTGGCCTGTGCACACAGGGTAGGCAGCTTGTGCGCACAGGGCAGGTATCGGCTCGGTTGGAGAGCCCGGGGGTGCTGCTCCGCCGCCTCAGCTCGTCGGTGCGGGGGCAGGGCCAGCCCCTACAGGTCCCACTGCACCGGCTTGCCGGACTTGCTCACGGTGGCCAGCTCCAGGCCAGCCACCAGCTCCTCCAGGCTCACGCTGGGGGTGAAGCTGCGGGCCTGCTCGAAGCTCATCAGCGTGCGCCCGTCCACGGTGGCGCTCGGGTCGGCCTGCTCCCAGCGCAGCCAGTCCTCGCTCGCGGGCACCCAGGGGTGCCACAGGTTGCCGGTGCTGCGCCGCCACACCGGGCAGAACACGCCCAGCCCTTCCGCCTTCACCACGTCCTCCACGGCGCGGGCCCAGCTGGGGCAGCGGTGGCTGCTGTCAGTCCAGCGCCCTCGGGGGCCGGTGGCCTCGCGGTCCAGGTGGCGGTACAGCTGGCCCTGGGCTTGGTGGCAGCACTCATGCACCAGCACGCCGGTCACCCAGGCGGGCACGCCATCCGCTCCGGCCGGCCCCTGCCAGAGCTGGGGCACCAGGTTCAGGGTGCGGGTGTGCGGGTGCCATGAGCCGATGCAATGGCCGTAGGGCTCAATGGCTGCCGTGAGCCAGCAGGGGCGCAGCTGGCCTCCCCAGTAGCGGGCGTCTGCGCCGCGCCACGCCTTCAGCATGTCGGCCACCTCGGCGCTCTCGGGCAGCACCATCTGCAGGGCCTGCAGCTGGGCTTCCTTCAGGCGCTGGCTCGGGCTCCCAGGCACGGCTTTCTATCAGCCAACTGACTGACAGGCTAACCAGACGTCCGCGGACGGGTTCAGACGTCCACCACAGCGGCGTTGGCCAGTTCAGGGGGCAGAACCACGGGCCAGGGTTCCGGTGCGGCGGCATCCTCCAGAGCCTGGCGGTGGGCGAAGTCGGCCACCTCCTGCCAGAACTGCCTGGCCTCCGCCTTTGCCATGTGGTCCACGATGAACTCCTCCTGGAAGCTCCCGAGGCCCTGGCCCAGGTCGCGGCGGACCTGCTGCTGGAGGTGATGCAGGACCCACGCCTCCAGACCCGTTACCTCCGGGATGTTCTGCCCCTGGTGGCTGAGGCCAGCGTGGGGGGCCTGGGCCGAGACCCACTGAGCCTGAGATTCGCGCTAAAGCGCGTCCATTCTCCGTTTCAAATTCTCCAGTTCCAGATCAATTTCTTTACTGTATAAGTCTGGGAAAGGTTTATAGAAAGAATCTAGATTCTCTTCCCACGCAGGGGTTTGGCGAGAAGCCTCCTCGGGGAAAGCAACGTCCCATGCTTTCCTCCCAAGGCTCAATAGAGCCTCTATCTTCTCTTCCAAAACGGAAGCAAGAAGAGTATTCCTCGACGCCTGCGCCCGCTTGAGCTCTTGCTGCAGAGCTTTTATTTCTTCTGCAACTCTTAGCACGGTATTTTTCGAGTCTTCCTTTATTGCGTCGTGTAGCTCTTTCTCAAGCTGGCTGTGGGTCATTTTGACTTGAGATAATCGTGTCAAAAGCTCTTGCCTCGCTTTTAGGCACCCCGATCTCCGGGCTAGCGCCTCCCTTGCTAGATCTTCTTCCCCCAGTGCGTAGGCCTGTTCAGACCGCTGCTCCCAAGTCGAGGCTTGATCTTCTAACTGAGCCATAAGCTCTTCGATGCGTCTTTCTGCAGATTTAATTCTCTCAAGATCCGCTTTTAGGTCTGAAAACATCCCGGGTACCTCAAAGCCTGGTGAGGAGGTAATCCAGGTAAGCAGGGCAGGAGTCAAAGAGGGTCCCCAGACTGATCTAGGTGGATTTCCGTGGATGTCTCTGGATCTCTCCAGCCTGCTGGCTCAGGACTCCCTCCGAAAGCCCCGAAGGTAGGTGGCGGAGGAGATGCTCTCTATCCGGGTCCGGGATGTCCGGCCCCTGGTGGAGGTAGGGCAGGAGACCGTCCAGCTGCCCGAGATCGGCCGGCCTCTCACCTTGCTCTGGAGGTGGCGGAGCGGTGGATGCCTGGGGCCTCAAGCGGCTGTGGCCATGAACAGCAGACAAAGGATCCCCAGCAGCAACAGGCCCGGGAGTAGCAGAGGCCGCCCTGAAGATCCGGAGGGATTTCATGGGGGTGGCCCCGGAGGACCTTCACCAGCCGAACCTGTTTCTGGCCTGGAAGCCCACCGGCTCCACCCTCCACTGGGAGAGGTGGGAGGCTCTCCGTCAGCTGTGCCTGGCCCACGAGACCCTCAGCATGGCCGCCTGGTCTGAAGCGATCCACCGCCTGGCTCTCCAGGTGGGGGTGGATGACCCAGCGCCAGACCACCAGCTGGAGATCAGCAGAGCCCGGGAGCTGCTGAAGGAGAACGCCTGGGCCACCAGACAGAGCAGCTGGCACCGGGGAGGACGCCCGCGCACTAAGGCCAAGAGTGCTACTGATGGGCTGGTATAGCCGCCAGACAGATGGGATCTATCAAATACATCTCAGGCACCCTCGGGGACAAGTACACGAGTGACGTCATCGGGAATCCCGTTGACAACTCGGACTCCTCAACAAGAACGAGCGACTTTCTAGTCCAGGAGAACATAATGTATCTGGGCAAGGCTCTCGTCATAACAAGACAAAATAACCCCAACAGCTCCGAAGGAGAAGTGGAGAAATTAAAACCTATTCTTGGTCTAGGGCTACGAGAAGCTTTCAGAAGAGCAGCCGCTGGTATTAAGCACCACTCAGCTAGATCGGATAAAGACGTAGCGTCATTGACACCGCTGGAGGCAAATGTCTTCGCGAACCGGTCAGGAACCGCAATGCTCAGTATTGCTGGTGTAGCCCTCATGGGCCCTCTAGGGGCGTTGGTGGGGCTGGCGGCCAAAAAGAAGGGTGAGACGGTTTTCGCTCTGGAGTTCAAAGAAACAGCAGAGGATGAAACTCTACGGGGGCAGACAATCATCGCTAGCTGCCCTACGCAACTATTCGAAACCCTAAAGAAGGACTCAAGAGCGCCGTCAAAACCAGTGAGAGAGCAAATTGAAAAAGCAGGGACAGCCAGCTATGAAGAACCCAGATCACTGACAATGGAGCTAGAGAAACTAAAGAGTCTGAGGGACTCAGGTGTAATAACAGAGGAAGAATTTAAGGCTGGGAAAGCAACCCTCCTAGGCATGTGAACAACGGTCGCGAGGAGCTCACCTCTCCACCCTCCAGCTGGTCTCTTGGCCATGCCGCCCGGACGGCCGGAAGCTGAACCCATACCTAGAGAAGGCGGCTCCGCGGGGTTTGGCCCCCACCAGAAGCTGGACCTGAGAGGTTGGAAGCTCCCAGCTGTTCCGGGCCGCTTTCGTCAGGGAGGAGAGCAGGCCATCCAGGTGGGAGACAGCCGCGGCCACCAGCTCCTCCGGAGCCTCCTGATCGTCCTCGGGCTCCTCCACCACAGCCGAGGGAAAGTCCCGGACAGGAGCGGAAACCAGAGCCACGTCTGGAGATGTCTGGAGACGTCCAGGGAAGGCCTCAGGTTTACCGCCTCCCTGGATCCAGTCCTCCAGAGCCCGAAGCGCCTCCAGATGCTCCCGCTCCAGAAAGCTGTTCTGACCCACCCGAAGAGGCTTCACCCCGGCCTGGGCCATCCGTTTGTAGAAGGCCGCCCGAGAGAGGCCGCTCTCCTGCTGAACCTGAGCCACAGGGTGGCGATGGAGAGGGGTGGGATCTGCCATGGAGATGGGAAGTCTGTGGATGTCTCTGGATCTCCGCAGGAGATGTCTCTGGACATCTGCGGACGTCTGCCGCTAGGCCAAGGGGACGGAAAGCTGTATTTCCGTTCCCGTCTCATGTTTCGTTCACGGTGACTCCTCGGGGCCGCCATTCCGAGCAGACGTTTAAAGCGCGTACGACAGGTTGGCCCCATACCAACGGCTCTCCCTCGGAGCAGCGCCGGTTAGATAGGCACCAGGCTTCCTCCTCTGTCACCTCCCAGGCGGCAGGCTTCACCATCTGCGGCGGCGCTACTAGGCAGTGCCCGTACATCCAGGACTCCAGCTGCAGTTTCGGGTCGTTAGCTAGGTCGAGCTTGGACGGCTTCCTGTTGCACGTCTGTTGGTAGTGCCGGCAGGTGGCGCATCTAGGTGGCGTGGCATTCGCGGGAGGGGTTTTCTTCTTGGTCATTTAGATGCTCTGGGTGGCTCGGTTGAACCGCTCGCGGCGGCTGTGCTCCACCAGCTGCTCCAGGTGTCGGTCCAGCTCGGTCCTGGGCAGTGCCTTCAGCCCGCCCTCCAGCTTGCAGAGCTGCCCCTGGCTCAGGCCCAGCACGCCGGCGGCGCTGCGCTGGGTGAGCCCTGCCGCCTGGCGGGCTTCCTTCAGCAGGGTGCCGTTCGGCTTGCCACGGGTGGGCTTGCTGCTGGCCAGCACCCTGGGGCTCCTTACCTGGGCAGCCAGGGCCTCGCTGCTGGCCGCGGCCTTGCTGTTGGTGGCAGCCTCCAGCACCGGCGCGGGCCAGCCCACGGTTAGGTGGCCCTTCAGCAGCTGCTCCAGCGCACCATGCGGGGCTGGGCCCTCCCAGGGCTCGCGGTCGCCCAGCAGGGACTCGGGGATGGCCCAGGCCGGGTAGGTGTCCCGGCAGAAGGTGAAGCGGAAGCCCACCAGGTGGTGCAGCACGTCCAGCGCCGCCACCCAGCTGGACCGCAGCCGCTCGCCGTAGCGGCGGTCCGTCTTGGCCAGCTCCAGCTCACGGGCCACGGTCACCCGCTCCAGCAGGGAGCCAACCAGAAACTCGCGCCGGCCCTCGCTCAGCCGTGCCTTCTGCTCCACCAGGGCGGTGCTCAGGTACAGGCCCAGGCAGGCCGCCAGCTGGTTCCGCTGGTGGCTCAGCCTCAGCACGGCGGTGGCCACGTGGCCATACCAGAGCTGTGCACCGGGCTCCTGGGCCTGCGTCGGGTACATCTGCACCCAGCTGCCGGGGCGCACCAGCAGCCGCAGCGTGGTCACCACCTCCTCAGGGTCCTGGGCCACCTCGGCCCCCAGGGTTAGCTGGCTCTCGGTGCCCAGCTCCAGGCTTTCCACCTGCCACAGGCGGCCGGTGAAGCGGCGGAACGGGCGGCGGCCGTTCTTGTCAGCAGGGCCCAGGTAGTCCTTGGCCTGCACGGTCACCAGGTCCAGGGCGCGGGCCAGTTCTGCCTGGTGCTTCAGGCGGGTGCTGCGCTCCAGCACGGCGGTGCGGCCGCGGCCTCCGCTGGTGCTCACCAGGCCGAAGTCCTCCAACAGGTCCTCGCCCTGCACCAGGAAGGGGGCTGTCGGGTCGGGACGTCCGCAGACGTGCATGGACAGGTACAGGCTCAGGCGGGCCATCTCAGGGCCGTGGGTTTCCAGCAGCTGCTGCGCCTTCTGCAGGTGGGCCCACGCCTGGGGGTCGGCTTCCAGAGCACTGCTGTGCTCGGCCACGCTCACCAGCGTCTCGTGCCCGCCGCGGGTGGGGCTCATGGCCGTGCGCGAGCGGTGCAGGTGTCCAGGCGGCAGTCCCTCGCCTTGCTCCTGGATGCGGGGGCTGAGCAGGGTGGCCTGCGCCTTGCTCCAGGGCAGGCCGGTGGCCACGCGGTGCGCGTCCTCATCACCCAGGGGGCCGACCGCGACGGTGCCATCAGGCTCCACCAGGCCCAGGCGCTCACCCCAGCGGCGCAGTGCCTCGGGCCGCTCCAGGCCGCGGCGGCCGTGCTCATCCGGCTGCGGGTTGCCCAGGCTGCGGTACAGCTCGCGGGCAGCCTCCCAGGCCACCTGCTCCAGGGCGGCGGTTTCCTCGTGGCCCACCAGGGACTCGCTGGCGGGATGGTCTGCAGGTGGCAGGCCCAGCGGGTGCTCAGGCTTGCGCCACAGGCTCTGGTACGGGCCAGCCAGGACGGTTACCGGCAGGGTGCGCTGCAGCAGCATTTCACCGGCTCGCAGGCTGTGGCGGCTGTAGAAGCTCGGGCCCAGCTGGGGGCTGTGCTCCAGGGTCTGCGCCAACTCCTGGGCGATCCGTTCCTGCAGAGCCAGCCGCTCGCCGGCATCCCAGTGGCCGGGGTGCTCCAGCAGCTCGCGGGCAGCCTCCCAGCCCTCGGGGGTGCTCATGTCCAGCTTGGTGATGCCCAGCTCCACCCGCTCGCCGGGGGTGTCAGGTAGCCGCGGCCAGCTGGCTGGGGTGTCGTCGGGTCCAGGCTCACCACCGGCAGACTCCCAGGCCCGCCAGCGGGTGGCCTGCAGCACAGCGCCGGCCAGGTTGCGCAGCACCTGCTCTGTCCAGGGGCCTCGCATCCGCTTGGCTCGCTCGCGCACCTGGCGCTCGCTGCTGGGGTCAGTTGGCCGCGGCATGAGTGGGGGCAGGGGTGGGGGTGGTTAGGAAGGCGGCCAGGCCGCTGGTGACCTTCGCCTGCAGCTCGCCGGCGCGGTCGAAGTAGCCCTGTGTGGTCGCCACGTTCTTGTGGCGGGCCAGCGCCTGGGCGTCGGCCATGGAGAAGCCCAGGTCAGCCACGGCGGTGGTGACGGCGCTGTGGCGGAGCCGGTGAGGGCTCACCACTCGGCCCTCCAGGGCCTCGGCTCCCATCGCCCGCACCAGGCGGTAGATGGCACCACCACCGAAGGCCCAGCTGCGGCAGGCCAGACCCATCTCCTCCAGCCAGGGCGGCGTGCCCTCGGCGGCACCGTCCTGCTCCAGCTGCTCAGCAGCCGCGGCCAGGTGCTCGGGGTAGCTGGTGGCCATGCGCTTGTGCACGGCAGGGTCCAGAGCCACAAACATGGGAGCCCAGGGCTCGGTGGGTGCCCAGCTGGGGCGCACCTCCAGCCAGGCCGTCAGGGACTGAGCCACCAGCGGGTCCAGGGTGATGACCTCGCGCTCGGTGCGGCCCTTGCCTCGGATGGCCAGCTGCAGGGGCTCGGCTGGGTTCCAGTCAGCCAGGGAGATGCGGGCCACCTCACCACGGCGCAGGCCGTTCAGGAGCAGCAGGTGGGCGACGGCTCGGTTACGGGCAGCACCGGCTTCACCGCCACCACCAGGGGCCAGGGCCAGCTGCTCTGCCTGGGCCACCAGCGCCTGCAGGTTGGCCACGCCGGCGGGGCCGCGCATGTCGCGCCGCTTGCCTTCAGCCTTCAGGCCCTTCACCAGGTGCAGGCGGACGTCGGCCATGCCGCGGTTGGCAGCCAGGCGGGCCACCCAGCGCAGGCTGGCCAGGCGGCGGTTCACGGTGGGGGCAGCCAGGCCCTGGCGCTTCTGGTCAGCCACCCAGCGCACCACCAGGCCACGGGCCTGCTCATCACCCAGGCGGAGCCAGCCCACCAGGGCGCGGTGCACGTCGGCCTCGCTGGCGGCGCTCATGCCGGGGGCCTTGCTGGCCAGCCACCTGGTGAAGGTGCGCCAGTCCTTGGCGTAGGCAGCGCGGGACTCTCTGCCCAGCTGTGCCTGCAGGGCGTCGGCCAGGGGGTCGGTCTCCTGGGCCGCCCATTGGAGCTGCTGCACCAGGGCGGAGCCCTCCCAGGCGTCGGGCGCGGTGGTGAGGGCACCAGGCTCCAGCACCTCCACCTCGGCGTGCTCTGTATCAGCCAGCTGGCTGACATCTTGCGGGACGTCCGGGGACGGCTTAGGACGGGTCGCGCTCATGGCCTCAAGGTAGC